>Ga0272446_1000856_pt1 | contig 46511 bp, 33 predicted proteins | sample YNPCB0061_FD_194587 | JGI IMG/M metagenome (GOLD analysis project Ga0272446, IMG submission 194587) | Hot spring microbial mat communities from Yellowstone National Park, WY, United States - YNP-CB-006-1 | ecosystem: Environmental > Aquatic > Thermal springs > Hot (42-90C) > Sediment | place...
CGCTCGCTCTTCGTAGTCAGCCGGAAGCTGCGCTTCGATCGTCGCCCAGTCCAGTGTCGGTTCGCTCATGCAAGCGTGCATCGCATGTCAAGATCGAGCGGGCCAACAAAGTTGGTTAAAGCTTATGAGGCTCCCCTCGATGTGGTCCGGGTGAAGGACGTCACGAAGCGGGAGCCCCTGCAGATCTTCCGCGCTGCGACCAAGCATCGTGCATAGCGCGTCGTTGACGGCCGTAAAACGCAGGCCGCTGTCGGCGAGCGCCATGCCCAGCGGACCGTCCTTGAAGATCAAACGGAATCGCTCCTCGCTGGCACGCAGCGCTGCCTCGTTTCGCTTCCGTTCGGTAATCTCGAGGAAGAATGCCGCCATCTCGTCCGGCGCCGTTCGAAAGGCATGCACCTCGAACGCACCCGCGATCTGGTCGTCCGCATAGACGATTTGCTCCGTGTGCCATGGGATCCCGTCGCGGGCCGCGGCCCGGTAACGCGCAGGCACCTCGGTGGCCGCCAGCGGAGGGAACGCCTCCTCGATCGTCTTGCCCACGTACTGGGCGTTGGAAACGCCGAGCAAAGCGTCCGCCGCGGGGTTGGCTCCAACGAACACCAGCCGATCACCGGCCTCCAAGCGGTACCTGTGAATGCCCATCGGCGACGACTCCAGCAGGCTCTGCACGCGCTGACGCGCTTGCTCGAGCGCGCGACGCTCCGACTCCATCGTCGTGATGTCGGCAAAGCAGGTGCACACGCGGTGGGGTTGCTCCTCGCCCGAACGGAAGACCGGAACCGCCGTGACCAGAAGCCAACGCAGCACCCCGGTTTCCGGGTGGCGCACGCCGACCACGAAATCGCGAACCGGCTCGCCCGTGCGCAGCGCCACCGAAGCAGGAAGCTCGCTGCCCGGCAGCGACGTCCCATCGGGACGCACCGTGCCCCAGCAGGGATCGTCCGCCGCCCGGCCGACCACCTCGCCCGGTCGAAGCCCAAGCACCGGTTGGACCGCAGGGTTGGCGGTCATCACACGCCCTTCGCGGTCGAAGAAAACGACAGCATGGCTCGCCGCGCGAAAAAATGTCTCGAGCCCCTCCGCTTCGGCGGACAAGCGAACAACCCGCGCCCGCTCCACCTCCAGAGCGGCCCGAAGCTCCGCATTCTCCGCTTGGAGCCGGATCCGCTCCGCGTCGTGATCGACGTTGCCTGCCCTGCCACCCTCGTCGCTCATCGCGCCAACCTCTTGTGGTGAGCACCACCACAAGGGGGCAGACTACAGGACTTGCGCCAAACGATCAACCGCTGCCTGCCTGCGTCTCCAAGCCGACCGCTGCGGCGCGTCCAACGCAACGCCGCGACGAGGCCGCATCACGCGCCCGGACGGGTGATTTGCCCGGCTGCCGGCGTGCGGCCAAACGCGCGACACTGGCACCCTGCGCACGTGCTGGCCGGCTGTTTTTTCCACGGGCGGGGACCGACGACGTCCCGCCCGGTTATCACTCGCATGATGCGGGCAGGCGATACCGCTGGCCGGCCCCTGCATTGCACAACAAGCCGGCCGCGCGGATGATGTCAGTCAGCCTTGACCGGCGCCCCGCCTCGCGCAGGCACATCGTGGATGCGTGACACAACCTCCTTGTACCGCTGGATGAGCTGCTCTTTTCGCGCCTTGTCCACCGCGGACAACTCGTGGGCCTCCCACGGATCCTCACGCACGTTGAATAGCATGTAACGGAAATCCTGCCCAAACGCCGTGAGCTTGTAGCCGTCGTCGATGAGCGCCCTGTGCCGCCGGTTGTGCGTGTCCGCGGGCAAGTCCACGACAATCGGACGCTGCGGCTGGGGAGCGCCCCGCAACTCCGGCACCAGGCTCACCCCGAACAGCCCCTGCGGCGGCGCGACACCGAGCAGCTCGTAGATGGTCGGCGCCAGGTCGGCGTGGCTGCGCCAGCGCGGCACGTCCTTGCCCTCGACCCCCGGCAGATAAATGAACAGCGGCACGCGCACCAGCACCTCCCACAGCTCGAACGCATGCTTCCATACGCGGTAGCTCTTCACACCGTCGATCTTCTCACCCATGCCCTCGCCGTGATCGCCGGTCACGATGATCGCCGTGCGCGTCGCCCACGGCTGCGCCTGCACGAAGTCGAGAAACTTCTGGATCCACATGTCCGTGAACCAGACCTCGCCGTCGTACAGATCCCGCGTGCCGCCGCCCCACTTCGGAGCCTCGGGGTGCGGATTGTAGACGTCGTGCGGGTCCATGTAATGGAAGTAGGCAAAGAAGCGGCCCGACGTGTTCTCCGGCTTCGATAGAATATCAATCAGAAGCTGCGTGTACTGAGGGCTCGTCACGTACGGATCCTTGTTGTAGTCGAACGTGATCCCTGGCACGAGCTTCCAGAGGTCGAACCCCTGGGTGAGCCCGCTGTCCTTGTCGAGGTACATGTGAGCGTGGGCGCTGAGCGTGCGAACGCCCGCCTTTTGGAGCACCTCGGCCATCATCTCGTTCGAGTCGTCGTATCGCGTGAAGAACGGTGTGGTACGCTGCAGCTCCGACGGGAAGCGTCCGGAGAGAAGGCCGGCCACGGACTTCGACGTATACGACGACATCGCGTACCCTCGCTCGTAGCGAATGGATCGCTGGCGAAGCCGGGCCAGGTTGGGCGCAATGTCGCGCGGATAGCCTTCCCAGGGCATGTCCCAGCGCAGGGCGTCGACCACCAGCAGGATCACGTTCAGGGGTTCCGGCTGCACAGGTTCCGGCTGCCGGGCGGTTTCCGGCCGAGGCGTGGCGGGCGCGGACGCCGCGGACGAAGCCGCCGGGATCGGCTGCGGCGCAAACGGAGCGGGGCCGGACGAAGACGCCATGGCCGGTGCGGAGGGTGAGACGACCGGCGGGGTCGGGCCAGGGGCACATGCGGCCCACGCCAGGGCGATGACGGCGGAGGCCGAAACGACAAGACCTGCTCTTCGCATGGGCGCGCACTTTGGCTCGCCAGGCCATGCCGCGCAAGCTCGAACAGGGGACGCTCGACGTTACCGACGGCTCCGCCGAGCGTCGCGAATCAGCGCGACAACTTTCGCAGGGTCGAGCTCGTCGATGGCAGGCAGCCGCACCGCACCCAGCCGATCGAGTAGCGCCCCCTCCGACTCGGCCGCGAATGCGCCGAGCCACCCGATGGTGCATGCTTCGGAACTGCCACGCAGATACATGGCAAGCTCGAGGGGGTGTATGTCCTGGAAGTCGCCGCCGATGAGCGCAACGTCGGGTGCACGCTGGTCCACCTGCGCGAACAGGTTGTCGGCGCGCACGATCACCCGGACCTGCACGTCGGGCAACACCCTGCGCAAGTGCGCCGCGAGCACACGAGCCGCCGGCCGTCTGGGCGACGCGATCAGCACCTCGAACACACGGCCTGGCCGCTCCTGCCGGACACGCGCCAGCATGGCTTGCAGAGAGACGAGCACCGACTCCGCGGTTTGCGGGCGCTCCATGGGCGACTTGGCGAGCAGCTCACGGATCAGCGCCGCGAGCGAAGCGGGGACATCGTCGCGGACCGCACGCAGGTCGGGAACCTCCGCACGCACATGAGCGCGAAGCACCTCGCGCACGTCGACGATCGGGAACGGAGTCCGCCCGGCAAGTAGCTCGAAGCCGATCACGCCGAGCGCATACAGGTCGATGAGGTGCCAGCAACCGTCTTCTACCTTGTTGCGAATCACCTCGGGAGCCATGTACCAGGGGGATCCGAGGATCTTGTCCTGGCGGCCGCGCTCGAACTGCGGAAGAAACAGGCCGAAGTCGAGGAGCACCAGCCGGTCGCCCGCGGCAAGCATGATGTTCGACGGCTTCAAATCCCGATGCACGAGCCCTGCACCATGCACCGCACGCAGGGTGTCGGAAATAGCGATCAGAAGCTCCAGCGCAGCTACCAGCGGCATCGTCTCGCCCGCCTGAACCATCCTCGCGAGATGCTCGTCGAGCCCCGTCCCCACGATGAGCTCCATCACCATGTACTCGTGGCCGCGATGCACACCCAGCGCATGCACGGTCGGCAAACCCTTGTGCCGGATCGCGGCAAGCGCCTGCGCTTCTGCACGGAGCCTGCCCGCGGCCTGGTCCGTCCACGCGACCTTGACCGCGACGCGGCGGTTCAATCGCAGGTCCTGCGCAACCATCACCTGTCCCATCGCGCCGAACCCGATGCTCTCTTTCAGCTCGTACGTGTCGCTCAACACCTCGCCAAGGGCGAATGGCTGTCTGGTAACATTTTCATGCGGTTCGGAGGGCGGCACCGCGGAGAACCTACCACGTCCGCCCCTCGCGATCGAACGCCGTTGCCACGCCCGCGCTCCCTCCGCTAGCATGACTTCCGTACCGATGGCCGCACAAAAGTCGAAACGACCGCCCCCGCTTCCACGTCCCGATACCACCATCGACGTCGACCCGTCGTGGCTCGTCGAATTCGACGATGACGACGAGGCGCCGACCCTCAAGCGGCGTCCATCCCGCCGTCCCAAGGCAACACCGTCAGCCGAGGACCGCCTCCCCCGCGGCCTGGCGCCCATGCCCGCGCCGAGCCCGACGATCACGAGCAACCCGGGAGCCACCATGGAGGTGGACCCGCAGTGGATCGAGGCGGAAGATCCATCGGGCCCCGCCGACGATGCCCCCCCCACCCGCCCGAAGCGGCGGTCCCAGCGCCCCGCGGCGAAAGCATCGCAAAGGCCGCCGGCAAGAGTTCCCCGCCCAGCCAAGAAGTAGCCGGCGACATCTCCGCTCCAAACTTGCCACAACGCCCGGTCTTCCGCGCTTTCATCCACTCGCCCGCCAGCTTCGCTGCTCAAAACGACGGTGTCAGGTCCACCGTGTCCCCGCCCAGCACGACATGGTTGTCGCCCGACTCCCACGTAGCATCCGATTGCAGGCATTGGACCTCCACGGGCTGCCCCGCAGCCCATTCCGTCATCACCAGCCGCCAGGTGTCCGCTTCCTGCAGCAGCGGAACCCCTTCTTGCCATGTGAGCGGCAAGGTGTCGCCCCGGACGGCGATCCAGCCCGCCCCGCTCTCATGAACGCGAATCCGCGTGCGGGTCACGCCTGGAGCCGTCCCGACGCGGGCGCGCACCAGCACGCCGCGGTGATACGAAACGACCGGATAGTCGGTCCCGTCGAACATCGTCCTGGCGTACTGCACATCGAGCCCAGCCCCGCGATGCGCGAACACATGGTCGATGCGCGACGGATCCAGCGAAGCCGTCAGATCCTCAAATCCGAAGGCGATCATCGTCTGGTGCGCGGACGATCCGACAACCGCATTGAAGTCGCCCGCCACGACCACGGCCAGCGAGGGATCCGCCATCGCCATGGTCACCGCGGCCGTCTCCCGCGCCTGAGCCGCCCGCGCCGCGGCGTCCCCATAGTCCAGGTGCGTCGACACCAGACGAATGCCCCCTACCCCGGCCCCCATCACCCCGGTGATGGCCGCCCGCGCAAGCGCCCCCGGAATCCGGTACACAATCGGCCGTACATCGGTGATCATCCCCCGAACCAGCAACCCCACGCCCTCCATGGCCTCGTCGGGCGTACCCTGCCACGCAACGTGCGTCGGCTGCCATGCCGCTTGCCACGTCTGACCGGTGGCCGCGGCCAGCGCACCAGCGAGCATGTCCATCGCGTTGGCCCCCGTTCGCTCGCATGCCTCCTGCACCGCAATCGCATCCACCCCCTCGGCTGCCGCGCCCTGCGCGATAGCTGCCAGTCGCTCCTCGTTGTCCGCGAATGTTGTACCCTCTACCTTCAGGCAGTGCAGATTCAACGATAGGACCGTGATCATCGGGTCGGCCCCGCTCTCCCTCGTGTCGGTCGCACCGTCCACCATGGCGTCCTCCCCAGCGTCCGAAGCGGCGTCTTGCCCCGCATCGGACACCAACCCGTCCTCCGCTTCATCCGCCCCCGTATCCACCCACGCTTCGCTTCCGCCGTCGCCAGACAACAGCGCTTCGCGCGACGCATCCGAGGCGTCGCAGCCGACTCCCGCCCACATGATCCCCAGCGCCGCAGACCCACACGCCAGCCGATAGCCGCAATGCCATCCCGTCATCCTGTTTGCGCGCATCCCCGCCGCACTGCCCCTTCTACCCCGCAAGCGGAACCGTTGCCAACCGCCGGCCACCCGGGCACCCATCAGGACATGACAGCGCATCGCCATGACCTCCATCGTAGCTCAGATCCGCGGAGGCCCCCCCAATCTTCTCGGCTCTGCCCTTTGCCAACGGGGGAGCTGCCTCGCGCCGCGCGCAACCCGCCACCGAGTACCACGACCCGTCAGCCGATTGCGATTCGCCCGGTCCGGACGATCGGAACTCGAACGGCCTGCGCAACCGTCACCGCTGCGCGTCAGACGCCCTCCTAGCGATTCTTTGGCACGCATGCACGCCGAGCCGCACACCGCGTCGCGGAAACGTGCCGGACAGCCTGTTGGGCCACCAACCGATCCACGGCCGCGCCAGCAACACCACGGCGCGGAGCCTTGCGCGCTATCCCGCAATCGGCTACAGGACGCCGCTATGCGTTTCCATTGTTTCCGCGCAGCCACCGTGGGTTCTGCTCTGCTTGCTTGCAGCGCCTGGCCGGCCAGCGCGCATGCCGCGGAATTTCGGCTATTCCCCGGGGCCAACGGTGCGAATACCTACGCTCAGGGTATCAGCGCCGACGGCCGCGTCATCGTAGGACAGCTCGCCACCAGCGATTCCATCGAGGCATTCTACGCCACAACCGAGGATGGCGTCGTGTCCCTGGGCGATTTCCCCGGCGGCCTTGCTTTCGGCACTGCCTATGCCGCAAACGAAGACGGCTCCGTCATCGTCGGTGTTGGCTACCGCGCGGAAGGGTCGAGCCCGGACGGCGTCCAGGTCGCCTTCCGCTGGACCGCAACCACGGGCCTCGTCGACCTCGGTGACCTCCCCGGGGGAGAAGTCCTGTCCTTCGCATCGGACGTTTCTAACAGCGGCAACGTCGTCGTGGGCGCAGGCTACCCCGCCAACAACGACTTCGTCGCATGGCGGTGGGAAAACGGCGTGTTCCTCGCCTTGGGAACGTTCGACGCCTCGTCGCGCCGCAGCGCCGCCACCAGCGTCAGCGCCGACGGCACCGTGGTCGTCGGGTCGAGCCCCGCACGCATCGGCAATCTGGAAAACACGCGAGCGTTCAGGTGGACGGAAAGCTCTGGCCTCGTCGATCTGGGCGACCTCCCCGGCGGGTCGCTGTACGCCAGCGCAGCAGCGGTGTCGCTCGACGGACAGGTTGCCGTCGGATCTTCCTCCTCGTCCAACTCGGGCAACAACGCCGTGGAAGCCTGCCGATGGGCTCTGGGTCAAGCCCCGCAACCCCTCGGCGACCTGCCCGGAGGCCTGTTCGCCAGCGATGCCCTGGCGACCAATCAGGATGGGTCGGTCGTGGTCGGCCGCAGCGTCGTGGAGGGCGAGGACGTCGAGGAAGCGTTCTTGTGGACCCCCTCGGGCGGCCTGCGCTCGCTCCGGGAGCTCGCCCAAACAGCCGGCATCGACCTGGGCGATGCGGTGCCGCGACAAGCTACCGCCGTCAGCGCCGACGGCCTCGTGGTTGCCGGTATGGCCGAGACGCCAACGGGCGTGGTTGCCTTCCGCCTCGATCTGCACGATAGCGACGCCGGAACCGAATTCGACGGTGGCGACGCAGGTTTCGGCGCGGAGCTTGGCGATGCAAGCACGGATGGCTCGTCAACCGACTCCGCCATTGACAGCGCCGGGCCGCTGCCCGGTACAGAGAGCACGCACGACGCCGGCGGCTGCGGCTGTGCACTGGCAACGACATCCACGCGGTCGGCCTGGGTGCTCGCAAGCGCCATGGCGGCGGCAACGGCTTTCCGGCGACGGCGTCCTCTCGCCCATCGCCAGCACCCATAGCAGCTTGACAGCCCGTCTTCCGGCTGCAACCGGAACGATCGCTACTCGTGGAGATTGCCCGTCAGCCGGTCGTGCTCCTCCTGGAGCACATCCACGACGGTGTCGTAGTCCAGGTCGGCTCGGTACAGGCGCCCATCGATGAACAAGGTCGGTGTCGCCTCGACGTGATTGCGCACGCCCTCCTTCTTCGACTCCAGCAGCTCCCGTCGCACCTCCGCGTCCTGCAGAAGCTGGGCGAAGCGGTCACGGTCCATGCCGTACTGCGTGGCGCAATCAGGCAGCTTGGCCGGGTCGAACCGGTCGAATACCTTGTACATGTGGAGCAGGAACGGCCACCCCTTCCCCAGACGCCGCGCCGCCACCATCGCCATGCCGCCTTCCGTGGAGAAGGGATGATTGCGGATCGGAAACTCCCGCACGTACGCCTTGACCTTGCCCTGCAACGGGCCCTCCACGATCGCGCTGTGCAGGCGAGGCATCAGCTTGGCGCAATACGGGCAGCGCGCGCAAACGTATGCCACCAGCGTGACCTTCGCGTCCTCCGCTCCCGCTCGCTCGGCGCGGCTCAGGTCGATCGGCACCACGCTCGTCGAGGTCATCGTCGTCGCCCGACGCGCAAGCGCTCGCTCGATCGTCGCCTGATCCTGACCCGCCCCCGCCAACCGGCACACCTGATCCGCCATCCGCCGCGCCAGCTTGCACACCGGCTTGGCAGCCAGGCACTCGGCGATGGTGCCGTCGCAGCAATCATACGGATGCTGCGATTGCAGGATCGAAGTGGCCAGCGCGCGCTTGGCCGCGTCCAAGCCGTTGCACGCCGGGGTCTGCGCGCGGCCCCGGCACGGGACGATGCATGCGATCAGCACCCCGAACAACACGCTCAGCACGCGATTTCTTGTCGGACCCATGTCGACCCTCCTTGTCTCAATTCTGGCACGACGAGCCGCGCTTGACGCTCTCGTCCTGCCGCATCAAGTCCCGAATGCGCATCTCCTCGTCCCCGACCTGCCCCGCTTCCCCGACTCCATACCGCATGCGCTCCCTGCCCGACGCCGGGACCACCTCCACCCCGGTTCGATCGGAATCCAGCGCCCATGTGACGTGCAACAGCACGCGGTGATCAGTATACGAGTAGGCCTTTGCGGAGCTGTCGCGGCGACTCCAATCGTAGTCTACGCCCAGACGCGCCCCGGACAGCGACGGCGTCCACAATCCCGGCTTGACACGCACCAGCCAGTCGGTGCGCGCGCTTCCCTCCGATCCGGCGAAGTACCCGGCCGAAGCCGGGTAGTCGTCGAAAGAAGCCGCGGCGTTCAGCCTCCCCTCGAATCGCCACGGCAGCGCCAGGAGAAGCTGGGCGATCCCCGTTCCGCCGTACTGGTCGTACGCCTGATTCTGGGCGCGATTCCACCGCGCGGAAGCTCCCGACATCAGCCGGTGGCCCCCACCCAACGACACCGACACGGCCAGCCCCTGCTCCGCTTCCCACCGCGTCCGCCCCGCTTCCCGATACGTCCGCTTCCCACCCCCGCCGAACGCAAACAGATGATCGGTCGCCTCCAGCTCGTAGTCCACCCGATGAGCCTCGGAATACCACAAGGGCCCTTGCTCGTACCGATCGCTGCCCTCGATCTGCACGGCGTCAAGGCCGTAAAACAGCGCCAGACGCGGCAGCCCGCCACCGAACATCACCCCGGGCCGCAACGCCGGCTGCCGGTAGCTCAGCAGCCGCACCGCCTCGTCCGTCTGCTCGATCGCGCGAAACTGAACGTCAAGCACAGGACGTATCGTGCGCGCCGCCGGGACGACAAGCCGCAACCGCACGTCCGCCGACAGCAGCGCCGTGCCCGACGCCTCGTCCGCGTCGACCGGATCTACCGGCGATCCGGCCAGCCCGTTGCTCGTCCAGCCCACCGCCACATCCACCCGCCACGACGCGAGCGGCAAGTGCCCGGGGTCGTCCCTCGTACGCAACGCCTCGAGCAGCGCCATGTCTTCTTCATAGAGACGCGGCGACCGCCTCGCCTGCTCCGCCAGATCCGCCGCCTGCACGCGATCGCCCCGCTGTTCGGCTATCCTCGATCGCAGCAGGAGCAGACGCGCATGCGTCTCCGGCGGTGATTCGCATCCCTCGACCGACGACAGCTCGTCGGCAAGCGCGAGGTTCGCCTGGGACAGGTGAATCCACGCCATCAATGCACGCGCTTCGCACGCCGGCGGGTGCGCATTGGCATATTCCCCCAGCACCTTCAAGGCCCAGAATACGTTCTTGTCTTCCACATAGGCCATCGCCAGGGCCTGACGCAGCCGCTGGTCGTCGGGATGCCTCCGGACCGCGTCCTTGAGCACCTTGATCGCGTCACGAACGTTGCCGCGGGCACGCAGCGCCGCGGCTCGCTCGAGCCCCTCATCCGTCGCCGGGTCGACCGCACCGGCCGATCCGGCACCGAAAACCGCCACGAGGCTCGCACCCAGGATCGTCCACCACCTGCTCATTGCGGATCCTTGCAGCATCGGAATCCACGCGCGCTCGGCCCCCATGTGCCGTCGTGATCACAACGATGCAGAGCCTCCGAGTCACCACAGTTGTACGCGCCTCCGCGGAAGTGCTCGAGCCCGTCCTGCGTGTCCGCCACCTCCCATACGTTGCCGTTGATATCGTAGACACCAAGCGCGTTGTGGCAGCCCGGGAACGAGCCTGTCGGCATCACGTGGAAGTCCGCACCGCATGGTCCGTAGCCCTCCGTGGATGCCTGGTTGAAGCAGTGTGGATAGGGGCATTGCGACGCCTGAGCGCAGGAACCAACCCCGCAGTAGCAGAACGAGTCGATCCCGTTGCAGATCGCCGGGTCATAGGCATCGCCATAGGAGTAGACATGATGCAGCGGGCCGGCGCAGCTCTCGATCCACTCGTCGAGACGGCAGAGCCGCTTGCCCGCAGCCGAGCACGCGGTCCGCGCCTGGTCCAGCGTGACCGGGAACCACGGAAGCACGCCGGCTCGGCTCGCCGCCACAGCCGCGGTCCCCATCGACGTCGCCGTGGCATCCTCATGCGACGCCTCATACACATCCATGCAAAACGTGCCCACCAGCACCATGTCCGACGGGCATCCCGACACGAGATCCTCGGCGGCATCTTGCGAGCCCGAATCCGCCGTGTCGGTCGCCACGTCGACGACGGCAGCATCGCCAGCATCGCCGACGGCATCCAGCGCACCATCCGGGGATACCGCCCCGTCGTCGTCGAGACAGCCGGCTTCGCTGTCGTGTGACGCATCCGGCGCGCTGACGTCGGGCAGGCCAGCGTCGGGCGCCGAGGTCGGCACGAGACAGCAGCGGAATCCACGGGCCGTCGGCTCCCAATCGCCCGGCACGTAGTCGCACCGGTGCAGCGTCTGGGAGTCCTTGCAGTTGTAGGCCCCGCCGCGGATCGTTCGCTCAGAGCCGTTCAGCGTGTGCTCCCACAGGTTGCCGTTCATGTCGTAGGCGCCCCAGTCGCTCTTGCACTTCGACAGCGATCCGGTGGGCAGCAGGTGAAAATCACTCGTTCCGAACGTGTCAATCCCGTTGCACGTCGACGGCTCGTAGATATCGCCGTATCCATACACGGTTCCCGCCCGTCCCTGACAGGCCGCCTGCCACTGCTGCGGTGTGCACAGATCCTTGCCCGCAGCCATGCACGCCGCACGCGCCGTCGCGTTGCCCTCCGGCGGGAAGAGCTGCCAGGGCATCACGCCGGACCGCGACCGCGCCACGCTCCCGTCCACCCCGAACGACGTCGCCGTGGCGTCCGGCCGGGACGCCTCGTATCGGTCCACGCAGAATGCGTCGGCCACATTGACCATATCGGGCGGACATGCGATCGGTGCGACGGACTTCGGCGCGCACCGGTGATACACGCAGCCCATGCCCGCGCCGCAGTCCGCGTCGACCTCGCACTCGAACCCGCACTGCCCCGATGAAAGACAGACCTTGCCCGAAGAGCAATCCGCGTTCGAGTAGCAATGCTCGGTCACCAGGCATCCATGCAAGTACACCAGCGTTGCCAGCAAGCCGGCGCCCAACGCCGACGACCGGAGCACGACCAACGCCAGACTGCGTGGCTGGGCACTTCGATGACCCGTCATCGATGGCCAGCGTACCACCCGCAATCCGAGAAAGCTCGTGAAAAGTCGAGCCCCGGCGCACGCACCGGCGGACCACACCGCCGCGGCATTGCCACCAGGAATCAACATCAAACATCAAAAAGCAACAGAAACCGAAAAAACCACGGAGACACGGAGGGTCGGAGGGAGCGAGGGGAAACCCTCCGTGTCGTCCGTGGCAAGAGCAACCCTCACGGGCAGTGGTTGGTTCGGTAGTCCTGGTAGGTGCCCTGGAAGCTCGCACCGCTGCCGGCCACCAGCGTCGAACCATTCGCCGTGAAGTAGAACTCCATGCTCGCTTCGTCATACTGACCATTGGCGCTCGTGGCATACGCCTCCGTGGTGCAGTGGTACGGGCGGAACGGGTCGAGGCCCGACAGGTCGAGCGCATATCGCGCGTTGTTGCCTACCCGGTCCACCATCGACACGTAGGCCGATTGCCATGCATCGTTCGCGCTATAGCGATAATGCACCTGCACGTCGATCTGCCGCCAGATGTCCGGGTTCGCCCAGTCTGTCACCCCCTGCTGCCATACCTCGAAGCAAACGTTGCGGCGGGCCGCCCGCTGGCGAGCCCATGTGTCATACGTGAACCCGTCGCTCATCGGCACCCCGTCGTCACACGGACCGCCGCTGGAGCGGCTGATCGCCACCACCGGGTTGCCGATCCAGCCGACCGGCGGACGCGTCTCCGAAGGCGCCTGCGTGCAGACCGCGGGATCCTCGCCGATGGCCAGACCCGCCTCGCCACTGATGACATAGGATCCCATGGGATCGCCAATGCGATTGTGGTCGAACAGACGCCCGCCCTGGGCGAGCTTGAGGTACGGAATCACCGGTACGCGCGTGTTCAGAACCGACGTGCCGCTCATTCCCGCGGTCGGCATCCCTTCCCACACCTCCGCCACGAAACGAGTGAACCCGCCGCTGCTGGTCTGTGCCGCCGCATCCACCGACTTCCAGCCGTCCGACCCCGCGGGCTTGTACATGACCGACGGCACATCACCCTCCGCGACAGCCGCGTTCGATACATCGATGACCGCACGCCAAACCCAGTTGTAGTTGTTGTGCGTGACATACCCGCCCGTGTTGTTCGGTATCCGCGCCATCGACCGCAGCACCACGTTGCAGCTCGTGTCCGCGCTGTCGCGCGACCCGTCGACACCAACCAGCGGCGCGTCGACCGCGACCGCACCGCTGGCCTCGCCAGCGTCAGGCGCGCTCACAGCGCAAGCGGCAAGCACGCAAGGAAGGGCAACGATCACAGCACGAAGGCGAAGGTTCATGGTTGGTTCTCCTCGAACGGTGGGCAGCAGTTGGTAACTCACTTTGGAGTGACGTGATACTTACATGGTGCGAAACGGTGTGCAAGCAAAAAAGTGCAACGGGCCGCCCAACCGCCCGGCCACCACTGCCCCCGCTGCGCTACCGCTCGAAACGAGGCGCGCCCAACGTGAGCCGCGAAGCTTCGAGCAACGCCACCCGCAGTGCGAACCACCTTTTGTCTGGCAACCGCCGTCGGTCGTAGGCCTCCGACGTGACGGTCGGCCCCGCCGCGTCAAGACGGCCTCGAGCATACCGGACAGGCCCGCATCGACAGCGGTTGCTCCAGACCGCTTCGTTCGAGCAACCCCTTGTCCGCGAAAATCGCCGACGTGGGCCCGTCCGCGGCCACCCTCCCCCTGTCCATGACGATCGTGCGCGAGCAAACCTCCGCGGCGAGATCCAGGTCGTGCGTGGCGACCACCAGGGTCGTGTCCAGGCCGCGCAGCAGCTCGATCAGGCGACGCCTCGCCCGCGGGTCGAGGTTCGAGCTCGGCTCGTCGAGGACCAGCGCCCCCGGCCGCATCGACAACACGGTCGCGATGGCGACGACGCGCTTCTCGCCGAACGACAGGCGATGCGAAGGACGCTCGATGAGGGCGAGCGCTCCCACCGCGCTCAGCGCCTCCTGCACCCGCGCATCGATCTCGTCGCCGCGCACGCCGAGGTTCAGGGGCCCGAACGCAACATCCTCCCGCACCGTTGGCATGAAGAGCTGGTCGTCCGGGTCCTGGAACACCAGCCCCACCATCTTGCGCACTTCGGACAGCGTTGCGCGCTGCACGCGCGTTGCACCTACTTCCACGCTTCCGCGCGCGGGCGTCAGAATCCCCGCCAGGTGCAGCAGCAGCGTCGACTTGCCCGCCCCGTTGGCGCCCACGACCGCCACCGATTCCCCCGCCACGATCTCGAACGTGGCAGCCTCCAGCGCTACCGTCCCATCCGGGTAGGCAAAGCCGAGATCCCGAACCCGAATCCCCACGGCGATCACGTCAGTACCCCCATGACCAGCCGCCCGATTACCTGCGGAACGTCATACAGCCGAAACAGGGCAAAGCCAGCAGACCATCCCACGACGAACGCACCATCGCGCACGGTGAACCGCCACGACCGCGGCGTCGGCGGCTCGCCGGAAAATCCCCTGCACAGCATCGCGGCATGGATACGCTCGGCTCTCCCGTAGGTACGCAAGAGGAGCTGTCCGAGCAGCCTCGCATAGCTCCACAGGCTCATCGCGCGTCGACTCGATGTGCGGGCGGACCACGCACGACGCATGGTCAGGGCTTCTCCCGCCAGCACGAAGAGGTAGCGGTACAGCAGGAGCACCTGCGCGGTGAAGGCGCGGGGCACACCGAGCCTGCCGAGCGCCGCACCGAGGGCGCTCAGCCCCGTGCTGCCCACGAGCACGAGCACGGCCGCGACGGTCAACAAGAACCGCATCGCAACGGACGCGAACGACAGCCACCCGCCAGCCACCAAGTGGCCCGCGAACATCATGGCCCGCCGGTCGAAGAGAGGGTTCCAGATCCCCACAAACAGCGCAAACGGTGCGGCAACTACCAAGCGTCTGGCGAGGTAGCCGAACGGCAGGTTGCCGATGGCGGCCAACGTCACCGGAAACAGCAGATAGGGCAGCAGCGCCAGCACATCGTAGCGCCCGAACGAGGCCACCACCACCAGAAACACCATCGTCGCGATGATCTTCGCGCGCGGGTCGATCCGATGGATGGGCGTGTCCTGCGCGGCGAGCAAGTCGATCCGCCCAAGGTCGTATAGCCCTGTCTCGATCGAGGACATCGGTGCTCGTGGTCGTAGCACGTTCGGGGCGGTGCATGCTACGTTGCCAGCGTGATCTCCCGGAGACGCCTCGCATGCACATGGCCGACGCCCTGATCTCGCCCATCGTAGGCGGCGCGATGTGGATCGCTTCCGGCACGGCGGCCACCGTGGCCGCAAAGAGCCTGCGACGCCACGCCGAGTCGTCCAACGTGCCCTTGATGGGCGTGATGGGCGCGTTCGTGTTCGCAGCCCAGATGCTCAACTTCGCGATCCCGGGCACCGGATCCAGCGGACACCTGGGCGGCGGCCTGCTCCTGGCCGTGCTGCTCGGCCCCGAGGCAGGCCTCGTCGTCATCGCGTCCATCCTCGCCGTGCAGGCACTGCTGTTCGCCGACGGCGGCCTGCTCGCGCTCGGCTGCAACGTCTTCAACATGGGCGTGTTGCCCGCCTTCGTCGCGCTCCCGTTGTTCCGACGCATCGTCGCCGACCGATGGACACGTCCGCGCGTCATCGCGGCGTCCATCCTTGCCGCCCAGGTCGGATCGTTGCTGGGCGCTTCCGCAGTCGTGATCGAAACTACCCTGTCCGGCATCGCCTCGCTTCCATTCGCCGCCTTCGCTTTGGCCATGCTGCCCATCCACGCCGCGATCGCCGTGGCCGAAGGGCTGATCACGGCGTCCGTGCTGCTGTTCGTGCAGCGCGCGCAACCGGATCTGCTCGCACGGATCGAGCATCGCCCGGCGCACGCACGGCACGTCATCGCCACCCTGGCCGCGACGGCCACCATCATGTCGACAGCACTCTGCTGGTTCGCCTCGAATGAGCCGGACGGCCTCGAGTGGTCGATCGCACGCGTCAGCCCTGACGCCGGCCAGGGGCGCCTCGCAGCCAGCCGGATTCACGACACGGTCGCTTCGATCCAGGCTCGGATTTCCCTGCTCCCTGACTACCGCTTCCGCGCCGCTGAGCCGTTCGATGACAGCCGTGCCTGGGGCACGCCGGACACTGGCGCGAGCGTCTCCGGTTTGCTCGGCGGCGGGATCACGCTTGGAGCCGTGGTCGCGATCGGTCTGCTTCTGCGGCGTCGGCACACCCGCAAGCCGGCAGATCCCGCGCCAGCCACGACCGGCCGGCGATGGCAAGCATGACCGATCCCATCGTATGGCTCCGCGGCCCCCGGACCTTGCCAACGCGCTTCTTCTGCTCCTGCGCCACCTCCCTACTCCCCCGCGAGGGCCGCCACCTGCGATGCGTGCGGGCTGTTGGGGAACCGCTCCAGGAACACCTTCGCCCGCGATGCAGCCTCGGCCCTCCGACCGATCAACGCCAGCGCTTCCGGCAGTCCCCGACGCGAACGCTGCCGGAACGACGCTCGTGCTCGTAGCGATCGGCACCAGGCACGTTCGTTTCGTCGCGCACCTCACGACGAACATGAGCGCGACGCCTTCGTTCCGAGGCGACCCGGAAGCAGGTCCTGAAGAGCCGTGTGGTGAGCTTGGCGCGCCCCACGAGCTCGCCCAGGTGCCAAGTCGAACGTCCTGCGAAGGTCCGCCGCAAGCGGGCTCATCCTGACCTCCTGGCTCACCGCCGCCTGCGGCAAGGTCGACTCGAGCGTGGGTGCTGGCACCTGGTCGTGCAGCAAGATCGACTGCGATCTGCCCTGCCACGAGGGAAATACCCAGCCAGCACGCGACGGCTGCAACACCTGCACGTGCCAACCCGACGGCACCTGGGCATGCACCGAGATGGCCTGCTCGCGATGAGATCGCGCGCCTCCGGACGATAGCACGGTCCGTCCATCCACCCTTCCGGCGCCGTTGATCTTCGACACGCAAGCCGGTCCCCTCAGCCGTTGTGCACCGCACCCCCGGGGACCGTCCGCAAGGCATCCAGCAATGCCGCACAGCCCGCGTTGAGAACCCCACCATCGTGACCGATGCAGCCCACCGTCCGCGCAGACCGGCTCGCGCGGGATCAACGGCTGCGCCGGCTCGGGCGCCCGACCATCAATCGTTGGGAGGTGGCGTGGTGCACTTCGCGGGATTGCCCTCGGCATCCACGAGGTTCATCTCGGTCACCGGGCACACTGCTTCGATCGGCGTCCCGAGCGTCTTGCTCGCAATCCAGTCCGCCGCATAGTCACCGTCCTGCGCCGGAAGCTCTCCGTGCATGCCGTCCGGGTCATAGCAGTACTCGAGATTCGCGCCGTCCTGCCGGAGACGGTCGAGCCCGCATTGGAAACGGTTGGGGTCGAATACCTCGTCCTTGCCACCGTACACGATCAGGATGGGCACCTGCTTCGCCTTGCCTTCGATGTGCGGGCGATCGGAAGCATACCGCCCCATCCAGGTCTCGCAGATGCTCTTGCCGGGTTCGTCCCCGGGGCAGGGTGCGCCGAGGCCGCCGGCCGTCATGACGGACTGGACGAAGGTCGGGTCGAAAATGTCTTTCACCGTAGTGCCCATCGCCTCCAGCGCAGGATAGGGGCCTCCCCAGCAAGTCGTGTCGACGAACTGGGCAACGGCGTCGCGCACCTCGGGCTTGAAAAGCGCTTTACCCTTGCCGGGACCGTCGAGGAGCTCCGCCTGCGTGTAGTGGTACCAGAGCGAAACCACGTTCGGCGTCGGGTCGGTGGCGAACGGATACGATTTCGCCACCAGAAAAAGCGCGGCCCATGTGCGCTGGGTGAGCCAGTTCGGCACGAACGTGGCAAGGGCCGCCAGCTCGCCGTCGGCCCCGTAGCTCTCGAACGCGGCAAGCGCACTCAACGCGATGTGCCCCCCCTGCGAATGCCCGGTAATGACGACCTTCTCCGAGAACATCCCCGGAACCAGCTTGCGCAACGCGCGAGCCGCGTCGAGCGTGGACTTGCTGACGTCGGCAGAGCTGTTGTAGGCGCTCGGCGGATTGCCCTGGGCACCGTAGTTGGCATACCCGGCGAGATCCGGTGCGATGACCGCGAAGCCCTTGCCAACCAGGGTGAGCACGTTGCGCTCCTGGTCGTCGTTCACCTGCTCGGCCGACGGGTCTTGGAGCGACGGGGCGCACTTGGCAGCCTGGCCCCTGCTGCCGTGCGAAACCACGATGACAGGGAGCTTTTCGGCGCGAGGGTTGTCGGGCAGGTACACCTTCGCCGACGAATACCCCGGCGCCCCGTTTCCCCGCTCCGTGCGATATAGAACCCGATACACCTCGGCGCCACTCGTCATCGGCCTGCCTTTGTATTGGTAGCCGTCAAGGGTGCGCTGCACCTGGTCGATCGGGATCGGAGCGTCTGGAGCGCAGCGGATGATGGCCCCCTTGTCCGCGGGCAGCTCGCCGGGATCACCGTAAACGGAATCAATGGAATCCACGCATGCAACCGCGAGCGGCCCCGTCGTCGCCGGCGCGGCCCCCCCGCTGTCGCTGCTGGAGCAAGCAACCGAACTCAGGGCGGCGGTCATGACGGTCAGGCAGGGAAGCCACAGGGACCTGTTCATCAGCATGGGCTACTTCGTTCCTGGTGGGCAGAGCGCGGTCGAGGCCGCATAGGATACGCTACCGCAAAGGCCCGACATCGGCAATGCACAAAAGGGGCAAAAACCTCGGAACGAATCGTTCCATGGGGCCAATTCGTTCCATTCAGCCCGACGCGGCAACAACCTCGTTGTCGAGCGTCCCGCCACGCTCGAACGCCGTCACGTTCGACAAGGTCGTCGAGGCAATCCGCGCCAGGGCGTTGTGGGTGAAAAAGCCCTGGTGCGCCGTGACCAGCACGTTCGGGAACGTGAGCAGGCGCGCAAAAACGTCGTCGCGGATCACACCCGTCGACAGATCGCGGAAGAACAGGTTCTCTTCTTCCTCGTACACGTCAATCCCCAGGTAGCCGATTCGGCCGCTCTTCAGGCCGTCGATGACCGCCCGCGTGTCGACGAGGGCCCCGCGGCTCGTGTTGATGAGCATGACGCCACGCTTCATCCGAGCCACGGCCTCGACACCGATCATGTGTCGGCTTGCGTCGGTCAGGGGACAGTGAAGCGTGATGATGTCCGAATCGGCGAGAAGTTGGTCGAACTCCGCGTACTGCACGCCGACAGAGACGAGCCCTGGATCCTGGCGGAGGTCGGTCGCCAGCACGTTGCACCCGAAGCCGCGCAAAATACGCGCCACCGCGGAACCAATGGCGCCCGTCCCGACGACGCCAGCGGTGCGCCCGCGCAGCTCGAACCCCTCCAGCCCCTCCAGCGAGAAGTTGCCGTCCCGCACACGGGCGTACGCCCGATGCAGCTTGCGGTTGAGCGTCAGGATCATGCCGATGGTGTGCTCCGCGATCGCGTCGGGAGAATACTGTGGAACCCTCGCCACGCGCAGCCCAAGTTCCCCGGCCGCGACCAGGTCCACATGGTTGAATCCGGCGCATCGCAACGCGATGAGACGCACTCCCCCGCGCGCGAGCCGGATCAGGACCGCCGCGCCGAGATCGTCGTTCACGAAGCAACACACGGCAGGGAACCCGTCGGCCAGGACCGCCGTCTCGATCGTCAGCCTCGGCTCCAGGTACGCCAGATCGTGCCCGTGTGCCGCATTGGCCGATCCCAGGTGCTCTCTGTCATAGCTCTGCGTGCTGAATACCGCGATGCGCATGGTTGGCCTCCCAGGCAGGGCGCATGGGACCACACTCACGCATCGGCAAGTGGGAAAAGTAGAGTCGGACGGGAACTGGCGAAGAAGGCAGGACAAGCGCGCGGCGCGGAGCCGCTGGCCGCTCAGTAGTGCCCGAAGTCAAACTGGCAGGCGTTGTTCACGCACACCGTGGCCGGGGGCTGCGCACACTTGGGCATGGGGCAATCCATCCCGGCGCAGTAGTTCTGCCACCCCTCCGCGCGCGCCGTCGATTCGGCGAGATTCACCACGCTCGTGGGACACATCGGGCAGTAGCAGTCGTCGGCGGACGCAACCCGCTTACCGTAGACGGTGGCCGTGCAATCCTCGTTCGACGTGCAGAAGACCGGGTTGGCGGGCGGCTGGCAGACGCCTGCGGTCCAGAAGCCCTTGGCCTCGGAATCGCTGCCCGCACGGGCCCGCACCTCGTTCTTGAAAGCGCAGTCGTTCGAATACGTCGCAGGCGCCTCGTAGAACACCGTGCCGCAGACCGGCTCGTATACCTGCGCGCAGCTCCACGCAACGTCGCAGGGCGTGGGATCCAGGCTCGTCTCGTAGCGGTCCGGGAACGACTCCTGCCATTGCTCCGCCGACTTCTTGTCACCGAAGTTCCTGGCGTAGAACGTCGGACCGTTGCCGCCGCTCACCGTCACCGTCGCGCACCAGGTCTGCGGACACTCACCATCATAGTAGTAACCCTTCGATTCGCCGTCCGACCCCGCACGCTCACCCACCGCCGCCAGGAACTCGCATGCGTTGTTGAACATCCTCGGCTCGTCGTACAACACGATACCGCAGACCGGCTTGACCACCGCAGGGCAGATCCGCGGCTCGTCGCACGCCTGCTGCTCCACCTGCGTCGATACCACGTCGTTGAAGCCCGCGAGCCACGCTTCCGCCTCCGCCATCGAGGTGAAGTTGTGGACATAGTCGTACGTGGGGCCGCCGTCGGGCCGGATCACCGCCACCGCACACATGGGCTCGCTCGCCGTCTTGACCACCACCTCCGCCGAACCTTGCTCCTTCTTCGCATCCACGAGCACGATGTAGAGGCCGTCTTCCGGCAACACATAGCGCAGCAGGCTCGAGCTCTTCGGGTTCGCCGCCTCGTTCATCCGTACCGTCCACGGCGACTCCGTTGTGTCGTCGTTCATCGCAAGCTGGACCCCGCGACGGTTGAACAGACGGACGCGGGTGTCGATCCCGTTGAGGCTGCCGTCCGCGCGCTGCAGCAGCCCGTCGACCCGGATATCCACCTGCTGACCGGCGTGCCCTTCGAACGTGTATGCCTCGTACTGCGCAAGCCCGGTTTTCTGCGCGCAGTTGTCCCAACGGATAAGTTCTCCGCCCACCGTGTACCAGCCCTCGGACCGCGTCCCCTTCTTGTCGCAGATCGCCGCGTCATCCTGGCACTTCCCGTACTTGATTGGTGATCCCCAGCAGCCGTCGTACCAACCCTCGGAGGCGGTTCCGACATGGGAGCACGTCGGCGTGCAGCCCAGCGTGGCAATCTTCACCTCCCCGAAGGCAATCGGCTTCGCAATCGTCAGCGCGTCCTGCATCGACTGCTCGTCTTCCGACTGCGTGACGGGGTCCGAAGCACCCGCTGAAGAGCAAGCGCCGAGCACCAGACCCAACGACGCCACGGCAGCAGGAGTGAGAAGAATAGAGAGAGTACGCATGGCTCGACCTTTCCGAACGCGCAGCCTTCTGGCTGCGCAGCAGAGCGACCCAGCAGCGCAAGCAAGGCTCACCCGCCGCGTCGCATGGACATTGGCTCTCGTCGGAGCGTATCCGACATGGCGCAACCATCTACCACCGTGTAAGCGCGCATGCAACCCCAAAAAGAGGGGGCTGGCAACACGAACCACCCGGCATGCGGCGTCCGTTCGAGGCAGATCCCGGCGCGGCCCGACCCGTCAGCCCGGTGCCTCGTCGCCATAGCGGATCCCCACCACGGTCACCTCGGTCGGCCCCTTCGGACGAAGCACCGTGGCCTGATCGCCCGTCCGCTTGCCAATCAATGCGCGCGCAACAGGCGAATCGATGCTGATCCATCGCCTGGACAGGTCGAACTCGTCCGATCCCACGATTCGATACGTGGTCTCGCGCCCCTCGTCGTCTTCGATGGTGACCCAGGCGCCGAAGAAGACCTTGTCGCGGTCCTGCGGAGGGGCTTGCACGACTGTGACCGTGTCGAGTCTCCGCGTCAGGAACCGGATGCGGCGATCGATTTCGCGGAGCTTCTTCTTGCCATAGATGTACTCGGCATTCTCGCTGCGATCGCCCTGCGCCGCGGCGGCAGCGACCTCTTCGGTCACGCGGGGGCGCTCGACCTTCCACAGATGGGCCAGCTCGGCTTGCAGCTTCCGGAACCCGTCCGGCGTGATGTACGCAGGTCCACGGCGCGGCGCCGACTCTGCCTCCGCAAGATCGTCGTCGTTCGATTCCTTGTCTTCCTTGACGAAAGCTTTCGACATCGCCGCCATCCTACCGCGCCTTCTGCTCCGGTGGAACCTGGCGCGGAACACCCACCGTCATCTCGTGCGCAAGTCGCCCCGGCTTTCGGTACGCCCGACGCCCGCCCCAGCAAGCAAGGCACCAGGCCGACCGCCTCCGTCCGGGCGCTGATCCCATGGGACGCCGGGCTATTCCGACACAGACGAAGATGGCTCCTCCGCAGCCTGCGGCAGATGTGGCACGTCCACGAGAGCGTGCAGGATCTTGATCTGGATGTTGAGCTTGAGCGAGTCCGCACGCTGAGGGATGACCTCGAGCAGCTTGTTGTACATCAGCGAGGAGTTCTCCTGCGCGTAGTACCCAGTTATCGCGCTGATCAGGCCGAGCAAGTCGCTGCAGTACCGCAGGTAGGCGATGTCGCTCGCTTTGGACGCAGGATCGGATCCGAGGACGTCTTTCGACGCCTGGTGCATGCTCACGAGGCTGATGAGCGAGTTCAGCTCATGAAAGCGGGCCCGGTACAGCATCACATCGACGCCGAGCAAGGCGATCACGGCCAGGCCGATGTACACGAGAATCCCGAGGAAAGCCTCGACGCCCTGCAACAGCTCGCTCGCCTCGTCGATGCTGGACATGGTGCCGCGGGTGTCCATCACGTTCGCCGACGGGTCCACCAGGCGCCTCGCCGCAGCGAACTGGCGCGGAGACAGGTCGGTGCGCGCTGCAAGGTACGTCTTGACCGCGTACGTGGACAGAGGCTCTGGCGGAATGGCTGCTGCCGGGTCGAAGTAGCCGGCCGTGAGCTGCACCGGCGTGAGGAACGCGAGACCGAACCCCGCCGCGCCCAGGTCAGCCGACACCATCCGAAAGCCGTTATCCAGCAGCCTGTGCACGGCAGCCACGATACGACGATCCAGCGGATCCTTGACCACCAGCACGGCGTCGACATCTTGCGGTATCTGCCAGGCAGGATTGCCCACGAGAGCCTTCCACTCGTGCACGTAGCGAACGGAGCCTTCAATCCCCCAGTGCTTTGCGAAATGCTGCGCGACCGCATGGCTCCCCTGCCCCTCGCTCGACGTGAGCACCGTGCGGATGTCCCAGGGGTGCTCGATGCGGGATCGGAGCAACAGCAGCAACACCTCCTGATCGGGGAGCTCGATGCGCGGCAGCTCCGGGGGAATGGCTATGCCGCCTTGCACGAACGCCATGTCGACCTCGCGACGCTGAAGCCGGGCCAGGCTCTCGCGCGATCCCGTTGTCTTGACCTGCACGAACTGCACGCGTTGACCAAGCTGCTGGCCGAGGTCCACGGCGTCGGATTCGGAGATGGCGACCACCACCGTGGAGGTGTGCAGAAAGTGCCAATAGGCCCAGCACAAAAGCACCCCCGTGGCCAGAAGCAGGAAGCCCGCCGGCAGCCGGTGCAACCCGAAGAGACGTTTCATGCGTTTGTGAAGCGCCTCGGCGTCGCGTGCAGCCTTGGCCGTCATGCGCGCCGTGCGAAGCAATCCGGGGTGCGTGGGCATCTGCGTCTCCACGCGCGTCGCGATCTCTTCCGCCTGTCGGATGATGGGTTCGATCCGCAGCATCGCGCGCGAGGCTAACACCCCGGCGGCTCGCCGTCACATCGAGCCGGCGCCACACCGTGGTCTCTGCTGCGCTCGACGGTGGCATCGGGGACCAATGTCAGCGCGTGCGCCGCCCGCGACCGTGATGAGGATCGTTCCCTTCTCCGGCTGCGACGGCTACGCTCACGGCCGGTCACCACGATGTCTACGCCGACGGACCTCGCTTCGCCACCCAGCCCACCCACCCAGGACTTCGTCGCCGCAGCCCTCGACAAGCTGCGCTTGCGCCTGCTCGACGTCACGCTCTCCAACCGGCTGCTGAACTTCAAACCTACGCGCAAGAGCTCGCTGCGCGTCGTCGACGAGCTACCCGACGTGCTCTGGAACCGTCTGCAGGATGGGGACGAGCTGCTGTTCGTGCCGGTCGCCGAGCCGCCGCCAGATTTCCTCGTTCGCGACGAAACAACGCCAGGGCGACGCGATCCGGGACGCAAGCCGACCGCCCGGGAGTATGCGGACCATCTGGGGCTCGCCACGAGCTTCGATCTGCCCCTGCCTCCGGCCGGTGAGGCAAAACCCAAGCCCGCTCATCGCGACAAGCTCATCCAGACCATGCACTTTCCCGACGAGCTCGAGGCCATTCTGCGATCGATCGCGAGCTCGTCACGCTCCGCCATCGAGGAGACGGGCAGCAATATGCTGTTTCTCGTCTTCGGCTTCCTCGAGTGGCGCGAGTCGCCGACCTCCGCAACGCCCCTACTCGCTCCGCTGCTCACCTTGCCCGTGTCGATGCGTCGCGGTGACGTCGATCCAAAGACGCGCACGTTCCGGTACTTCATCAGCTACTCCGGCGAGGACGCCGGACACAACGCTTCGCTGCACGAGAAGATGCGCCGGGACTTTGGGCTGCAACTCCCCGTGCTCGACGACGGCGAATCACCCGAGCGCTACTTCGAGCGCGTCCAGACAGCCATCGCGGATCTTGAGGCATGGCGAATTCGAAGGCAGATCACGCTGTCGTTGCTGTCGTTCGGCAAGCTGCTCATGTACCAGGATCTGGATCCGGACCGATGGCCTGCCGGACATGCGCCGTCGACTCACCCGCTGGTGCGCGAGCTGCTCGGCGGGGTGGATCGACCGGTGGGCCAGGCAGCGCGCGAGTACGATCTCGACGCCGAGTCCCTGCGGGGCGAGCTTCCGCCGCTGGTGATGGACGCGGACAGCTCGCAGCACAGTGCGCTCATCGACGCGGCGCGCGGGCGGAATCTGGTCATCCAGGGTCCGCCGGGGACAGGCAAGAGCCAGACGATTGCGAACCTGATCGCGGCGACGATGCTCGCGGGCAAGACAGTCCTGTTCATGTCCGAGAAGCTGGCCGCGCTGGAGGTGGTCCGACGACGGCTGGACGCCGTGGGGCTCGGCGCTTTCTGCCTCGAGCTGCACAGCCACAAGACGCAACGGCAGGAGTTTCTCAAGGATATCGCCAGGCGTCTCGAGCTTCGCGGATCGTTTCCCGACCCCGTGGATCTCGATGACAAGCGCCGGGTGCTCGACGACGCCCGGGACCAGCTCACGCGCTATGCCTGTGCGCTGCATGCGCCGTTCGACGCTTTGAAGCGATCCGCGTTCGACCTGGTGTGGAGGTCCGAGAGCCTGCGAGAGTCGCTCGGTCCCCTGGCCAGTCTTGCCCACGACCGCGCGTTTCCCGATGCCTCCGCCTGGACGCTCGCCGACTTCGAACGATGCCGGACGATGGTGTCGGGGCTCGGCGTGCATGTCGAGGCCGCCCGCGTCGTGGCTGGCGACGGGGCGCATCCCTGGGCCGGTGTGACCCGGACGGCCGACGACGCCGACGCGGAGCGGGCCTACCTGCGCGCGGTGGACGACGTGGCACGCATCGCGGGCGAGATCGCGACCACCGTCGCGTCGCTGCGTTCGCTTGCACGGCTTCCGCTCGACGACTCTCGACCGATGCTCGATCGGTTCATCGCTGGCGTGCGATCGTTGCCTCCCATTTCCGATCTCCACGGACCCGCATTGATGCGCATGGCCGGCCCTGCCGCGCGAGACACAGTGCGCGGTTTCGCCGAGACGCTCGACCGGTGGCTCGCGGCCAGGGCGGCGATCGCGGGACGGCTGGCGTCGGTTCCGTCGGACGCCGCCACGCTGCAAGCCTGCCGGCAGGCGGCTTCCTTGCTGGTCAAGGAGGCGACGCAGGCCACGACCCTCGCCGACATGGATCGCGTCGCCGCCAGCCTGGATGGCCTGCCGACGCGGCTTGGCGCCTGCGAGTCGATCCGCGCCCGGCTCGCAGCCACGCTCGGCGCCGAGGTGCCATCGAGTCTGCGGGGCGCCGCGGCCGCTGTCGAGTGCGTCGCTGCCGCGCGAGCCGCGCCTTGGGCGTCTCTTCCGCTTCGCCACCCAACCGCGGATCCCGCCTCCACCGAGCATGCCTACCGCGCGGCGATCGCCGAGGCCCAGGCTATTTGGGAATCCGGGCAGGCGTTGTCGCAACACTACGAGCTTTCGCTGCTGCCCGATCCGGCGACGCTCACGCGTCATCTCGGCGCCTGCGCAGCGGCCGGCCCGTTCAAGTTCCTCGATGCAGGCTACCAGGCTGCCAAACGCTGTCATGCGTCCCTGGCGAAGTCGCCGACCGACATCGGGGCGGCGGAGATGGCGAGATCCTTCCAGATGCTGGCAAGCTACGCATCACGACTCGCCGCTTTCACCCAGAACGCAGAATACCGCGCAGCGATTGGCCCAGCGTTCCGTGGCATGGCGACGCCGTTCCAGGATCTGCACGCCGTGCGAGGCTGGCAGACACGCGTGCTGGCATCGATCGGTGCGGCGTTTCCCGGCGCAAGCTCGCTCGCCGTCAAGCTCGCGATGGCGCCGCCCGAAGTGCTTCGCCAAGTCGCAGAAATGATAACGGATCCCGATGCCTGTCGCGCTGAGTTGCGCGACCTCGCCTCGGCGATCGGCGGCGATGTGGCAGACGAATCCCTCACCGCGCTCGCCAGCGCCGCAGCTAGCCGCGTGGCAGCCCTGCGAACCGCGACCGCGACGCTCTTGTCCGCCGGCGTCGTTCCGGCCTGCGAGGTCCGTGGCCTGGAGGGCCTCATCGATGCGATGCATGCTTATGTCAACCTGCACCGTACGCTGCAGGGATACGACTCCGCCAAGGAGATTCTCGGTCCGATCTTCGACGGTGCCGGGACCAGCGTCGAGCTGGTGCATGGCCTGCTGGCCGCCGACGCTTGCCTGCGCGGAGGCGCCTTGCCAGACGAATGGGCTGCCTGGCTCCGCAGCGACGATGCGTGCGCCCGGTGGCGGCACCTGCAAGACTTCGCCGGGCACATCGCCGCCCTCGTGCCCCGGCTCGATGCGGCGCACGCCGCATGGATGGACCGGGCAGCCGTGGAGGTCCGGACCTGGTACGCAGGAGGGGTTGGCTGGATCGACGGTGCGTCCGCGAGAGATGTGGCGGACCGCGCGCGTCGTGCGCTGGCCGGGGCAGACCACCTGGCATCGTGGTCAGCTCTCCTGCGATCGAGGGCAGAGGTTGCAAGGGCGGGCCTGGGATTTCTGGCCGAGTTGGTGAACACGGGCGACCTGCCCTGCGACAAGCTCTGGACCTTCTGCGAATACGGCCTGACGGCGCGCCTCGCACGCCTGGCCATCGAAGCACAGCCGCCCCTGGCCTCCTTCGATGGAGCGACCCACGGCCAACTGTGCGAGCGATTTCGCCAGTATGATGCCGAGGTGATCGCGGCCTGGCGGGCGCGCGTGGCGAGCGTGGTGGATCGTCGCCCGGTGCCGGAGGGGATTCGGACCGGACCCGTATCCGGCCATTCGGAGCTTGCGCTCCTGGAGCACGAGTGCCGAAAGCAGCGCCGGCACGTGCCGATCCGGCAGCTACTTCGAAGAGCCGGCAAGGCCCTCCAAGCCATCAAACCCTGCTTCATGATGGGGCCGCGCTCGGTGGCGCAGTACCTCGAGCCGGGCGCCATCGAATTCGACCTGCTGGTGACCGACGAAGCCTCGCAGCTCCGCCCGGAAGACGCCTTCGGGGCGATTTGCCGCGTGCGCCAGGCAGCGATCATCGGCGACCCGCTCCAGCTTCCACCCACCTCGTTCTTCGACCGCATGGCGGACGAAGAAGATGTCGACGAGTCGGAGGCAACACCCGTCGATGACTCGGAGAGCATCCTCGACGTGGCCGCTGCTGCCTGGTCGCCGATACGGCGGCTTCGCTGGCACTACCGGTCGAGGCACGAGAGCTTGATATCGTTCTCCAACGCCGAGTTTTACGAAGGTGATCTCGTCGTGTTCCCGTCGCCGGCGCCTCTGTCCGACGACCTGGGCGTCCGCTTCGAGCTGGTCGAAGACGGCGTCTACGCTGCCGGGCGCAACGAGGCCGAGGCTCGCCGCGTGGTCGACGCGATCGTGCGTCACCTCAAGGAACGGTCGCAGCTTTCGGTCGGTGTCGCGACGATGAATTTCAAGCAGCGCGACCTCATCGACGAGGAGCTGCAGCGCCGCGCCAAGGACGACGAAGACCTGCGCAAGGCGCTGGAAGCGTCGCTGTCGGGACACGAGCCGCTGTTCGTCAAGAACCTGGAGAACGTTCAGGGCGACGAGCGCGACGTCATCATCGTTTCCGTGACGTATGGCAAAGATGCCAACGGCAAGCTCTACCAGCGATTCGGCCCCATCAACGGCGCAGCCGGGCCGCGCCGATTGAACGTCCTGTTCACGCGGGCTCGACGCTGCATCGTGGTGTTCTGCTCGTTCACCCCCGACGAGCTCACAGGCGTGGATTCGGCGAGCCCCGATGGGGCGGGTGTGCTCAAGCGCTACCTCGCATTCGCCAGAGCCCGCGCATCGTCGCCGCACGCAGCGGCCGACGGCGTCTCGGACCTGGACATGGTGCTGAGCCCTGCGCTGCGCGAGCAGGGGCTGGTCACGCGCTCGCAGGTCGGCATGGCGGCCTCGCCGGTGGACCTCGCGGTTGCCCTCCCCGAATCACCCGATCGGTTCGTGCTCGGCATCGAGTCCGATGGCCCGCGATACCGGGCGGCGCACTCCGCACGCGATCGGGACCGGCTGCGACAGCAAGCGCTTGAATCCATGGGCTGGACCATGCACCGGCTATGGACGGCAGAATGGTATCGGGACCGCGCTCGCGTGGTGGATGGGATTGTGCGGCGCGCCAAGCCTGCGTAGCCAGACCGCGCACATGGCTTCGGCGCTCCGACGGCCGACGTTGCGAGGGGGCGGTCCGCTGACGAGACCGTCTGTTGCCGGACAGGTTCCGCGCGCCTGCGTCGCAGACGCCCCGTGCAGGCGCGAAGGTACACGGGTGTCGATGATTCGACACCTGTCGACAAGACAACATACCAGCGGTCGGCCGAAACAAGCTCGGAACACGCTTGCAGCAGTCGGAGGAATGTGCCAAAGCAGCCAAGCCGCCGAGAGGCAAGCGGAGAGGTGATGTCATGACGGCGAACATCGATCATCGTGAGCTGTACCGGCTTCCATGGAACCTGGCCGACAACCCCATCGTGTGGCTCGAGCCCACGGATCACTGCAACCTGCATTGCGACGGCTGCTATCGGAAGAACAAGCCGGTACACAAGTCGCTGGAAGAGATCGACGCGGACCTGGACGTGTTCGAGCGGTTCCGCAAGTTCGACAGCGTTTCAATCGCGGGCGGCGATCCGCTGACGCATCCGCGGGTGGTGGACATCGTACGCCGTATTCGCGAGCGTGGCGCCAAACCGATCCTGAACACGAACGGGCACGCGCTCACGCCCGAGATGCTGCGCGAGCTGAAGAAAGCGGGCGTCTACGGCTTCACCTTCCATGTGGACTCCAAGCAGGGGCGGCCCGGCTGGAAAGACGCCGACGAAGTCAAGATGAACGAATTGCGCAGCACCTACGCGGAGATGGTCGCCAGCGTAGGGGGCCTGTCCTGTTCGTTCAATTCCACCGTCTACCCCGACACGATCCACCAAGTGCCCGACATCGTCGACTGGGCCCAGCGCGAGATCGACAAGGTCCAGACCGTCGTATTCATCATCTTCCGGCATGCGGACCTGAGCGGCGGCGCATTCGACTACTGGGCGGGTGACCGCAAGGTCAAGATGGAACGGCTGGTGTACGCCGAGAAGGAGAAGCGACGCATCGACATCATGGCCGGCGACGTTGTCGAGACAATCCGCACGCGGCATCCGGACTTCCAGCCGTGCGCCTACCTCAACGGCACGGACAAGCCCGAGAGCTTCAAGTGGCTGCTGTCGCTGCGGATCGGCAACAAGCAGCGCATCTACGGATACGCCGGCGCGAAGTGGATGGAAGCCGTGCAAAGCGGCTATCACCTCCTCCACGATCGCTACTTCGCATACGCCAAGCCGACCGTCACCGCCCAGGGCAAGGGCGCCTTGCTGCTCGGATCGGCCTTCGATCGCCCGATGCGACAGTCCGCATTGCGGTTCGGCCGCGCCCTGCTGCGTCACCCGACGGACCTGCTGCGCAGATCATACGCCCAGTCGATTCTGATCATCCAGCCCATCGACATCCTCGAAAACGGCGTGCAGAGCATGTGCGACGGGTGCCCGGACGTGACGGTGCACGACGGGCGTCTCGTGTGGTCGTGCCGGCTGGAGGAGCTCCGGATGTTTGGCGAGTTCGTGCGCACCGTACCTCGCCGGGCCGACGCCCGGGTCCAGCTTCCGGTCATCGAGGCGGCTGACTGAACATCGCCCCGCTCGTCCTGGCGGTAGGTGACCGTGTTCGTCGACCACGGGGACGAGGCGGCCCACGCTCTTGTCGCCCGGTGTTCGCGCGGCCGGCTACGGCCGTGACGCGCCCGCCATTCGCTCTGCCGACCGGCGACGCCACAGCACGGCCGCCAGCGTAGCAATCCATGCCATCGCGCCACGCGACCGCCCTCTGCCCTCCCCCGGCGTCGAGCAGCTACAGGGGCTCTCATCCGCCATCGACGCTTCGTACCGCTCCTGGTCCGCTGCGTCTGGCCCCATCGCGGCGTCGGGCTCACCAGCGCCGTCCTCTTGCGACGCCGCGTCCATCTGCGGGACGCTGTCGTCCGCCGCGTCGGGCGCCACCACCGCGGCGTCCGGCTCCTGCGCGTCGGCCGTGACCGCGGCGTCCGGCTCGCCCGCGTCGGGCTCACCCGCGTCCGGCTCGCCCGCGTCGGGCTGGGTCGTGCCGTGCTCGCTGTCCGCAATGAACTGCTGCAGGTCGTCGAGCGTTCCGTCGAATACGTCGCGGTCCACGTGGCCGCCGATGCCCGTGACCGACCCCGAATCCGTGTACTGCCAGAACGTCCACTTCGCCCAAGCGCTCGACGTCAGCGGGCAGGGGTTGCTCGTGTAGTGGGCAGTCCACAGAGGGTAGCTCGATAAGCTGTCGTCCAGACCGTGGTCGTCCCAGAAGTACGATCCTGTGTAGATGATGGGCCTTCGCTGCGTGGCTGATTCCACGTAGTCGATCCAGGCGTGGATGTTCGCCATGATCACCGACGCGCTCTGGCCGCCGGTAGTTTCCACGTCGATGACAGCCGGCAGGTCTCCGTGCTCGAAGCCGCCGGATGCCTGGACCATGTCGACGAGCACCTTGGCCTGTGCGACCGGATCCTGCCCGGGCTCAAAGTACTGGTATACGCCGCGGATGATGCCGTTGGCCTTGGTCCCCTTCCAGTTGGCGTCGAAGTACTCGTCGATCGTCCCCGTTCCATGGCTGGCCCGTACGATCGCGAACACCACGCCCGCCTGCTTCACGCCGGACCAGTCGATCGCGCCTTGCCACTTGGACACGTCGATTCCCTCGACGGTGTTGCCAGAGCCGCACACGGTGTGAACGGGCGCGGTGGTCGAACCGACCGCCTCGCCGGCGTGGAAGTCCTCGCCCGGACCACAGGCAGGCACAGCGAACACCAGCATGGCGGCGACAACCGTCACGCGCGAGCGGACCATCGACAGCAGGGGGCAGGCCATGATGCTTGCCGAAGTCTGTCACCGGTGCGGGGAGCGTGTCGAGCGCGTTGTGACTCCCGGCCACCCCTCGACGCGCCCGCATCCGTGCAGCGGCCGCGAGAAGCCGGATGGACGGGGTGCGCGCATGCCACAACCAGTCCATCGAACGGATCCCCGCGCCCGGAAGGGTAACGGGCCCGACCACCTGCCCGGGGTTGGACTCTTTCTTCGTCGGGGAGGCTCGCTCGGAGTGTCGACTACCTCTTGGGATGCGACAGCAAGAAGGTAATGGCGGCTTCGATTGCACGGGCTTTCTGACCGATGAAATGGTTGCCTCCTCGCACGGTCCACAGCTCGACCGCGGAGTCCTGACAGCCCTCAAAGTGCGCGGTCACCGTCTCGGGTCCGTCGAGCTTGTCTTCCAGGTCGATCGACGTTCCCGGCAGCAACACGCCTGCGCAGCGGTTGCGCCGCGCCCAGCCGGCCACGGTTTCCCGCGCCCCCGGATGGGCCGGCATCTGCTGCTTGTCGAGCACGTGCCCGCCCTCGTAGCGCACGACCGGGTCCGCATCGCCGTGCATTTGCAACACCGTGACCGGGCTGGTCGGCGTGCATCGGGACGGGTCGTTCGGCGCGGCGCCCGCCACGCTCGCAATCCCCGCGATGCTCTCGCTCATCTCGCAAGCGAGACGATGAGCCATGAAGCCGCCGTTGGAGAACCCCACGACGAATACACGGTTGCGATCGATGCTCGCACGCGACACGGCGTCAGCGAGAACGGCCCGGAGGTAGGCGACGTCATCGGGCTTGCTCCCGTCGAAGTCGCAGCACGCATCGGTCGCGTTCCAGAACCGCATCTTGTGCGAGTCGGTCGTGCCGTCGGGGATGGCATACACGAAGTGCAACGTCCTGGCGATGGCGGGCACGTCGAGCACGCGCTCGAAGACTTGGCCGGTGGCGCCATAGCCGTGGAGGAACAGCACGAGGGGCTGCGGCTTGCCGGCCTGCAAACCCGGAGGGATGCCGAGCTTGTAGGGTCTTGCCGCGATGATGTCGGGGTTCGGCAGGAGCGTCGCAGGCCCCGACGCCGGCGTGGTCGGCGCCGCAGCGGTCGCGGAAGGACGTGGCGCTGGCAGCGGCGAGTGGCTCGATACCGAGGACGTTGCAAGCTCCGCGGGACGTGCGGCAGGCGCCGACGACGTGTGGTCACAAGCGCCGATCGCCCCGAACACGACAAGCAGGCAGACGCGCCACTCGAGCGCTGGGCATGGCTTGCTCATCGGCTTGTCGTGCCCGCGCCGCTGCATTGCAGGGTATCGTACTTGCGTCGAACGGCGTCGTTGTCGCGCGCTTCGAGGGAACGGCGCAGGTAGCTGCACGCGGCCTGGATGTCGCCGTCGGCTTCCTCCACGAGGCCGAAGTTGTAGAGCACGGCGCCCAGCACCTGGGGCTCTGGCGACATGTCCAGGGCCTTCTGGCAGGCCGCTCTGGCGTTCGCCAGGCGCCGCGCCTTCAGGTGCTTGAAGCACCGGTTGCCCCACTCGAAGCCGCCGCGCGTGTCCACGAAGCTCTCGTCTTCCGGAGCGAGCTGCATCGGCTTGGATCCCGCCGGTCTGCACGCATCGCCCTGCCACGTCTGACCGGCCGGGCACTGCTTGCTCGCCGCGGCAGGGGGAGCCGCAACGGCAGGCCCCTGGCTCGACACCGCGGACGCGCTCGCCACCCCGGTTGGGAGCAGCGAGGCGTCGAGCGGAAGCACCTCGAGACGGAGCAGGGCGCCGCAGCTCGGCGGAGGCTCGGTGTCCCCGCGCTTGGCTTGCGCACAGGATTCGCTATCCCCGTCGCGGGACAGGATCTCGCGGTGGGCCGACGATTTCGCACCAGCGCCCGCCCCAAGCACCGAGGCTCCAGCCCCCGCATTGGCGTCGGCGCCGGCGAAAAACTCGAAGGATCCAACCGTCAGCGCAGTAACGAGATGGGTGGCGCCCTTGCAGTCGCCCTCGAGCTTGGCGTTGACACCTCCCGCAGCGCGCGCCTCGTACATGCCGACGATGGTCATGTTCACATTGAGCTGACCGGCCCGCTTGAGCTGCCCCTCGAACTTCGCCGCATGCACGGGAATGTTGGCGTACAGCTCATCTTCGTCGCGGATGACCACCCCCTCCTGCTTCGGCGTGAGCGACACGTAGGCATAGTCGCCGTCCGCCTTGCATTGACGCAGCACCTCGAGCTCGCACCCCTGGTAGCGCACGACCACCAGACCGCGCTTGGCCTGGGATTCGAGCGCCGCGCGGTCGGCGGCGGGCCACTCCACGATGAGCGGGCGCGCCTGGCTCTTCGCCACGCCGCACTTGGTCTGCCCTGCCGGATTGTACTCAGGCGGCCTCGCAACCTGTGACGCGGCTGTCCCTCCTCCACAGGAAATGCTGATCGCCGAAGCGCACATGCCCGAAATGGAAAGGGACAGCGCGCCAAGAAGGACAGATCGTCGTGCGAGCGATAGTGCAATCATGATGACCCCAATCCACGGAGGGTCCGGATGGTAGCGGTACTTCCCGGGCCCTTCAAGATCGCTTGCCCGGCAGGCCCGCCCGATTCATTCCACAACCTGCCCCTTCGGATACTCTCTCGGTCTGCCGGACGCCACGACAATCGTCGAAGTGGTCACGGCCGGTCAGCCCAGGGGCTCCAGCTCGTCGAACCAGGCCCGGGCCTTCGCCCACCCTTGCTCCCGGCCTCGAGACCACTGGGCCACCGCCGCCTGCACTTCGTCGTCGCGCGCATCGACAAGCTTGCCGCTGAGCGACCGCGGCGCCGCGAGAACCAGCCAGGCCAGCGCCACCGCCGCATCCGCCGGGTGCAGGAGTTGCCCCGTGTTCCTGAGCTCCACGAAGCGATCCACGTCGGCGAAGTGGGCCCTGTCCGTCCCGCGGATCGCGCGCTGCATCGCGGTCTCGATGATGCCCGGCGCCACGGCGATCACGCTCGTCTCGCCGTCGTCGTACTCCCGCGCCGCAACCTGCGTGAGCATGTTCACCGCGGCCTTCGATGAGCAATAGGCAGCCCATCCCGAGAACGCCCGCGTCGACGCCCCCGACGAGACGTTGACCACCCGAAGCGGACGCCCGGCCTCTCGGCTGCGCAGCGCAAGCTGGATGCCTATCAGCACGCCCAGCACGTTCGTGCGAAAGTGCCTGTCGAAATCGTCGGCGGCGATCGAGCCAATCGGCGCGACCGGACCGAGCACGCCCGCGTTGTTCACCACTGCCTCGATGACACCGAGCGCCCTCGCCTTGTCGAACGCACGCTGCATCTGATCCTGGTCGGCGACATCGCACGCATGCGTGCCGACGGCACACCCCGCAGCACGAAGCCGGTCGGCGATCCTGCCGAGCCTGTCACCTCGTCGCGCAGTCAGCAGCAATGCAGTGCCCGTTGTGGCAAGAGCACACGCGAGGGCAAGCCCGATGCCGCTGCTTGCACCCGTGATCACGACAACGCCGGGTTGGGAGACTTCAGGCACGCTCATGCCCGCTTCTGTACCGTCTGCGATCGAGTGCGTCCACAACCAAGCGCGCGGTAAGCTCGGCGCTCGGATCTTCGGCCCGTACGCTTGCTCACGGCCTGGGTTCGTGCGTGCTCACCCAGCCAAGCCCGCCCGCCACGTACGACAACACGTCGTCGATCTCCCCCTCGGTCACGTCGAGCACCTCCATCGACCGGGTATCGATCATCGCGTTCCAGGGAACGCCCGAGATGTCCGCCACCGTCCCCAGACGCTTCGCCTCCACGTCTATCAGCACGGTGAACCGGGTACCCATGGAGGCCACCCAGTCGTCCACGTCGACCAGCGAAAGCGGCCTGTCCGGGTCCGCCCCCTCCATCATCGTCTGCACGATGACCACGCCCTCGGCGCGAAGCTTGTCGGTGTTCGCCACGATCCTGCGCGTCTCCGCCTGGCAATGCGGACACCAGCCCACCACCGCCACCAGGTACATCAACTTGTATCGGACCTGCTCCGGGTCATAGAAATCCGCGAAGCTCACGACCTGGAGCCCGTCTTCCCGCTTCGAGTCCGGATAGCCCTGAAAGCTGAAGTCCGGGATCCGCTGTCCAGGTCCGCTCGCCGACCTCGGGCGCGCCCCCCAGTCCTCCGTGGGATACGCAACGCCGTCCGGGTTCGCCGAGCGCCCCGCCACGTCCACATCGTCGAAAGGCGGCGGGTCAGCCTTGGTACTCGCGCAGGCCGCCAGCAGCATGAGCGAGCACGGCAACAGAAAAGGGGCAATCGACCGACGCATGGACCGCGGCGAAACGTCGTCCGCTCCGGCCGCCACGTCAAGACCGCCCTCCTGTCGCGACTCGGAGCCACGGGCCGTCAGGTCGCCCAGCGCAGCGGTCCCATGGCAAACGAGCGGCCGCAGTCCCCTTCCATCGCGGACCGTTGACGAAGACGCCGACGGACCGTTTGCACCACCCTCTGGGTCACATCCCCCAGGCCACCGAAACCATGCTTGACACATAGCCGCCCCCCAACTCCACCGGCTCGTCCCCTGCCACCGTGCCGTCTGGCGCCCTGGCGAGCCATCCACCGCCTATCGCAAGCCCCACCCGCAAGGGTCCCGCCTGCATCCTCGGTCCGGTGCGAAGCCAAACCTGGCCTGATACGGACGTCGCGCTCTTGCCGACGAACGCAGTGGAATTCGGACGGCCGTTGAGCTGCACGAACGCTGGCCCGGCAAGCGCGAAGAACTCCCAGTCCACATGCGGGCTCAACGACTCTCTCCACCCTGCCCCGACCCCGATCCAGCTCAGCCACATGCTCACGGAGCCCGTCTCGCGGGACGCCGTGCCGTGCTCGAACCCCGCCTCCAAGCTGGCCGACAAGCGTGGCAGCATCCAGAGCGCCGCGGACCCGCCCAGGCCGAACAGCACGCTCGGCCGCCGCAGATCTCGGACCGTCGTCCCGGCGTCCAGGCCTAACCGGGCGTCCGTCTGCGCTTTGGGCACCGCGATACGCTGGCTCGCCACGCGCCGCGCCACCAGAGACGGTCGAGGCGGCGGCAACGACGCGGGCACCTCGGGATCCGGCGGGCTGGCGACGAGCTCGAGCCAGGAGGCCACCAGGAGTTGCGACGCCGCGAGAGCCACCACACGCTCCGCTCCCGGCCCCGGAGAAGGCATGGGAATGCTTCGCTCCAGACGCTTGCTCGTCGTCGGATCGACCAGCGCCATCCGCATCGTTCCGCCTGCGCAGGTCAGCTCCAGGTCGAAGGACGGGGCAGGATCGCCGCCTTGGTGCATCGTGGAGATCTCGAGGTCCAGCAGGCGCGCCACCTCGCGGGCGTCCAGTCCGAAGCAACGTGTTGTATCCACCGTTGGGGACGCTCCTGTTGCCGGCGAGGCGGTCAGGATGGCTCCGCAGATCATCCAGGCGGCGGACCGAGGTCGCTGCATCCGAGGCAGCATACGACAGAACCGGGCATGCGTGGTCATCGGGGTCGCGAAGCCGTCTCGGGCGTTGCGTCGAGGGCAGGAACCTCTTTCGAGCGCATGGTTGCAACGAAGCGGATCGTGCGACGGCCCGTCGCGCCGCCGAGGGGGCACGCCCGGCGGAACCGACAACCATGGTGGAGCCAAGCCGCTGGTGCGGCCTTGCCGGATCGAGTAGGCTCGGCGCCTCGACTTGCCCCTGGGCGCCGGAGCGAGATGCACCCCTTACCGGCCTTATCGAACCGCAGAGGTCCTCAGCTCCGCCCGGGCCCGCATCCTGGCTCGAACAAGAAGGAACATCGATGACCGACTCAATCCGCAAGTCCCTGCGTGACTCCGCCGCCGCCCGCTGGACCGCGATGGCCGTCGTCTCGTTCACCATGCTCTGCGGGTACTTCGTGGCGGACGTGGCCTCGCCGCTCAAGCCGCTCATCGAGCAGCAACTGCACTGGAACAGCGCGGAATACGGCCTGTACACGAGCGCGTACGGCTGGTTCAACGTGTTCCTCGCGATGCTCGTTATCGGCGGGATCATCCTCGACAAGATGGGTCCGCGGTTTACCGGCGTGCTCGCGGCGGTGCTGATGCTCACCGGCTGCACCCTGAACTGGTGGCCGATGGCGACCGCGGGGTGGACCGGGCATCTGTCCCTGCCTGTGCTCGGCGACACGCGAACGCCGGTTCTGATCGCCGCCCTCGGCTACGCGCTCTTCGGCGTGGGGCTCGAGATCTCCGGCATCACTGCCACCAAGGTCATCGCCAAGTGGTTCAAGGGTTACGAGATGGCGCTCGCGATGGGGCTCCAGGTTGCCATTGCAAGGATCGGGACCGGCCTCGCTCTCGGTGTGAGCGGGACCATCGCCACCCGCTTCCGGGTTTCCACGCCCGTGCTCGTGGGCGTGTTTCTCCTGGGCGTGGGCCTGGTGGCCTACCTGTTCTACTGCTCGATGGACCGCAAGCTCGACGCGTCCCTGCCGGAAGCCACGGCCGAGGCAAGCGCGGACGAAGCATTCCGCCTGTCCGACCTTGGTCAAATCCTGTCCAACCGAGGGTTCTGGTACATCGCGACGCTTTGCGCGTTGTTCTACTCCGCCGTGTTCCCGTTCCTGAAATACGCGACGGACCTGATGGTGCAGAAGTTCCACGTAGCCGAGTCGCTCGCCGGACTGATCCCCGCCATGCTGCCCTTCGGGACGATGCTGCTGACCCCGGTATTCGGGCGCGTGTACGACAAGAAGGGCAAGGGCGCGACCATCATGCTCCTCGGCTCGGGGCTCATCATCCTCGTGCACGTGGTGCTGGCCGTCCCCTTCCTCGATAGCTGGCTCGTCGCCGTCGCCGCGATGCTGGTGCTCGGCGTCGGCTTCTCCCTCGTGCCTTCGGCCATGTGGCCATCCGTTCCCAAGCTCATTCCCGATCGGCAGCTCGGCACCGCATACGCGCTCATCTTCTGGCTCCAGAACCTCATCGCGCTCCTGCTCGCCCCGCTGATCATCGGCTGGCTGCTGGACCGCTTCTGCATCACGGGCAAGACCGTTGAGATGCAATCGGTCGAGGGCGTGATGCAGGAGGTGACGGTGGTGCACTACGACTACACGTTGCCGATGGTGGTATTCGTGGGGTTCGGGCTGTGCGCAGCCGTTTTCGCCCTGCTGCTCAAGGCGGAAGACAAGAAGAAAGGCTATGGGTTGGAGTTGCCCAACCAGCCCTCGGCGCCCGCCAGCGACGAGCAAGCCGCCCCGGCATCCTGAGGTGACGGCGGTGCGGCCGGCTCTGCGAGGCCCGGCGCGCATCGCCAGGAGGCAGCCGGCTTCGTGCTCGCGCTTCGAGTCGGCAGCGTGTCGTCAAGCAAGCAATACTCGGCATGAGCATGTCGAGAATAGGAACAGGACACACGCGCCGTTCGTGTTGCTATTTGCGACATCGATCTTCGATAGTTTCTGGATTGCCGATTCGACTCGCGGATCTACGCTCCCGGTGCACCCGGACCTGGAGACCACCATGCAGATGACCATTCGAAACGAGCAAGGTACCCTGGACCCGACGACCCGGACTCGCGCCGAACGCCGCCTGGGCTTTGCGCTTGGCCGTTTCGCGAACCGCATCCGATCCGTTCGCCTCGTCTTGACCGACCAGAACGGACCACGAGGCGGTGTCGACAAGCTGTGCAGGGTCGAAGTCCGCGGCACTGGCTGGTCGGTTCATATCGAAGACATCGACGCCGACGCCGGCGTCGTGGTGGACCGGGCGGCGGACCGCGCGGGCAGATCCGTTGCCCGCAAGCTCGACCGTCTGCGCGATCCGATCGGTTGATCGGCCCGTCGGATGTCGAACCGCGGCGCCGTGCGCCGCACCCGGAGGATTGGCACCATGATAAACCAGATCAAGACCATCTTGCTGATGGGCGCCCTCGGCGCCCTGGTGGTAGGCGCGGGCGCCGCGCTGTCCCCTCGCCACATGATCTTGTTCGCGGTTCTTGCCATCGCGATGAACCTGGGAGCCTACTTCTTCTCGGACAAGATCGTGCTGCGGATGCACGGCGCGCAGGACATAACCCCAGGCGAGATGCCGGCGTTGCACGCCATGGTCGAGGAGTTGGCCGCACGGGCGGGGATCCCGAAACCTCGCGTCGTGCTCATCCCGGAGATGCAACCCAATGCGTTTGCGACCGGGCGCAACCCCCGACATGCCGTGGTAGCCGTCACCGAAGGGATCCTGCAGCTCCTTGACCATCGACAGCTTCGCGGCGTGCTCGCCCACGAGCTGGCGCACATCAAGAACCGGGACGTCCTGCTATCGACCATGGCGGCCGCTATCGCGTCGCTCGTCACCTGGGTTGCCCACGCGCTGAGCTTCGCGACGTTCTTCGGCGGTTCCGGCGACGAAGACGAGGGCGCCGGCGGCCTTGGCGGCTTGCTGTTCATCCTCGCAGCGCCAGTCGCGGCCACCCTGATCCAGCTCGGCATCTCGCGCTCCCGCGAGTATCTGGCGGACCAGACCGGCGCGGAGATCTCGGGTGATCCCGAAGCGCTGGCCAGCGCGTTGGTCGAGCTCGACCGCACGGCGCACAGGGTGCCCGCCAACGTCTCACCCGCGACCGCGAGCCTGTTCATCGTCAACCCCCTTTCCGGCGGCGCAGGCGCCTTGCTCACCCTGTTCTCGACGCACCCTGCCACCAGCGAGCGGGTCCGCAGGCTCATGCAGATGGCCGACCGTCGCGCGCGAACGTCGGCCCCGGTTCTGTACGCCCACCAAATCTGGTGAAGCGAGCATCTCTGCACGTTACACCCCCCCACGTCCAGGCACCCTGTCAGCGGCTCCGGCCTTCGGCATCCTCCCGCCCCGGAGCCGCTCGCGTGGTCACCCGGCGTCGCTACTCCACCATCCGGCGCATCCGCGCGACATGCGGCCCGTCCGGGAACCGTTGCAAGTAGCGTCGCGCGGCATCTGCCGCGTTGCCCGTCTGCCCCGCAGCCATCCACGCGCTCGCCTCTTCCGCGAGCGCGTCCTCTGCCAGCGGCCCGCGGCTGCACGCCCGAAAGTGCGCGGCAGCCACAGCAGGATTGCCTCGCGCCCGCTCGACCTTGCCCAACGTGAACAGCACCGCCCCCGCCCGCTTGTCCTTCGGATGCAGCACCAAGATCTGCTGCAACAGCATCGCCGCCTCGTCGAGTCGTCCCGACGCTCGCGCCTGGTCCGCCCGACGCAGCAGATCCTCCACCGATGCAACCGCCTCCGCAGACGCGCGCGGCGCCACGATAGACGACGCCGCCTCCGGCTCCGAGGGAGCCAGCGCCGCCGATTCCAGCTTGAGGGAACGCTTGAGCTCCTCTCCCGCGCCCAGCTCGGTCGTGCCCGTCGCATCGTCGACCGCCACGCGCCCGCGTTGCACCGTGACGTGGACCGAGTCTTTGTCCATGTGGATGCCGAACGCGGTGCCCACGACCCGGACCCGCACCGTGGCAGCCCTGACTTCGAACGACCGCGCCGGATTGGGCGTGACGTCGTAGTGCACCTCGCCCGCCCGCTGCACCAGCTTCACCGCGCCGGGCGCTTGCAGCTCGACCTGCACGTCTGCGCTCGGCCCGATGGCGAGCCTCGAGCCGTCCATCAGCTCCATCACCGATCCCGCGGGTGCAACCGACGCCGACGACACCGCCGCGGGAGCCACGGTCGACCGCGCGGGCATCCGCACGACGAACACCGCCGCCACGACCGCCGCGGCCGCGAGGCAAGCCCCTCCGGCCCACATCCTGCGGCGGACGAGACGCCTGCTCGCCCGCCCGGTCCGGGCTGCCCGGAGCACACGCTGCGCCCGCAAGTCGTCCCACGGGGGATCCATCGCGTCGCGAACCGCCCGAAGGTCATCCCGTTGCATGCATCCTCCTGTTCAGGCGCTCGTCAGCCGCTGCGATTCGCCGCTTGGCGGTCGCCAGCGACACGCCGCACGCCGCCGCCACGTCCGCCAGCCCCTGGTCCTCGATCCGGTGCAGCACCCAGGGGATGCGCATATCCGGCGAAAGCCGGTCCAACTGCTCGTACAGCTCATCGATCCGCTGCCGGAGCTTCGGGTCCGCGCACCGCGGGCTGATCTCCGCCACACGCAGGCCGAACCACTTGCGCCGCCGCCGCGCGCCGAGCGCCCGATGCGCGCGACGCACCACGATCGTCACCAGCCAGCTCCGGATCTGGGACGGCTCCCGGAGCTGCCCAATCTGCAACGCCGCATCGACGAACGTCTCCTGCAGGATGTCGTCGGTCTCTGCGTCATGCCCCATGATGCGGTACAGCACGCCGGCCAGGTAGCGGGCATGCCTCTCGTAAAGCGCCGAGAAGGCAGACTCGTCACCACGGCGCACCCTCTCCACCAGGGTGGCGTCATCGGCGGGAACCGCTTGGAGGGCGCGGACGATCATGGCTGTCTCCAGGTGCTATCGTGGATCGGAGCGTGCTCGATCAGCTCGAAAATCTTTCTGCCCGCGAATCGAATTCGCCTCCCAAGAAACTTGAGCCGATCCGGACCCGCAGGCGCCCCCATACCGGGCGCACGGAGGAGAAGATGCGAAACATGCTGCAGTCGATATTCATGCTTGGCGCCCTGGTGGTGCTCGTAGGCGCGTGCAGCGCGAACGGCTCTGGAGTCATCGCCCCGGCAAGCGGCGGCGCGGGCGGAAACCAGGTCGATGGCTCTGCCGGTGCCTTCACCGGCGGCACTGGCGGCACCGGCGGTATCCTCAACACCGACAGCGGCATCGAGACCGGCACCCCACCGACCATCGCCCATCTCCAGGGCCAGGTTCTGGCCCCCGAAGGCACCATCCCGATCTCGGGCGCGCTCGTGTACCTGACCAACACGGTTCCTCCGAGCATCCCGGAGCATGTGTTCTGTGACAAGTGCGTGCAGATCGCGCTCGGCGAGGACTACACGTTCACCCACCCCGACGGCACCTTCAACCTGCCCGCCTCCAGCACCGGCAGCCAGTTCCTCGTGGTACAGAAAGGGCAATTCCGAAAGGTGCGCACGATCAACGTGGTGCCCGGCGACCAGCACGTCGACCCCGAGTTCACGCGACTGCCCGGCCGCATGAACAAGGCCAACGGCGAAGACATCCCGAAGATGGCGGTCATCGTGGGCCAGTGGGACGCCATCGAGGTGTCTCTCGCCAAGCTGGGCCTGGCCGATATCATTCCCAGCGCGCTCGGCGGCAAGGTCGACCGCTCCACGGCGGGCTTCGACATGATCGAGAACACCTGGCCGCCCGATCTCCAGGACCCGATGAAGAACCCCTCCAAGTTCCTCAAGTCCTGGGACTACCTCAGCCGCTATCACATCCTCTTCATCCCCTGCTCCGGCAGCGACGGCACCACCTGCAACGATTACCTGCCCGACGACTCCACCGTCCAGCAGAACCTCCAGCGTTTCGTAAGCGAGGGTGGCAAGCTCTACGTCACCGACTACTCCTATGAGTATGTCCGGCGCCCCTGGCCGGGATACGTCACGTGGGACAGCGAAACCAGCAGCACCGGCTCTGCCTGCCTCACGGGAGATTACAACGCCCCCGCCGCCGTGCAGGACCAGGACATGAAAGACTGGCTCGCTGCCCAGGGGATCTACAACTTTGACGTCGAGGCGAACTGGACGCGCATCGACTCCCTCCACACCCAACCTGGATTCGACGCCGACGGCGTTCCCGCCGACATCACCCCGAAGGCGTGGGTGCTCGGCGGGTCGAACCCGGCCACGATCAGCTTCGAAGACCACTGCGGTCGTGTGCTGTTCTCGACCTACCACACGGAGGGGAACGCCGACGATCATACCCTGCTCCCCCAGGAGAGAGCGCTGCTGTACGTTCTGCTCGAAGTAGGCGTGTGCGTGGGCACGCCTCTGCCGCCGAAGTGACCACCGTACGCCGCCGTGCGACGCACGCCAGGAGCACCAGGATGTCACGCACGCCCGCCGAGATCGCCGTTGTTCTGTCCTGCACCGCCCTGCTCACCGCCTGCGCAAAGGGGGACCAAACCCTGCCAGGGCCAGCCGATTCGCCGGACGCCGACGCCGTTGCTGCCCCCGACTCCGCGGGCGATGCCGAGACGCCGGAGGCTACCCCGGACGGCGAAACCAACCCCTGCGAGGGCGTCACGTGCGCCGATCCACCACCCAACACCTGCGCGGACAGCCAGCAGCTCGAGGTCTACAACCCCGTAGGAACCTGCGACAACGGCCAATGCCACTACACTTCCCACCAGGAAACGTGCCCGCAAGGCTGTGACCAGGGTGCTTGCATCGGCGACCCCTGCGTCGGCGTCTCCTGCCATTCCCCCCCTGCCGCTTACTGCGCCGACGACGCCCACATCGTCGTTTACGACGTGCCCGGCACATGCGACGGCGGCGCCTGCAGCTACGCCACGCACAGCGAGTACTGCAGCTACGGGTGCACGAACGGAGTCTGCGACGGCAACCCCTGCGCCGGCGTGTCGTGCAGCACGGCTCCGGCAAACTACTGCACCGACGAAGATCACCTCGAGGTATTTTCCGCTCCCGGAACGTGCCAGAACGGTGCGTGCGAATACCCCCACCACAACGAGTTCTGCGCCCACGGATGCTCGCAAGGAGCCTGCGAGGGCGACCCGTGCCAGGGCGTCTCCTGCACCACGCCTCCGGCCAACTCCTGCGCCACCAGCGACACCCTCCTGAAGTATTCTTCCCCCGGAACCTGCTCGAACGGTAGCTGCCAGTACGCAAGCAGTACCGTGTTCTGCCAGTACGGCTGCGCAAACGGTGTCTGCAGGGAGTGTCAGACGCAGGCCGACTGCACGGGCGGCGAGTGGTGCAACGCGGGCGTCTGCGAGCTTTGCAACACGAACCAGCACTGCGGCACGAGCTGCACGGACTGTACGTCGCTTTCTCCGGCAAGGATCTGCGACGCCTCAGGCAGCACGTGCATCGAGTGCAACGTCGACAGCGAGTGCGGAAGCGGCAAGTGGTGCAACAATCATAGCTGTGCGGCCTGCGATACCGCGGCGCACTGTGGGCCCACGTGCACGGCATGCGGCGGCGTCACCCCGGACTGCAACGGCTCCACCTGCGTGTGCCTGTCCGGCCATTGCGTCACACCGTGCCCGACCCCGTTGTCCCTGGCGACCTGGGATGCCGGCGCCGACGGCTGGACCTGGGACGGTCTTTGGAAACGCAACGCCGGCGGCTACATGACCGCCGGATCCACCACCAATTACAGCTCGCCGTACACCCAGAACCTGACCAGCGGTGGTCCTGTCGACCTGTCGGGATGCAGCTCCGCGGTCCTAGGCTTCCAGGTGCGTCTGGACGACGACCCCGACTACGACGGATCGGTAGACAAGTCGGAGCGGTTGTACGTGCAGTGCTCGGGCGACGGCGGCGGGGTCTGGACCAACCTCACGCCCGACCCCTGGCCTGCCAACCAGAGCGCATGCTCGACCAGCTATTGTAGCGGAGGGAAGAATGCCTCGCGAGCGTTCCCGTGGACTAGCCAGAGCATCACGCTGCCTGCCGCTTGCCTGACCGCCAACGTACGTTTCCGCTTCCAGGCCAAAGGCCAGAACGTCTGGCGTCTGCTCGACCCGGGTTGGTATGTCGACACGGTGACCATCCATTGACTCCGACGCCACGCGGACGAACCATACCCGTTCAGGTCCAGGTCGAGCCCGAGGCCGCTCCCGAGCCCGAGGCCGGTTGTCGCCCCGCACAACCGGTGCGGTGAGCGTCGTGACTACCCGCGCAAGCGGTGCGCGGCCCTTGGACAGGAGCTGCGCGTCTGTGAAGTTCACGGCGCGGGAGGAATCGAGCATCGCGGTGCGTTCGGTGGCCGAGCACCAGGCCATCCGTTAGCGTTCAGCGGTGCTCGGAGGGGGCCGACACGAGCAGGACGAGCGGCGATGTGGCGGCCGCCATTTTCTGGCGGATTCCGCCACTTGCGGGGGTTTGCTCGGGGGATAGGTGGTGGCGGAGCGGCGGGAGTGGGCGGTTCGGGTGGCGGGGCGCCAGCAGCGTCCGTTCTCAAGGGACGGGAAAACAAGGGATGAGTCGATGGCACCGAAGGTGCTTGGGACAGGGGCAGCGATGCCCGCAAAGCGGCAGCGTACGGGCCGTGGAGCGGGCATCGAGGAGGCTCGGGAAGCATTCCCTTGCGTGGCCTCCTGGGAACACTCGGACGGGACGGCAGGTAGGCCCCGAGTCTAAATAACCCCAGCGGGTACAGGAGCCCGAGCAACCTGACAAAGAGCAAACGGGGAGCTGGGTTAACAACTGGCCGCAAAAACCGGGGCCCTCCGGGGCATGGTGCCTTGGAGGGTAGTAGGGAGGGCGTGAGCCTTCCGGGAGACGACAACGCAGAGCGCGGAGGTGACGACCATGACGTAGCGAGACAGAAGCGGCAGGACCGCCGCTCGTGGGCCTCGGCTCGGGAAGTTGGACGAGGCGAGGCAGCGGGCGGCGGGACCGGCACCGCGCCAGCGAAACGCGACGACCGGCACCGCGCCAGCGACCGCGACGACCGGCACCGCGCCAGCGAAACGCGACGACCGGCACCGCGCCAGCGAAACGCGACGACCGGCACCGCGCCAGCGAAACGCGACGACCGGCACCGCGCCAGCGAAACGCGACGACCGGCACCGCGCCAGCGA
>Ga0272446_1000857_pt1 | contig 46411 bp, 52 predicted proteins | sample YNPCB0061_FD_194587 | JGI IMG/M metagenome (GOLD analysis project Ga0272446, IMG submission 194587) | Hot spring microbial mat communities from Yellowstone National Park, WY, United States - YNP-CB-006-1 | ecosystem: Environmental > Aquatic > Thermal springs > Hot (42-90C) > Sediment | place...
AAAACCGACTGCCAGCCCGCTTCAGCGGGCTTTGCGGGCATCAGCCCGACGATTTATCGTCGGGCGGTGGGGCGGAAAATGAAACTGTCAGGTGGCTAGAATTTCTAAACCTTTAGGGTCTCTCCTCAACAAATTTCACTTCATCGCCCGGCGCAAACAGGAATGGCGTTTCGGATTGAGGGTCGAACAATCGCAGCGGCGTCCAGCCAATCAGCCGCCAGCCGCCGGGCGAAGCAATGGGGTAAATGCCGGTCTGCCAGCCTGCAATGGCAACGGTGCCAGCGGGAACCTGGGTGCGCGGCGTTTCGAGGCGCGGCACGACGAGCGCGTTGTCCAGTTTACCCATGTAGGGGAAGCCCGGCGTGAAACCCATCATATAGACTGTATAGGTTCGCCGCGTGTGGAGGCGAATCACATCCTCGATTTGCAGATGAAGTTGACGAGCAACGTCTTCAAGATCAACCCCTCGCTCCCCACCGTATCGCACAGGCGCTTTGACCTGTTTTGGCTTCCTCTTCACCACCGCATCTACCTGCATGAGTTTCTCGCGCAGGAACTCCCTGAACTGCGAAAAAGAAACAACAAGCGGGTCGTAGTGGACGAGCAGGGTCGCGTACGCGGGAACGGTTTCCACCACGCCATTCATCCCCGATGCCTCGATAAGCGCCGCCAGGGCATGCACACGGCGATTGAGGTTCTCTTCCATTTCATCCCCCAGTTGAATCAACACAGCCGAATCGCCGAGCGGCAGCAAGCGCGGTTTCATCTCTCGAACAGGCTGATGCTCTCGATGTGATACGTTTGCGGGAACATATCGAACGGCGCGACCTGCTTCAAGCGATATTCTCCCCTGACGAGCCGCGCCGTGTCACGCGCCAGTGTGGATGGGTCGCAGGAGACATAGGCAATGAGGCGCGGACTCAGCCGCAAGATTCCATCCACGACAGCCTTATCCAAGCCCGCGCGCGGCGGGTCCACCAGGACGATATCCGGCTCCGCTTCGAGATGCGGAATCACCGCCTCAGCCTGTGCCTCGTAAAGTTCCACGTTGTCAAATTCATCCAGATTAACCGCAAAATCCTCACACGCCGACGGAGACGCCTCGATGCCGATGACCCGTTTGCATTGAGGAGCGAGGAACGCGCTAAAGAGACCGACGCCGCAATAGACATCCAGCAGCGTGGTGGATTGGGAAAGCGGTAAATTGGCAAGCAGATGCTCGACCATCTTCCCCGCCATGACCGTATTGACCTGAAAGAACGAGGCAGCGGAGACTTTGAAGTCGCGCCCCAGCACGCGCATGAAGATATGGTCACTCCCGGCGAGAACGAGCGCATTGCCTTCATACAAATGCACTACTGAAACCCCTGCTTCGGTTTCCAGATCGGGCGGCTGAGGCGAGTTGGATTCGAGGATGAGCATCAGGTCATCGTTCACGCCGAGGCGCAGGGAGACGCGCTCGATACCGGTCTCAGGCTCGAACCGCAGTTGTCGCCAGAGTTCATCGAGAGGCAATTCGGGAAGGTGGCATTCGGAAACTGCCCTCACCCCTGCTCCCTCTACAGGGAGAGAGGGAACGTAGCCTAATTGTCCTTCTCCCGTTAAATGGAATTGCACGTGATTTCGATAATTCCAGGGATGAGGACACGCTGCCATCGGCTGGACGGGCGGATTCTCGACCCTGCCGATGCGCTGAAGCTGGTCAATGAGGATATCTGTCTTTGCCTGCAATTGCTTTTCGTAGAGCAGGTGCTGGTAATGACATCCACCGCAAGCCCAGGTGTTCTCGCTCGCCCCTTTCCCCTCTCCCGAAGAGGGCTGCGGAGGCATGAAAAAGTGTTTACACTTCGGAGAAATTCGATCTGACGATGGTTGGAGGATTTCGACGATTTCGCCGCGCGCAAAATTCTTCTTCTCCTCCACCAGCCTCACACGGACTCGTTCCCCCGGCAGCCCAAATGGAACGAATACCGCGCGGTTATCAGGCAGGCGTCCCATCGCATCGCCGCCGTAGGTGAGTTTTTCAAGTTGAATTTCGAGGGTTTCGGGTTTATGGTTCATGTGAACTCATTATCAGTAGATCACGAAAACCTCGCGTAGTGTGCGCTCTCCCCTGGCGCCGCCCGCCAGGGCAGGTGTAGCGCAAAACTGGCGTTAGAGAACGCCAATTACGCGCTTTCGTGAAGTACTGATTATAAATACAAAGAGCCTGAACAGGGTTGTCAGGCTCGTAACTTTCAGTCTTCAAACTTGCAACTTTCAACGTTGTAGATATTCTTCCATTGCGGCGAGCAGCATTTCGATATCTTCCATTTGGGTCTCGCCCATGTGGGCAATGCGGAAGGTCGTCTCCTTGATAGGACCATACCCCCCGGCGATGCGCATTTCGCGCTGCTTGAGGAAAGCGTTCAAGTCCGACACGTTGATGCCGCGCTCATTTTTGATGGTGGTGACGGTTTGCGAGCGGAAACCCGCCGGGGCATACATGGAGAGGTCGTGCGCCTCCGCCCAATCCTGCACACGTTTTGCCATGGCAGAGTGACGCGCAAAACGGTTCTCCAGTCCTTCCGCAAGGATGCGGTCGAGTTGGAAATCGAGCGCAAAGATGAGGGACATGGCGGGCGTGGCGGGCGAGGAATCCTTGAGGCGGTGTTTTTCCATGCGCACCAGGTCGAAGTACCAGCCGCGGTTTTCCACCGTTTTGGCTTTTTCCATGGCGCGGTCTGAGACGGCTCCCAAGCCCAGCCCGGGCGGCAGCGCCAGACATTTTTGCGAGGAGGTGAGAACCATGTCCAGCCCCCAGGCGTTCATTTCGATTTTGGCGCCGCCCAGCGAGGAGACGGCATCCACCAGGATGAGGGTGTCGGGCGAAACCGCCCGCACCGCCTCGGCAACTTCCTTGACCGGATTCTGCATCCCGGTCGAGGTCTCGTTGTGGACAATGGTCAGGGCTTCGAACCCGCCCTTTCGGACGGTATCCGCTATCCGTTCGGGAGAGGCGGGAGTGTCCCATTCGAAGGCGAGTTTTTCAGCGTCTTTTCCGTTCGAAACAGCCACCTCATACCAGCGGTCTGCAAATGCGCCGTTGACCACCGAAAGCACGCGCCGCTGAACAAAATTGCGGATGGCGGCTTCCTGCAACCCCGTTCCTGAGGATGCAGTGAGGAAGACGCGGTATTGGGTGTAGAAAATCTGCTGCGCCTTTTCGGCGGCGCGGCGGTAGATGGCTTCGAATTCCTTGCTGCGATGCGGGAGCATGGGCGCGGTTTGCGCCTGCAGAACCTCATCGGCTACATCCACAGGACCGGGAACGAACATGCGTGACATAAAGCCTCCGCGTAACGCTTGTAGTATTACGGCGCAGGATTTGCGTGAGTAGCGCAAACCGCGCGCAGCCTTTGGTTGCAGCCCGCCAAGCGGCTGCGCTGTGCCGCATTCGATGTTATTTCAAAAAGAACGAGATGACGATCAACACGAGAATAAAGAAGCCTGCCAGCGTCCCAATGCGGGTCAGGTCTTTTTTCACGTCCGAGTAATCGGGGTTGAACTCGCTGCGGCTGGCAGGCTGCGCCGCACTGACTGTCGTAATTGTTGATTTTGTTGATTTTGTTTTTTTTGCCATTCTTGAACTCCTTAATTTTGTAAGCGCGCAAAGACTACAATGCGCTGTTTATTGACCAGATAAGGGTAACACGAAATCAGAGTTGCCGTGGGGCTGCCGGTGGGCGCCATCACCTCCACGGCGGTCGGCTCGACGATGACGGTTCGCTCCACCACATACACATATTGCCGCTGCTGAGTGTAAATGATGATCTGATCGCCGGGTACCAGACGGTCGAGATAACGGAAAATCTCACCATACACATCGTTATGCGCGGAGAGAACCAGGTTTCCGTTCTGCCCAGGGTTTGCCGAGCCGATGTTCTGTCCCACGCCCTTCTTCAACTGTTCCCAGCCATCGCCCTGCACAATGGGCGCATCCACGTTGATGGCAGGGATCTGAATGCGAATCGCCTGATCGGGCGCAGGCGTGGGGATGGGCAAATTTGCCAGCGACTGCACCATCGGACGCAAATGTTCGGGAATTTCCGCATCGTTGGGGCGGGTGTTGCCAAAGGCATCGGGCGGCGTATGCCCCGAAGGCAGGACAACCGCCATCACCAGCGGCGTGGGAGTGAACGTCTCCTGGATAAGAGCCGAAGCGACCTCTTGATTCAACTCGCGCAAGACACCAAACCCGCTGACGAGAACCCCCACCAGCCCCAACACCGCCAGGACTTCCACCGCCAGCAGGATACGATCTAACACCCGCCGGCGCGTCGAAACCTGGACCTGAGGCTGGGCACTGCTTTCTTCGAGCGTATCCACCACCGGAGCAAAGGACTCCGGCTCCACCGCCACGACGCGCCCTGTGCGTTTGAAATGTTCCAGGCGCTCGCGCCGGGCGCCGCGCCGTTTTTCGATCAGCAAACGGCGCAATTCATCTACAGAAAGCTCTTCAGGGGCTTTTCGTCTCGGCATGGCGAAGGGATTATACCGCTATTGATACTCAGGCTCGGTAGATCACGAAAACCTCGCGTAGTGTGCGCTCTCTAGCGCAAAACTGGCGTTAGAGAACGCCAATTACGCGCTTTCGTGAAGTACTGAGGCTGTCTTTGCGCCGCGCAGCAGGGGTCTCACTCGTTGAGAACCTTCAAAATAAATTCGGCTGTTCGTTTTCCCGATGTTCCATCGGTGAAGGTGATTTCATCTTCGATGAATTTACGGCGTTGGGCAGAGTCCAGGGTGCGGTCTTGCAGGTACAGATTCAACGCCTCGCGAAGTTCGGTCTCGTTTGCTGCCACGCGTCCCGCTTTTGCCCGGCGGAAACGTTGATGTGTGGGCCAATCGCCGATTTCTTTGAGAGAGAGCGAAAACTTGCCAGGGTGATTCCAGCCGTTGGGTGAATCGATGACCGCGGCGACGATGGGCGTGTCGTGCACGGCGGCTTCGACGACCATTGTGGAATAGACGGTCACGAACACGTCGGAATACGCCAGCATGGATGACTTTTCGTCCATGTCTTCGCCGCCGTAGTAGCCGAGTGAGCCGCCCAGCGGCTTGGGCTGGACGACGTGAACGTGCGGATATTTCTTTTCCAACTCGAACACGCGCCGGCGTTCCTCGGCAAAGATTTTGGGCTTGTCTTGAAAATGACTCGGGTGCAGGCGAATCAACAACTGCGAAGGCTCTGCCAGCGAATCGGACGAGACCAGTTTCGCCAGCGCTTCGATGTTCGGGAAGTTGGGCGCAAAGTGGACGAAACTGCTGGCGTAGGAGATGAGTTTTCGGTTCGGGTCCAGGTTGTGTAGTTTGAAATACTCTTCACGCGGCATGAGCCACTGTTTGCGGAAGTAGCCGTCATACGAGGGGATGCCGCCGATGTGAACGCGCTCCGGGTTCCAGTCTGAGCCGTAAACGAGTTCATCCTTTTGCAGTTGCGACCAGCAGGTTGCCCATTGCACGTCGGCGCCGGAGATGTTGTAGGAGGAGGAGTTGTCCCAGCCGACGATGACGGTCATGTTGGGGATGCCGCGCCGGGCAGATTCGCGCAGGAGGTAGCGGTCCATGCGCCAGCCGGGGGTGGAGGCGATGACTAAATCGGGTTGGTAACGCTCGAAGAGGTCGGTGTAGAGTCCGGGGTCGGGGGTGAAGCGGTTTTGAATCTGCACGAGGAGTTTGCGCGCCCAGGCAAAATTCCGCAGGAGGAGAATGACCAGCGCGGAGGGAATCCAAATGCCGAGGCGAAACTTCCACGAGTTTTCTGCCCACACTTCCCAAATGTGGCTGTCCATGGCTTCGGTGTTGATGCGGCGCGAGCCGCCGACGCGGCGCAGGTAGGCAAGCAGCCATTGCAGGCGCGGGCTGACTTTTCTGGCGTAGTCGTTGGCTTGTTTGAGGCGCAAGCCTTCGAAGGTTATGCCAGGTCTTGCGAAACGTTCTGCGATTTTGTCTTTGGTGTCGTCATCGGTGAGGAGGACGACTTCGACGCCCGCCTGGAGCAGAGTCGGGACGACGTCGCTTTGCAGGAAGTAAATGATTGCCATGCCGTGGTCGGCGCTGATAAAAATTCTTTTCATGTTCGATGGATTCTATCCTACCTTCGACCCCGCCCGACGGTTAACCGTCGGGCTAATCTACAAAGTCCGCTCAAGCGGACTAGCCGACTTCCAGTCGGCTTTGCAGGCGTAGCGCGGGCGTTTACGTCCGCGCGATGATTGCCATGCCGTGGTCGGCGCTAATAAAGATTCTTTTCATGTTCGATGGATTCTATCCTACCTTCAGTCCCGCCCGACGATACCCTAGCGGGCACGCGTAAACCGTCGGGCTATTCAAACAAGGAACGCTAAATGGAAATAACAAATAAATATCGTAACCGCGTAGTTGGCGTTCTCTAACGCCAACAGGCGCGTTAGAGAACGCGCCCTACGCAATATTTACGGGATTATTTTGTCAAAGACCACAAAGCGTCCCAGCCGCCGGGGAGCCGTCTACGAATAATACCAACTGAAAATCTTGTTATACACCGCCAGTAAAATCTTCTTGATAAATCCAACTTCCAGGAAACGCTTGCCCAAACCTGCCTTGGGTTTTTTATTTTGCGCTTTCAACTCTCCCCTCAAATATCCCAGCGTATTGGACATGTTCATCGCCAGCGGGTCAGAGACCATCAGGCGCAGCAAGCCTGCGTCGTTCATGCGCTTGTCCAGCTGGCGCACCTGTCCCATCGGCTTGTCCATGTCGAAGGGCAGGAATTGCTGAAGCGTGGATTTGTAGGCGGTGAATTGCCAGTGTGAGGCGCCCGCCATCGCGGTCACGCCTTTATACACTATTCTCCAATCTCTGGTCTCTGCGTACACTTTTTTGTTCTCTTCCTCGGTTTGACCAAGCGAGAGATTGAACTCCAAAAAAGTTTCCCAGGGGATGAATTGTCCTTCTTCAAGTGTGGCACGTTCCGCGTTCCGCGCCCAGTCGAGCGTGGCGGTGTAAAACTCGGGCGGGGTGCGGAAGGGGCGCGCCGTGACCATGCCGACGTTGGGGAAGGTTTCGAGAATCTCCACCGAGCGCGAAAGCCAATTCGGCGAGAACAGCACATCGCTGTCGGTGTAGGCGATGATTTCGCCCGGCGCGCCGCCGAAGATGACGTTCCAGGCGCCGCCCTTGCCCACGTTCTTCTCGGAGAGAATCAAATATTGAATGCGACCTGCTTCTTTTTCCTGAATCAGAAAGTCGCGCACTTCAGCGCACGAGCCGTTATCGAAGACCATCAGGTCGAAGGGCAGGCCGGCGTCGTTCCTCATTGACTCCAAGCATACTTTCAAGACATCCAGAGTCTCGGCGTAGAATCCGCTCAGGAAGGGGATGTAATTCAAGAGCGCGGCGGTGATCCGCTCGGGTTTGGCTACGGTTTTGACGAATTTGGCGGGGTTTTGACCTTTTCTCATTTGGGTTTCAAGTTCCAGGTTTCAGGTTTAGGTCAGCACAGTATACATCCCGTTTTGTGAATTCTGCAACTTTTTTGCACCTGCCGCATCCAAAGGATGATTACACAAACAACATTTTCCAACAAGGAGCATCAGATTTCATATGGAAATGATTATTGACTTCCCCGGCGGTTCACGCGTGGACGCCCATTTTGGCGGCTTTACCGTCCCCACCGATCAGCCCCCTGCCGCTTCTGCCCCGACGCCTTTCGCAGTTTTCCTCTCCTCGATTGGCACCTGCGCGGGCATCTATGTGCTCGGTTTCTGCCGCCAGCGCGGCATCCCCACCGACGGCATCCGCATCATTCAGCGCATCCACAGCAACCCATTCACGGGCATGGTCAGCAAAATTGACCTGGATATTCAAGTTCCTGCCAGTTTCCCAGATAAATACCGCGACTCGCTCATTCGCGCGGCAGATTTGTGCGCCGTGAAGAAACACCTCGAGAATCCGCCTGCTTTCGAAATCACCACTTCAAAAGTTGAGATGGCGTAATTCTCAAGGCAGACACCGTATTACAGGTAAACAAGGAATACAAAAAATGGAAAGAGTTCTCAACGACCAGATTGTCAAGCAAATCAATGAAGTCTTCGAAGGCTTGCAAGAGCCTGTGCAGGTGCTGTACTTCGGCTCGAAGGACAACTGCGATTACTGCAATGAAACCCGTCAACTCCTCGAGGAAGTGAGCGCCCTCAGCGACAAAATCGAGTTGAGCGTGTACGACGTGCAGGAAAATGCCGATGTGGCGAAGCGATTCAACGTCGCGTATGCGCCGGGAATTGTGATTGCCGCAAAGGACAATGCGGAGGTGACCAACCTTGGCATTCAGTTCTCCGGGATTCCGTCCGGACATGAGTTCAGCACCCTCATCAACGATATTTTGATCGTCTCCAAACGGGACTCCGGCCTGGACCCCAAGACGCGCGAATTTCTCAAAAACCTCAACAAGCCCCTGCACCTGCAGGTGTTCGTCACCCCCACCTGCCCCTACTGCCCGCGCGCCGTTCTGCTCGCCCACCAGATGGCGATGGAAAACCCGAAGATGATCCGCGCTGAAGGCGTGGAAGCGACCGAATTCCCCGAACGGGCAGACCGATTCAACGTGCGCGGCGTGCCACAGACCGTCATCAACGACGGCGCAGGGATGATCGTTGGCGCAGTTCCCGAGCAAAACCTGCTGGCAGAGATCATGCGCGCGCTGCAGAATTAGTGAAGAACGCCCCGCAGGTTTTCCGCAAATCAACAAAAAACAAACCTGCGGGACGGTGTTGATAACAAGGCGCTGACATGGCAACGTCAAAGAAGAAATATCGCCGCAAACAAAGGAAGAGTTTTCCCGTCATTCCAGTGGCGGTTGGCTTGTTTCTGGTCGGGTTTGCCGTTCTCATGCTGGTTTCGCCCAACGCGCAGGGCGGGGCGGGGGTGCAAAATTCGGTCGTGCCGATGGAGGTCAATTTTTCGGCTCCAGACCTTGCGCTGAAGAACATCACCGGCGAGGCCGAGTCGCTGGCAGATTATCGCGGTCAGGTTGTCCTGGTCAACAACTGGGCGACCTGGTGCCCGCCCTGTAAAGCAGAGATGCCCACGCTCGTGGCATACCACAACAAACATGCCGCACAGGGGTTCTCCGTCATTGCCATTGAGGCCGGCGACCCGCTGGATGAAGTGCTGCAATTTGCCAGCACCTATAAGATGAACTTTCCGGTCTGGCTCGACCCAGACGGCGAAGCCTTGAAAGCCTTTCGCAACGGAACACTCCCCAACTCCTACGTGATAGACCGCACAGGGACGATCCGCCTGGCATGGACGGGTGAAATCAGCATGGAAATGCTCGAGAAGTACGTCACACCGTTGATCGAGGAAAGCAACTAACCTTACAGCGCAAGGCTGGGCAGACGTTACACTTGTCCTCCCGCTTCGCTTTGGGGATGCTTCGCAATGGCAGGTAAGCGCCAGCGGAGAACGTCCGCCTACGCCACAGCGTAAGAGACGCTCTCTAGCGTCGAACGTTGCGCTGTAATACTGACAAACGTCTTGCAGGTGTCCTGAGCAATGTTCACAGCAGCGCTCAACCTTCGAGACGGTGAAAATCATCTGTAGAGGTGCAAATGACAGCAACAAAACCCCAACCCCGCGTCATCATTTTCAGTACGCCCACCTGCTCCTTTTGCAACATGGCAAAAAAATACTTCCGTGAAAAGGGTATCAAATTCAAAGATGTGGACGTGAGCCGCGACCCTGTCGCTGCACGCGACATGGTGCGCCGCTCCGGTCAACAGGGCGTGCCCGTCATTGACATTGGCGGAAAAATCGTGGTCGGCTTCGACCGTGTAAAAATCAACAAATATCTTGGTATCTAACTTTTGGAGGTAAGACATGTCGAAAAAAATCAATCTTCAACCCCTTGGCACGCGCGTGCTCGTCAAACCGCTCGAACAGGAAAGCAAAACCGCTTCGGGTTTGCTCCTGCCCGAAACCGCAAAAGAGAAGCCGCAGACCGGCCTCGTGGTGGCAGTCGGGGACGATGAAGACATCAAAGTGAAAGTCAACGACAAAGTGCTGTTTGCCAAATACAGCGGCACCGAGTTCAAGCTGGACGGCACGGAGTACCTCCTGCTCGAATCCAGTGATGTGCTGGCAAAATTCCTGAGCTAATCGCTGGAATTTCCACCTTCAAAAAATCCGAAGTTTCGGCTTCGGATTTTTTGTTTCTCCAAATCAGGTATCATCAGCAGCGTGCGGCAAAAACTGGCTTATCGCTTCACTTCCCGTCCGAAACGGGAGAGCCACAAAACAAAGGATACCTATGGAAAAAATTCTCATCATCCTCGTCATTGGCCTGGCGGGCGGCGTAGCAGTGGGGCTGCAAAGCCCAATGGCAAGCATCCTTACCCAGCGGCTGGGGGTTTTCGAAAGCATCTTCATCGTTCACGCAGGCGGGGCAGTAATTGCCCTGGCGCCTTTGCTGATGCGCGGCGGCGGGAATTTAAGTGAGTGGCGAAGCGTGCCATGGTATACGCTCGGCGCCGGCGTCTTCGGGTTGGTGGTTATCGCGGCAATCAGTTACACAATTCCGCGGGTGGGGGTGGCGGCGGCAATTACCACCGTCGTGGCAGGACAAATCCTCACCGGTGCCGTCATTGACCAGTTCGGGCTGTTCCATTCCGTCATCCGCCCTCTCGACCCGCTGCGCCTCCTGGGGCTGGGGGTGGTTTTGCTGGGCGTCTGGCTGACAGTGCGTTGAGTTGAGCGTATGCCCTTCACGCTCACAAATTGCGCCTTTTACCCCGCGGGAAGCACAATTTGTGACCGAGGGTATTATATAATCGCCCTGGAGGTGTTGCATGATGAATAACCGTCAACTGGCAGATACATTTACCCTCATTGCAAATTTACTGGAAATCAAGGGCGAAATCATCTACAAAACGCTTGCTTACCGCAAAGCGGCAGAAAGTCTCCTGAGTTTGGGGCGCGAAGCCTCCGAGTATTGGAAAGAGGGAAAGCTGGAAGATATTCCCGGCGTGGGCAAAGCCATCGCCGAAAAAATTGACGAACTGCTGCGCACCGGCAAACTCGAATTTCTCGAAAATCTCAAAAAGGAAGTGCCCGAAGAACTCGCCTCTTGGCTCGCCGTTCCGGGACTGGGACCGAAGAAGATTGCCCTTATCTGGAAAACACTCGGCATCACGGCTCTTTCGGACCTCGAAACTGCCGCCAAAGAAGGGAAATTGCGCAACCTCCCCGGCATGGGCGCCAAGTCCGAGAGCGCCATCCTCGAAGGCATTGCCTCCTTATCCCGCCGTTCAGGGAGGATTCCGCTTGGGCGCGCCTACCCCCTGGCGCAGGAGATTATTCGAACCCTCAAAGGGGTGAAGGGAGTCGTCGCGGCAGAACCCGCTGGCAGTTTAAGGAGGATGCGTTCAACCGTCGGTGATTTGGATATTCTGGTGGCGGCGGAAGATTCATCGGCGGTCATGGAAGCGTTTGTCAATCTGCCGGGCGTGAGCCGCGTGTTGGGCAAAGGTGAGACGAAAGCCTCCATCGAATTTGCGGATGGAGTCCGCGCGCAGGTGTGGGTGCATCCGCCGCAGAGGTTCGGGACTGCGCTGCAATACGCCACAGGGTCGAAAGACCACAACGTGCAACTGCGCCAGCTGGCGCTTGAAAAAGGCTTATCGCTTTCGGAGCATTCCTTTACGAAGGTCAAAGGCGGAAAGGAAATCCTGTGCGCTACCGAAGAGGAAGTGTACGAAACGCTCGGCTTGCCGTGGATTCCGCCCGAATTGCGCGAAGACCGCGGCGAGGTGCAGGCGGCAAAGGCAAATAAACTCCCGAAGTTGATCGAGGTCAAAGACATCCAAGCCGATTTGCAGGTACATTCCACGTGGAGCGACGGGAAGTTATCCATGCTGGAGATGGCGCGCGCCGCGGCAAAGCGAGGCATCAAGGTCATTGCGTTTACCGACCATTCGGTGAGCCTCGGCGTCACGGGCGGTTTGAGCATCGAAAAACACAAGCAACAAGCCGCCGAAATCAAAAAGATTCAAAAACAACTCGGCGATGAGATTTTGATTCTGCACGCCAGCGAAGTGGAGATCAAAGCCGACGGTTCGCTCGATTACCCCGATGAATTCCTCGCCAGTCTCGATCTGGTGCTGGCTTCGATGCACACCTCGCTGAGACAGCCGCGCGAAAAAGTGACCGAACGCATGCTCAAAGCCATCCGCAACCCGCACGTGGACATCATCGGTCACCCTACGGGACGCCTGATTCCCGACCGTGAAGGCGCAGACCTGGACATGGACGCGGTCCTCCGCGCCGCCGCAGAGACGGGCGTGGCGCTGGAAATCAACGCACATCCCTCGCGCCTCGACCTGGACGATATGTATGCCCGCCGCGCCAAAGAGTTGGGCATTCCCATCAGCATCAACACCGACTCACACTCCGAAGGCGACTTTGACATGTTGTTCTACGGCGTCGCCATCGCCCGCCGCGCCTGGCTGACGAAGAACGATGTAATCAACTGCTGGTCAACGGACAAGTTGCTGAAGTGGTTGAAGAACAGGAAGTAGTGAAGAAACATCCATTCGATTCTTTTATGAGGACTGCAAAATGACATTTTCTCCCATTCCAGCCAACGAAGTCCGTTTTTTTAGCGGAAGTTCGAACAAGCCGCTGGCAGAGAGCATCGCTGCTGCGCTTGGCGTCCCGCTCGACGAGACCCACATCACCCGCTTTAGCAACGACAATCTCTACATCCAGCTCGGCGCGACGGTGCGCTACCGCCGCGTATACATCGTGCAGTCGCTTTCACAGCCGGTCAACGACCACCTGATGGAACTGTTGATGATGCTCGACATCGCGCGCGGCGCGGCGGCATCGGAAGTCCATGCCATCATCCCCTACTACTCTTTCGGGCGGTCAGACAAAAAGGACGCGGCGCGCATCTCTATCACTGCCCGTCTCGTCGCCGACCTGATCAAGACTGCCGGCGCCACGCATGTGATGAGCATGATGTTCCACTCGCCGCAGGTACATGGTTTCTTCGCCCTGCCCACCGATCCGCTCAGCGCCCGCCCGGTGTTTCGGGAATACCTTTCCACGCGCGACCTGAGCGATCACATCGTCGTTGCCCCGGATATGGGCTCTGCAAAATCTGCCGCCCGCTTCGCCAAAAGCCTGCAGCTGCCCATTGCCGCCGGCAACAAGGAGCGCATCTCCGACACGCAGGTAAAGATTAGCGGACTGGTCGGCAATCAGGTGCGCGGACACAAACGCGCCCTGATTTACGATGATGAGATCGCCACCGGCGGCTCGATTGCCGAGTTGAGCCGCGTGCTGATCGAAGAAGGCGTGGAGGACATCACGGTCGTGTGTACGCACGGTGTCTTCACGCGCGGCGGTTTGGAACGGCTGGCAGATATTCCGCAAATCACCGAAATCATCACTACCGACACGGTCTACATTCCGCCCGAAAGACGGCACCCCAAGTTGAAGATTCTGTCCGTTGCGCCGGTTTTTGCCAGCGCCATCTACAATAACCTGCACCATGAGTCCATCAACGATTTGTTCGTGTTTGGCGAGTGAGTTTTGATATGTTGGAGGCTTTGAAATGGCGCGCACGGGCGTTGAAGAATGAAGCCATTGCCGTATATATTGCGGCAAAAGACCCGCGCACGCCCTGGTATGCCAAAGCGCTGGTCTTTTTGGTGGTGGCGCACACGTTCAGCCCCATTGACCTGATCCCCGATTTCATCCCGGTACTCGGCTATTTGGACGACCTTATCATCACGCCGGGCGGTTTGTGGCTGGCGATTGGGTTGATTCCTGCCGAGGTGTTGGCAGAGGCTCGGGAGAAGGCGGCAGGCTCCGGCGTGGAAAGAAGCGTCCGGCTGGCTGGGGCAGTGGTCATTGTTTTGGTCTGGATTGCTCTGCTCATTTTCATCGGATGGCTTATCCAATTCTCATCCAAAGCCGTATAATGGAACTGGAGGATTCTATGATTACAAAAACTGTACAAGATGCATTGAATGAACAGATCAACAAGGAACTGTTCTCGTCGTATCTCTACCTTTCGATGGCGGCGCACTTTGAGACCCAGAACCTGCCCGGCTTCGCCAACTGGATGCGCATCCAGGCAGACGAGGAACGCGAACATGCCATGAAACTCTATGACCACATTCTCGAACGCGGCGGAATGGTACAACTCAAAGCCATTGAAGCGCCCAAGAGCGAATGGGCTTCGCCGCTGGAAGTGGCTGAGGAAGTGGCGGCGCATGAGGCGAAGGTGACGGCATCCATTCACGCGCTGTATGAACTGGCGCTCAAGGAAAAGGATTATCCCGCGCAGGTGATGCTTCAGTGGTTCATCAGCGAGCAGGTGGAAGAGGAAAAGAACGCCGCGGAAATCGTCGCTCAACTCAAGATGATCGAGGCGCGCGAATCGGCAGTGCTGATGCTCGACCATCGCCTTTCCAAACGCAAGGGCGAGTAGTTACAAAAGACCCTCAAGGCTGAGCCTTCAGGGTCTTTTTGATGTCGAGCGGGGCGCATCCCGCTATGACGAAGATAACTACAAATCATCTCAAAAATGTCACCCCGAGCTACATGGCAGCGCGGTTGGTATTCGTTCATTCATGGTCGAAATTCGTGGTGGTTTGGGTGTGACGCAACCCCTTTGACGGTCTTTATGTTGTAATGATAATCAGTACTTCACGAAAGCGCTTAATTGGCGCTGCCGAAGGCGTCTAACGCCAGTTTTGCGCTACACCTGCCCTGGCGGGCGGCGCCAGGGGAAAGCGCACACTACGCGAGGTTTTCGTGATCTACTGATAATACATCTGTGGTTCAGAAGGTTTTCATGAGCAAATTCCTCATCTACGGTTCGTACGGCTACACCGGTCAACTCATCGTGGAGCAGGCGCTGCGCGAGGGAATGCGCCCCCTGCTTGCCGGGCGCGATGAAGGCAAACTGCGCGCACAGGCGGAGCGATACAACCTTGAATACCGCGCCTTTTCGCTCGCACAGACCGCCAGGCTCGACTCCGCCCTGCTCGAAGTGGACGCCGTGTTGCATTGCGCCGGTCCGTTCGTGCTGACCTTTCGCCAGATGGCGGAAGCCTGCCTGCGCACGAAACGTCACTACGTGGACATCAGCGGGGAGATTGAAGGCTTCGAAGCGCTGGCAGGCATGAGCGCGGAGGCGAAGCGGGCGGGCATCATGCTCCTGCCCGGCGGCGGGTTCGACGTGGTCCCATCAGATTGTCTCGCCGCGCATCTCAAACAAAAACTGCCCACCGCCACTCACTTCCGCCTGTTCCTGCGCGGAGTCGGCGGCGGCGTCTCACGCGGGACGGCGCGCTCCGCCGTCGAAAACATGCACCGCCAGGGACGCATCCGCCGCGACGGGAAAATCATCACCGTGCCGCCCGCCTGGAGAGTGCTGGAGCAGGACTTTGGGCGCGGAGCAGTGCCGGTGGTCTCGGTCGGCTGGGGCGACGTGTCCACGGCGTATTACAGCACCGGCGTCCCGAACATCGAAACGTATTTCGCCTTCCCCCCCGCCGTCATCCGGTTTTTGAAACTCTCCCGCTTCATCGGACCACTGGTCTATTCCCGCCCTGTGCGGAACCTGCTCAAATGGCTCATCGGCATCGTCATCCCCTCAGGACCTTCGCGTGACCAGAACGAACGCGGCTTCAGCCTGATGGTCGGCGAGATGCGCGACGGAGAACGCATCGTCCGCGCCAAACTGCGGACGCCGGAAGGCTACCGTCTCACCGCGCTGACCTCGGTCGAAATCATGAAGCGCATTCTATCCGGCGGCTATACACCCGGCTTTCAAACCCCGTCACTTGCCTTCGGCGCAGACTTCATCCTGGGCTTTGACGGCGTGGAAAGAGAGGATTTGCTATGAAACGCATCCTGCTGATGGTCGTTCTCTTCTTATCGGCGTGCGCCCCCTCTGCCCCCGCGGCAGAACAGCCCACCGCCGACCCGCTTGGAATGGAGGAAGCCATGACCATGGAATTGACCAGCCCTGCCTTCACGCACGGGCAACCCATCCCCGTCAAATACACCTGCAAAGGCGAAGACATCTCCCCCGCCCTCGCCTGGGGCGAACCGCCCGCCGGCACACAATCCTTCGCCCTCATCATGGACGACCCCGACGCGCCCGCCGGCACCTGGGTGCATTGGGCGCTTTTCAACATCCCCGCCGCCGCACGCAGCCTGCCCGAAGCCTTCCCCACCGACGCCGCCCTGCCCGACGGAAGCCTGAGCGGCAAAAACAGTTGGGGGCGCACCGGCTACGGCGGTCCCTGCCCGCCCAGCGGCACACACCGCTACTTCTTCAAACTCTACGCCCTCGACGAAATGCTCGCCATCCAGGCAGGCGCCGACAAGGGCGAACTCGAAAAAGCCATGGCGGGTCACATCCTCGCCAGCGCAGAATTGATGGGCACCTTCAGCAAATGACCACAGTCTCGCACTCGCTCATCCAGCGCGCCTTCAAAGAGGGCAACCCCGTCGTTCACGGCGACCGCGCCATCTTCCTCTGGCAGGGAGATACCGCGCCGCACCTGACAGGCGACCTCAACCACTGGGACGAGCACCGCCGCCGATTCAAACGCCTCTCCCCTAAACTGATACCTGATTCGACCCAACCGCTCTGGTACGCCGCCCTGACCGTCCCCCGCGACGCCTACATCGAATACGCCTTCTACGACCCCCTCTCACAAAAAAATTTCCTCGACCCTCTCAACCGAAAATCCGTCCCCAACGGCATGGGCGGACGCAACAACTACTTCTACATGCCCGAAACCATGCCCTCGCCGTTCCACCTCCGCCGCGCCGACGTGCCGCCCGGCAGGCTGACCGCTCACCGCGTGGACACCACCTGGCTGCGCGAAGATTACGAACGCGAAATCTTTCTCTACCGTCCGCCTGTCAAACACCCCGTGCCGCTGCTGGTCGTTTACGACGGACAGGACTACCTCCAGCGCGGCAGGCTGGCAGTCATCGTGGATAACCTGATCGCCGAGAGACGCATCCAGCCGATTGCAATGGCCCTGCTCCCCAGCGGCGGACGCTGGCGCAGCGTGGAATACGCCTGCTCCGACGGCACGCTCCTCTGGCTCGACCAGACCATCCTGCCGCTGGCGCGGGAAAAACTCAACCTGCTGGACGTGAAAAAACAGCCCGGCGCCTTTGGCGTGCTGGGCGCATCGCTGGGCGGTACAATGGCAATGTACACTGCTCTGCGCCTGCCGGAAGTGTTCGGCAACGTTTTATGTCAATCGGGAGCATTCAATGTCGAAAGCCGCGACTTCGTCGTCGTGGACCTCGTCCGCCACAAACAGGCGCACGACGTGAAGATTTGGATGGACATCGGGCGGCTGGACGTTCTGCTGGAGGACAACCGCCACATGTATGCCCTGCTGCAAAAGCAGGGATACAACGTGACCTGCCGCGAGTTCTCGGCAGGTCACAACTTCACCGCCTGGCGCGACGATGTATGGAGAGGGCTGGAAGCGCTTTACCCGCCTTCGTCCTGAACCAGAATCGCTTCGGCGGCTTGCGGGTCGAATCCCTGGGGCCAGAGAGTGGCGGCGTTGTAACGCGCTTTGACAAAACTTGCATTCTGAAGGTTGGCGCCGCTCAAGTTGGCGCCGCTCAGGTCAGCGTTCAGGAAAGACGCGCCGTGCAGGTTGGCGCTGCTCAGGTTGGCATGGCTCAGAGCAGCGTCGTTCAGGGTGGCGTTCGAAAGATTGGATTCGCTCAAGTCGGCGCGGGTCAGCGTACTGCGGCTGAGGTTGGCTCCGAGCAAAACAGAGCGGCTGAGGTCGGCTTCGGTAAGGATGCTGTCGCAAAGGGTTACACTGGTGAAATTGGCTTTGACACATTTCGCATCCTGCAAATTGACTTCGTTCATGCGGGCTTCGCTCAAATCAGCGCCGCCCAGGTTGGCGCCGAACAGGTTCGATTTATTCAGGTTGACCCGCACCAGTTTTGCGCCGCGCAGGTTGGCTTCCCGCAGGTTGGCTTCGCTGACAAGGGCAAGATTAAGTTTGGCACTGCCCAGGTTGGCTTCACTCAGGTTGGCGCCGCCCAGGTTTGCCCCTCCCAAATCGGCTTTGACCAGCGCGGCTTTGTTGAGGTTGGCTTCCATCAACATGCTTTCGCTCAGGTTGGCTTCGCTCAAATCGGTTTCGCTCAGGTCGGCATTGGTGAGCACGGCTTTGTGCAGGTTCGCGCCAACCAGCACATACCGCCGCAGGTTTGCACCGCGCAGGCGGGCTTCGCTCAGGTCGGCATCTGCCAGCCAAAGGGGACCAGGACGGTTCATCAGGTCGTATAGTTCATAGTGGGAAAATCTCATTGCTCACCTTCCTCGGCAGTGGTATTCTTTCACAGGGTATTATAATACCGGCATGACTATTCTTTCCGGAAAGCGGATTCTGCTGGGGGTAAGCGGCTCGATTGCCGCCTACAAATCTGCAGACCTGGCATCCAAACTCACGCAGGCAGGCGCCCAGGTGGATGTCCTTCTCACCCCGGCCGCCGAAAAATTCATCACTCCGCTCACCTTCCAATCGGTCACCGGGCGGCGCGCCTACACCGACGCCGACCTGTGGGGAGATGAGGCACACGTCCTGCACGTGGGGCTGGGGCACGCCGCCGACCTGCTGGTGATTGCTCCATGCACTGCCAACACCCTCGCCAAACTGGCGCATGGTCAGGCAGACAGCCTGCTCACGGTCACCGCGCTTGCCGCAGCCTGCCCGCTCATCGTTGCGCCCGCCATGGATGGCGGCATGTACGACCACCCCGCCACGCAGGAAAATCTGGAAACGCTCCGCAAACGAGGCGCCTGCATCATCGAGCCGGCGGAGGGACATCTCGCTTCAGGACTGAGCGGAAAGGGACGCCTGCCCGAAACGCCTGAACTCATCGGACACATCCGCCTCCTTCTCGGACGCCGCGGCTTGCTCGCCGGGAAACGGATTTTAGTCACCGCTGGAGGCACTCAGGAACCGCTCGACCCGGTGCGCGTGCTCACCAACCGTTCCTCCGGCAAACAGGGCTATGCCCTCGCCCAGGCGGCGCTCGACGCCGGCGCACAGGTTACGCTGGTGACGGCTCCCACCGCGCTGACTGCTCCGGTTGGCGCGGAGGTGATTCGCGTGGAAACAGCCCGTCAGATGCTGGATGCCGTGCTCAGGACATTTCCCGCCTGCGATGCGCTCATCATGGCGGCGGCGGTGGCAGACTTCCGCCCGAAGACCGTTGCAGGGAACAAGATCAAAAAAGAGGGCGGGGTTCCGCAGATCGAGCTCGAGGCGACAGAAGATATTTTGAAAGCAGTGGCAGGTTTGAGGTCCGAAGCGAAGCGCAAACAGGTGGTGGTAGGGTTTGCGGCTGAGTCGCAGAGTCTTCTTGAAAATGCGCTAAATAAGTTACAATCCAAGAAACTGGACCTGATCGCCGCAAATGATATTTCGGCAGCCGATGCGGGGTTTTCTGTGGAGACCAACCGGATTACGTTGTTATTTGCCGATGGACGCAGGGAAGCCCTGCCATTAATGAGTAAAAGCGAGGCGGCAACATTGATCGTCGAACGCATTGCGGCGCTTTTGGAGTAGAATGCGCGTTTTAGTCATATCAGATATTCATGCAAATTACACCGCGCTTGAGGCGGTATTGAAGGACGCCGGCACGGTGGATGAGACCTGGTGCCTGGGGGATATGGTTGGGTATGGTCCAGACCCAAACGCGGTGGTGGAGGAGATCCGCGAAATTCCAAATCTGACATGTATTTTGGGCAACCATGATATGGCGGTGATTGGCAAGATTCCGCTGGAGGTGTTCAATAACGATGCCCGCCGCACGCTGGAATATCACGAGAAGGTGTTGACGGCAGATAACATGGAATTTTTGCGCTCTCTGCCTTCGAACCTGAAGGTGCGGGGGGATGTGAGCATTGTGCATGGCAGCCCGCGTGATTCGGTGTGGGAATATATTTTGAATACGCTTTCAGCGCGTTTGAATTTCGATCACTTCACTACCCCCTGGTGTTTTGTGGGGCATTCGCACCTGCAATGTATGTTTCAATTGAACACAGACAGCGACCGCGTGAGTCTGGCGCCGATTCGCGCGGGGGAGCATTATCGGCTGCGCCCGCGGGCGATTATCAACCCGGGCTCGGTGGGGCAGCCGCGAGACCGCGATCCGCGCGCGGCGTATGCGATTTACGAGACAAACGGTCATATTTGGGAGCCGCGCCGGGTGGAATATGATATTGCAGAAGTGCAGAAGCGTATCCGCGAGGCAAAATTGCCGGAAAAACACGCCATCCGCCTTGCCGAGGGGTGGTAAACCTCTTCCACTCCGCCCAACAGGATGGGAGAGATTTGAGGAGGGGGGAGGAACTTTATGGCATGCGTTTCGTCTGTAGAGTGAAATCAGTTACAGACGCAAGGAGAAGAAGCCATGAAAAGAACATTGATTACCGTGCTGGTCACAACCGTTGTGATATTGACGCTGTTTGGCGTGGTCACAGGTTTGCTTTCACCGAGAATCGGCAAAACATTTAGCACGATTAACTACAGCCTCCCTGACGGCTACGGCGGAGGCGCACCGGATGTGATGCTCCTGCCCGCGGCGGAGTCACCGGCACAGCCGTCATTGCCATTAATGGGCGGCGGATCCGATAAATCTTACGATGCTCAAGTTTTCAGTTCAGCGACAGAGCGCATGGTCATTCAGAATGTGGATATGAGCATCGTCGTCGCCGACCCGAAGGCGCGCATGGATGAGATTGCCCGCATGGCGGTGGATATGGGCGGTTTTGTGGTTTCATCCAACCTGTACCGCTCCACGTATGGACCCAACGAAATCGAAGTGCCGGAAGCCAGCATCACCATCCGTGTGCCGGCAGAACGCCTGGATGAGGCGCTGGAAAAAATCAAGGCAGATGTGGTCGAGGTCACGTATGAGAACCGTTCCGGGCAGGATGTCACCAGCCAGTATGTGGACTTGAAGTCCCGCCTGGCGGCGAAAGAGGAAGCCGAAAAGAACCTGCTGAAAATCATGGACACCGCCACGAACGCCGAGGATGTGCTTGCCATCTACATGCAGGTACAGAACATTCAAACCGAGATCGAATCGCTGAAAGGGCAAATCAAATATCTGGAAGAGTCTGCCGCGCTGTCTGCTATCAGCATTCGCCTGGTTGCCGAGGAAAAGGTCAAGCCCATCGAGATCGGCGGGTGGAAACTGCAAGGCACTGTGAACGATGCCGTTCAGGATTTGATCCGCTTCACTCAAGGCTTCACCCGCTTCCTGATCCGTTTCTTCCTGACTTACCTGCCGGCGCTGATTCTGATTGCCATTCCAGCCTACGGCTTCTTCCTGGGCGGGCGCGGTCTTTACCGCCGCTTCAAAAAATCGAGGGCGGTTGCGGCAGTGAACGAGGAAGAGAAGAAGTAAACTCTATTTGAACTGTTTGAATCGGCAAGACCGTCAGAAATGGCGGTCTTGTTTCTTTTTGAGCGTTATAATGTCCTCGATTATGGAAAAACTCGTCCGCGAAGCGCAGGATTTATTTCATATTCACATGACGGGGCGGCAGGTGATGGCGCTCATCACCTACGAAAGGGAACTGATGGAGTGGAACCAGAAGTTCAACCTGACCGCCATCCGCGACATGGATTCAATCCGCACCAAGCATTTTCTGGATTCGTTCTCCTGTGTGCTGGCATGGAAGGCTCACCCGCCAGCCCGCCTCATTGACGTGGGAACCGGCGCCGGTTTTCCGGGCATTCCGCTCAAAATTCTCTACCCCAGCATGAAACTGACGCTGGTGGAATCGGTGCGCAAAAAAGCCATGTTTTGCCAGCACATTGTCAGCGTGCTGGGGCTGGAGGGGGTGGAGGTCATTCACAAACGGGTAGAAGACTTGGGGCAAAACCCGCAGTATCGCGAAGCGTACGATTGGGCGGTGGCGCGCGCCGTGGCGAATCTAAACGTGTTGAGCGAGTATTTGCTTCCGCTTGTAAAAATCGGCGGACGGATGCTCGCTCAAAAAGGCGAAAGCGGACCCGCAGAAGCGCAGTCTGCTGAGGAAGCAATGAAGGTGTTGGGCGGCAAACTGGAACAGCTGCTTCCGGTTCATTTGCCGGGCGTGGCAGACGAGCGCTTTCTGGTGGTGGTGGAAAAGGTCGCCGCCACGCCTCCCAAATATCCACGCAAACCGGGCATTCCGTCCAAACAGCCGTTATAAAATTCCAGCCGGTTTCTCTGCGCTTCTGTTTTCTTCTCAAACTGTTGTATACTCTTGAAAACTTCATGGCTGCCTTCCTTCAACTTGCTTTTTTGGTATCTGTTATTCTTTTCTGTGCAAAAGTTGCCGGTTATTTCAGCGTGCGGCTCGGACAACCCTCTGTGCTGGGCGAACTGCTCGTCGGCATCCTGCTGGGACCTTCTCTCATCAATCTGCTCAATTTGCCGTTCATTCAGCACAGCATGTCGGAAACCATTACAGAGTTTGCCGAGTTTGGCGTGCTTCTGCTCATGTTTATTGCCGGGCTGGAACTTCACTTCAGCGAGATGCGCCGCAACGTGCGCGTGGCTTCGCTGGCGGGTTTTTGGGGGGTGGTTTTTCCCGTCCTGATGGGATGGGGCGCCGGCGTGCTTTTTGGGCTGGAATCAAACGCGGCTCTTTTCCTCGGTCTAACGCTGGGCGCTACCAGTGTCAGCATCTCTGCCCAAACGCTGATCGAGTTAAAAGTGTTGCGCAGCCGCGTGGGCTTGAGCCTGCTGGGGGCGGCGGTGTTCGACGACATTTTGATTATCCTCTTCCTTTCCGTCTTTCTCGGTATTCAGGGGGGCGGTGAGACTTCGGCAGACATTCTGGTAATCCTGGTGAGGATGGGGCTGTTCCTCGTATTTTCGGTTTTGCTTGGGCTTTGGGGCTTACCCTGGCTCATCCGTCAGACTGCTAAACTCCCCATCAGCCAGGGGTTATTGACCGTTTCACTTATTGTCATGTTTATTTATGGCATTGCGGCGGAGTTGTTCGGCGGCATGGCGGCAATTACCGGCGCATTTCTGGCAGGACTCATGCTGGGGCGCTGCCCGGAAAAGGAACAAATCGAAGAGGGCGCGCATGCGCTGGCATACGGTTTGTTTGTGCCGGTGTTTTTTGTGAACATTGGTTTGTCCATCAACCTGCGGGAGTTTCGATTGGATTCTCTCCTGCTCACCATCGTCATCATCCTTGCGGCGGTTGCCGGCAAATGGCTGGGCGCCGGCTGGGGCGCACGGTTGGGCAGGCTAGATAAAGAGGAAGCCCTGCGCCTCGGCGCGGGCATGATCTCGCGCGGCGAGGTGGGGTTGATTGTGGCAGATGTTGGAATTCGCCAGGGGCTTTTGCTCGATAATGAATTTTCGGCGATTGTGGTGATGGTGCTTGTCACCACGCTGATTACGCCTCCCATCCTGCGGTTTCTGTTCGCGCAAAAAAAGCGCCAGGCGGAGAAAAAGCTGTCGGAGGCTGAGCAGGTTCAGGTCCAGCCTGAAGCGGCAAATCAAAATGAGGAGGATGTCTGATGTACTTCATCCTGTTTGTCATGCACAATCCCGAGTTGCTCGATCAATTGCTAAATGCCTGGGAGGCGGCTGGGGTGCAACGCGCAACGGTGATGCTCAGCACGGGCATGCGCCGATTGCGGTTGAGAGGGGCGCTGCGTGACGATTTGCCGTTGATGCCCTCGCTGGATGATTTTTATGAATTTTCGCAAACCCTCAGCCGCACCATCTTTACAACTGCCGACGATGAGTCTATGATTGAGAAAATTCTCGCCGCCACGCAAAGCGTGGTGGGAGACCTGCGTGACCATGAGACCGGCGTTTTTCTGGTTTTGCCGGTGGTCAAAGCGTACGGACTGGAAAAAAGAGAGCGCCCATGAATCAAGATATTCGTTTATTGATGCTGGCGGTTGTCCAGGAACAGGATCGAGACGAGGCAACCCGCGCCCTGGAAAAAATTAATCTGCCGGTGGTGTATCTGTTCAGCGCCGGCGGCTTTTTGGGGCGCCGCAATGCCACCCTGCTGATTGGCTTGCGGGAAGGGATGGAAGAACAAGTGATTCAAATCCTGCAAGAGACCTGTAAACAACACACCGAATACCTGACCCTGCCGCTGGAGGGTTCGCCTCTTCCCATGCCGACGCCTGTTCCGGTGACTGTGGGCGGCGCCACCATTTTTGCCCTGCCGGTGGAACATTTCGAGGAAATTTAGCGAGGAGCGTGCATGATGAAAATGATTATTCTCATCGTCAAAGATAGTGACGCCGATACGATCACCCAGGCGCTGACCGCCGAAAAGTACCGCGTGACACGCGTGGCATCTACCGGCGGTTTTCTGCGGAGCGGACGGGTTACTCTGTTTATTGGGGTGCGCGATGAACGCGCCGAACTGGTGCAGGAATTGATCCGCTCGAAACTACCGCCTCTGCCATCGGGTGAGAAACGCGCTACGTGGTTCGTCATACCGGTGGAGCGCTTCGAGCAGGTGTAAACAGGAACAAAAGCCCTGTTCAAATAGTCTGCAATGCGGAGACACACAACTTTCGTGTCTCCGCATTTTCTAAATTTTGAGGTTGAAATGGCTAAAAAATTACGGTCTTTCAGTGTTTTTCTCATCCTTACGCTCGCCGCGCTGGCGTGCAACTCTCCCCTGGCGGGCGGCGAGACGCCCTCCTCCCCTGACCAGGTGGCAACCATCGTCGCCGCCACCCTCGCGGCGGTGACGGATGCCCCGCCAACCGGCGTCACGCCTGAGGCGGAGGAACCAGCCGCCCTGCTCCCGCACAGCCTGTATTACCTCGGCAACGACAGCGCCAATTTCTCCCAGATCTTCCGCATGGAGCGGGATGGGGTTACCACCCGCCAACTCACGTTTGAGCCGACCTCGGTCGGCGACTACGACATCTCTCCCCTCGACGGGAGCGTCGTTTACGTGACGGACAACCAGATGATTTGGATGCAGGCAGACGGCTCCGGCAGGCGCGTCCTTCTGGATGGCGGCGAAGTGGATGAGAACACCCCCTTCCGCACGAGCATCAATTCCGTGGTCTTCTCGCCCGATGGCAGGAGCATTGCCTACGGTTTGCGCGGTTTGAACTTCTATTCACTCGAGACCGGCGTATCCAACCTTGTCATCGAAGATCAGTGGGACGACGTTGGCGGCGGTCTGCTCGTCCCGCGCGAGCTGTACTGGCCCGAAAAATACTCGCCCGATGGGCAAAAACTGCTCGTCTCGCTCGGCTACTACGAGGGCGGCTCCTCCGCCATCTACTACCCCAAAGGCAACGCGCTGCTGCGGCTGAACGGCGATGATGGCGCCGTCATTTGCTGCGGCGAACCAATCTGGAGCGCCGACAGCGCCGCCCTGTACTCTGCTTATCCTTACATGGGCATGTTTAGCGCCGGCTTGTGGCGCGTGGACGCATCCACCGGAACCGTCACCACCCTCCTGCCCGGCAATGCCGGCGACGGCACTTACAACCTTCCCTCCGATGCCTACCTCGCCCCCGACGGACAGTTGTACTACTTCTTCGTCAATTTGAGAGCCGAACAGGAATTTATCGAGCGTGCTCCGCTTCAACTGGTGCGCTCTGCCCCCGACGGTGTGAACGGGCGAACCGCCCTGCGCCCCGACACCTTCGAACTCATGAACGAAGCGCTCTGGGCGCCCGACGCCAGTTTCGTCCTCGTTGCCTTTGCCCCGGTTGCAAATATTTACACCGGCGGGCGGGTGGAGATCGTTTACACCGACTCGCGCCCCAACGTCGTTCTTATTCCCTTCGTACAGCGATTAAAATGGGGTCCATGACATCTCTCTACGGCGGCATCGAAGGCGGCGGGACAAAATTCGTCTGCGCGGTGGGAACATCGCCAGACGACATCCGCCGTGAAACACGTTTCCCCACCACCACCCCCGCCGAAACCCTGAGACAGGCAATTGACTTCTTCAAACAGGCAGAACAGGACTTCGGCAGACTCTCTGCCCTGGGCGTTGCCTCGTTCGGTCCACTCGACCCGAATCCTGCATCGCCCGCCTACGGCCGCATCCTCCCTACCCCCAAGCCCGGCTGGACGGGCGCCGACATCGTCGGAACACTCCGTTCAGCCTTCGACCTCCCCATCGTCTTCGACACCGACGTCAACGGCGCGGCGCTCGGCGAGTGGACCTGGGGCGCAGCCCAGGGGCTCGAAACTTTCATCTATCTGACGATTGGAACCGGCATCGGCGGCGGAGCAATGGCAAACGGCAAACTGCTGCATGGATTGCTCCACCCCGAAATGGGACACATCCTGCTCCCTCACGACCGCCTCCGCGACCCATTCGAGGGCGCCTGCCCCTTCCACAAAGACTGCTTCGAGGGGCTGGCGTCTGGTCCTGCGTTGGAAAAACGCTGGGGGCAGCGCGCCGAAACGCTCCCGCCGGAACATCCCGCCTGGGCGCTGGAGGCACACTACATCGCACTGGCGCTGGTAAACTACATCGTCACCTTCTCCCCTGAGCGCATCGTCATCGGCGGTGGCGTGGGCGGGCGCGAAGACCTGCTGCCCCTCATCCGCCGGCAGGTGCAGGAGATTTTGAACGGCTACGTCCAGTCACCGGCAGTGACGGAGAAAATAAACGAGTTCATCGTTCACCCGGGGCTGGGAAGCCGCGCCGGCATGCTGGGCGCAATCGCCCTTGCAAAACAGGCAATAACCCTCTTGTGAAAGCGCTTTTCAGCCACGGATTTACTCACTTTACGCAGAACGTCAGATTGTAATTATCGAAGGTCAAAAGCCGTACCTCAGAGAGCGACCTTTGACATTCGACCGAGGTTTTTTTCCATGGATTCCATTGCCATTCTCGATTTCGGTTCGCAGTATGCACAACTCATCGCCCGCCGCGTGCGCGAGGCGCACGTCTATTGTGAGTTGTTCCCCTGGGATGCGCCCATGGAGCGCATCCTTGCCATTCAGCCCAAGGGATTCATCCTCTCCGGCGGACCCAAATCGGTGTACGAACAAGACGCTCCCTACATTCAGGAATTCATCTTCAAAACGGGTCTGCCCATCCTCGGCATTTGCTACGGGATGCAGGCGCTCACCCACGCCCTCGGCGGGCAGGTGGACGCCTCTGCCCAACGGGAATATGGTCCGGCTGAAATCGAGCTTAACTTGCCCGATACCATTCTGGAGGGCATTAGCAAAGTATGGATGTCGCACGGCGACCGCATTACCAGACTTCCGCCGGGGTTCATCGCCCTGGCGCGCACCGGCAACAGTCCGCTGGCGGCGATGGGCGACATGAAACGCAAATACTTCGGCGTGCAGTTTCACCCGGAAGTGCATCACACCCCCAACGGCGAAAAACTGCTCCAGCGGTTTGTCGTTGACATCTGCGGGGCGAAACCCACATGGACGCCCGCCTCCATCATTGACGAGGCGGTGGAGCGGATACGGCAGCAGGTGGGGAACGAGCGCGTGCTGGCGGCGGTTTCGGGCGGGGTGGATTCGTCGGTGGCGGCGGCGCTGGTGCACAAGGCAGTTGGCGATCAATTGGTGGCGGTCTTCGTGGATACCGGTTTGCTGCGCCAGAACGAAGGGGAACAGGTCGCGGCGGCGTTTCGAGATAACCTGCACACAGAACTCGTCACGGTGGATGCTTCAGACGAGTTTTTCTCTGCGCTGGCAGGTGTGACAAACCCGGAACAAAAACGCAAGATTGTCGGTGAGAAGTTCATCCGTATCTTCGAGGTGCAGGCAAAACTGCTCGGACAGCCCCGCTTCCTCGTGCAGGGAACCATCTATCCGGACGTGGTCGAATCTTCGGCGCCAGACAGGAACAAAGCGGAAAAGATCAAGACGCATCATAACGTGGGCGGCTTGCCGGAAGACATGCAGTTCGAACTGGTCGAGCCGCTCAGGTATCTGTTCAAAGACGAGGTGCGGGCGGTGGGAGAAGCGCTTGGGCTGCCGGAAAGGCTGGTTTGGCGGCAGCCGTTTCCGGGTCCGGGCTTGACCGTGCGCTGTCTCGGGGAGGTGACGCGCGAGCGTGTGGAACGTCTGCGGGCGGCGGATGCCATCCTGCTCGAGGAATTGTCCAAAGCCGGGTTTTTGGGGAAAGGCGCCGAGACTTCGCAGGCGTTCGTGGTGTTGCTGCCGGTGCGCTCGGTGGGTGTGATGGGCGACCAGCGCACGTATCAGGAGGCGGCGGCAATTCGCGCTGTGACGACGGAGGATTTCATGACCGCCGACTGGGCGCGCCTGCCCCACGACCTGCTGGCGCGGGTGGCGAACCGCATTGTGAACGAGGTGGAAGGAATCAACCGCGTGGTGTATGATATTACGAGCAAACCCCCTGCTACCATTGAGTGGGAATAATCTCGATACGAGGAGGTACTATGAACTTTGATTTTGGTGAAGTGCTCAGCCGTGCCGTTCAAATCACCTGGAAGCACAAGGCATTGTGGCTGTTCGGCGCGCTGCCAGGTTTGCTGGGCTTTCTCATCTTTCCGCTGATGTTTTTGCCGTTGATCTTTTTGGATTTCGTGTCCAACGGCGAACCCTCCGTTGTAGAGCCGCTTCTTCTCTTGGTTATCATCGGAGTTATGCTTTTCCTCAGCCTGCTAAGTTTCATCCTGTATGGCATTTCTTCGGCTTCGCTCACGCTCGGCACGCTGCAGGTGGAAGACGGCGCACAAAGTTTGACCATCCGCAATTTGTTCATTGACGGGAAGAAATACTGGCTGCGGGTATTGGGGGTGTGGCTCCTTTATAGCCTGGGCATCATCGCTGTCTTTTTTGTCATCTTCGGCTGCCTGTCACTGTTCGGGGTTGTGACGATGGGGCTGGGCTTCCTGTGCATTCAGCCGTTCATGATTCCCTTCTTCTTTGCGCCCTTCTTCCTGGATGGCACACCTGCTTCCGATATGCGTCTCTTCCTGCTCATCATCGGGGGCATCAGCCCTGTCTTTTTTGTCATCTTCGGCTGCCTGTCACTGTTCGGGGTTGTGACGATGGGGCTGGGCTTCCTGTGCATTCAGCCGTTCACCCTCCTTCTTTACCCGCTGATGATGATCATTTATGGCGCCATCGAAGAATCTCTGGCAGCCGTGATAGCAGATAACCTGGATGTACTCGCAGCCATTCAACGCGGCTGGGAATTGCTCAAAACCCATTTTTGGCGCATCTTCCTCATTTCGTTTATCGTGTACTTTGCCGCCGGTCTGCTCAGCATGCTGGCGATCATGCCGTTCATGATTCCCTTCTTCTTTGCGCCCTTCTTCCTGGATGGCACACCTGCTTCCGATATGCGTCTCTTCCTGCTCATCATCGGGGGCATCAGCCTGCTCATGACGCCGATCATGGCGCTGGTACAGGGTGTGATAATCACTTTTCAAAAGGCGGCATACGCCCTCACCTACCTGCGCCTCACCCGTCCCAAAGCAGACGCTGCCCCCGCCAGCGAGACGAATGCCTAAACTCCTGCGCTTCCTCCTCTGCCTCAGCCTGCTGGCTGGAGCCCGAACCTTCGTCCACGCTCAAACCGCCGCCTCCGCCGAGATTGCGCGCATAGACGCATCGAAGTTCCCGCAAATCTCGGCGCTGGTGAATGTGTACAGCGCAGAGGGCGCGTTTGTCTCGGGTCTCAAAACGGCGAACGTCACGGTGTATGAAGACGGGCAGGCGCGCCCCGCCGTCTCGCTCCGTGAGGTAAATGTGCCGCTGCAGGCAGTGGTTGCCGTCAACCCCGCCCCTCCGCTGGGGATTCGCGACGGAAACGGCGTAAGCCGCTTCGAGCGCGTAGTGGAGGCGCTGCGCCTGTGGGCAGAAGCGCAACCAGCAGACTCCCGCGACGACCTCAGCCTCGTTTCGCTTTCCGGCTCGCTCATCAGCCATGCCAGCGTAAACGACTGGCTCGTGAGCCTGAACGCCTTCAAGCCCGACCTGCGCAACTCAAAACCCAACCTGCAAACCCTGTCCATCGCGCTGGATACGGTCAGCGCACCGACGCCGGAACCCGGCATGAAACGCGCCGTGCTGTTCATCACTCCCCGCATGGATGACCCCAACATTGACAACACCGTCGCCCCGTTCATCCAGCGCGCCGTAGAGGCAAAGGTGCGTGTCTTCGTCTGGTTTGTGGACGCGGAAAACCAATTCCTCTCGCCCAGCGCCAACGCCTTCAAACTGCTTGCCCAGCAGAGCGGCGGGCAGTTTTTTGCCTTTTCGCGCAGTGAACCCTTCCCCAACCTGGATGAGTATTTCGCGCCCTTGCGCTCCATCTACGAAATCCAATACACCTCCGCGCTGACCACGCCCGGCGAACACACCCTGCGCTTCGACTTCCAGACCGGTGAGACGCTCATCAGCGCCGCCGACTCGACCTTCAGCGTGGACGTTCAGCCGCCCAACCCCATCTTCGTCACGCCGCCTCTGCAAATCACCCGCCAGCCCCCCGCCGACGACCCCTACAACGCGGAGGTCCTCGAACCATCTCAGCAAGTCATCGAAATCATCGTTGAATTTCCCGATGGACACCCGCGCAGCCTCAAACGCACCACACTATATGTGGACGGACAGGTTGCCGCCGAGAACACCAAAGAACCCTTCGATACGTTTATCTGGGACCTCAGCGCATTCACCGAAAGCGGACAACACCAAATCACCGTCGAGGCGGAGGACGCGCTGGGGCTGACCAAATCGAGCATTGCCATTCCGGTCACCTTTACGGTCATTCATCCGCCCAGCGGCATCGAAGCCTTGCTGCTGAAGTACAGGTCACAATTGATCTATGGGGCGTTCCTCTTTGCAGGGATTGCCCTGCTGACAGTCCTTCTTCGAAGCCGGGTAAAAAACCTGCCAGAAAGCCGCCGCAAGAGAAACCGCCGCGCCCAGGAAGACCCGCTGACTCAGCCCGTTGCGGCACTGACAGAACCGCCATCCCAAAAGAAGCAGTCTCCTTCGCGCCGGGCGTGGATGACCCCGCGGCAAAACCACCTGCCCGCTGCGCCAGCCTATCTGATACGGCTGAAAAACGGCGGCGAACCCGCCAGCGCATCCCCCATCCCCCTGCTCGAAAAAGAAACCACCTTTGGCGCCGATCCGGTACAATCCATGCACGTGTTGGACGACCCCTCCATTTCGCCGCTGCATGCCCGCATCCGCCGCACGGCAGAAGGAATCTTTGTGCTTATGGATCACGGTTCGGTGGCAGGCACATGGCTGAATTACGAGCCGGTCACGCGCGAGGGCGTCCGCCTGAAGCACGGCGACAGGATACACTTCGGGATGATGTACTACCGCTTTGACTTGCGTCAGCCTCCGGCGGAGTCTGAGCCGAATGTCATCTCCAAAAAATAGTCCGCAGCATATGATCCGCACATCGCGCGCACACCTGAACGTCGAAGCATACAGCCATCAGGGTATGACGGGTAAAAACAACGAAGACCGTTATGCCGTGGCGTCGTTTCGCGTGAACGAAAAAGACCACACACCCGTGTTATTTGCTGTGCTTGCCGATGGAATCGGCGGACATAAAGGCGGGGAAGTGGCAGCGGAACTGGCAGTCAACCACATCATGCAAAGCGTGGCACGGGGCGACGGAAAATTTTCACGCCACATGATCGAACAGGCAATCAACGAAGCCAGCAGCGCCATCGCCGCGCACGCTGCAGCCAACGAAAACCTCAAAGGCATGGGCGCCACCTGCGCCATCGCCTGGATCATTGATAACAAACTCTACACCGCCTATGTGGGCGACTCGCGCATCTACCTGATCCGCGGCGGGCGCATTCAACAACTAACGGTAGATCACTCCTGGGTGCAGGAAGCCATCGAAAAAGGCATCCTCACCCCCGAAAGGGCGCGCGACCACCCAAACGTGCATGTCATCCGCCGTTATCTGGGCTCCCCCGTCCCGCCTGAGCCCGACTTCCGCCTCAACCTGTTCGACGGCGAAGGAGCGCATCACGCCGAAAACAACCAGGGCACCGAAATTCAGCCAAACGATGTCATTCTGCTGTGCACCGACGGACTGACCGACCTGGTGTGGGACGACGAAATTCTCGAAATCGTGCGCACGCGCCCCACCCTCAAAGAAGCCAGCCGTGCGCTGGTCAACCTTGCCAACGAACGCGGCGGCTACGACAACACCACCGTCATCCTGATCGGCGCCCCGCCCGACTTCAAACCCCACAACGCTCGCCGCAAACGAAACCTGACCTGGATTCCCTGGGTGGTGGGCATTTTTACAGTCTTGCTCTTCTTCCTGCTTGTCGCTTCCATCCTGACCTTCAACCTGCTCCGCCGCACCACGGCACCGACCGCCACCCCAACCTTTCCTCCTCCCGCCGTCACCGAAACCCTTCCGCCCTCTCCGTCCTTCACCTACACTGCCGCCCCGGAGGTGATTCTCTCCTCGCCTACCCCCACGCTGACGCCCTGGCCCACCAACACCCCTCAACCTTGATATTTACCCGGAGGTAAATATGCCTGTCAAACATTCGCACGAAGTGCAAGCCAAACCGGTGCCCGCCGGCAAAGACACAACCATTCAGGTTCTTATTTCATCTCAGGAAGGTCCAAACTTTGCCCTGCGCAAATTCTCCATGCAGCCGGGCGGCGGCATGCCGCGCCACACCAACACGGTTGAACACGAGCAATACGTCCTGCGCGGCGAGGCGGTTATCACCATTGGCAATGAGACGTATCACGTCCGCGCAGGAGATGTGGTTTTCATCCCTGAGGGGGTCGTTCATTCGTATGAGAACACGGGTAAGGAGCCGTTCGAGTTCCTGTGCATCATCCCCAACAAGGAAGACAAAATTACGATTGTGGGGGAAGGGTGCTAGAAAACATCAGACCGCGCCGTGAGCGCGGTCTGATTTCGTATTTCATCGTATTTCCGAAACTAATCCAGCCGTCCTGTAATCGTCGCCATCTTTAACTCACCAATCGCCTTGGTGATGTGAATCTCGCGCGGGCAGGCGAGCGTGCAGTTATAGGCAGTATGACAGCGGGCCAGACCGTCCGTCTCAGCGATGATGTGCATGCGCTCGGCAGCGCCTTCGTCGCGGCTGTCGAAGATGAAGCGGTGCGCGGTGACCAGCGCAGCAGGACCGTAATACTGGTCGCTCGCCCAGAACGACGGGCAGGAGGTGGTGCAAGCCGCGCACAGGATGCATTTGGTCGTTTCGTCGAAGCGGGCGCGCTGTTCGGGGGTCTGGAGCCGCTCTTTCCCGTCGGCAGGAGGCGGTGAATCGTTGATAAAGTAGGGAAGAATCCTCTTGTAGTTGTCGAAGAACGGTTCCATGTCCACGATCAAGTCTTTCACCACCTTCAAGCCAAGCAAAGGCTCGACAGTGATTTTGTCGCCCACATCGCGGATGAGGGTTTTGCACGCCAGCATGTTGCGTCCGTTGATGCGCAGCGCGTCTGAGCCGCACACACCGTGCGCGCAGGAACGGCGGAAGGAGAGTGTGCCATCTATCTGTCCTTTGACGCGCTCCAGCACATCCAGCACGCGGTCGGTTTCCTCGGCTTCGAGGGTGTAGGTCTCGTAGTGGAAGGTTTTGTCCACTTCGGGGTTGTAGCGGAAGATTTTGAGGGTTACCTGCATGATGAGCCTCACTAATAAACGCGTTCTTTGGGCTGGTATTTGGTGATGACGACCGGCTTGTAGTTCAATTCCACTTTGCCGTTTTTCTTCCATGCCAGGGTGTGTTTGAGCCAGTTGGCGTCGTCGCGCTTGGGGAAGTCTTCGCGGGCGTGTCCGCCGCGGCTTTCCTGGCGCGCCAGCGCCGAGGCGGTAGTGACCTCCGCCAGGTCGAGCAGGTTGGTCAATTCCCAGGCGTTGAGCAGTTCGGTGTTGAAGATTCTGCCCGTGTCGCTCAATTTGATGTGTTTGACGCGTTCCTGCAACTCGTGGATTTTGTTCAGGGCATGGGTCATCGTCTCTTGGGTGCGGAAGACGCCCATGTTATCGAACATTTCCTTTTTCATTTCCTGGCTAATCTGGAAGACGTTTTCCTTGCCATTCGCGCTGCGAAGAGCTTCCAGTTGCTGGCGAGCAAAGCCTTGCGGGTCGGCGGGCAGGGGGGTGAAATCGGTGCCTTTGGCGTATTCGGCGGCACGCAAGCCGGCATGTTTGCCAAAGACGACGATGTCGAGCAGGGAGTTGGTGCCCAGGCGGTTGGCGCCGTGAACCGAAACGCAGGCGCATTCGCCCGCCGCATAGAGACCGGGCAGGACGGTGTTCTTTTCATCCACCACCACCTCGCCGTACATATTGGTTGGGATGCCGCCCATGGCGTAGTGCGCCGTCGGCTGGATGGGCATGGGCTGGGTAACCGGGTCCACGCCCAGGTAGGTGCGGCAGAAGTCAATGATGTCGGGTAGTTTTTTCAGGATTTGCTCGCCGGTGGTGGTGTAGGGCGTGCCGTCGGGGTTGGTGCGTCCGTCGAGCGCGGCAAATTTGTTGACCGTTTCGGGGCGCACATCGAGATAGACGTAGTTCGAGCCGTTGATGCCGCGTCCCTCGCGGATTTCCATGTAGATGGCGCGGCTGACCACATCGCGCGAGGCAAGGTCTTTCACTTTGGGGGCGTAATTGGGCATGAAGCGCTCGCCCTTGCCGTTGATGAGCACGCCGCCCTCGCCGCGCACGCCCTCGGTGATGAGGATGCCGAGTTTGTAGATGCCGGTGGGGTGGAACTGGAAGAATTCCATATCCTCCGCCGGGATGCCGCGCCGCAGCGCCAGCGCAATGCCGTCGCCGGTCAGGGCGTAGGCGTTGGAGGTGATTTCCCAGATGCGTCCGTGTCCGCCGGTGGCGAAGATGACGGCTTTGGCGTGGAAGGTGTGCAGTTCGCCTGTGGCGAGTTCCAGCGCCACCACGCCTGCGGCTTTGCCGTTTTCAATCAGCACATCCAGCGCCTGAAATTCGTCGAAGAAATTGACGTTGTTCTTGATGCACTGCTGGTAGAGCGTTTGCAAAATCATGTGACCGGTGCGGTCGGCGGCGTGACAGGCGCGCCGCACGGGTTTGCCGGTCACGTTGTTGGTGTGGCCGCCAAAGGGACGCTGGGCAATGCGCCCGTCGGGGGTGCGGTCGAAAGGCAGCCCCATGTGTTCCAATTCATAAACGATTTGCGGCGCTTCATTGCACATGAATTCGATGGCGTCCTGGTCGCCGAGGTAGTCAGACCCTTTGACCGTATCGTAGGTATGCCATTCGGGGCGGTCTTCTTCGAGATTGCCAAGCGCCGCACCGATGCCGCCTTGCGCCGCGCCCGTGTGCGAGCGGGTGGGATAGAGTTTGCTGATGACAGCGGTTTTGGCAGTGCGTGAAGCGTAGAGACCCGCCATGAGTCCTGCGCCGCCCGCGCCAACCACAACCACATCAAACTGATGAACGTTTGCCATGAATGACTCCTACGATGTCCAGATAATGTAAAGCCCCATAAGGCTGAATGAGATGACCATGATGATGCTGACGATGCGGGCAATGCTCCTGCCGCGGGCAGAGACGATGTAATCGTCTGAAATAACCACCAGCCCATGCACGCCGTGCGCCACTGCCACAAGGAGAAGCAGACTGGCTGTCACCTTCCAGAACGGGCTTGCCCACGGAGCCAGGTCTGGCACGTTCGTGCTTTGAACATGACTGGCGTTGGGCATGAAGCCCCAGCGCAGTACATCTGCCATGTTCATTTGTGTGCGCGCGCCCATGATCAGGGCGCCGATGATGGCGGTCAGGATCAGCGCGTACATTGCCAGGGCAGAAAGACGCGTAAAGATCCACATCAGCATCTCGAAGTTCAAGCCGCGCTTCGAAAGAGGGAGAGTTCTGGGTTTGGTTGTTGTCATTTCAGCCTCCCAGCGCAGAATTGAGGATCACGAACACCGCAATCCCAAAAATGGGCAGGAAAACCGCCCATTCCACCCAAATGGCTTCCCGCTGATATTCGATGAGTTTGGGGAACAAATCGCAAATCGTAATGCGCAGTCCGTTGATAGCGTGAAAGAGCGCACAGAAAAAAATAAAGATTTGAAACGCCCAACTGGTGTAAATGGCGTTCAGGAAACTGCCAACGCTTCCCCCCACAAATGAAGCCAAAATATGCACGGCGACGAAAATCCCCATTCCCAGCCCGCCGATGCGGTGCAGAATAAAGGTCAGGTACGGACCCTGTCCTTTATACCGCAAGCCTGTAGCAAGACTTACGTTTCTTTTCAGGCTCATCCATGCCTCCTTGAATTGATGATTTTGGGAAGTTGATACATTATCTCATTCCCGCTTAATACGCCAAAAGTGACAATACTCATAGGTTATTCGTTCCAGACATCCTCCAAAAAAGAGGGGCTTGACCTTTATAATCCAGAATGCAAATCCAAAAAGTGGTCTTATTCTAACCCAAATTTTATTGCAGACAAATCTCAATACTGTTACCCTTCCAGGCAGTACAAACCCTGTACCCTACATTTGGAGGTAGTTATGTCTGAAACGATCAGCAGGCGGGATTTTATCAAAGTGACCACAAGCATCGTGGGGGGCTTCATCGGCGTGGCAATCGGCGTGCCTGCCGTTTATTACTTGATTGACCCTGCCTTGCGTGAAGGCGCAAAAGAAGCCTGGATCCCCATCGGCAAACTGGAAAACATGGAAATTGGCAAACCTTACGCGTTTTCCTTCACCCGCGTTCAGGTCAACGGTTGGGAGAGGACTTCCACCAGTCACGGCGGATTCGTCATCCGCAACTCAGACGACCCGAATGACCTGTTCATCCTCAACAGCCGATGCACGCATCTTTCCTGCACTGTAAACTGGTCCGAGAACGATCAGGTGTATCTCTGCCCATGCCACGACGCCAAATTCGGTCAGCAGGGCGAAGTGCTGGACGGTCCGCCGCCCCGCCCGCTCGACCGCTACAACCAATTCCGCATCACCGAGGACGGCACGCTCGAGATTTTCTATCAGGAAGGCTAAATCATGTGGAAAAACGTTTTTGACTGGCTGGACGAACGCCTCGGACTGAATGACCTCTATACAAACCTGCTCGATCGCCCCGAACCCAAAGGCAACTGGTGGAACACGCTCGGCTCTGCCAGCCTGTTTCTTTTTGTTTTACAGGGCTTGACCGGCATCTTTCTCACCGTTTACTACACCCCCTCTCCCGACCACGCATACGACTCCATCCAATACATTATGAACGATGTAGCATTCGGCTGGTTGATTCGCGGTATCCACCACTGGGGCGCCTCGCTGATGGTGCTGATTGTCTTCATCCACATGCTGCGAGTCTTCGTCACCGCCTCGTACAAATACCCGCGCGAAATGACCTGGTTCATCGGCATCGGTCTTTTGCTTACCACCATTGGGATGGGCTTCACCGGCTACCTGCTTCCCTGGAATCAGCGCGCTTACTGGGCAACCACGGTCGGCACACAAATCGCCGGCACGGTTCCTTTTATCGGCGAGTTCATCCTCAAAGCCCTGCGCGGCGGGCCGGACCTGAGCGCCCTCACCTTGCAGCGCTTCTTCTCCGCCCACATCTGGATGATTCCCGCCATCCTGACGGCGCTCATCGGTGTACACCTCTACCTGATCATCAAACACGGCGAGTCACACTTTCCCAAAAAAGACGAATAACCTTTGCATAGCAAATTGTGTGTAGCAAACGCTCTCTAGCGTCTGGTGTCTGCAAACGCCATCCACAGCGGAGAAATCATGAACGAAGAAACCAAACAAAAAATCAAGCAACGCTACGAACAGGAACTCAGCAAAGGCGAACGCTTCTGGCCCGATAGTATTTTCAAGGATGTCATCGTTTCGCTTGGAATCTTTATTGTTCTCGTTCTGCTCGCCGCTTTTGTTGGCGTTGCTAACGAGCCCAAAGCCGACCCGGCAGACACAAGTTATCTGCCGCGCCCTGAATGGTACTTTCTCTTTCTGTTCAAGTTTCTGGCGCTCTACGGGCAAATTCCCGTCATCGGCAAGATCGAGTGGCTGGCAACGGTGCTTGTTCCCTCCCTCGGCATCGCGCTGTTGACGTTCCTGCCGCTTTTGGATAAATCCCCCTACCGGCATTACTCCCGCCGCATCTTTGCGCTGACCTTCATGGGAACGATCGTCCTGGACATGGTGCTGTTGACCATCATGGCAAGCCTTCCCGTCCCCCCCGATGCGGAGGAACTGGCGGCTTCTACGGCGCTGCAAGCCACTGCCGGGCTGTGGATCCCTGCGGCGGTGCTGACGACCCTAATCTTAATCTATGCCTTCAGGCGCAGTATGTACTGGGAGTCGACGAGGCGGAATCTACCGCTTCGGGTAGCGATGGCAGGCGCGGCGGCGATGGTGGCGATGACCGTCGTCGTCAGCGTACGAGCCGCGGCATATCCCAAACCCGAAGAGGCAGAAGTCCCCTCCACGCTGGTGGATCAAATTGTTGCCGGGCAGGACCTGTACTCGGTTCACTGCGTCGAATGTCACGGCGATGACGGCTCGGTGGCGGTCATTGAAGGGGTGGAAGGGTTGGAAGGGGAAAAAATCACCCCCATCAACAGCCGTGACGTGCTGTACACCATAACCGATGGGGCAATGTATGAGGTGATTGCCTATGGGCGTCCCAATGCGGGCATGCCGCCCTTTGGCAAAACGTATGGCGGTGAACTCTCGCGCAGTGAAATTGACTACATCATTCTCTTCATGCGCTACACGTGGGATGACCGCTTCGAAGCGCCCGTGATCCCCGAACTCTTCCCGCCGCTGGCGGAGGGCGAAGTGCCTTCATATGACGTGCATATTGCGCCGATTGTCAAACGCTATTGCGTTTCCTGTCACCGCGCCGGCAAGGACAACAACAATTACGTGATGACCTCTTACGAAGAAATCCTGACCACCGGCGATAACGCAGACCACAATATCATCGCCGGAGATATGAATAGTTATCTGTTGCAGGTCATTCAGGGAACGCCCATCACCGATGCAAGCGGCAAGGAAATCATCGGCGTTATGCCGCCAAAAACCAAACTCAAAGCCAATGTAGTGGATGTCTTTGTGCGCTGGATCATGAACGGGATGCCGAAAACGGCTGAAGAGGCCGCCGCGCTCTCGGTCACGCCGAGAGGAGCGCCTGTTCCAACGCCATAATACCGCAAGGTCAACTGATGAGGTCGCCCCAAAAAAAGGGCGACCTTTTTGATTAAAGTCATTTGTGTTGACAAAATCATGGAGGGGGGGATATAAAATAGTTGTACATTCAACTTGGACAATGTCAGGAAATGGCAAGGAGAAAGAATGACTGACCCACCAAAGAGAATTACCGTGCTGATTGCAGACGATCACGAGATAACGCGCAAAGGTATTCGCGATTTTCTCAAGCAGGTGCCGGAGATGCAGGTCGTGGGCGAAGCGCGGGACGGAGAGGAAATCAAACGTCTCGTTGCAAAACTCCATCCACAAATCCTCCTGCTGGACTTGATCATGCCTAATCTATCTCCCGCCGAACTCGAAAAATGGGTGCGGGAAAATCATCCCGAAACGATCACTCTTGTCCTGACTGCACACGACCGCGATGCCTATCTGGCAGGGATGATGGAAGCAGGTGCAATGGGATACCTGGATAAGAAACTGCGCGCCGGGGATTTAATCTCTGCCATTCGGCGCGCGGCTCGCGGAGAGGTCATTTTCACGAAAGAGCAATTTGAAAGAGTGAGACACTGGAGAGAGGAAGTCACCGCGAAGTGGGAAAGTTTGTCCAAACGTGAAAGACAGGTGTTGCAATTGCTCACAGAGGGAATGGAGAATAAAGAGATCGCGAAATTCCTGAGTATAACGGTCAACACTGTGGAAAAGCATCTATCGAGTATTTACAGAAAATTGGGGGTAACTACGAGGACCGAAGCCGTTCATTGGTGGGATGAAAAAATTACGGATTTCCGTAATTGAAATAGGATGTCCAATGTGTTACCTTTCTGGGGAAAGATGTCACAAACCTTTTCTAGAAGGAGCCACATCATGAAAACAAGACTTGGACGTTTTGTAGTATCGACGGCTATCGCATTGAGCATGTTGTTCTCTGGGGGTCCAGCAAGAATAACATCTACTCTTGCAGAAGGGATCGCCCCCCCAGCCCCAGATGTTATTCCTGCCGAAATTGGCGTTAGTCCAATCGCTCAGGATGTAACAAGTATAGATAAATGGAGAGCGGAATGGACAGTTGTGATTTATGGTCAGGGGGCAAGTTATACGCTCTATGTTACTTTTGGTGACGGCGGTTATCTTAATAGACCAGGAGTAGCGCCAGGCACTTACAATTACACATGGTACTATGACAAAGTCGCTCCAAAAACCTACTATCAAACCTGGAGAATAACTGGCACAGGCGGTCCAGCTCAAGCGAATTCGACTGTATACAGGAAAAACTATTGAGACATCCTACTGCAAGATTGAATAACAGTCGGAATTCGCAGTCCCCAGGAGAAGGACAATGTTTAGAAAGATCTTCAGCATATTAATTTTTCTCTTCCTCAGCGGGTGCGTCATAACATCAACGCCCACCCCCCAACCGGACGTGATCCTATCGAAATCGGCATGCACGAAGGGAGATGCAACCGTAAATGATAAATATCAATCACCGCCAAACAGAATAGGCGGCGGAGAAATTCAAAGCGGCGCATTTCACTTCCAATTTTGGCTGTACTGTGACACGGATCTTACCCTGCCGGAATATGCAAACGAACAAAGTTCCATTGACGGACTGGGGGTTTGGAGTTCATGGAAATATCAGGGCGAGTCAATGGATGGCATGGTTGATATTGCATTCGGACCATTCCCGGCAAAAACACCTGCAATGAGTTTTACCGGAGGTCTCACCCCCAGATCATCCGGAGCATTTCACAGAGGTATCGAAATCTCCCAGGATGATTTGAAGGAATATATTCAATCCAATCAACCTGTTCGCTATGAAATCAGAATACAAACGGAAGAGGGCATTTTTGGTGCGATCCTGTCTTTCGCGCTACAGCCTGTGGATGATGGCTATCTTCCTGTTGATATAAAAATTCAAGGAATCGAGTGAAGATTTGCGTCCATTGGTGGAATAGCACCTCTTCTGGAAACAAAAAGTCGGGACTTTCACATCCCGACTTTTTGTTGTCCTGTGTACGTGTGTACCTGTTTACATCCTACATGTGCTTGATAATCGCATCCCCAAACTCGGAACATTTCACTTCGGTCGCGCCGTCCATCAACCGCGCAAAGTCGTAGGTCACCGTCCTGGCGTTGATCGCGCCTTCCATGCCTTTGACGATCAAATCCGCGGCTTCGGTCCAGCCCATGTAACGGAACATCATCTCGCCGGAGAGGATGACCGAGCCGGGGTTGACCTTGTCCAGGTCGGCGTATTTGGGCGCGGTGCCGTGAGTCGCCTCGAAAATGGCGTGACCCGTCTCATAGTTGATGTTTGCGCCCGGCGCAATGCCGATCCCGCCCACCTGCGCGGCAAGCGCATCCGAAAGATAATCGCCGTTCAGGTTGAGGGTGGCAATCACATCGTAATCGCGCGGACGAATCAACACGAACTGAAGCGTGACATCCGCAATCGAATCCTTAATGAGCAGTTTGCTCTTCCATTTGCCGCCGCCGTGCGTATCCCACAACGCCAGCGCCTCCTCCACCTCCTTGCGGATCTCCGCCTGCTTATCGGGCGCCATCATATCGTAACCGGGGTCAATCATGCGGGCGTTCTCTTCCACACTCAGGTTCGGGTTGGCTTCCTTATTGCCCAAAATCCAACTCTCGCGCTCCGTCACAATCTCATTGCGGAACTCACGCTTGGCAAGCGCATACCCCCAGTCCTTGAACGCGCCTTCGGTAAACTTCATGATGTTACCCTTGTGGACAAGGTTCACGCTTTTGCGTTTGTTCGCCAGCGCCCACCGAATCGCCGCGCGCACCAGCCTCTCGGTCCCTTCAACCGAAACGGGCTTCACGCCAAACCCCGCCGTATCGGGGAAGCGAATCTTGGCATACTCCTTCGGGAAAGTCTCCTTCAACAACTCCCTGAACTTCTTATTCTCTTCCGTGCCCTGCTGAAACTCGATACCCGTGTAAATATCCTCCGTATTCTCGCGGAAAATCACCATATCCACAAACTCGGGATGTTTAACGGGAGAAGGCACACCGTTGTAATATCGCACCGGGCGCTGACACACATACAAATCGAGCAATTTGCGCAGCGCCACATTCAACGAGCGGATGCCGCCGCCGACGGGCGTGGTGAGCGGTCCCTTGATGCCCACCAAAAATTCCTTGAACGCCTCGGTCGTCTCATCGGGGAGCCAGGTATTGAACAACTTAAACGCCTTTTCGCCCGCATACACTTCCATCCAATGAATCTTGCGCTTGCCGCCGTACGCCTTCTCCACCGCCGCATCGAACACACGCACAGACGCGCGCCAGATATCGCGCCCCGTCCCGTCGCCTTCCACGAACGGGATGATCGGATGATCCGGAACCTGTAACTTACCGTCCTTGATAGAAATCTTCGCCCCGCCTGCGGGGACCTTTACGTTTTGATATGCCATTGTCCTTCTCCTTACAAAATGATGAGCGGGATTATATCACCCGCATTCGGCGCGCTTCAGTGACAAACATCATGAGATTTCTCCCCGCTTCATTCTTAAGGGACGGCTGCTCCCGTTTCAGACAGTTTATCTCCCCTCTTGACACCCCTCTGAAACGGCGTAAAATTCGCCGCAATGTACGGACTGCCCTGCCTCGAACGATTACTTCTCCAACCCATTTTCGCCAAAGTGATTTCCACCATTTGGAATTCAGAGAGTCGCTTCAAGCGGCTCTCTTTTTTTTATCCCTCCCCAACCAACACCTGACACTCAAACACTTGACACTGGAAAACTTGACACTTGACACTGGAAAACTTGACACTTGACACTGGAAAACTTGACACTTAACACCTGGAGCCCCCATGCTCAAACTCCCCGGCCTGATAGACCCTCACGTCCACGTCCGCGAACCCGGACAAACCCACAAAGAAGACTGGGATACCGTCACCCAAGCCGCCCTCGCCGGCGGCGTGACCACCATCCTCGCCATGCCCAACACCAGGCCCCCCATCTTCGACGCCTCCACCCTCGACCTCGCGCTGAACGCCGCCAAATCAAAAGCCCGCTGCGACTACGCCCAATTCCTCGGCGCAGGACCCGACAACGCCGATACTGCGGCAGCCCTCGCGCCCAAAGCCGCCGGCCTGAAAATGTACCTCGACTCCACATTTGGCGAACTCCGCCTCAACGACATGACCCTGTGGATGCCGCACTTCGAAAAATTCCCGAAAGATTACCCCATTGTCCTGCACTCCGAATCTCGAACCATGGCAGCAGGGATTTTGTTCGCCGCCATCTATGACCGCCCCATTCACATCGCACACGTTTCGCTCAAAGAAGAAATCCTGCTCATCAAAGCCGCAAAGGAACGCGGAATCAAAGTGACGTGTGAAGTCTGTCCGCATCATTTGTTTTTGACTGCAGAATCCCCCTCTCCCCTTGGGAGAGGGCAGGGTGAGGGCAGAATGGAAGTCCGCCCGCGCCTCGCCAGCAAAGAAGATGTGGAAGCCCTCTGGCAAAATCTCGATGTTATTGACTGCTTCGCCACCGATCACGCCCCGCATACCCTGGCAGAAAAGGACTCGGACAATCCGCCCCCTGGCTTTCCCGGGTTGGAAACGTTACTTCCTCTGTTGCTTACCGCAGTGGACGAGGGACGATTGACCATGGACGATATTGTTAATAGGTCGGTCATCAACCCGCGCAAAATTTTCCGCCTCCCCGAACAACCCGAAACCTGGGTCGAAGTGGACGAAACCGCTGAATACGAAATCAAAGCCGCTGACCAGTTCACCCGCTGCGGCTGGACGCCGTTCGAGGGGTGGAAGGTCAAGGGCAAAGTTCAGAAAGTCGTCCTGCGCGGGCAGGTCGCTTTCGAGGATGGAAAGGTGTTAGCCGAAAAGGGATTCGGGACGAATGTACGAATGTAATATGTGCTAAAATATGTATTGAAATATATAGAAAGGAGTTGAAATGCAAAAAATTATCGGTGTGACCGAACTCCAGCGAAAATTTCGCTCATTCTTCGAAGAGGTGGTCCACAAGCGTACTCCACTCATTTTGACGCGCGGTTCGCGCCCCGAAGCGGCGCTTATCCCCTATGAAGATTACCTGCACTTTCAACAAATGCAGGAAAGCGAAGTTCTGGCGCGCTTCGACCAGGTGTGGAACCGCCTCGCCCGACTTAACACTTCTTTCTCCGACGAAGAAATTGCCGCAGACATCGAAGCCGCTCGCCAGGGATAGCGAATGCGCATCGTCATGGATACAGGGATATTGGTCAGCGCGCTGATTCGCCCGAGAGGCGCGATTGGAGATGTCCTCCATGCCCTGCGAGACGGGCGCTTCATAGCAGTTTATTCCACGCCAATGATGTTGGAAATCGCCGATGTCCTCAGTCGTCCGAAGATTCGGGAAAAGTATCATGTCCAGTCAGGCGATATTGAGGCTTTGATCCATCTCGTTCGCCTGCGCGGAGACCTGGTGATTCCAAAACAAACAATTACCGTTTGTCGTGACCCAAAAGATAACAAGTTTCTCGAAGCCGCCCTTGCAGGCAAAGCGGATGCCATTGTCACAGGCGATGATGATCTGCTTGTGTTGCATCCCTTTGAGGGTGTGCAGATTTTGCGCCCTGCCGAATTATTGGAGAGGTTATGATTTCAGACTTCCGAAGTCTTCAAGACTTCGGAAGTCTTTGTAAATGGATAAACCCATGCAAACCTTCACACACGTAAAACTCGAAATCTTCGTACCGCAGGATCACGCCCTGAAACTCGCCGACGCGCTTTCGGAGATCGGCGTGGGCGTGATCGGAAACTACGACCACTGCGTCGCGCTGACGCCCGTGCGCGGATTCTTCCGCCCGAGGGAAGGCGCAAACCCATTCGAGGGAAAGGTTGGCGAACTGAACGAAGTGGCAGAATACAAACTCGAAGTCAATTGCAGGCGCGAGTTGGCGGCTGAAGCGCTCAAGGTCATCAAACGCGTCCATCCCTACGAAGAGCCAGTCATCAACGTCATCCCGCTGGCGAATCATCTGTTTGGGAGTTTCAAATGAATCCAAATCAAGCAAGATTTGAATCCTTTCCATGGGAAATGGAAATACTTGAATTGGAATCGCTCTTTGATGTGTTAGATGATTTTCTTAACGACGAACAAGCCCGAAATATTTACATTGAACGAAAGCGTCCTAAGCATATTTCGATTGGTGATGGTACTGATGGAGACCCTAACAAGGTGTTTCCAACTGGTGTCCAAGTACTTCGCAGGCAAATAGTAGTCTTATTGAAGACTTATTTGGAACAAATTATCAAAGACTTTTCAATAAACGTTTTCATCGGAAAACCAGAAAAAATGGTGGGGTATTTACTGGGAGATGAATTTCAAGATGGCAAAGAGGAACTTGAAAAAATACTGAATGACAAAAATGTAATACCACTAAACAAACTGCCTCAAATTGCAACTGCGCGAGTAGTGAAGGGAAAATTGTCGAAAATCCTGAACACGATTGAGAAAATTTCAAATGCGAAAATAAAGAAACACACAAAAAACATTCTCATTAAATTAAACGAGGTTAGAACTCACATCGTACATGAAGCATCAACTGAGGAGATAAGCACCGAGTTTTTGCATGAGAGTTTTGAAGCCGTTAGAGACTTAATCGTATCCTTCCGAGAAGTCTGCGCTAAAAATAATATTTCAGATGTAGAGGAATTTGACGAGACAGATTATTGGGAGTAGAGAATACCCCTCGAAACAGAATCAGCCTCACCCGAAGAAAGAAGCGTGGTCTCGATATGCCCTTCGCAAAAACCGCTCAGGGCTACTCGACCACCAGTCTCCAATCTCCAACCTCTAATTACCAATTACCAATCACCAGCAAAGGAGTACAAATGCCCACCCAATCCCCCTCCCCCTACCTGCCTTTCGGCGAAAACAAAAACGCCGCGTGGTATGGCAAGGACATCATATCCGTCAGGCAGTTCAACCGCGCCGACTTGGAATACATCTTCGGCGTGGCGCATGAGATGCGCGGCATGGTCGAGCGCGTCGGCACATTCGACCTGCTGAAAGGCAAAATTCTGGCGAATCTTTTTTATGAGCCGTCCACGCGCACGTCGTCGTCGTTCACCGCCGCAATGGAACGGCTCGGCGGCTCGGTCATCCCCATCAACGAGGTGAAGTACTC
>Ga0272446_1000858_pt1 | contig 46361 bp, 42 predicted proteins | sample YNPCB0061_FD_194587 | JGI IMG/M metagenome (GOLD analysis project Ga0272446, IMG submission 194587) | Hot spring microbial mat communities from Yellowstone National Park, WY, United States - YNP-CB-006-1 | ecosystem: Environmental > Aquatic > Thermal springs > Hot (42-90C) > Sediment | place...
GCGCGCCAACCGGTCGGGACGGTGAACCTTGATTCCGTCAACGTATTGCCCCCAAAGCGTCGGCGAGTCATCGCAAAAACCAACGATGTCATAGCCGGGTAGCCGCGCAAGCGCATGCGCAAGCTCCACGCCGCGCATGCCCGCGCCGTAGATGAGCACAGGTGTGCGCGGTTTATCCTGATCGAACTTCGGGATGACGATGCCGGAGCTGCTGAGCAGCCAGGCAATCGCATGCCGTGACAGGATGAGGACCGAGGCGCCAAGAAAAGCATAAAGCAGGATGACACTGCGCGGGATGCCAAGTTGGCCCGACATGAAAACGAGCAGCGACCAGACGAGAACCGAGAGACAGACTGCGGCGACGATACGACCGTGGCCATGGGTTCCGAGATGACGCGTGACGAAGCGGTAAAGTCCGAGGTACGCGAGTGCACTTACCGTCAAAACTGGTGCGGCAGCCAGCAGGAGCGCCGCCTGCAGGCTCTCGGGCGTATAAAACAACCCGTACCGGACCCAAAGACCGAGCCAGAGAATGGCCGAAAGTGCCAGCAGATCGAGAACGATAAGCAGCGCGCGTTTCTGATGGCGCGGCAAATCCAAGAGCCATCCTCGAAAGCCGATCAGCGATTTTCGGCCCTTCGCTTTCACCAGAGAATGACCTGAGTCCCCCCGCTGCCCCCTTCACGGTAAACAGTCGCGAGTTGCCCCGTTCACCGGAATGTTTTGGATAGCGCAAGCGCCGCCATTAACCAAGTCCCGTCCGACCGAGTTTCCGTCGAAGCGCAGGGGGTTGGATCATGTGCCAAGGTGCGTGGAAGCCACGCCGCGACGATCTAGTTTCCTGAACTTAATTCTTCCCCAAGACGCGCAATCAGTTGATATCCTGAGAAAATGGCGGCTAGTCCAAAAATCACACCACCGAGCATATTGCCAGCGAGCACGCCCTCTGCGGCAAAGAATTTGCCGCCCAGAAGCACGAAAGGAACGGTTCCGAGCGTGGCCCGGCCCCAATTCAATAGTGTCGAGACGTGCGGCCGGCCGAGCGTATTGAACGTCGCACTGGCAATAAAAAGTGCACCGAGAAAAACAAAGAGCGGCGATAGCCAGCGGCAGAAGAAGACAATGAGCACGCGCGCCTCCGGCCCGGCATTGAAGAGGCTTGCCAAAGGATGGGCAAAGACGGCGAGGAGGAACCAGGCAAGACCTGTGAAGGCGGACATGGTGAAAAGCGACAAGGTAAACACGTCGCGCATGCGTCGCGCCTCTCGAGCCCCGAAATTCTGGCCGAGGATTGGCCCGACCGAACCGGAAAGTGCATAGATCGCCCCGAACGCAACTGGAATAATGCGGCCAATGATCGCCCATGCGGCAACAGCCGCATCACCAAATGCAGCTATAGCGTACGTCACGTAACCATTGCCGACGGCGGGCGCGACGTTTGTGAGAACCGCGGGCAGGGCGATGCGCCAATAGGCCGGTGCATCTTGAATGAGCGTTGCGAGCTTCGGCCTCCCGATCAGATCATGAACTTTGATCACGCCATGAAGACCAATGCCCATCATCATCGTCCGGGCCAGCAGAGACGATAGCGCAGCACCTTCGATGCCGAGCCCAAAATGAAGAATTAGGACGACGTCGAGTACGACGTTGATCACTGCGCCCGAAAGCGTGACATGCATCGCCCGGCGCGCGTCGCCAACAGATCGAAGCACGGCCGCGGATGTCATCGCGAGCGACAGGACCGGCAAGGTCGGCAGCAGAATGGCGAGATAGCGAGCCGAAAGTTCGAGCGTTCGGCCACTCGCGCCGAGGAGCTCAAGAAGGGGTGTGATCGCCAGCCAGAGCGCGATGCTGGCACCTGATGCAAACAGGAATGCCAGGACGTGTGCGTTTACCGCCAGTCTGCGCGCGCGCATGCGCCGGCGCGCACCGAGCGCTGGCGCAACGAGCGACGTCGCTGCGATCGACAATCCGATGCCGACCGAAGTCGAGAAAAATAGGATCGAACTTGCATAGCCGACCGCCGCCACGATGGCTTCATCGGAGAGCGTCGACAGAAAGTAGATATTGGCGAGGTCACCGACGAAGATCGCCATAAGCCCGACAGCACCGGCACCCGTCATGGCCAAGATGTGTCGGAGAAGCGAGCCGGTGACGAATCTCGGACCCGCGCCGCCCCGTCGCCCCGTCTCGACATTTGCCATGGACAGCCATTCCCTTGGACGCGCTGTGAAAGCGGCCTGAAACTCAAATTTTGCGGCGCGCCTTGAAGGCGGCGGCGAGCGTGCCGTCATCGAGGTAATCGAGCTCGCCGCCGATCGGAACGCCCTGCGCAAGCCGCGAGACGGTGACCCCGGTCGCAGCAAGCTGATCGGATATGTAGTGGGCCGTCGATTGACCTTCGACCGTCGCATTGAGCGCAAGCAGGACTTCCTTCACTTCCGACGATCGTGCGCGCGTCAATAAGCTTGCGATGTTGAGCTGCTCTGGACCAATGCCATCGAGTGGAGAGAGATGGCCGCCGAGAACATGGTAACGCGCGAAAACGATGCCCGCGCGCTCGAGGGCCCAGAGATCACCAACCTCTTCGACGACAACAATGAGACCCTGATCCCGACGCGGATCGCTGCAAATGCTGCATGGCGTGACCGTGTCGAGATTGCCGCAAACTGGACATTCCGAAATTTTTTCAACCGCATGCTGCAGGGCATCGGCCAATGGCAGCAGGAGATCATTGCGCCGTTTGAGGAGCGCCAGAACCGCTTTGCGGCCAGACCGCGGACCAAGTCCCGGCAGCCTCGCCAAAAGCTGTACGAGGCGCTCGATTTCCGGACCTGCAATTTTACGGGACATATCTCAGCTAGGCTCCAACGGCGGGTGCCACCGTCGCCTCAATTCGGCACGCATTCGCGAAGGGAGAGCTAGAATAGCTTCATGCCAGGGGGCAAGGGCAGCCCGCCGGTGAGCTCCGCCATTTTGGCCTGCATCGCACTCTCCGATTTTGACCGTGCATCGGCGGCAGCCGCGACGATCAGGTCTTCGAGAATTTCAACTTCGTCGCTCTTCATCAGGCTCGGATCGATCCGAACGCGCTTGACTTCGCCCTTTCCATCAACGGTCACGCGCACAAGCCCCCCGCCCGACTGCCCTTCGATTTCGGCTCGGCCCAGTTCCTCTTGCAACTCTTTGAGGCGAGCCTGCATCTGGCCCACCTGCTTCATCATACCCATCAAATCCTTCATCTTGTCCTCTCCAGGCCGCGCCGTCGGATACCCGAACGGGCCCATTTCAACCGGCCTCGCTCTCTTTGTCGCCGTTTCGGCCATTCATACGATCAACGATTCGCCGCACCTCGGCTATTTTCGCATCGGGAAACGCCTCAAGTACGGCGCGCACCGCTGGATGTGCCTTGAGCGCTTCAAGCTCCGCAGCCTCGCGCGCCCGCCGGACCGCCCCGACCGCCGGACTGCCAGCCTCTTTGGAAAGCATCACGACCCACCGTCGGCCCGTCCACGAATTGAGCTTCTCGCGAAGATCATTGGCAAGCTCCGGCGGAGCCCCCGGCAAAAGGAAGAGATCGATCGAGCCTGCAACGGCATCGAACCTGACGAGGCTCACATGATCCTCAAGATGGATTTTAAGCTTCGCATCGCGCTTCTCGCCGGCAAGCGCAATCACGTCCTCGAAGGAGCGCGGATCTGGCCGCCATAAAGCCGAAGGCGGAGCCAAGACGGGGCCATCTGCCATCTCGGAAAGACCTTCATCGGCAGGATCGCCCTCGTCGCCGAAATCGAATGCATCAGCTTCACCGGAAGTCACCCCGGAAACCGTCGCCGACGCACTGACATTGCTTGCCGCATCAACCCTCTCCGCCGCACCAACTTCGGCCCTGGCGGGAGAGCGACGCTGGCTTGCCGTCCCACCTCCCAAAGCTCGAATCAACTCATCGGGTGTTGGCAGGTCGGAGGTATAGGCGAGACGAATGAGAACCATCTCACAGGCGATTCGAGGGTCTGGAGCACGCGCGACCTCCTCGTATCCCTTGAGCAAGATTTGCCATGCGCGCGATAAATAGGGCATCGACAGCCGCTCGGCGAGCGATCGGCAACGACGTTTCTCTTCAACCGTCAGCCCCTCGCCCGCCGGTTCTTCCCCAACGGCCTTGACGCGCGCAATGGCATGCACGGCTTCCCCAAGATCCGATACGACTTGAGCGGCCTCGGCGCCATCACGATGGAGTCCGGAAAGGCCCCCAAGTGCGGCCGCCACGTCGCCGCGGAACAGGGCTTCGGCCACGTCAAAGACGCGTGCACGGTCGGCAAGGCCAAGCATATCGCGAACCTTTTCGGCCGTGACGTGCCCCTCACCCATCGCAATGGCCTGATCGAGGATCGAAAGGCCGTCTCGGACTGATCCCTGTGCCGCACGCGCTATGAGCTGCAAAGCATCCGCATCCGCGTTTGCACCCTCATCCGTGACGATCTTCTTGAAATGCTCCGCTAGCACAGGCTGCTCGACGCGACGGAGATCGAAGCGCTGACAGCGCGACAAGACCGTGACCGGAACCTTGCGAATTTCCGTCGTCGCAAAGATGAAACGGACGTGCGCCGGCGGCTCCTCGAGAGTCTTCAGTAGTGCATTGAATGCGCCCTTCGAAAGCATGTGGACTTCGTCGATGATGAAGACCTTCGCACGCGCGACAAGTGGAGTATACTGCGCGCTTTCGATGATCTCGCGAACATTGTCGACGCCGGTATTTGAAGCCGCATCGATCTCGAGCACGTCCGGATGGCGGCCCTCCATGATCTCTTTGCAGTGAACGCCAAGCCCTGGCATATCGATCGTCGGCTTGTCGTACCCGGGCGCCTCATAATTGAGAGCGCGGGCCAAAATCCTCGCCGTAGTGGTTTTGCCAACCCCGCGAACGCCGGTCAGCATGTAGCCTTGCGCGATGCGCCCCGACGCAAAGGCATTCCGGAGCGTCGTCACCATCGCCGACTGGCCGATAAGATCATCGAATGTGGCAGGTCGATATTTTCGCGCCAACACAACATAAGGCGTTGGCGGGCCTGAACCGCTCGCATCCTCGCGATCTGTCGTGCTTGCCTTTTTCTTCGCCATGATCCCGGATGAGACTTTCGCCTAGAGGCGGGGGAGCAAAGCGACCCGCGGCGGCCGCGCCCCAGAAAGAGGGCCAGCGGCCCGTTCGCGCACAGCATAATGAGAGGCTGGCGAACGACCCGACTTCTGATCGTTAGGGCTGCTTCCTTCCGGACCTGACCCGGTTGGCGACGAATTCGTCCGCCGCCAACCTCCCATCCTTATAATGGTCCGAACTGCCGAGAAGTACAACCCTCGGAAAAATGCTTCAAACCCGCGCAAGTTGGGTGCGCAGGCGCCCGAAACTTGCGGCCATTTGGGATTTTCCCCTTGATCCCGACATTGCCGGACGGCGCCAACACTGCGTCACCCTGTTGTTCGACACACGAGCCATTCGAAAAACTCGCTGGAGGTTCATTGGTTCGGGATTTATGATCCTCCCCATGCCAAACTGACGCTGAGTTTCGCACATGACTTTCGATCTAACTGTCAATCGAACGAAACACTCCGTCGACGTCGATCCCGAGACCCCCCTGCTCTGGGTCCTGCGCGACGAGTTGAAGCTCACCGGCACGAAATTCGGTTGCGGAGCGGCACTCTGCGGCGCCTGCACCGTTCACCTCGACGGCGAAGCCGTTCGCTCGTGCCAAATCCAAGTCCGCGACGTCGAGGGTCGCAACATCACCACGATCGAGGGCGTGAGCGACAAGATCGCCGAGGCCGTCCAGGCTGCATGGATCAAGCTCGACGTCGCCCAGTGCGGCTACTGCCAGCCTGGGCAGATCATGTCGGCCATCGGCCTCCTGTCGCAGATGCCCAAGCCCACCGATGATGACATCGACAAGGCCATGGAAGGCAACATCTGCCGCTGCGCAACCTACCAGCGCATTCGCGCCGCCATTCATGAGGCCGCAAACACGCTCTAGGCTGGACAACGTCTAATGCATACGTAGCGCAACTTCGGAACCGCGCAGGAGCCGGTGCCCCGTACCCGGCTCAGACCCTTGAGACACCAAGAGGCTTCAATGACCGCTATGGACCTCCGAAATATTTTCGCAATTCCGCGAAAGACGCCCGAGGCGACCCGCCGCACCTTCCTGAAGATTTCGGGCGGTGCCGGGGCCGGTTTGATCCTTGGTCTCGCCGCTCCCGTTCCGCTTGGAACCTCTCAGGCAACAGCAGCCGAACCACCGTTTGCCCCCAATCCGTTTGTCAGGATTGCGCCCGACAACACCGTCACGGTCATTATCAAGCATCTCGACAAGGGTCAGGGAGCTGCAACCGGCCTCGCAACGCTTGTCGCTGAAGAACTTGACGCGTCGCACGACCAGATCCGCACCGAGTTCGCCCCTTCCGACCCCGAAAAATACAAGAACCTCGCATTCGGAATTCAAGGCGTTGGCGGCTCGACAGGGCTCGCCAATTCTTATGAGCAGTATCGCAAGGCGGGCGCCATCGCCCGCGCCATGATCGTTGCCGCCGCGGCGCGTGAGTGGGGTGTTGAAGCGAGCACGATCACCGTGAAGGATGGCGTCGTCTCGACACCATCCGGCAAGACGGCCACTTTGGGCGATCTTGCAGAAAAGGCGGCCGCCGAAGCGGTGCCGAGCGATGCCCCCCTCAAGGATGCAAAGGACTTCGTTTACATCGGCAAGCCGTTCCCGCGCGTCGACAGCCCATCGAAGGTCAAGGGCGAGGCCAAATTCACCATCGACTATCAGTTCGACGGCATGCTGATCGCGACCATCGCGCGTCCACCCCTGTTCGGCGCCAAGGTTCGATCCTTTGACGCCTCCGAGGCCGAGAAGATCAATGGTGTCGTCAGGGTCCTGGAGGTCCCGCAGGGCGTCGCCGTGCTCGCAACGTCAACATGGGCAGCACTCAAGGCGCAGCGCGCATTGAAAGTGACCTGGGACGACAGCGCCGCAGAGAAGCGAAGCTCGGACGAGATTATAGCCGCCTACAAATTGAAACTCGATCAGCAGGGCGCCATCGCCAAATCCGTCGGCAACGTCGACGATGGCTTCAAGACGGCCGCCAAAGTCATCGAGGTCGACTTCGAGTTTCCCTATCTCGCGCATGCGCCCCTGGAGCCAATGGACTGCGTCATCCGCTTTGATGGCGAATCAGCCGAAATCTGGACGGGGTCGCAGTTGCAGACGGTCGATCATGGCGCGGCCTGCAGCATCCTCAATTTGAAGCCCGAAGCAGTACAACTGCACACGGTCTGGGCTGGCGGCTCGTTCGGCCGCCGGGCCATTGCCGATTCTCATTACGTGCGGGAGGCCTGCGAAATCGCCAAGGCATACGGCAAGCCGGTTCCGATCAAGGTGCTCTGGACACGCGAAGATGACATTCAGGGCGGCTATTACCGGCCAATCTACGTCCACCGCATCAAGGCGGGCCTCGACGGGAGTGGGAACATCGTCGCCTGGCGGCATCGGATCGTCGGACAATCGATCCTCGCCGGAACGCCCTTTGAAAAGCAGATGGTCAAGGACGGCGTCGATGCGACCTCGGTCGAGGGTGCAGCGACGCTTCCCTACGCGATCCCCAACTTGGAGGTCGATCTGCACACGGAGAAGATCGCTGTCCCGGTTCTCTGGTGGCGGTCCGTCGGCTCAACGCACACAGCCCATGCGACCGAACACATGATCGACATTCTCGCGAAGGAGAGCGGCAAAGACCCGGTCGAGTTCCGTCTCGCCATGCTGAAGGAGCATCCGCGCCACGCCGGCGTCTTGAAACTTGCTGCGGAAAAAGCCGGTTGGGGCACTCCCCCGCCTTCGGGACTCTTTCGCGGCGTTGCCGTACATGAGAGCTTTTCATCCTACGTTGCAAACGTTGCCGATGTGCGCCTTCGTGATGATGGCTCGATCAAAGTCGAGCGCGTCGTCTGCGCCATCGACTGCGGCATTGCCGTAAATCCCGATGTCGTCGCCGCGCAAATGGAAGGCGGACTGGGCTATGGGCTCGGTGCCGCATTGAAAGGTGCAATTACGCTGAAGGGAGGCGCGGTCGAGCAGACCAACTTCGACGGCTATGACGTTTTACGCATATCGGAGATGCCGCATGTCGAAGTGCACATCGTCCCCTCAGCCGAACAGCCGACAGGCGTTGGAGAACCGGGAACACCCGTTATTCTGCCCGCTGTCGCCAATGCGCTCCTCTGGGGCACGGGCACGCACTCGACGGTGCTGCCGCTCATCCGCCAGAAATATAAGAAGCAGGCGTAGCGCTGCTGCCCCACCGATCGCACGACCTCGCGCGGGCGCGCGCATCAGATGCAGCGCCCGCCATCGACCTCGATAGCGACGCCGGTGATGAACGCGCTCGCAGGATCGGCAAGAAACAGCGCCGCATTCGCAATATCGCGTGGCGTCGACATGCGCCCGAGCGGAATGCCGGCGATGAACTTGGCGCGGTTCTCGGGCGTGTCAGACATACCCATGAACTGTTCGAGCAGTCCTGTCTCTCCGATCACCGGATTGATGGCATTGACGCGGATGTTTCTCGGCGCGAGCTCCGCCGCCATTGATTTTGTGAGCGTGATGACCGCGCCCTTGGAACCGTTGTACCAGGTCAGTCCGGGCCGCGGCCGAATGCCTGCCGTCGATGCTGTGTTGATGATCGAACCACCACCGCGTCTTTCCATGACCGGCACGATTGCCAGTGTCGTGAGATAGATCGACTTGACGTTCACCGCGTAAATGCGGTCGAATTCGTCCTCCGTGACGGACATGAGCGACTGGTTCTTGTGCGTCACGCCGGCGTTGTTGACGAGAATGTCAACACCGCCGAAGGAATTAAGGGCGGCTTCGACCATCGTCTCGACATCGGCGCGCTTCGTGACGTCTACCGATGCCGCAACCGCCCGATCCGCTCCGAGCGCGGTCGCACAGAGGCGTGCCGCTGCCCCATCAATATCGGCAAGAACAACCTTCGCGCCTTCCGCAACAAAGAGTTCAGCAATACCGCGGCCGAACCCCGAAGCGGCACCCGTGACGATCGCGATTTTATCCTTGAGCCGCATATTTTGATCAGCCCGGCCGCTTCAGCGGCACCTGTCCGCTGGCCGCGAGTTCTGCCGCCTCCTTGCGGAAGGGACTCGCCGGATAGGTGCCGAGTATCTTCATTTGCGTGGAGAAGAACGACAATTCCTCGAGCGCGAGCTGTACCGGGCGATCGACGGGATGCCCTTCGATGTCTGCATAGAACATCGTGGCGTTGAAAGTCCCTTCTTCCTGATAGCTTTCAAGCTTCGTCATGTTGACGCCATTCGTCGCAAATCCGCCGAGCGCCTTATAAAGCGCCGCCGGCACGTTACGGACCCGGAAAATGAAGGTGGTGATCACCGGCCCGCTACCCGGCTCGGCATCATCCGGTTCATTGGCCAGCACGACGAAGCGTGTCGTGTTGTGCGCCTCATCCTCCATGTCGCTTTTTAGAATTTTGAGCCCGTAGATTTCCGCTGCCAATCGCGATGCAATCGCTGCGACCGAAAGATCGTTGCCTTCCGCAACCATCCTGGCTGAGCCGGCCGTGTCGGCCTCAGGAACGGGCGTCAAACCGAGCTTGCGCAACGTGATACGGCATTGGCCGAGCGCCTGCGTATGGCTCATGACCCTCTTGATTGTCGCAAGGCTGGCTCCGGGCTTGGCCATGAGTTGATGGCGGACACGCAGAAAGTACTCGGCAACGATGAAGAGATCGGCTTCGGGGAGCAGATGATGGATGTCTGCAACACGGCCCGCGACCGAGTTCTCTATCGGGATCATCGCATAGCGCGCCTCGCCGCTTTTGACGGCTGCGATCGCGTCCTCGAACGTCGGATAGGCCACGGCTTCGAAATCCGGATAGGCCTCCCGCGCCGCCAGATGCGAATTGGCACCCGGCTCGCCCTGATAGGCAATTTTTGCGGCACCAGCGGTGGCCCGTGATCGTTGCGGCATGGCGGATGAATTGGCTCAGATTGCGATGGGCTGGAAAGGAACGGGAGGTCGAGTGATCATGGCGCGATCAGCTGGCGGGCGCGCTCAAGGTCGGCGGGAGTATCGACACCGAGCGGAACAGTGTCAACGATGGCGACATCAATACGCATTTGCGCTTCAAGGGCTCTTAGCTGCTCAAGCCTTTCCCGCTTTTCAAGCGGCGAGGGCGGCAGCGAGACAAAGCGGGCAAGACTGTCGCGGCGATAGGCATAGATTCCGATATGGTGGTAGAGCGGACCGTCACCCCCCGGCGCCGTCGCGCGCGTGAAATAAAGGGCACGCAGCCTCCCCTCGCCAATCGGCGTGCCGACGACCTTGACCACATTGGGATCCGTCCGTTCCCTGTCCTCTGAAATGACGGCGGCTAAGGTGGCGATACTGGTCTCGCGCGCCGCAAGTGGCGCAACACATTCTCCGACAAGATGGGGATCGAGGGTTGGGAGGTCGCCTTGCAGGTTGACGATAATACTGGCACGCCCTTTCGGATCGACCTTGGTCACGGCTTCATAAACGCGATCGGAGCCCGATGCATGGTCGGCTCGCGTCATCACCGCCTCGCCGCCCGCGGCGGTGACCACACGGCGAATATCCTCACTATCCGTTGCCACAACGACACGACCAGCCTCCGCGGCCACCGCGCGGCGCCAAACATGAACGATCATCGCCTCGCCGTGGATGTCCGCCAGGGGCTTGGCGGGGAGCCGGGTCGCATGCATGCGGGCCGGTATGACAATCAACGTATCTTGGGGCACGGGTGGCAGGATCTTTATCGGTTATCGGTGACAAACTGTCTCGCTATCATTCCGGGCGCCGGATCGATTGCGCGCTTGCAAGGGTTCGGCGAGCTTATATACCTCCCGTCAGTTCCGTCACCTTGGATTTGCGCGTCATCGGCTGGCCGTCACGAGGAGCTCAGAAATGGACCAATTCGAGTTCACCAAGATCGCGGGTGCGGTACTCTCGGCGCTGCTTTTGATCTTCGCCACGAAGACGATCATTGATATGAACGTGGGCCACAAGCCTGAGAAACCCGGCTATCAGTTGCCGGGCGGAGAAACCAAGGCCGCCGCCCCATCCGAAGCCGCCCCTGAAGCGGCAACAGCGGCATCGGCCGGTGCAGGCGAAAAAGACGTCATGGCGCTGTTGGCCAAGGCCAACCCAGAAAATGGAAAAGCCATCTTCAAGAAGTGCCAGGCCTGCCACGTTGCCGAAAAGGGCAAGGCTCCGACGGTCGGACCCAACCTCTGGGGTGTGGTGAACCGTCCGAAAGCGTCCTATCCTGGATTTTCCTATTCGGAAGCCATGAAATCCAAGGGCGGTGACTGGTCCTTCGAGGAACTCGCCAAATTCCTCCACAGTCCAAAGGGCTATATCCCGGGCACCAAGATGATCTTTAACGGACTGCCGACCGGGAACGACGAAGCCGACGTGATTGCCTACTTGGCGACGCTTGCTGATACGCCCGTTCCTCTGCCTAAATGACAGCAAGTTAACTCGCTATGCTTTGAAAAGTCTGCGACCCTGCCGGCCACCCCGGCGGGGTCGTTTTGCATCCGCCGGGCGCTTTTGCGCGGTTGGGGCTGGCTTCAGCGCCGGCAAAGCGAGAGACAGGAAAGCGAGAGATAGGAAGGAAGACGACGTTGATGCGCATGCCCCTGAGGTCGATCGTCGTTGCGGCGGCCGTGCTCCTGAGCTTTTGGACACCCCTCGATCACGCAAGCGCCGAGGAACCCAAATGCCATCATGCTCTCTCTCTCGTTGGTGAGCCAAAATTCGGCCCGGACTTCAAAAATTTCGATTGGGTCAACCCGGACGCTCCCAAGGGCGGTACATTGCGTCAGTGGGCGGAAGGAACGTTCGACACGCTCAATCCCTTCTCGGACAAGGGGGTCAAGGCGGCTGGCCTTGGCCTCGTCTTCGACAGTCTCTTCACCCCAAGTCCCGATGAACCATCGACGCAGTATGCATTGATCGCCGAATGTGCCTCCTATCCCGAGGACTATTCCTCAGTGACCTTCAGGCTCCGCCCCGAGGCGAAATTTCAAGATGGCCAGCCGATTACGCCAGAAGACGTCATCTTCTCGTTCAACGAGTTCAAAAGGGTCAATCCGTTCTACGCTTTCTACTACAAGAACGTCATCAAGGCGGAAAAGACTGGCGATCATGAGGTGACGTTCGCTTTTGACGCCAAAGGCAATCGCGAGTTGCCAATGATCGTCAGCGAGATCAGCGTCGTCGCAAAACATTACTGGGAGGGCAAAGACCGAAGCGGCAGGCAGCGCGATCTCGGCTTGACCACCGTCGAACCGCCGCTTGGCAGCGGCGCCTACAAGGTCAAATACGTCGATACCGGGCGCAAGATCATCTATGAACGCGTCCCCGACTACTGGGCGAAGGATTTGCCCGTGATGCGCGGGCAGCAGAACTTTGACATCCTCGAATACACTTACTATCGCGATCGCACTCCGGCGTTTGAGGACTTCAAAACCGGAAAGATCGATCTTTGGGTGGAGAACCAGGCCTCCGCCTGGGCGATGCAGTATCAGTTTGACGCGCTTAAGAAGGGCCTTGTGAAAAAGGAGGCCATTCCTGTGAAGCGCGTTGCCCCGATGCAGGCTTTCGTTTTCAACTTGCGGCGCAAGCAATTCCAGGATCCACGGGTCAGGCACGCATTCAACCTCCTCTTCAATTTCGAGGAAGCCAACAAGAAGCTCTTCTTCAATCTCTATCAGAGGGTCGGCAGCTTCTTTGAAAATTCGGAATTGCAGTCGAAGGGATTGCCCGAAGGCCGCGAACTTGAAATCCTGAACGAACTGAGATCGGAGGTGCCACCTGAGGTTTTCACCACCGAATGGAAGAACCCTGTCAATTTACAGGACGGCGACTACCGCAAGCACCAGCAAGAGGCGTTGAAACTCTTCGAAGCTGCCGGCTGGAAGATTTCGAGCGAAACAGTCGATGACCCCTCCTGCGGCCTTTTCTGCAAGCTGACGCGCGCGCTCGGCCTCTCCTCGGCCCGCACGGCCCGCGTTCTTCGCAACGCCGATGGCGAGCAGATGACGGCAGAATTCTTGATCAGCGGTGATACCTTCGAACGCATCATCCTGCCCTATGCCAAGGACCTTGAAGCGTTAGGTATCAAGGCAACGGTCAGGGCTGTCGACGGCGCTCAGTACAAGCAGCGCGAGGACAACCGCGACTTCGACATTATCATTGATACCTTCTCACAATCGAATTCGCCGGGGAACGAACAGCGTGACTTCTGGGGCTCTGCCGCCGCGGACAAGAACGGGAGCCGCAATACGGCCGGCATCAAAAATCCTGCTGTCGACAAGCTTGTCGACAAGATCGTGTTCGCGAAGGATCGCGCCGAGCTTGTTGCCGCCACGCACGCACTCGACCGCGTTTTGCTGTGGAACTTCTACGTCGTCCCGCATTGGTACTACCCTTATGAGCGCCTGGCATATTGGGACATCTTTGGCCGGCCGGATAAATTACCCTCTCAAACATCCGCGCCTATGCAGGTCTGGTGGATTGATCCCGCGAAGAAGACCGTCGTCGAAGCCGCCAAGATGAAGTGATCTGCTGCAAGGCTTCAGAGCCCGAACGACCATGAACCCGAGAGTGCACGTCCTGGCCTTGATCGCGGCGCTGCTGCCGGCACTATTGCCGGGCCATGCCGGCGCCGAACCGCGCCATGGCCTCTCGGTCTTCGGAGAATTGAAGTATCCCCCCGATTTCCAGCACTTCGATTATGTGAACCCCGACGCGCCCAAGGGCGGCCGCATGGTGACCATGGGCACGGGAGGCGCCAACACGTTCGATACGCTGAACCAATTCATACTGAAGGGCGACGCTGCTCAGGGCCTCGACCTCCTTTTCGATAGCCTGATGGTTCGTGCCCAGGACGAACCCGATACCGTCTATGGTCTTATTGCCGAGACTGCCGACGTCGCGCCTGACGGCATGTCCGTGCTTTTCAAGCTCCGCCCTGAAGCGAAATTCTCGGACGGCACCCCGGTGACCGCTGAGGACGTGGCCTATAGCTTCTCGCAGCTAAAGGAAAAGGGGCACCCGGCAATCTCGATGACGCTGCATGATGTTGCGTCGGCGGAAGCACTCGATCCCATGACCGTCCGCTATACGTTCAAAGGCACGTTGACGCGCGATCTTCCCGTGGTCGTTGCACAACTTCCAGTCCTGTCCAAAGCCTATTACACCACCCATCCCTTCGATGAGACGTCGTTAAAGCCTCCGCTCGGATCGGGGCCCTACAGGATCAAGGATTTCAAGCCGGGGACCTTTATCACCTATACGCGTCGCGATGACTATTGGGCGAAAGACCTTCCGGTGAACCGCGGGCGCTATAACTTCGACGAAATACGCTACGATTATTATCGTGACCGGAACGTGGAACTCGAAGCCATCAAATCCGGTCAATTCGACTTCCGCGAGGAATTCTCAAGCGTCAATTGGGCGACCGGATACGACATTCCGGCGGTTCGTGAAGGCCGTCTGTTAAGGGCAATGCTGCCTGACCAGCGGCCATCCGGCGCCCAGGGCTATTTCATCAACACGCGGCGCGACAAGTTCAAGGATCCGCGCGTGCGCGCCGCCCTTGACTTCGTCTTTGACTTCGAATGGTCGAACAAAAAGCTGTTCTATGGTCTTTATAAGCGGACCACGAGTTATTTCGAGAACTCGGACATGAAAGCTTCAGGGCTGCCGAGCCCCGAGGAATTGGCACTTCTCGAGCCCTACAAAACCGAGCTTCCGCCCGAGGTTTTCGGCGAGCCCTACACACCACCCGTGACCGATGGCAGCGGTAACAATCGCGACAACTTGAAGAAGGCATACGACCTCCTGATCTCTGCAGGCTGGAAACCGGGCCCCGACCATCTCCTGCACAATGCCAAGGGCGAACCTCTGACCGTCGAATTTCTCGACTTCGAGGCAATGTTCGAGCGCATAACCGTCCCTTACGTGAACAATCTGAAGCGCATCGGTATCGATGCCTCGCTTCGTCTGGTCGATCCGGCGCAATATGAACGCCGCGTCAAGTCCTTCGATTTCGACATCACGACCCAGCGCTACGCGTTGCGCCTGACCCCCGGCGTCGAGATGCGCAGCTATTGGGGATCGGAAGCCGCAAAGACCGACGGCTCATTCAATCTCGCCGGTATTTCCGATCCCGTCGTCGATGCCCTGATTGACAAAGTGATGGCGGCCAAATCGCGATCCGAGCTTGTCACCGCAACCCGGGCCATTGATCGTGTGCTGCGCGCGGGCCACTATTGGGTCCCGCACTGGTACAAAGCATCCTATTCGATCGCCTATTGGAACAAATTCTCGCGTCCGGCCCAGCAGCCCAAGTATGATGCCGGCGTGCTCGATACCTGGTGGTTCGATTCGAAGAAGGATGAAGCCTTGCGCTCCGGACAGCCACAACCTCAGTCAGCGGAAAAACCGGCGACCCCCTGATGGCCACTTATCTCCTGAAACGCTTGCTCCTCGTCATTCCGACCCTGTTCGGGATCATGTTATTTTCGTTCGTCATCATCCAGTTCGCTCCAGGCGGCCCCGTCGAGAGGATGATTGCTGAGCTGATGGGGCAATCGTCCTCGATCGTCAGCCGCATGGGAGGCGGGGCCGGCGAGACCTTGGGCGGCGGCGCCGCGGGAACACAGCTCGGAGCCGGCGCTGCCGACTCGATTACCTCGAAATATCGCGGTGCTCAGGGCCTCGATCCCGCCTTCATCCGCAGCCTCGAAAAGCAGTTCGGCTTCGACAAGCCAGCGCACGAGCGCTTCCTCTTGATGATGAAAAACTTTCTGACGTTCGACTTCGGCAAGAGCTATTTCCGCGACGTTTCCGTTCTGGAGCTGATCAAGGAAAAACTGCCCGTCTCGATATCTCTCGGCCTCTGGATGACCTTGTTGACCTACCTGATCTCGATCCCTCTCGGCATTCGCAAAGCGGTGAGAGACGGCGAACCGTTTGATACCTGGTCAAGCGCGATCCTTGTCATTGGCTATGCGATCCCGGGATTTCTCTTTGCGGTATTGCTGCTGATCCTTTTCGCAGGCTCGTCGTTCGTGCAGTGGTTCCCTTCCCGCGGGCTTTGGTCTGATAACTGGGATGAATTGTCCCTCTTCGGAAAGATCAAGGATTACCTGTGGCACCTGGTGCTGCCGATGACCGCCATGGCCGTGGGTTCCTTCACCGCCATGACCTTTCTGACCAAAAACTCGTTTCTGGATGAGATCCGCAAACAGTATGTCGTGGCCGCCCGTTCGAAGGGACTGACTGAAAACCAGGTGCTTTACGGACATGTGTTCCGCAATGCGATGCTGCTGATCATTTCGGGGTTTCCGTCGGCATTTATAAGTGCCTTCTTTTCCGGATCGCTCTTGATTGAGACGATCTTCTCTCTCGATGGCCTTGGCCTTCTCTCCTTCGAGAGCATCGAGAAACGCGATTATCCCGTTGTGTTCGCATCTCTCTACATCTTCTCATTGATTGGCCTCTTTATCGGAATCCTTTCTGACTTCGTCTACACACTCGTCGATCCGCGCATCGACTTTGAGACGCGCGAGGTGTGAGCGATGGATCAAAGAACGGACAGCCCCAAGGAATTAGCGAGCGCGGCACCAAAGCCGGCGCAGCCCAGATGGTTTTCCGGCTTGAGACGGCGGCTTCGCCTTCGTCTATCGCCCGTCAACCGCAGGCGACTTGACCGTTTCAAGAAGCACAAACTCGGCTATCGCTCGTTCCTCATCTTTTCCGGCCTATTTCTGATAACGCTCTTTGCCGAGTTCATCGCCAACGACCGGCCGTTGATCGTGAGCTACAAGGGCGAGATCCTGTTCCCCGTTCTTGTTGACTATCCGGAAGAAAAATTCGGGGGCTTCCTTGCCGTCACCGATTATCGCACGCCCGATATCGCTGATGAAATCAATGCCAACGGCTGGATGATCTGGCCGCTCATCCGCTATTCCTACAGCACGATCAACAAAGACTATCCCGGCCGGATCGGAGAAAATGGCATCTGCCTCGGCTATCCTGCCCCGCCGCCTTGGGCGTCCTCATTGAAGCTGTGTGATGCGCCCGAAGACCAAATCAAGCGTTACAAAGCCCTTGGAAATACCAACTGGCTCGGCCTCGACAATCAGGGCCGGGACGTCCTCGCGCGCGTCATCTATGGCTTTCGCGTCTCCGTCTTGTTCGGTTTGATTCTGACCATCGTGTCTTCCGCACTCGGCATTTTCGCAGGCGCCGTGCAAGGATACTTTGGCGGCAAGGTCGACCTGATTTTCCAGCGCCTTCTCGAAATCTGGAATTCGATACCGGAACTGTTCGTACTGCTCATCCTCTCATCATTGTTCGTGCCGGGCTTTTGGACCCTCCTCGGCATACTGCTGCTATTCAGCTGGACAGCCCTCGTCGGCCTCGTGCGCGCCGAGTTTCTCCGCGGTCGCAACCTTGAATATGTCCGGGCAGCACGCGCGCTTGGTCTGTCGGATTGGCAAATCATGTTCAAGCATCTTTTGCCGAACGCAATGGTTGCCACCCTGACGTTCCTGCCGTTCCGGCTCTCGGGCGGCATCGCCGCCCTGACCGCCCTCGATTTTCTTGGCCTTGGAATGCCGCCTGGATCCCCGTCACTCGGAGAGCTTCTGCTGCAAGGCAAGAAGCACCTGGAGGCCCCCTGGCTCGGCATCTCGGGCTTTGTGGCCGTATCGATCATTCTGTCGCTTGCGATCTTCATGGGTGAAGCGGTGCGCGATGCACTCGATCCGCGGAAAACGTTCAGACAGGGGAAGAGCTGATGGCTGACGCTACGCCACTCGTCGACGTCCGCAACCTCTCCGTCGCATTCGGAGAAGGCGAAACGGCCACACGCGTCGTCAGCAACGCATCATTCACCATTCGCAAAGGCGAGACGGTCGCCCTCGTCGGCGAATCAGGATCGGGCAAGACTGTGACGGCTCTCTCGATCCTGCGCCTTTTGCCGAGTTCGGCTTCGCATCCGAGCGGCGAAATTTTGTTTGAGGGCCAGGATCTCTTGAAGGCCAACGAGGCCAAGCTGCGCAGCATCCGCGGCCGTCGGATCTCGATCATCTTCCAGGAGCCGATGACGTCGCTGAACCCCTTGCATACGATTGAGGTGCAAGTTGGCGAAATCATCAAGCTGCATCAGAAAGTGTCGGATGAGGAAACGCGGCGCCGCGTCATCGACCTCCTGAGAAAGGTCGGGATCCGCGACCCCGAGCAGCGCCTTGGGTCTTATCCGCATCAGCTATCCGGCGGCCAGCGCCAGCGGGTGATGATCGCAATCGCCCTTGCCAATGCCCCCGACCTGTTGATCGCCGACGAGCCGACGACGGCTCTCGATGTCACGATTCAGGCACAGATCCTGGAGCTTCTGAAATCGCTGCAGAAAGAGATGGGCATGGCGATGCTGCTCATCACGCATGACCTTGGGATCGTTCGGAGAATGGCCGAACGCGTCTATGTGATGCGTAACGGCGAGATCGTCGAAACCGGCCGGGCGGAAAACGTCTTCGCCAACCCGCAGCACCCCTATACACGCCACCTTCTTGAGGCCGAACCGAAAGGCACACCGCCATCGACCGATCCCTCCCGCCCTGTTGTGATCGAGACGGATGATCTCAAGGTCTGGTTCCCCGTGAAGCGCGGCCTGCTCCAGCGTACGGTCGATTACGTGAAAGCGGTTGACGGCCTGTCGGTAAAGCTGAGGGCCGGAGAGACGCTCGGAGTCGTCGGCGAATCCGGTTCCGGCAAAACGACACTAGGTCTTGCAATCCTCAGGCTGCTTTCGTCCCAAGGCGCGATCGCCTATGTCGGAAGACGTATCGACGGCCTGACGAACAAGCAAATGCGCCCTCTGCGCAAGGAAATGCAGATCGTCTTTCAAGACCCCTATGGCTCCTTGTCGCCGAGGCTGACGATCGGCCAGATCATCGAGGAAGGCCTGCTCATTCAGAACCCGGAACTCGACGAGGACCAGCGCCGCACCCGCGTCAGCGCCGCTCTTTCCGAGGTAGGGCTCGATCCCGAGGCGCAAGACCGCTATCCGCATGAGTTCTCAGGCGGCCAGCGGCAGCGCATCGCCATCGCCCGTGCCACGGTGCTGCAGCCGAAGTTTGTCATGCTGGACGAGCCGACGAGCGCCCTCGACATGAGCGTGCAAGCGCAAATCGTCGACCTTCTGCGCGAACTTCAACGGAGGCGCGACCTCTCCTATCTCTTCATCAGCCACGATCTGAAGGTCGTCCGTGCCCTTTGCAATTACGTGATCGTATTGAGACAGGGCAGGGTCGTCGAAGAGGGCCCGGCACGGGACATCTTCGAGCATCCCAAAGACGACTACACGAAAGCCCTGCTTGCGGCGGCCCTTGATCTCAGAGTCGCGCACCGCGGCGTACTTGCCAGCTAAAACGATTGCGGGGGAACAATGAGGAATCCAGCGAAGCTCATACACTACCATGCCCCGCAAACGCGCTCGTTCACGATCCGGTGGTTGTTTGAGGAGCTGGGCTCGCCGCCGCATGAGCTCAAGGTCCTCAACATGAAGAAAGGCGAGCACAAATCACCGGAATATCTCGCGATCAACCCGATGGGTAAGGTCCCCGCGATCGTCCACGGCGACACCCCTGTTACCGAGACGGCTGCCATTGCGCTCTATCTGGCCGATCTCTTTCCGGACGCGGGCCTAGCACCGTCGATCGGCGACACCGCACGCGGCACCTACCTGCGGTGGATTATCTTCAACCAGGCAGCGGTAGAACCTGCCGTCACGGATTTCTCCTTAAAACGACCACCAGGTCCCGCAGCGATGTTGTCCTACGGAAGCTATGACCAGACAATGGACGCACTTGCCGGGGCGCTCGCAAAGGGCCCCTACCTCCTCGGGGAACGCTTCTCAGCCGCCGACGTCATTGTCGGTTCCGGAGTTCGATGGATGTCGATCTTCAAGCTCCTGCCCGAACGCCCTGAGTTCGCAAGCTACGTCGAGCGCATCACCAGCCGCCCGGCTTTCATTCGCGCTGCCGCCAAGGACGCCGAGCTCATCGCCGCACTCACGTCTTAGAGGGTCTCCTTCCAGCGACAACCGGATCGGCTATCCTTCAAGCCGCTTTGATTCGCCCGCGCGGGACCTGCCCAATGCTTCCAGATGATGTGTTCCGAGACCGCCTCGAGGAGACGTTGGTCGGCCTCGAAGCTTGGGCGAACGAGACGCGCGACTGTGCCATAATCGATATCGCCGCGTCGCCACGCTATTGGCGAATGTCGGTGACCCCCCATATGGCTGGTGCCTGTTCATTTGAGTTGGTGGTTAAAGCTGATCAGACGTTTGACCTGAGGCTCGATCGCGAAATCTATGAGAATGAGCCCGTCAATCGTTTCGATTTCTTTCGCAAGCTCGCAGCAGCAATTGCCGCCGGGCATGTTGAGAGAATCGAAACGCTAAGCGCACTGACGGGCGCACCGATCGAAGTTGAAATGCGCGTTGAACTCGCAGACGATTGGGACTGGACCGGAAGCCGATGGCTTGCCCCTTCCTTGCGCACCGGGGACCTTCTGGAGGAACGCCGCACGCATCGATTCTTGCCCTATCGGCGTTAGGCGGCGGACCCTGACCTCCTGTAAGTTTTCAATCGCTTGATAGCCGTGATCGGGCCACCCACCTTGGCAATTCGTTGAGCAGCCTCCGGCAGCGGCTCCACCGCCACGAGCATATGATGAGCGTTGGCATGCACCATCAATATGCTGTCAAGCATGATCCCCACATGCCCCCTCCAAAAGACGAGATCGCCGCGAACAAGTCCCTCGAAGTCACGGGGAATCGCGATCATCTCGCCAACTTCAGCCTGTTGCATGTCCGTGTCGCGCGGCGCTGTCACCCCGGCCGCCTGCAGCGACGTCTGAACCAGGCCCGAGCAATCAAGTCCGATGCGTGTCCGTCCACCCCAGAGGTACGGAGTCCCGACAAAACGTTCCGCAATCTCGACGAAGTCGCGAGCGTAACGGTCGAGTGGAGCTGCATGGCGCGCGTAGACAAAGCCGCCACCTTCGGCCTCAAGAAAGCGGTCATCGAACGGACGGGCCGACAGGAGAGCATTCATTGCAAGATGCGCAAGCGGCGGCGACTTGATATCCGGTGCACTGAAGAGAAAAGTCCCGAGCGTTTGAATTCTGTGGCTCGGGTTGCGCGTCCCACGTTTCACGCTGTCAGCCGGAACATATCCGACGTATCCGTCGCGGGCGAGCTGAACCCAGGCCCAACCGCCCGCCTCCTCGAATATTGTGAGACCCTCGCCGAAAAGCGCTTCCGTTTCAAATCCCAGTGCCGGATCAGGTGACTTGCGGAGCGGTACGCTTGCGCGCACCACGAAAGCCGGCTCACCCGCGACGTATCGTTCTGCCTTCACGACGCCCTCAAGAGCCTTCGCTGCCAGATCAGAACGAAATGCATTGCGGCGCGGATCGAGCGCCCGCTTTGGTCGCTGCGGACTCTCTGCCGTCACGACGTCAACTCCCGCCTCAACTGCTCCATGACCGCGCGCGCCGTTTGCGGCTCGCCGCCTTTCGGCCCAAGTGGCCGCGCCGCTGGCCTCCAGCCATAGATGTCGAAATGGGCGAAACGACGGGCCTTGGTAACAAACCTCTTGAGAAATAACGCAGCCGTGATGGCGCCAGCAAATGGCGAATCCCAAACGTTGTTGATGTCGGCAATATCGCTGTCGAGGTTGCGCAAGTAGCCGTTCCAAAGCGGCAGGCGCCATAATGGGTCACCGATCGACTGAGCGAGCGGCGGCAGGCTCTCGGCGAGATTCTCATCGTTCGTGAAGAAGGCCGGCAGATCGGGGCCCAATGCGCTGCGGGCTGCTCCGGTCAAGGTTGCAAAAACGAAGATGCTGTCGGGTTCGTCGCTGTCGGCAAGCGCCAGCGCATCGGCCAGCACGAGTCGGCCTTCGGCGTCCGTGTTGCCGATTTCAACGGTGAGGCCACCTCGGCTCGAAAGAACGTCGCCGGGCCGGAAAGCATTTCCACCGACGGAATTCTCGGCCGTCGGAATCAGCACCCGCAGCCGGCATTTGAGGCCCTGTCCCATGATCATGTGCGCGAGTGCAAGTGCCGTCGCCGCCCCGCCCATATCCTTCTTCATCAGAAGCATGGCGCTCGCGGGCTTGATGTCGAGGCCGCCCGTGTCAAAAGTGATCCCCTTTCCGACCAGCGTGATCTTCGGCGCGCCGGCCGGTCCCCACGTCATGTCTATGAGCCTCGCCTGCCGCGGACTCGCGCGGCCGACGGCATGAATCATCGCAAAATTCTGTGCCAGGAGTTCGTCACCGGTAATGACCGATATCGCCGCATCGTGTCGTTCCGCAATGAGCCGCGCAGCAGCTTCGATTTCGGCCGGACCCATATCCGAGGCCGGCGTATTGATGAGGTCACGCCCAAACCAAACCGCTTCCGCCGTGTTGATGATGCGCCTACCCTCAGCGCCATCAAAGCGAAGCTTGGCGCGTTCGATGCCGTCTTCTTTCCGCCGGTAGCGCGAAAAGGAATAGGCACCGAGCACCCATGCCAGCGCGGCGAGATCTGCGTTTGCCTCCGCGACCAGCCGGTAGGTTCCGCCCGGCAAAGCCGATGCGAGCAGTCCCGCAAGTAACTCGGAAGGTCCGCTCGGTTCCCCCTGTCGGCCATCGCCAAGACCGAGAACGACGGCAGCTATTCCACCGTTGGCACCCGGTATGAGCACGTAGCGTTTTGCGGTCCCCGTGAATTTCTGCGCTGCCAGCCAAGCCTTCTGGCGATCATCAAGCGCCGTCAGAGCCTCCGGATTGGATGCCGGTGCAAAATAGACCGGAATATCGGTGGGTTCCGCCAGCCCCTGCATGAGTACTTCGCTGGCTGTCCAAGCACTTGTTTCGACCATCGGTCCTCTCGCCGTCTCTAGCCTAATGTCCATCCAACAGAGTCCACTTCGCGCTGCAAGCCGCATACGATTGCGTTGCATCAGCTACCATGCCCGCACGCCAAAGCTTAAGCGTTTATTGACGCCTGCCCCGGAAACTGACGGTCTCTGAGATTCGCGGGAAACGGGCCGCTTCTTGGCCCCTACGGGAGACGGTCATGACGCGCAATGAGCGCCACATCTGCTTGCCTGAACGAGTGCCATCCCGCGTCGGCAATCTCGCAGCTCTGACGGCATCGCTGCTTCTCGGCGCGTGTTCCCAGTCCTCCGACCTCCTGCCAAACATCATAATGAAACCGTCGACGACCGCGACCGCCGACACGACCCCGCTCGCGCCCCAGACCGAGTTGCAGAAGGCCACTACCTATTGGGGCCGGGAATACGCCAAGAAGCCGACGGAGCTTCGCCCCGCGCTTAACTATGCCAAGAACCTCAAGGCCATGGGTGAAAAGCAAAAGGCCCTGGCTGTCCTGCAACAGGCGAGCATGTTTCACAGCAACGACCGCGAGCTCGCTGGCGAATACGGTCGCTTAGCGCTCGATCTCGATCAGGTGGGAGCCGCCAACCAGCTTCTCGCCATCGCCGACGACCCAACGAAACCGGATTGGCGGATCGTCTCTGCACGCGGAACCGTTTTGGCCAAGCAGGGCAAATATGCCGACGCCGTTCCATTCTATGAGCGCGCACTCACCCTCGCCCCGAACAACCCGAGCGTGATGAACAACCTCGCAATGGCCTATGCCATGATGGGAGATCCGAAGAAGGCCGAAGAAATTCTCCGCCAGGCTGCAACCACCGACGGCGCATCGCCGAAGATCAGGGAAAACCTTGCCCTCGTTCTCGGTCTCCAGGGGCGCTATGACGAATCGCGATCGGTTGCCGCCGGCGTGCTCAATACGGATGCCGCCACCGCGAATGCCGAGTACCTGAAACAGATGGTCAGGCTTGATGCGAAAAGCGCCATGCCCGACTCTCACGACTTCGCCACCAAGACCTCAGTTTTGCCAGCCACGCCGCAACCGTCACCAGATTTGCCGCGCACATTCGAGACCTCCGTGAAGCCGGCTCTCGAAACGCAGAACACGTGGAACACCAAGGTCATGGACCCGGCATCGGCCACCGCGATTGCTGACGCGTCGACTGCCCGCTGATCGGCCTTTCACGTCTCAAACCCAGGTGGCATTTCGACAGGCCGCCACACGAGGCGAACGCGGGCGTTGCGGCACGTCCAACCCTCTTGCCCAACGACTGCGCCATTCAAGAACGACATATGCAAAGCCCCGGTCCGAGCTGGACCGGGGCTGACGCAACACTCATCCTTGAAAGTTCTTGAAGGGGAACTCGTTACCTCCGGAGCATGCCTCACTTCGGCATCTGCATGTAGCTAATGCCCGCCGGCCCAAGAATGACGATGAAGAGAACCGGCAGGAAGAACACGATCATCGGAACCGTCAGCTTCGGCGGCAGCGCTGCGGCCTTGCGCTCCGCTTCCGACTGCCGGATCTCGCGGTTCTCTTTCGCCATTGTCCTGAGGGCCTGACCGACTGGCGTTCCGTAGCGCTCGGCCTGGATCAGCGCCGTCGTCACCGCTTTGACGCCCGGCAAGCCGGTCCGCTTGGCGAGATTTTCGTAGGCCTGCCTGCGGTCTTGGAGATAGGAGAGCTCTGCAGTAGTGAGCGTCATTTCCTCTGCAAGCTCGATCGATTGGCTGGCGATTTCCTTTCCGACCTTGGCAAAGCCCGCTTCGACCGACATGCCTGACTGCACGCAGATCAACAGCATATCGAGAGCATCCGGAAATGCCTGCTTGATCGCCATCTGCCGCTTCTGCACGCGGTTTGAGATGAACATATTCGGCACATAGAAACCGAGGAATCCGGCACCGAGCGCAAACAGCACATTAACGAGCGGCGGATAGCCCGTGTCGTAAAGGAGAAAGAGGTAAAGCAGCGCCGCGAAAAAGATGATAACCGGCGCCGCAACACGAAAGAACATGAAGGTGACGATATTGGCCTGCCCGCGCAAGCCGGCGCGCTTCAGGTTCTCGCGTAATTCCTCGTTGTCGAAACGTTCACGCAGCTTGAGGTCGTCGACGATCCGCTGCATGAAACCTTTGGGCGTCGTGCGCAATCGTCCCGACTGGCGCTCCTTTGACGCCATATCGGCAAGACGCGCCGAGCGCATCTTACCGCGCTCGATTGCCATCTCCCGCATGCGCCGGTTCATCTGATCACGCTGGAGCATCGGCAGTGCCACGGTAAGGACCGTTGCAAAGACGCAGATCGCCGCGAGCAACGTCGCCACAAACTGCGGATTCATGACCGTTTCAATGAAGGACATCATCGCAGTGCCATCGCCTGAGCTCGAGCCGCAATACCCGCTAGAATTTGAAGTTGATCATCTTCCGCATGATCAAAACGCCGGTCAGCATCCACACGGCACCAAGCGCAATCATGAACCGCCCTGGCAGAGTGGTGAACAGCGGCATGATGTAGTCGGGTGAGGATATGTAGACCATGAACATGACGGCGGGCGGCAAGGATGCAAGGACCATTGCCGAAGCCTTCGCCTCGGCGGATAGCGCCTTGACCTTCATCGCCAATGCCTGACGGTCGCGAAGCACACTGGCGAGGTTCGCCAATGCTTCTGACAAGTTGCCGCCAGCCTGCTGCTGAATGCCGATGACGATCGTCAGAAAGCGCACCTCAGGCAGTGGCAAGCGCTCGCTCATCCGTTCAAGGCCCTCGGCAATCGGAACGCCAAGTCGCTGCTGCTCCACGACGTCGCGAAATTCGCTCCCCAGCGGTTCCGGGCTCTCACGCGCAATCACCTGCAGGCATTCATTGAGGGGAAGGCCCGATTTGACGCCGCGCACGATGATGTCGATACCGTTGGCGAGCTGCGCCAGAAATTTCTGCTGGCGGCGCACGGTCATCTTGTTCAAAACCCACCGCGGAATGCCGAAAGCGCCAAGAAACCCGGCAACACCGGCGCCGGCGACGGGAAGGCCAAGAACGAAAAGGGCGATGAATGCCAGCGCCGCTCCAAGAATGGCGCTTGCCATATAGAATTCGCGCGGCGTCCTGTGCAATCCTGCGCGAACGAGACGAAGTCCCATCGTCACCTTCTGCTTTGCCTTCTGCCGTTCCTCCATCTCCTTCAAGCTGTCAGCGACAGATCTCTTTCGGCTACTCTGCACATCTGCAAGGCCTCCCGCGATCTTCCGCGACCGACTGCCGGTCACGTTCTCAAGGCGCTTCTCCTTGTGGAGCTCTCCTGAGATGTAGGGATAGATAAGCGCATACACCGCCCCCGCGAATGCCAGCGCGGCAAGCAGCGGCACCAAAAGAATCATAAGACCGCCATCAGACATTTCGGTCACCAAGCGGATTGCCATTTTCGTCTTCGATTTCCGACTCAACGAGCGCTCGCGCCAACCGGTCGGTCTCGCCGTAATATTCGGCACGCTCCCAAAACCGCGGGCGCGCGATGCCCGTTGACCGGTGGCGTCCGATGATTCTGCCGTGGGCGTCTTCACCGGTAATTTCGTAAACCAGAAGGTTTTGCAGCGTCACCGTCTCTTCTTCCATGCCAAGCACTTCGGTAATGTGCGTAACCTTGCGCGTGCCATCGCGTAGGCGCGAAGCCTGGATGATGATATCGACCGATCCGCAGATCATCTCGCGAATGGTTTTCACCGGTAGTGCATACCCGCCCATCATAATCATGGACTCGAGTCGGCTCAGCGCCTCGCGCGGGCTGTTGGCATGGAGCGTTCCCATAGAACCGTCATGGCCGGTATTCATCGCCTGCAAGAGATCGAATGCTTCTGGACCGCGCACCTCGCCGACGATGATGCGCTCCGGGCGCATACGCAGGCAGTTCTTGATGAGGTCGCGCATCTTGATCTCACCTTCGCCTTCGAGGTTCGGCGGGCGGGTTTCAAGTCGCACGACATGCGGCTGCTGAAGCTGAAGCTCTGCTGAGTCCTCGCACGTGATGATGCGTTCGTCGTGATCGATCGATCCTGTGAGGCAATTGAGCAAGGTCGTCTTGCCGGAGCCCGTGCCGCCCGAAACGATGACGTTGCAGCGAACCCGGCCGATGATCTCAAGGATGGTTTTCGCTTGCGGCGTGATCGAACCGAACTTCACGAGCTGGTCGAGCTTTAACCTGTCCTTTTTGAATTTTCGGATTGTCAGAGCCGGACCGTCGATGGCCAGCGGCGGCACAATGACGTTGACGCGCGACCCGTCCGGCAACCGCGCGTCGCAGATCGGGCTCGATTCATCGACTCGGCGGCCGACCTGGCTGACAATGCGCTGGCAGATATTCATCAGCTGCTGATTATCAGCGAAGCGGACGTTCGTTTTCTGCACCTTGCCGCCAACTTCGATAAAGGTGGTACTGGCGCCATTGACCATGATATCCGCGATGTCATCGCGCGCGAGCAGCGGTTCGAGAGGACCGTATCCTAGGACATCGTTGCAGATATCCTCGAGCAGCTCTTCCTGCTCGGAGATCGACATCACGACGTTCTTGATCTGGATGATCTCGCTGACGATGTCGCGGATTTCCTCGCGAGCCGCCGTCGTATCGAGCTTCGCGAGTTGCGTCAGGTCGATCGTATCAATCAGCGCATTGAAGACGGTCGTCTTGACGTCATAGTATTCTTCCGAATGCTTGCGCTGCGAATCGAAAACCGGCTCTTGCCGCGGCGGCAGATCTGGTGGAGGCGCCGAAGGGCGCGGCTGGGCGGCGGCCTTCGGTTCCGAAGCGATGACCGTCCCCTGGGGTGAAACTGGGGCTTGTGGCGCAATGCGTTTGGTGGGCGATGGGTCATTCGAGCGCCTGCCGAACATGATCGGACATTCCTTAACGCTTGAGCTTCAACTTCTCGATGATCGGCGCCAAGGCCGCCAGTGGTGTATTTGGTTTTTCGGCCTTAATTTCTTTACGATGTGTTACTCTGAGCGCAATGTCGTGAAACTTCTCGACCGCCCTTGCTTTAGGATTTAATTCCTCGATCATCTGTCCGTTGTTCGCGGCCTGGCTGAAGTTTTCGCAGTCATAATCGATGACCGCCAAGGCCCGGCAGTCGAGCGCCTGCTCAAATTCCTTGAGCGAGATCTCCTGGCGCTTGGGCATGTTCGCCATGTTCAGGATCAGATATGGCTTGTTGTCGTTCTTTCGCGCCGCCTTCAGAAGATCGACAATGTTTTTCGCATTTCGGAGGTTCGCGAGGTCCGGAACCGCCGTAATAATGATCTCATCCGCCTGTAGAAGAATGCGCTTCGACCACACCGACCAACCGTGCGGAAGGTCAACCGCGACAAACGGCACGTTCTGGCGCACCACGTCGATAACGATATCGCAAGCCTCTGGCGAGATCTCATAATCGCGATCAAGCACGACAGGCGCCGCAAAAATGGAAAGCCGTTCGGAGCACTTCGTCAACAGGCGATCGAGCAATTGGTCATCAAGCCGTTCCGGTGCCGCCAGTGCCTCAGCGATGCCCTGCACGGGATCTTGGTTGAAATCGAGGCCCGTGGTCCCGAATGCAAGATCAAGGTCGGCAATCGTCACATCGGTCTTGAGGATTTCCGACATTGTCCAGGCGACGTTGTGACAGATGGTCGACGAACCAACTCCCCCTTTTGCACCGATGAACGCCAAGACGCGGCCAACCGGATCGGTCTCCGGATTGTTATAGAGATTTGAGATGCTCTCCATCAGCCCCATCGGCTCGATCGGCGCCACCAGATATTCGCTGACGCCACGCTTCAAAAGCTCTCGATAAAGAAGCACATCGTTGTAGCGGCCGATGACGATGACCTTTGTGCCAGGGTCGCAGCTCTCGGCCAGCTTATCGAGCTCGGCGAGGAGCTGCGGCCCGTTGAGGGCGCTGTCGATGATGATGAGATTGGGGGTAGGGCTATCCACATAATGCGCGATCGCTGCCGCGATACCTCCCATATGCACGCTGACATGAGCCTTTGACAGACGCCGATCCTCGGCCGAGTACTGCAAAACATCGGCGACCCGGGGATCATCGCAGAAGGCCTGGATCGAGATACGTGGAATGGGACGCGCACGATCGCCGGCACTGTATTCCGGCCGAGTGCTATCGTCGTGCAGTTCTTCTTGGATGTCGTGAGCAGCTTGAACGTGCTTGGACATGTTGTCTCCGAAGGATCACTGATTGACCGGCTTTTGAACCGTCGACACTTCGCTGGCGGAGCCCGTCGCTGCACCCTTGACGTACTTGTCATAGGTGTCGTCACGCCGCTTCGAGTCACGCGGAGTCATCGTCCGCGGCCCCAGAAGATCGGAAGGATTCGCGACCATCACTGCAAGATTGCGCTGATTGGCACATCCAAGGTTAGGATATCCGACGTTCTGATAATCCCGCGCGAGGTTGACGGACCAATCCTGTCCGCACTCCGGAGCTTCAGCAACATAGCGCAGATAGGAAACCCGAAGCGGCGCGTCGCTGCCGCTGGCGTGATAGGCCTCAACCGCGATCGATGATTCCGAATACCCGCTGTCGAGCATAAGCTGTCGAACTTCCTCTGCGGCTTCCATTGCCGCACCTTCGTTCGCGGAACCGCCCGGCGCCGAAATGACAATGCGGCTATTTCCGGCATCGCCAGCCCGGCTCCGGTTGACGAAGTCCATCACCCGCGCCCGCTGCGCCGGTGTCAGGCCGACCGAGTTGGAAGAAACACGCAAAGTAAGGTTTGCCGGTTGTTGGGAAACCAGAATTGGATGGCGTTGTGCGGGATCGATCAGCGCCCACCCCGCCACCCGCGTTCCCGCCTCGTCGTGCTTGCAGCCGCCGATCAGCGCGGGAAGGAGTACGAAAGTAAAAATTCTGGCTAGACTTGCCGCGATCTTTCGAGGTCCGCGGATGTCCGTGTCTTTGATCTGCATAATACGTCTCCGGAACCTGAACTATTCGACAATGAAGCCATAGTCGCCCTTAAGACCGCCGGACGGCATGGCTTCGCCTCTTCCGTAAATCCGATTGAGGTGACCGAGAAAATCCGCCTTGAGATCGGTGGCCGGTGCCAGTCCGTCGGTCGGCGCCGCAAGCTGTTGGCGCGAGGTCGGCTGCACGATGTACGGCGTGACGATGACGACGAGCTCCGTCTCCTTGTTCTGGAAATCGCGGCTGCGGAAAAGCGTGCCGAGGATCGGAATGTCCTTCGCTCCGGGCAGGCCATCGATGTTCTGGCGCGTGTCGCTTGAAATGAGGCCTGCGAGGGCGAGCGACCCCCCTGAAGGAAGTTCGACCACGGTTTTTGCCTGGCGCTTGTCCAGCACCGGATTGTTGGCAACGAAGCTCGAGATCTCGCTGACGCTGGTATCGATCTTGAGACTGATCCGGCCCTCCGAAAGCACAACGGGTGTGAAACTCAATTCGACGCCGAATTTCTTGAAAGCGACCGAGCTTGCTCCCGATTGCACGTCAATCGCCGTCACATAGGGAACCTCGCCGCCAGCAAGGAACTCAGCCGGTTCGCCGGAAATCGCAGTCAAGTTTGGTTCTGCAAGCGTCCGGATCAGGCCGTCGCGCTCGAGAGCGCGGATCGCAGACTGAATATTGTTGTTTCCGTTGCTCCAGCTCGAAATAAGGCCACTGTTGCCGACCGAGCCCGAACCTGGACCGCTGTTGTAGGCGCAGACGTGACCGGCGGCGCAAGCCGCAGAGGCAATGGTTGAGATTCCGAACGTCGGCAGCGTCCCAAGTCCCTGAGCAGACGTGATCGGAAATGAGTTTTCGGTGAGGAGTGCTGTCGAAAAACTTCCCGATTGCAGCATGCCGCCGAGGTTGATGCCCATCTGCTTCAGCAATGTCCGCTGCACCTCGGCGACGGTGACTTTCAGCATCACCTGCTCCTCAGACTCAACGGTCAGCATGTTGATGACCGGATCCTTGACCTGATTCGTATCGGATTGCCCTGTGGTGACCCCTTCTCTTGTCTCGAGAGATACGGTCGACAACTTCTGCGAGATGAACTGGCGCGCGATATCGCTTGCGCGAGAGGAATCGATCGGACTCCTGACCGATCCCGTCAGGATGACGGTCTGATTGAGCGTCTCGACCTTGATGGACGAGCCCGGAATAATCCTGTTCAGCAGGGCCTCGAGCCCACTCGTCTCCCGCTCGACGAACAGCTCTATGGTCGCAAACTGATCGCCATGGGCATCAAAAAAGAAGGCATTCGACTCACCCTGGTTGCGCCCCAGCAGAAAGACGCGGTTCGAGCTCAAGACGACGGCGTCGACGACGGCTGGATTTGAGACCATGACGTCACGAACGTCACGAGGGAACTCAAGAAGCGCCGATTTTCCAAGGCCAATCTTTATGTTTTTGTGAAGCGGTCGTTCACCCGTGTCACTGATGCGAATAAGCGACTGGGTGTCCTTTCCGGGACCGATCTGAGCCTCTCTCACCGCTCTCAGTTCAGGCTGCGCAGACGCTGCCGCAGCGACCGCCACCAGGGCGGGAAAGAAAAGAACGGCTACGCGAATGAACGCGCGCCACGGAAAGCCGATGTGAATGCGCATGAAGATTGCCTTATGACGAGCACTGATAGTTCTGACTCAGTTAACGCCATACACACGCGACTTTGCGCCGTAACGAACGACGCGAACGGAATTGTTTCGCTGCTTGCCGAAATCGGCGCCACCAGCCCGCTCGGGGTCGGAGCTCAGGTCGGCTACGCTCCGTAGCGACAGCGTGATCTCCCCCATCGAATTGGCGAGTGCCATCATCTCCGCCTGCCTGGGGGTAAGTTCCAGCGTTGCCGTCGATGCTGAACTATCCGCCGCTTTCTTCCCCTCTTTCGTTTCGATCTGCTGGCCGATTGCAATAACCCGGACATTGCGGAACAGCGTGTCGACGACGTTCTCCTCCTGGCCGTTGCGGCCGCGGACCCGGCGAATAAGAATGACGTCGACATGATCGTTTGGAAGAATGAGGCTCCCGGCGGCCGTTTCGGCTTTGATTTTCGTCGAGATGGCTCTCATGCCCTGCGGCAGGATGGCCGCAAGCACACCGCCTTGCCCGGCCTTGATCAGCTTTTGTGTTGTGATGGGCTCGCCCGCAAGAAGCGCCGAGCGCGCAACTGAGCCGGACAAATTGCGCAACGCATCAATGCCACCCTTCTGCTTCGTGATGTAGGCATGTGTTATGGCATCAGCAGGCCACGCCACCCAACGGAAGTTCCCCTCGTTGACGATCTGCCCGACAGCAATGTCAGTGCCCGCCACAAGAACCTCGGTGCTGTTGACCTGTTTCTCGACCGTGACCGTTGCCGGAGGCTGCATAAACGAACTGGCGACGTAGTAGGCAAGCGCCGCCGCGGCGAGTGCCACGGAAAATCCAATGAGTTGCGCCCGTTTCATCGCGCCTGCAGTCCTTTCAGATCAGGTTCCGCTCTTAGAACCGGATCATCGGCGAGAAACGTCAATGTGAGGTTAATCCCCGTCCGGGTTTGAAGCACTTCCTTCAGACGTTGGAATAAAGGTTAGCAATGCGTATACGCGTTACGCGTCCGCTGAACGAGGCACATCCGACCCCGGATTGATTGGTGGACGCGCGGCGGCCCAGACCGGCTAGACCGCGAGCAGCCGAAAGAGCTCCGTCGTGGGAAAGAGGACGAGCCCGGCCGCGGCGATGGCGATCCCGTAGGGAATTGGTCCACGCGAGGTATGCAAGCGGCGCGCCCAGCCGGGCAGCGACACGGCATCGGCCGGCACCAGATTTCGGTAGCCGAGAATAATGAGTGCCAGAACACCGCCAAAGACGGCAACGTAGGCGAGAAACTCGATGATGTGCTGCCCACCCATCCACAGTGAACCGGCGGCCAAGAGCTTCGCATCGCCGCCACCGAGCATATTCAACGCGAAAAGGGCAAAAGTTGCAGCAAGCACGCAAAAGGCAACCGCCACATGCGTGCCAAATACCTCAAGGGGCATTTTCGTCAGAACAGCAATGGCAACGAACCCCGCGACGAGAGCCAGAGAAATACGGTTGGGGATCTTCATCGTGAAAAGATCATTCGCGGCCGCAACTGCCATCGCCACCGGAAATGTCATCAGGATGAGGGAAGTCAACACGATTAAGCTCTCCGCCGCCTACTTGGGTTCGTCACGAATCGAAGAATTGCACCGGCATGGTAAATGGACGGCTAACAGGCGTGCCATAGATGTTGCGAGGATTGCGGAAGGATTATCAGTTTCCTGCCGATTGAAATCCGCTGACGACGCTGTTGAAGAGACCCTGAAGCGCCGTGCCGACATTCGATAAGCTGGCGACGATGGCCACGCTGATGATCGCCGCGATCAAGGCGTACTCGATGGCAGTTGCGCCACTTTCATCCTTCGCGAACGTTTCAAAAATCGAGCTGTACATGTCGAGCGACCCCAATTTGCCTGAACGATCCGGGCGCTCCCCTGCACCCACCGACGGTCGTCCGGAACGCTAACCGGAATGTGTTAACAAACCGGTCCGGCGTCTGCGCACCAGCGCGGTTCGGTCGGATAAAATTTGTCGTTACCCGAGCTCACGAATGCGAAACACGCCCCGAGCCGTCTGCTCCGGGGCGTGTCCCGACGTTCGACAAACCTTGTATCCCGACAGGATCCAAGGAGAGCGATTTGCCAAATTACTGGTTGGCAGTCGAAAGCTCAGACTGAACCTTGTTGAAGGTGCTCTGGAGTTCCGAACGGACATTCCCCAGAACGGTGATGATGCCAACGGCGATGATGGCGGCGATCAGGCCATATTCGATAGCCGTGGCGCCTGACTCATCATTCATGAAACGCGAAAAAATGGTCATTGGGTACTCTCCCGATTTCTCAACTAGCAATGTTCCGATCCACGTCCATCGGGGAAGAGATCCTCCGCTGAACTATGGCGAGGATAATCAGCAAAAATTAAAGCCGGGTAAAACCAGAGTGTTATCGAGATTCCCACCAAAATTGGTATGTAATGTTGGACATAAAGCAACAGCTAACCGAATTTAAGAGCATGATAATTACAGCTTAACACAGTTACTATTGCGTAAAGTACCTATATTTAGTCGCTCAGATGAAGTATCGTGTAGTTAATACTTTGTTTTAACAGAGATATGCTTGATAGTTGCGCAGGCAAGATGGGTTTCTTATCCCACGCTTGCCGCCTTGCGCTCCCGGATCGTACCGGCCAGAACTACCGGAACTGAAACTCGGCACTCGGAGCAGAGCTCCGCAAAATAAACCTTTCGACGTCCGCATAGGCGCCTCCCGCCGACGGCACGAGCCCCAGCCGATCTAAACCGCCCCGATTGGACACGCGTGTTTGCAGTTCATTCACCATTTCATGAGGTAATAGAGCTGGTCATCATCAAGGACTGAGCTCATGGCGCGCCGCGCATCTGGAACTATTTCGTCGCATGTTGCTTGGTGGAGCCGACTGAGCCTTTGCGTTGCCGCCATCAGCCTATCGACAGCCGCCGCGACGGCCGGCGACCTCGTCGTCCGCTACGATCAATCGCAACTGTTGCGCCTTCCTCGCCCGGCCTCCGAGGTCATCATCGGCAACCCTTCCATCGCCGATGTCGCGCTCCAGGATGGCAACCTTCTGATCGTGACCGGAAAAACCTTCGGCATTACCAACATCATTGCGCTCGACGCTGAGCACAACATCATTCAGGACCAGCGCGTAATGGTCGAGCGCGACGACAGACGAGTCGTCAATCTCCATAAAGGCAGCAAACGCTTCACTTACGCCTGCACCCCAAATTGCGAACCAACCCTCACCATCGGTGATGACAAGGACTTTTTCGGAGACGTGCAGTCGGCAAATACATCGAAGATCAAATTTTCTGAAGGCGCATCCGACTCGGCCAACAAAGGCAATAATCAACAGTAGTAGGCGACTGAGACCAGATCCGCAGATCTCGACACGGGATCGCCCGTTGAGTGCGCGATCGCTCGTTGAGAGCTTGCCCTGAAACGTAACATGACGCTCGCGCAGGCATGATCGAAGCCGTTTACGTTTTCTAAACCACGCAAACGAAAAGACGTTTCGTTAAATACGTCTTTAATGCGCACCACTCTATTTTATTGCCGGATTTTACAGCTCTGACGAGTGACGAGTATCGTTCTCATGCGGATGACCAGCGCAGTGATGTCGGCCATTCGCCGTATCGTCCCCTTGAAGCGCGCCAAGGGCATTGGACGCGATGAGACGGGAGCCACGGCCGTCGAATTCGCGATCGTTGCAACACCGTTCCTGATGTTCGTTCTCGCCCTCATCGGTTGCGCCCTATACTTCTTCATTTTGAATTCGGTAGAAAAGGGCATGGATCAGTCGAGCCGGCTGATACGCACCGGTCAAGCGACGAAGAACAAAATGACCGTCGACCAATTCAAGCAGAAGATTTGCGACGGTGCCGGTGAATGGGTGCGCTGCGATCAACTCCAGGTTTTTGTCAGCCATTATAGCGACTGGGCATCAGTTGAGACCCAACCTTGCGTCGATGAAAACAAGGCGATCATAAAGAATACGGTGCCGGGTGGCACGCTGATCTCCGTACAAGCGGGCTCTGCCAGCGACATTGTCATCGTCACGGCCTGCTACAAATGGAATTTCACGAAGGCATTCCCATTCCTGAACCTCGGCAACATGAGCGACGGCTCCATGATGCTTCAGACTGCAACCGCCTTCCGTAGCGAGCCATATCCGACGGATAGCTGATGCGTCCACAATAGTTCCAAGTGTGAGTCCAATATGCGTCGGCTTTCAAACCTTGTTGTCAAACTTAGGATCACCGGCTTTGTCAGGAACAAGGCCGGAATGGCAGCGGTTGAGTTCGCTTACCTCGCACCGCTCCTGATGCTGATAACGTTCGGCACATTTGAGATGACGCGCGCGCTCATCGTCCACAAGCGCTTCCAGCGCGCGACCGCCATGATCGGCGACCTCATTGCGCGAGAAGCCGAATTGGGCACGACCGCCGCCAATGCCCGGGCGACTCTCGATGGCATGATGTTATCGGCTCAGCACACAATGGAGCCCTATTCGTTCACACCCCTCTCAATGGACGTATATCAGATCTGGGCGTCGATCTCCGACGCCAGCAAAACCAAGATCGAATGGTCCTATCATTACAAATATCCATCCCCGACCGCAGCGAGCGACGACTGCGGCAACCTCAAATCGATGCCGGCCTCCGGAATGCTGCCGACCAACGGTCGAGCCATCGTTGTAGAAGCGAAGTACAAATACACCCCTCTGCTGACGAACATCATTCCCGGTCTCGTTCATCAGATGGATTGGTCGGATACAATGGCGTTTCTGCCGCGCGAAGGGGTCGTGGCCTTCATCAAGGGGTTGAATAACACCGATTGGCAGAATCCCTCCAATGCACCCTGCCAATAGCGGCCCTGCGGAAACCTCGGCGCAACCTCGCGGCTGATGGGTGAGCATTGTTCAAATTCAATTTATATGTGTATTTCCATACGTTCGGCGCCCCTGAGCAAAATCATTCGGATACCTGCAAGAAATGCACTGAGATCTAAATTTATGATCCCCAAACTAAACATCATTTCCCTTCTGGAAAATCATGGGCTTTCGGAATGCGCGGCAAAACGTGATGAGCTTGTGTTGTAGGCATCGATCGATAAACTTCTGCGCGAACCCGGACAATCTGCCACCGTGGGGAGCTGCGCAAATCGATGGGACGAAGGTCCGTTCATTCGCCGGAAGAGCTTCGTCAGCTTATTCTCGATGCCTCGCAAACGATCGTGGAACGCAGTGGCATTGCGGGCCTTTCGGCCCGCGAGATCGCCCGCATGATCGGCTACTCACCGGGCACGCTCTATAACATCTTCGAGAACCTTGATGACGTGCTCATCACGATGCAGGTTCAGCTGCTGGGACGCATCATCGATGAGTTGAAACGCGTCCCCATCGGTCCGGACGGGGAAAAGAACATCGACGCGCTGACACATGCCTACGTCGAATTCGCTCTCGTAAATCGCCGCATGTGGAATCTGCTTTTTGCCCATAGCATCCCAACTGCAACTACTGTCCCTACAGCCTTCCAAGATCATCTGAACACCCTTGCAGAGATCGTCAGAACGGCACTGACGCCGATCGCTCCGAATGCATCGCGGGATGAACTCGCCGCAACGGCACGGGCCCTTTGGGCCGGCGTGCATGGCATAGCCGCAATCGCCGCGAGCGAGAAAGGTGCGCATCTGACACCGGCGACCGCACACTCCTACGCCAAGGAGCTCACCTCGACATTCGTTAAGGGGCTGCGCTGCCGCCAGGGGCATTAGCCGGAGCCGGCGCGCTGTCAGACCGCTGGGTCGCCTCCGACCGCGGCAATGCATCCGTCGTCTCGGCTCCGACCTGTTTGCTAATGGACCCGGTCACGACCCCGGTGCCCGCCTTGTCCTTACGATTGGCAAAATGCGGCCCCTCGATGACACCGAACCATTTGCCAGCCGGAAGCAGCCTTTGCTCTAACCCGGTCCACAGACTCCGCGAGGAAAGCCCTTCAACGAACGTGTCCGGACGAGGCGCCGCCATAACCACTGTGGCGACGGCCCCAGCCATCGCCACCGAGGCGCCGAGATGCCGCCGGTCGAAAAACTTCAACGCCGTTCCAAACGACGATTTCACGCGCGTATCCATGACGTCGACCGAGTAGACCTCATCGAGCGTCAGATGCGTGACGTAGCCGACGAACATGAAGGCTGCAGCAAGCCAGGAGACCCCCTCGGGTTTGCCAAGGAGATTTCGGAACACAACGGCCGTCGCCACCGATACGAAAACCGCCGCCAGAATCGAATGCCAGATTCCCCGATGGACGGAGATGCGGTGAAAAATGGAATGCAGGCCGTAACGCACGATCACCAGAGTGCCAAGCCACAGAATCCAAAGCTCGGCGATCGAAAGCTCTGTCGCAGCGTTGAACAGCACAGCAAATGAAAAGAAGATGGCAAGCCCCGCAAACATGGCGCGGCTGGGCCTTGAATCTTTAAGATCAATATCAGGCAGCACGGACCCGAGGACACCCGCAAATGTCACGGCAACGAGGTTTTCCGGCGCGACAACATCGGCCGCCAGCGTCAGCGTCGCGAGTGCACCCGACACGACGGTTCCGATCGCGATATGCGTGGTAAAATTGGCCATGCCTATTCCGCCCCCGTACCGCCTCGACCGAGACGCGCGCTATTCCCCCGATTGGAGCACCAGATTCGCGGCACGGAGGCGAGAGCGCATCCCCATACGGCATGTGGATAAGCCGCAAAGAGCATGAGCGGCCGCCACACACCGCCACAGTCTGGCGAAGGCGGAACGATTGTGGCACTAGACCCGGAAACCATCGCGAGCAAGCCACCCGAATGCCGACAGACACCCACGACACGAAGACGCGAATTGATCGCATCGCAGCGGCAAACATCGCTGTTGCCTTCGCCGTCATCACCTTCAAGTACATCGCCTACCTCATATCGGGTTCGGTGGCGCTCTTCTCCGATGCCCTCGAAAGCATCGTCAACGTGATGACCGCCCTGGCCGCCTTTGGCGCCATTCGTCTGAGCGCCAAGCCTGCCGACATCGATCACCCCTTCGGCCACCACAAGGCAGAATTTCTGGCGGCGATGTTTGAAGGTGCGATGATCGCCATTGCCGCGCTACTCATCCTGATAAAGGCGTATAAGGGACTCGTCGAAGGTGTGGTGCTTGAGCGCCTAGGTCTCGGAATTTTGTTCAGCGCTGGTGCCACGCTTGCCAACGCCGCCTGGGCCTGGCTGCTGATTCACCGGGGGACGTTATGGCGATCACCTGCGTTGGTCGCCGATGGACAGCATCTCCTGACGGATGTCATCACCTCGGTCGGCGTCATAGCGGCCCTCGCACTGGTGGCTCTAACCGGCTGGAACATTCTCGATCCACTGATCGCCGCCGCCGTCGCGCTCAATATTCTATGGATGGGCTACAAGATTGCGACCGAATCGATGTCCCGGCTCCTCGATCAGGCAGCGAGCCCAGAAATCGAACGGCGCATTCGCGCCATCATCGAATCGAACGGTGGTGGAGCGCTCGAGGCCCATGACATCAGAACCCGCCAGGCTGGCCGCGCACTTTTCATCGAGTTCCATCTCGTCGTTCCGGGCGCAATGACGGTCGACGAGGCCCACGAAATCTGCGACCGACTTGAACATTCAATCGAACGGACCATTGCGGGCTCGGAAGTCGTGATTCACGTTGAGCCGGAGCACAAGGCCAAACCCGAAGGACTCGGCGCAGTACAACTCTGAGAGCCGGTCGTTGAACGATTACAGATCGGAGCGCGCGAAGGCGCGCGAGGCACCGTCCCGGCCACCCACACCGAGACGTGCCCGAAACCGCGCCTCGCGAACGAAGACTTTGAGGCGCTCGGTCCAAGAAAACTCCGGCATGCCCACTTCATTCGGCTGAGTAACGGCAGCATTCGACCCCGCAAGCCGCGCAGCCTCGCAGGCCGCAGCTATAAAAGCACGCAGACGCCCATATAAGCTAGCACTCGCATCTTCATGAACAGGCGCACCATCGGCCGGCTGCTCATCAAGCGTTACGACGCGACCTGCCCGATCCGGACCAAGATCACCAAGCGGGGTAGCAGAGCGTCCATCACGTGCCTCAATGATATTGAAATTCTCAAGTGGTGGCGCGACAACCAAAACCTCTGCCAGGCCAAGTGGTAGCCAGGCATCGATCATCGCGCGCCGATGTGCTCCGCCCGAGTCGGCATGGGGCACTGTCGCGAGAGGACCCGCATTGCATTGGCTCCAGCCGCACTCTGCACCAACCGCACGTGTCGAGCCATGAATCCACACAAAAACGAGGCTAAGAAAAACCGCAAGGATCGAGGGCGAGAGTGCCGCCCCGCGAGAGCGAGAGCAAGCAAGTGGAGATCCGGCGACCGCTGATGTTCGTCTGATCAACGCAAGCATGTCACGCAAACCTCTCGAAATCCGTTCGAGAAGGCAAACCGACTGGCCCGGCCATCATACTCCCAACGCCGCAGAAATCCAGGCATCCCTGCGGAACCATACGTGCCGGAGACAAACGAAGTATAAACGACAGGCCCTCGCCGAGTTAACCTTCGGTGGCGAGCCGTGTCGCCCAGAGATCATAATCGTCGGCATCGATGAGTTTCGCGCGCACGATATCCCCTGCCTTGAGTTCGCAGTCGCCGTTCAGAAACACGTTGCCGTCGATCTCCGGTGCATCCCAGCGCGAACGCCCGACCGCTCCCTCGTCATCCACCTCATCAATCAAGACATCGATGACCGATCCGAGCTTTTCTTGCAGCAGAGCAGCACTCACTTCTCTCTGCGCTGCCATAAACCGGTGCCAACGCTCCTCTTTCAGCTCCTCGGGAACGGCGCCTTCGAGAGCATTCGCCTTCGCACCCTCGACCGCCTCGTATTTGAAGCATCCGGCCCGATTGATTTTCGCTTCCCGGAGCCAGTCGAGAAGAAACGCGAAATCTTCCTCCGTCTCACCTGGGAACCCGACGATGAATGTCGATCGGATGGCAAGCTCCGGACAAACGTCGCGCCACCGGCGGATGCGCTCAGCCGTTTTTTCCTGCGCAGCAGGACGCCGCATCGCTTTGAGAACAGCAGGAGATGCGTGCTGAAATGGAATATCGAGGTAAGGCAGAATCTTGCCTTCCGCCATCAGCGGAATGACATCGTCGACATGCGGATAAGGATACACATAGTGCATCCGGATCCAGACGCCGAGTTCACCAAGCGCACCGGCCAGATCCAGAAATCGTGCTTTGAGCGTGCTGCCTTTCCAGGCGCTCTCCGCATACTTCAAATCAAGTCCATAGGCACTCGTATCCTGGCTGATGACGAGCAACTCCTTGACCCCTGCATCGACCAGACGCTCGGCCTCGCTCATGACGTGATGAATAGGGCGGCTGACGAGATCACCACGAAGCGATGGAATGATGCAGAATGAACAACGGTTGTTGCAGCCCTCCGAAATCTTCAAGTAGGCGTAATGCCGTGGCGTCAACCGCAGGCCCTCGGGTGGCACCAGATCAAGAAACGGATCATGCAAAGGTGGAACGGCGTCATGCACCGCTGCAATGACCTGCTCGTACTGATGCGGTCCCGTGACCGCCAACACACCGGGGTGCACTTTGCGAATGCGCGATTCCTCGACGCCGAAACAGCCGGTAACGATAACACGGCCGTTGGCGGTCATCGCTTCGCCGATGGCTTCAAGGCTCTCCTGCTTGGCCGAATCGAGAAACCCGCAGGTATTGACGACGACCACATCGGCACCTTCATACTCGCGCGCGATCATGTACCCCTCCGCGCGAAGCTTGGTGATGATACGTTCGCTGTCGACGAGTGCTTTCGGGCAGCCGAGTGAGACAAAGCCGACTTTGGGCGCCTGCACTGCAGCAGGCGAGCCATGCGTCAAGCGGCGGACTTTCGCACTTGCCTTTGCTTTCATCTTGATCGAGGGTTTCGCCATTTCGCGCTTCTAGCCTCGAGGCGTGCGAAGCGCAATCGCGACAGAGTGGCAGTGTGACTGGTGAACTCGTGAGCGACCGTCAGCCAACCGGCAGCAATCGAATTAGCGAAGAGCAGGTTCCAGAGGCACTGACGGCAGCTCGCCGCTGGCTCGAAGCCGGCCGCCCGGCCGCCATTGCGACCGTCATCGAAACCTGGGGCTCGTCCCCGGTCCGTGCTGGCGGCCAGATGGCGATTGCAGACATCGATGAATTCCAGGGCTCCGTGTCCGGAGGCTGCGTCGAGGCCGATGTTGTGACCGCCGCCCTCGACGTGATCGAAAGCGGACGGCCGGAAATCCTCACCTTTGGCGTTTCAGACGAAACGGCATGGCAGGCGGGTCTCGCCTGCGGCGGCAAGATCCGCGTGCATATCTCGCGTCTCGATCCGCGCCTCGACCTTCCGTTTCTCGCCGGCCTCGAACAAGCCCTCTCGGAACGCCGGCCGATCGTCGTCGCAACCCATCTCTCCGACGGCAAGCGGCAAGTCTACGAGGGTGCGGGCCTTGCCGACCCGCGAGCCGCAGAGGCCCTGCGGCGAGGTGGGAGTGCGCTCGACACAAGCGGCGAAACATTCTTTCTCGTGCTGACACCTCCCCCGCGTATCGTCATTGTCGGGGCGACGCACATCGGTCAGCACCTTGCGACAATGGCAACGGCCGCAGGCTACGACGTCAAGGTGATGGATCCGCGTATCGCCTTCGCAAGCCCAGCGCGCTTCAACCCATCGCAGACCGTTGCCGGCTGGCCGGAAGAAAGCCTCTCCCGGTTCGTCGCCGACCCCTTTACCGCTGTTGTCACGTTGACCCACGTCGACCAAATCGACGATGAAGCCCTAGCGATGGCACTCAAGTCCCCGTGCCGCTATATTGGTTCTCTCGGCTCGCGGAAGACCCATGCCAAGCGGGTCGAACGCCTAAAGAATGCGGGCTTTTCCGAAACAGACATTGCTCGCATTCACGCTCCTGTTGGCCTGAGAATCGGCGCCGAGACACCAGGCGAAATCGCCACCTCGATTCTGGCTGAGATCATCGCCGCTTTTCGCACGGCTCCTACACAATGAACGTTGCTGCGATCATTCTTGCGGCCGGAGCTTCCTCGCGCTTCGAGTATGGCAACAAACTCATTGCCGAGATTGACGGCGTCCCGATTGTCCGCCACGTGGCATCGGCGCTCGCCAAATCGGACGTTCAAGACATCGTCCTCGTCACCGCAGATGTTTCGGGCGCGGTTGCCAGGGCCGCTGGAACCGGACGATGGCGGACAGTTGAAAATCCACACGCTGATTGCGGTCTCTCATCATCCCTTCGCACCGGCCTTCAGAACATCGACGCACGCGCAGACGGTGTTTTGATCGCTCTCGCGGACATGCCCGGAATAACCGCAAATCTCATAAATCTCTTGCTCGCAGCCTTCGCCGAAACAAAAAACAAAATCGTATTTCCCATAACTGAGGACGGACGGCGCGGTCACCCCATCATCTGGCCCCGCCGCTTCTTTTCGGCGCTCGAATCGCTGTCAGGAGATTCGGGCGGCAAGGCCATCATCGCCGCGCATGCAGAAAGTTGGCAGCCAGTTCGCTACGACGGGGAAGGTGCCTTCGCCGACATCGACACCAGGAAAGACCTCGACGCCTTTCGCGATCATTGAAAGTCAGGCACTGCGCCGAAGGTGATTATCAAACGCAATGTCATGGAGTTCGGCCTCCGCAATCAGCCGAGCGAATGGCGTCTCATGCCGAATGACGCCAAACCCGGATGAGACTGCAAAGTCTCCTTCTCCGAAAGCTGCAATGCCGCACACATCTTTGAGCGAGCTGTGTGCGATGATGCGGCCCGTCTCCGACTCGAGGTAGAGGACGTGCCCCGCCTTGGGGGCACTGGCGGCAATGACCCGCCCATTGGCGCTGACGGCCATCGACCCGATGTAACCCTTAAGATCGACCATGTCCGCACCCCGAGGAGCGATCAGGCGGATCTCGCGGTTACGTCCGGCACTGCCGATGAGCTGCGGTGTCTCGCTTGTGGCCCCCTCCCATTGCCCGCCGAACCAGATGCGGCCCGCGGCATCTTCCGCAATATGCCGGATGGAAAGAAATCTGAGATCACCCGTCATATCGTGCTTGGTCAGAAGCTCGCCGGATCGAGCGTCAACAAAGACAAGCGACGGCTCCATCCGATCGACATTGAGATTCGTGCGGCCAGCATCGGGAATCGTATCAAGTCCGCCATTCGCGACGACCAGCGTCTTCCCATCAGAATGCAACAAGATTTCATGCGGTCCGACGCCGTATGTCGGATGTTCGCCAATCTTCTTATATCCGCGCGCAACATCATAGATGCCGATGACACCGCGTTCCCCCGCAATATCGTTTTCGCTTGCGTAGAGAAGTCGTCCGTCTTGCGAGAAGGTACCGTGACCATAGAAATGCCGGCCAATGTCCGCCGTGAAAACGGTGGGCGCCGCCCTGGTCGTCAATTCGAAGGCAACGGCGAAGGTGCCGGGACGCCGCGCAAAGACGACGACACGGCCAGTTTGCTTGTGAATGGCAATGTCGTGACCCCGCCCGGAAAGAGGAACCTCCCGCAGAATCGACCCATCGGAGCCCAGCAACAGAACGCAATAGTCGCCATCCACCCGCCGCGCCGCAGAAACGAACGCAACGTCGCTTGCCTCTGCCCCCAATGCTGATCGAAGCGGTGCCGCTCCGACATAGGCGATCGTGCCTGCGAGCAAGGATCTGCGATCAATCACCGTCAAGCTCATTGAATCCCACGGTAAGGCCGGCCGCCGCCGCCAGATGATTGGAAACGAGGCTGCGCAGGCTATTCATTTTATCGAAGGTTTCGCGAACGGTTGGCGCGTCATCCCGCTCTGCCGTTGGCGAACGCCCTCCAGCGCCGTCGCTCGCCTCGATCGTGCGCCAGGCGCCCTTCAACCAGTTTTTCATCCAAAGCTTGTTGGGCTTCAGGTGGTCTTCAAGCTGCAACGTCTCATAGAGCTGATGCAGCGATGCGACGCTTGCCGCATAATAGATCTTCTGAAGCCCGGACCTCTGGTAGGGAGGCGATAGCTTGATTTTCGGATCGATTTGCGGCTTGAGCTGCAGATCGGCAGTCAGCGACAACCCGACCAGGAGCGCTTTGACGATCTCGACCGCCGGTTCGCTTCCCGATTTATAAGTGTCATTATCGGGTCCGGGGTGGAGCATCTTGTCTTTCCAACCGCCGGGCTTCTCCCATTCATCGACGAGCTCGCCCGCAACCTCCGCGACGTTGGCCGCGATGGACTGGGCGAGAGCGCAGCGAAAGCGCGCCGGCTCCCCCGGACCAAGGCGGACCTCCGTGTCTTGCACCAAGGCTTCAAGTGCCGTGAGCCCCTGTACGGCAACGCTCTGCTTGCCGATTGCCCCCGGTTGCAGAACTGCCTCGTCCTTGCTCACGAGGATTAGCCGCAACTGCCGGGGCAGAAATCCGCGCGGGTCAGGCCAGAACGAGAGCCGCTCTCGCCGCCCTCCCTCGAGCATCGGTCCGAAACGCAGAAAATCGACCTGTGCATAGGCTCGCACGGCATCCTGAAAGCGGTCGGCAAGAACCTTCTCCGCCGCCTCACCTCCGGTGCTGCAGACGTTGCCGACCGCCTCCGCCAGAGGATCGGAGGCCGCTTTCAGGACTTCGAAATGTGGAATGATATGCTTGTTGAGTGCCGACCGAACCATCGCATTGTAGCCTGACGGCTCCGCCGCGCCGCTACCCGCCGCATGGGTGATCAACGCCAGGATCGAAAGCATCAGCATCATCGGTCTCTGCAACGTCATAGCCCGTTCACATATTCGACCAAGCGTTTTCTATCCTCCGGCTTGAGCGATGCAAAGAGATCGCGGCTCCTCGCCGCCTCGCCACCATGCTTCGCCACGGCTTCCGCGACCATCTGCGCAGATCCATCATGAAGATACCGTCGGACCTTTGCACCCTCTGGCTGCGTATGGCCCGCAATTAAAGGCGCTGTCCGCCATTCCGACGGCCTCACGCCCGGTTCGCCAACGCCATCGTTGAGCTCTGCACCCATGTCGTGAAGCAGAAGATCGGTGAATGCAGGAATCTGGCGGCCATCGCGCGTCCTGAGCGTCGGAACATGGCAGCGCGCACAGCCCGTAGCTTCAAAAAGTGCCGCAGCCTCCGCGTCCGCGGCCTTCGGACGCGCTGGCACGGTCCGCAAGTAGGCAGCGACGAGATCGAGCATCGCGCCTGAAACCTCACGGCCATCGAATCCGGGGCTTTCCCCGTTGGCCGCGGCGAGGCATTCCTTCTGGAGATCGGTACAATCGCCATAGGGTAGAGGGTATCGCGGACTCGAGAGGCCGATATCGAAGGCAAAGGCGTGCGCGATCTGGTCGCGGAGAGTCACCTGCGCCGCTTTCCAGCCGTAGCGGCCAATCCCATGCGCGGTTCTGTTGGCACGCCCCGAAATGCCGTCACCGTCGCGGTCATCGTGGTCGGCGCGTTTCAGAATTTCATCATCCGGGACATCATCGAACGCGGCTCGGCCGAACAGCGATGGTGCAAGCCGGACGCCCACCTTTATTCCTTCCGCAAGCGGCGGTCCCTTGAGCGTGTAGCTGAGACCCGGCAGGAAGTGGGCACTACCCTCCGGGTCTAAACCGAGGACGGCATGCGT
>Ga0272446_1000859_pt1 | contig 46337 bp, 41 predicted proteins | sample YNPCB0061_FD_194587 | JGI IMG/M metagenome (GOLD analysis project Ga0272446, IMG submission 194587) | Hot spring microbial mat communities from Yellowstone National Park, WY, United States - YNP-CB-006-1 | ecosystem: Environmental > Aquatic > Thermal springs > Hot (42-90C) > Sediment | place...
GCGGCGGTGCGGGTGGTTTGTCCATGGTGCCTGTCTGTCCGAGATTGCCTGCGTAGCATACGCAGCCCACGGCGCGCGCCATGGGCGGATAAGGTGGCAAAAACCGGCGCTTATCCCGGAATCGGCCGCCTCAATCGACGAGCCCGTGGCGGATCGCGTAGTGGGTGAGCTCGGCGTTGTTTTTCAACTGCATTTTCTTGAGCAGGCGGGTGCGGTACATGCTCACCGTCTTGACCGAGAGCGCCAGCTCGTCGGCGATCACCGACACCGGCTTGCCGGCGGCGATCAGGCAGAGGGTCTGGAATTCGCGGTTGGAAAGCGCTTCGTGCGGCGCGCCCGCGCGCTCGCCGCTGACTTCGCGGGCGAGTTCCTCGGCCACCTCGGGGCTGATGTATTTGCGCCCGGCGGCGACCTGGCGGATCGCGTCGACCAGCTTGGCCGGCGCGCTCTGCTTGTTGAGATAGCCGGCGGCGCCGGTCTTGAGGGCGCGCACCGCGTATTGCGTCTCGCGGTACATCGACAGCATGAGGACGTTGAGCGCCGGATGCGCTTTCTTCAGCAGTTCGAGGGTTTCCAGGCCGCTGCGGTCGGGCAGCGCGATGTCCAGCAGGACCACGTCCCAGCGCCCGCTGCGTGCCAGGTCGAGCGCCTGGCGCGCGGTTTCGGCCTCGCCGGCGACCGCCATGTCGGGCTCGTCGGCGAGGATCTGCTTGAGCCCGGCACGCACGATGGCGTGATCGTCGACGATGAGGATGTTGAGCTGCTTGCGGGTCGCCATGGGGTCAGGACGCTACGGGCCACGACGGCGGATTTTGCGCGCCGCGGCGACGATCGGCAAGCGCAGGCGCACGCGCGTGCCGGCGGGGGCCTGCGCTTCGATGGCGATGCTGCCGCCCAGTGCGGCGGCGCGCTCGCGCATGCCGATGAGTCCGAACCCGGCCCTGGCGCCGCTGCCCTCGACGCCCACGCCGTCGTCGGCGATGCTCACCTCGAGCTGCCCGCGGCGGCGCGTGAGGGTGACGGCGACATGCCGGGCGCGGGCGTGCTTGGCGATGTTGGTCAGCGCTTCCTGGACGATGCGGAACACGGCGATCGCGCGTTCGGGATCGAGCGGCAGGGTGTCGTCGCTGCTGGTGAAGGTGCAGGAAAGCTCGGTGTTGCGCGCGAACTGCGTCACCTGCCAGCGGATCGCGGCGACGATGCCGAAATCCAGCATCGACGGACGCAGGTCGGAGGCGATGCGGTGTGCGGCCTCGATCGTCTCGTCGACGATGCCGTCGAGATACGCGGCACGCTCGCGCAGCGCGGGCGGATCGGCCGGCATGTGGCGGATCAGCCACGCCAGTCCGATCTTGACCGCGGTCAGATTGCCGCCGAGGTCGTCGTGCAGTTCGCGCGCGATGGCCAGGCGCTCCTGTTCGCGGATTTTTTCCGCATGTGCGGTGAGCGCGGCGAGCTGCGCGCGCGAGCGCGCGAGTTCGGCCTCGGTTTCCTTGCTGCGCGTGACGTTGAGCATGATGCCGTCCCACACCGTGCCGGCCGGGGTTTCGCGGCTGCCGACGCGCAGGTTGATCCATTTCACGTCCTTCCACGCCTCGACCCAGATGCGGCCCTCCCAGTCGAAGCTGAGATGCCCGCCGGGGGCGGTCTCGAGGCGCTGCCGGTAGCCGGAGCGGTCTTCGGGGAGGATCAGGTCAAAAAAGCGTTCCGGCGCCTTGATGAGCTGGCCGGGCGCGATTCCCAGCAGTTTCTGCGATTGCGTGCTGGCATAGACCAGCCGCGGCGCGCCGCCGGGCGGACGCACGATCTGGTAGGCCATGCCGGGCAGGTGCGCGGTGAGGGCACGGCGTGCGCTGCGGGCCACGTCGGGCGCGGCCGGTGACGGGCGGTTGCGTGCGGTCATCGGCGGGCCTCGCGCGCGAAGAGCCAGCGCCACACCAGACTGTCGGCCTCGTCGATACCCTCGATGACGTAACGCAGCGCCTTGCGGTTGAAGAGCAGCAGGCGCTGCTCGGCGCGCGCTTCGGGGGTGCCGCAGAACAGCACGCGGTCGCCGGCGGCGAGCACGAGGTCGGCGTCGGGAAGGAGCAACTCGCTGTCGCCGCGCACCAGCAGCAGCGGTACGATCGCCTCGCTGCGGGTGCGGTCCGACGCGCTGCGCATCAGCGCGTCGAGCGTGCAGGTGCGGCCCTCGGCGAGCCACTCGGCGACGGCCGGCGCACCCTCGGCGTCGATTTCGACGCGCCAGGTTTCCGGGGTCATTTCTCCCACCACGCCGGCGACACGGCTGATCGCCTGGTTGGCCCAGGCGTTGTCCTGGTTGCGGGCGAGCGTCAGGAAGCGGGCGAGCAGGGGCGTGACGAGGTGGGCCAGGCACTCGTGGGCGATGATGTCCGACGGCTGCATGGTGATATCGGCGTTGAACTGCTCGAAGAGCGGCATGTTGTAGCGTTTGTTCTTGCGGATGACGACGAAGAGATCCGGCTTCAACGCCAGCGCGGTCATGACGATGGACAGGTTGTTGACGTCATTGTCGGTGCCGGCAACGATGCCGACGGCGTCACTGATCCCGGCCTCGATGAGCGTGGCCGCCTGGGTGCCGCTGCCGACGATGCAGTCGGTGCAGCCGGTGAGCGCGGGATCGGCCTCGATGATCACGGTCTGCAGGTGCTCGCGCCGCAGGTTTTTGACCACCGCCTTGCCGAAGCGCCCGTAGCCGCACACCAGCCACGTGCCCTGCGGCGGCGTCGCCGGCGTGGGCAGCCGTGAACCGGGCACGCCGGTGAGCCATTCGTGCAGCAGATAGGCGCCGAGCGCGTGGACCTCCATGGCCAGATGCTCGCCGAAGAGCTCGTAGGGGTTGATGATGTGGTCGGTGCCGAACGACGCCATGTTGTCGGCGATGTCCTGGTGCTCGGCGCGGCACAGCACGGGCAGTTCCGGGCGTAGCAGCTTAACGGCGATGGCGACGGCGAGGTTGGCGGTGTCGTCGTTGGTCAGCGCGACCATGCCGCGGCAGTGGGCGTGCCGCAGGCCGGCGCGGATGAGGATGTCCGGAAGCCGTGCGTCGGCGGTGAGTCCCGGCACGGGCGACTGCGTGTCCTGGAGTTCCAGTTCGTTGATGCGGTCCTGGGCGATGTCGATGACGACCACGCGCAGACCCTTGCGGTCGAGCGCATCGACCAGCAGGCTGCCGGTTTCGCCGTAGCCGCACACCACGTAGAAGGGTTCCTGCAACCGTCGCACGGTCCGGGTGAAGTGGGCGAGGGTGATCGCCTGGCGCAGACCCGGATCCTGGAACAGGCCGATGATCTTGCCGATGGCATAGAACCAGGCGATGACCGTGAGGTAGATGGAAAACGTCATCCACAGGCGCTGCGCGGTGCTGAAGGCGTAGGGAATCTCGCCGAAACCGATGGTGGTGGCGGTGTAGCTGACGACGTAGAACGCCTCGAACAGGCTCATGCGCCAGGGTTTGCCGGCTGCATCGACGCCGGACACGAGCGTGAAACCGAGTATCGCGATCGCGTAGGTGGCGATGAGGGTGACCAGCGGCACCCGCAGGCGCCGCAGGATCAGGAAGACGATGCTGTTCACGCCGCGTCCGCTGGCGGCGGGTCAACGCCGCAGCATGAAGGTTTCGCCGATCAGCAGGATCACCGAGGTGATGTTGGCGAGCAGGGCGCCACCGGAAAGCGAAACGATGCTCACCGTGACGCTCGCCGACGCGGTCCCCGCGCCGACGTCGCCCATCGCGACCCATACGATCCCCGCGGCGATCAGCTGCAGGTCGGCCACCAGGCTGGTGGACAGGTGGATCGCGCCGATCTGCGTGCGGTCGCCGAACTTCAGCACCGTGGCGACGAGGTTGACGACGATGGCTGCGAACAGCTCATACGGATGATGATAGGCGGGATTGGCGATGTCGCCGACGAAGAAACCGAAGTTGAGCGTCATCGCCAGCACGATGAAGAAACCGAAGACGACTTTTTCGAGATTCATGGCGGGCCTGGGTCGTTCATGGGTGGCGGAAGTTTATCAGCCCTGCGGCAAAAAACCGTGTATAGTGCGCGCACGTCATGCAAGACCAATCGGCATGGCGTTCCATCACCCCGATCTCACCGATCACCACGCCGTCTGCCTCGATTGGTGTCACTGCAAACGTGACAGGCCGTCGCAGGAAAAAACCATGCATACCGAAACCACGCCGTCCGCCCAGGACTTTTCTCGACTCGGCCTGTCGCCCGAGCTGCAATCCGCCATCGCCGATGCGGGCTACACCGCGCCGACGCCGATCCAGGCACAGGCCATCCCCCACGTGCTCGCCGGCGGCGACCTGCTCGCCGCGGCGCAGACCGGCACCGGCAAGACCGCCGGCTTCACGCTGCCGATCCTGCAGCTTCTGTCGTCACGGCCGGCAGCCGACGCGCGCCCCGGCCGCCCGCGCTGCCTGATCCTCGTCCCCACCCGCGAACTCGCGGCGCAGGTCGAGGAATCGGTCAGGACCTACGGCAAATACCTGCCGATCAAGTCGCTGGTCATCTTCGGTGGCGTCAACATCAATCCGCAGTTCGCGGCGCTCAAGTCGCGCGTGGACATCCTGGTGGCGACGCCGGGGCGCCTGCTCGACCACCTCAACCAGAAGACCGTCGATCTGTCCGGGGTCGAAATCCTCGTGCTCGACGAAGCGGATCGCATGCTCGACATGGGTTTCATCCGCGACATCAGGAAGGTGCTCGCCGCGCTGCCGAAAAAGCGCCAGACGCTGCTGTTCTCGGCGACGTTCTCGGACGAGATCCGTGCGCTCGCCCAGGGTCTGCTCGATCACCCGAAAAGCGTCGAGGTGGCGCGCCGCAACACCACCGTCGAGGTCATCGAGCAGGCAATGCACCGCGTCCCGCAGGCGCACAAGCGCGACCTGCTGGCACACCTGATCCGTCACCACGACTGGCGGCAGGTGCTGGTCTTCACCCGCACCAAACACGGCGCCAACAAGCTCGCCGAAAAACTGGTGAAGGAGGGCATCAGCGCCGCCGCCATCCATGGCAACAAGAGCCAGGCGGCGCGAACCCGCGCGCTGGCGGCCTTCAAGGCCGGCGAGGTGCGTGCCCTGATCGCCACTGACATCGCCGCGCGCGGCATCGACATCGACCAGTTGCCGCAGGTGGTCAACTTCGAATTGCCGAACGTCGCCGAAGACTACGTGCATCGCATCGGCCGCACCGGCCGCGCCGGCGCCAGCGGCTCGGCGCTATCGCTGGTCGACGACGAGGAGCTCGGCTATCTGCGCGACATCGAGAAGCTCATCAAGCGTTCCCTCGTGCGGGTCGAGGTCGAAGGCTTCGTCGCGCCCACCAAGGCCGACCTGGTGTCCGACGAACGTCCGCCGCGCCCGCCGCAGCGTCGCAACGCGCCGCGCGCTGCCCAGCGCGCGCCGGCGGCAGCCCCGGCCAAGCCGCAGCGCGCCCCGCAGGCGCATGCGCCGGCCACCCGACCGCAATCCGCGAGCCCACGCAGCGCAGCGCCCACGCCAGGGGCGCGGGCGCAAAAGCCGCGTTCGCAGGCCGCGCTCTTTGCGTCCAAGCCGGGCGCGCGCGGCCGCTGAGACACGCCGAACGGGCGGCGGCAAGCGCCGCCTGCCCGTGTGAAGCCCGGGCCCACGGGCCCGCATCGCCGACCGCTCATGCCCACACTCGCGAGTTACGACGAACTGCCCTACGACAGCCTGCCGCTGCCGGAGACGCGCCCCGATTTCCTGGCCGCCCTGGCGCGGCTCGGCGGATTTGACGCGCCCGATCCGACCTGCGCACGCATCCTCGAACTGGGGTGCGCGCAGGGCGGCAATCTGGTCCCCATGGCGGGGGCCTGGCCCGCGTCCGAGTGTGTCGGGGTCGAGCTGTCGCGCGTCGAGGCCGAGGCGGGCGCCGCCTTCGTCGCGCGCGCGGGTCTGACGAACTGCCGCATTCTGCATGCCGACCTCGCCGCGCTGCCGCCAGATCTCGGCACGTTCGATTACATCATCACGCACGGCGTGTTCTCGTGGGTGCCGCCCGCAGTGCAGGATGCGCTGCTCGCCGTCTGCCGCCGGCATCTCGCGGAAAACGGCGTGGCCTATGTGAGCTTCAACGTCGAAGCGGGCTGGAAGCCCCTGCAGCCGCTGCGCGCCGCGCTGCGCGAGCGGACGTCACCCGCGGTCGCCGCGCCCGAGCGTTGTCGCCAGGCACGCGCCGTGCTCGACGAACTCGCCAGCGACCCCTCTGCCGCGCCGCTGGCGAAGGAAATCGCATATCTGCGGCAGGCCGCGCCGTCTTACCTGTTTCACGAATACCTCGCCGAATTCAACCAGCCGCTGACCTTCGACGCCTTCAACGCGCGGATCGCGGCGCATGGGCTGCGCTACCTGGGCGAGGCCGGACCGCGCCGCGCGGTGGTCGAACTGGAAGACGATTACGGCCTGATTCCGGAAAGCATGGCGGCACGCTGGCTCGACGCCGAGGCGGCACTCGACGTCGCGCTCGGCACGCGCTTCAGACGCGCGCTCCTCACCCGCGACGATGCCCCCTGTCCGCACCCGCCGCGCGCAGACGCCCTTGCCACGCTGGCTTTCCACGCCGACCTGGGCAGCGACGCGGAGATCGACCTTTCCAGCGACAGCGAACAGTCGTTCCGCAACCCGGCCGGCAACACCTTCCCGGTCACGCTGCCGGCCATGAAAGCCGCGCTGATGGTCCTGTCGGCGGCCTATCCGCACGCCCTCGACTACGCCACCCTGCGGCGCGCCGCGCGCGCGCTCCTTGCCGCCCACGGCGGCCGCGACGCCAGCGACGCCGACTTCGATGGCGCGCTGTTCGCGCTCGTCATGCTGCATGGTGTGATGCCGACGGTGTGGCGCGGTACATTCGCCGACGAACCGGGCGAGACACCCCGCGCCACGCCCCTGGCGCGATTGCAGGCGACGACGCCGGGCTGGGTGGTGAGCGGGGCGCGCGGCGTGGCCATCGACCTCGACGCCGCCGGGCGCGCGCTCCTCGCTGCGGCCGACGGCAGCCGCACGGTCGCTGCGCTGGCGACCTGGATGCACGGCGAACTGGCGCGTGCCGGCCTCGACGCCCCACCCGACGCGGTTCTGGCGCGTACCTGGGAAACGCTGTGGCTGTTCGTGCGCCAGGGCCTTTTATGCCCGCAGCCGGCGCAGGCGTCGGCCGGACTCGCGCGCGATGGCTGATCGCAGCGCCGCAGCCGGACTCAGCGCGGCGCCTGCCAGCAGTTGTTGTTGATCTGCCAGGTGAGCGAGAGCTGCTCGCTACCCGGATACAGCGCGTACTTCACGCCCAGATAATCGCCGCCCTTACGCCAGAACATGGCCAGCACGTCCTTCTCGCCGGTGGCAATGACGTTCGCATACGGGAACACCTTGATCGGGTTGCCGTAAAGATTGGAATAGTTCGAGGCGATGACGATGAAGTGGCGAAAGGCGGGCGCGACCTCCTGGTCGAAGGACACCAGCCGGTCGTTGCAAAAGCTGAACAGGAAGCGCCGTCCCGCCGGGTTTTCGGGCAAGTCGTAGGCGAACAACCCGTCGTTGCCGACCGGCAGAACCTTGTCGAAGCGCCAGGACTTGAGCGCGCTCTCGACTTCGGCGCGGGTCATGCCGTTCGTGAATTCGCCGACCTCCCAGGCCTGCGCAGGCAGGGCGAGCGGGAGGCTCAGGGCGAGGAGGGCGAGGGTCTCTTTCATCATGCGTGCGGTGGAAAAAACCGGGGCCAGGTTTCCCCGGCCCCAAGCATACCGCAATGTGAGGTGCGCCCGCGCTCACCTGCCCATGACGGCGCCGAAGACTTTGCGGATGAGATCGCTGCCCGCCGCCACCGGGTTGGCGCGGATGGCGCGCTCCTCTTCGCCGATGACCTTGTAGAGCCGATCGAGCGACTGCTGCGTCACATACTGCTCGATCGTGGCCTGGCGCTTGTCGATGGCCCCGAAGCGCGCGGCGAGCCCGGCGAAGGTGTTGTACTGCTGGGCAAGACCGACCTGGTCGGTGGTGGCCTTGACGATGGGCGCGAAACGCTCGCGCAGCTTCTGCTCGGTTTTCTTGCGGAAGAAGTCGGTGGCGGCCGTATCACCGCCGGTGAGAACGCCCTTGGCGTCTTCGACGCTCATGTCTTTCACGGCGTCGACGAGCAGCGTCCTCGCCTCGGGTACGGCGGCCTCGGCAGCACGGTTCATGGCCAGGGTGAGTTGGTCGGCCTCTTGGCCCATGCCGAACATGCGCATGGCCTTCTCGGCTTTCTTGAGGTTTTCCGGCAGGGGGATGCGCAGCGCCGGGTTGCCGAAGAAACCGTCCGGCTTGCCGAGTTTGGCGACTGCGGCCTCGGCGCCGCGGACCAGCGCCTCCTTGAGGCCGGCACCGACCTCGGCCGGATTCAGCGCATCGACGCCGGTGGCGGCGGGTGCGCTCGCGGCGCTGCCCCCCGGCTTGCCGAGCGCGCCCTTGAGCAGCCCGCCCCAATCGGCCGCGTGGGCGGAAACGGCGAGAGTCATGCCAATTGCGATGGCGATCCGGCGATGGTGCTGCATGAATGCGCCTTCAACCCAGATTGTCCATTAGGACGCACGAAGATGGCGCGGCGGTTTGCGAGTGGATTCGCGCACGGGGGAGGAGCCAATAGCCGAGTCTATTGGCGACGAGCACGGGGGCGAAGACGCCGCAAAGCGACCGCCAGGGCGTGCGTAGGCCCGTAGGGCCGCCTAATGGACAATCTGGGTTCAAAGAACTTCGGCGGCGTAGTCCGCGAGGCGCGAACGCTCGCCACGTTGCAGGGTGACATGGCCACTGTGCGGCCAGCCTTTGAAGTGATCGACGACGTAGGTCAGACCCGAGCTGCCTTCGGTGAGGTAGGGCGTGTCGATCTGCGAAATATTGCCCAGGCAGACGACTTTGGTTCCCGGACCGGCGCGCGTGATCAGCGTTTTCATTTGCTTGGGCGTCAAATTCTGCGCTTCGTCGATGATAAGAAACTTGTTGAGGAAGGTGCGGCCACGCATGAAATTTAACGATTTGATCTTGATGCGCGAGCGCACCAGGTCCTGGGTCGCGGCGCGCCCCCAGTCGCCGGACTCGTCATCGCCTTTGTTGAGCACGTCCAGGTTGTCCTCCAGCGCGCCCATCCACGGCGTCATCTTCTCTTCCTCGGTGCCGGGCAGAAAGCCGATGTCCTCGCCGACCGGAACGGTCACCCGGGTCATGATGATCTCGCTGTAGAGCTTCTTGTCGAGCACCTGCGTGAGCCCGGCGGCGAGCGTGAGGAGCGTCTTGCCGGTACCGGCCTGGCCGAGCAGGCTGACGAAATCGATTTCCGGATCCATCAGCACGTTGAGCGCGAAGTTCTGTTCGCGGTTGCGCGCGGTGATCCCCCAGACGTTGTTCTTGTGGTGGCTGTAATCCTTGATGGTGACGAGCTCCGCGTTTTTTCCCTCGACCTTGACGACCTTGGCGAGCAGCGGATTGGGGCCTTCCTGGAAGACGAATTCGTTCGGCAGCAGGCTCGGCACCAGCGGTCCCTGCACGCGATAGTGCGTCTGTCCGCCGCCCTGCCACGACTCCATGCCACGCGCGTGGGTTTCCCAGAAGTCGGGCGGCAGTTCGCGCACGCCGGTGTACAGGAGGTCGGTGTCTTCCAGGACCTTGTCGTTGAAGTAGTCCTCGGCGGGCAGCCCAAGGGTGCGCGCCTTGATGCGCATGTTGATGTCCTTGGACACCAGGATGACCTGGCGCTTGGGCTGGTGGCGCGACAGGAACAGCACCACACCGAGGATCTGGTTGTCGACCTTGGAGGTGGGCAGGGACAGCGGGATGTCGCCGGTGATCGCCTGCGTCTGCAGGAACAGCCGGCCGGTCGACGCGTTGTGGCTGTGCGGGGCGAGCGGGATGCCTTCTTCGATGTTCTCCCACTTGGAGACGATTTCGTCGAGGAAGCGGCTCGCCTGGCGCGCGTTGCGCGAGACTTCGGTCATGCCCTTCTTGTGCTGGTCGAGCTCTTCGAGCGTCGCGATCGGCACGTAGACGTCGTGCTCCTCGAAGCGGAACAGGCTGGTCGGGTCGTGCATCAGCACGTTGGTGTCGAGAACGAAGAGCTTGGTGAGCGAACGGGCCTTGCGTGCCATGAAGAGCGCCTCAGGGAAGGGTTTTCACGAATGCCAGCACTTCGGCCGCGTGGCCCGGCGCGCGAACGCCGCGCCAGGCCCTGACGAGCTTGCCGTCACGGTCGAAGACGAAGGTGCTGCGCTCGATGCCGCGCACCGTCTTGCCATACATGTTCTTGAGCTTGATGACGCCGAACGCCGTGCCGACCTTCTCGTCGGCGTCGGACAGCAGCGCGAAGGGAAACCCGAACTTGGCCTTGAAGGCTTCGTGCGACTTGATGCTGTCGCGCGAGACGCCGACGACTTCGGCACCGGCTTCACGGAACTGGGGGTAGAGCGCGGCGAACTCCTGGCCTTCGGTGGTGCAACCGGGGGTGTTGTCCTTGGGGTAGAAGTAGACCACGACCTTTTCGCCGCGATGGTCGGAAAGCCTGAACGTGCCGCCGCCGGTGGCGGGCAGTTCGAAGTCGTCGATGGAAATGTCGCTCATGGCAGGGCCTCAACGGGTTGGGGATTTGAGCAAGACTACTACAGCGCCGGCACCGCCATCCACCGCCCGCGCCTGGCAGAAGGCCAGGACGTCCTCGCGCTGCATGAGCCAGTGCCGCAGCTTGTGCTTGAGCACCGGCTCGCGGTTGGGCGAACCCAGCCCCTTGCCGTGGATGACGCGCACGCAGCGAATGTCGCGCTTGGCGCACTGGGCGAGAAAGGCGGCGACGGCGACGCGCGCTTCGTCGCCGCTCATGCCGTGCAGATCCAGTTCGGCGCGCAGCACCCAGCCGCCGCGCCGCAACTTGCGCAGCGCCGCGGCCGGTACGCCGGGACGCGCGAACAGGAGCTCGTCGCCGCGCGCGACGGCGGCGTCCCAGTCGAACGGGTCGGCAAGCGCATCGCGCATGACGCGGCGCTCGTCCGCGAGGCGCTGGCGGGCGACCGGTCTGGGCTTGGGTGTGGCGGGCGTGACGCGGTCGGGCGTGGGAAGGGGTGTGACGTCGGCGACTGCGGCAATGAAGTCCGCGTCGCAAAGTTCGGCGAAACGATCGGCATGAGGGCGCGGCGGCTTGCCGCGCCGGCCTCGCGTCATGCCTTGCCGAGCGAATCCAGATAGCGTTCGGCGTCGAGCGCGGCCATGCAGCCGCTGCCGGCGCTGGTCACCGCCTGGCGGTAGATGTGATCCTGGACGTCGCCGGCGGCGAACACGCCCTCGATGCTGGTGGCGGTGGCATTGCCCTTGTTGCCGCCACGGGTGACGATGTAACCGCCCTCGAGTTCGAGCTGGCCCTCGAAGATCCCGGTGTTGGGCTTGTGGCCGATGGCGATGAAGATGCCGGTGACGGCGATCTCCTTGGTCGTGCCATCCTGCGTGCTCCTGAGACGCATGCCGGTGACGCCGCTCTTGTCGCCCAGCACCTCGTCCAGGGTGTGGTTGAGTTCGAGGCTGATCTTGCCTTCGCGGACCTTCTCCATCAGGTGGTCGACCATGATCTTTTCCGCCTTGAAGGTGTCGCGCCGGTGCACGAGCGTCACGTGGCGGGCGATGTTGGCGAGATACAGCGCCTCTTCGACCGCGGTGTTGCCGCCGCCGACGACGGCGACGTCCTGCCCCTTGTAGAAGAAGCCGTCGCAGGTCGCGCAGCCGGAAACCCCCTTGCCCATGAACGCCTGTTCCGACGGCAGGCCCAGATACATGGCCGAGGCGCCGGTGGCGATGATGAGCGCATCGCAGGTGTAGGTGCCGGTGTCGCCGATCAGCGTGAACGGCTTTTCGGTCAGTTTGGCGGTGTGGATGTGGTCGAAGATGATCTCCGTGTTGAAGCGCCGGGCGTGGCGCTCGAAGCGCTCCATCAGCTCGGGACCCTGCACGCCGTCGACGTCGGCCGGCCAGTTGTCGACCTCGGTGGTGGTCATCAGTTGGCCGCCCTGCTGCATGCCGGTGATGACGACCGGCGCGAGGTTGGCCCGCGCGGCGTAGATCGCCGCCGTGTAACCCGCGGGGCCGGATCCGAGAATGATGAGTTTCCTGTGCTGGGTGGTCATGTGGCTTCCTGCTGGTAAAGGATTGTGGGTGAGGGCATTCTATCAACTCTGGCTGCCGCCATGGCACCGTTATAATCATGGGCTTGATCCCGCCGACCGTCTCCATGGCCCGTCCCGCCCGTTCCAGCCCGCCACCGACGCTTTCGCCCCGCATGCTGCGCGTGCTGCGCGAGGCGCGCGCGGCTGCGATCGGCTTCCTCGCGCTGCTGCTCGCGGCCATGCTGCTCACGCATTCGCCGACCGACCCGGGTTTTTCGACCACCGGCAGCGGCGGCGCCCCCGACAACATCGCCGGCAGTCTCGGCGCTTGGCTGTCGGACCTCCTGCTCCTACTGTTCGGCGTTTCGGCGTGGTGGTGGGTCGTGCTCGCCATCGCCTACGTGGCGCATGTCGCGCGGCACCTGGACGACCTGCCGATCGCCGGCGGGCGCCAGCGCTGGCTGCGGCTCGCGGGCTTCGCCGTGCTCCTGCTGTCGAGCAGCGGTATCGAGTGGCTGCGGCTGTGGCACTGGCCGGCGGCGCTGCCGGACGTACACGGCGGCGTGGTCGGCGCGGCGATCGGCGGCGCCGCGAGTCATCTGCTGGGTTTCACCGGCGGCACGCTCGCGCTGCTCCTGACGCTGGCGCTCGGCCTGAGCCTGTTCACCGGCGTTTCCTGGCTCGACCTCGCCGAGCGTGTCGGCGCCGGGCTGGAGTGGCTGTTCTGGAAGGCGATCCTGTCCTGGCACGCGCGTCAGGACCGCAAGCTCGGCGAGACCGCGGCGCAGACGCGGGAAGCGACGCTGGCGGTGGAAAAGAAACGCAAGACCGAGGCGCCGCCGATCCGCATCGAGCCGGTGGTCAAGGAGATCCCGCAATCGGCGCGCGCGATCGCTGAAAAGCAGGTGCCGCTGTTCGCCGATCTGCCCGATTCCCCCCTGCCGCCTTTGCACCTTCTCGATCCGGCGACCGAGGCGGTCGAGACCGCAACGCCCGAGGCGCTCGAATACACCTCGCTGATGATCGAACGCAAGCTCGCGGAGTTCGGGGTCGAGGTGAAAGTGGTGTCGGCCTCGCCGGGGCCGGTCATCACGCGCTACGAAATCGAACCCGCGACCGGCGTCAAGGGCAGCCAGATCGTCAATCTCGCCAAGGACCTGGCGCGCAATCTCTCGGTCGTCAGCATCCGCGTGGTCGAAGCGATTCCCGGCAAGCACACGATGGGGCTGGAAATCCCCAATCCGCGCCGCCAGATCGTGCGCCTCGCGGAGATTCTCGGCTCCAAGGCCTATCACGACATGGCCAGCCCGCTCACCGTCGCGCTCGGCAAGGACATCGCCGGCAATCCGGTGGTCGCCGATCTCGCCAAGATGCCGCACCTCCTGGTCGCGGGCACGACGGGCTCCGGCAAGTCGGTGGGGGTCAACGCCATGATCCTCTCGCTGGTGTACAAGTCGGACCCGGCCACGGTGCGCATGATCATGGTCGACCCGAAGATGCTCGAACTCTCGGTGTACGAAGGCATCCCGCACCTGCTCGCGCCGGTCGTCACCGACATGAAGCAAGCGGCCGCCGCGCTCAACTGGTGCGTCGCCGAGATGGAGCGGCGTTACAAGCTCCTGTCCGCCGTCGGCGTGCGCAATCTTTCCGGATACAACCAGAAAGTGCGTGACGCCAAAAAAGCCGGCCAGCCGCTCACGCACCCGTTCAGCCTGACGCCGGACAACCCGGAACCGCTGGAGCCCCTGCCGATGATCGTGGTCATCATCGACGAGCTGGCCGACATGATGATGGTCGTCGGCAAGAAGGTCGAGGAGCTGATCGCGCGCTTGGCGCAAAAGGCCCGCGCCGCGGGCATTCACCTCATCCTCGCGACGCAGCGCCCCTCGGTCGACGTCATCACCGGCCTCATCAAGGCCAACATTCCGACCCGCATCGCGTTCCAGGTGTCGTCGAAGATCGACTCGCGCACCATTCTCGACCAGATGGGCGCGGAGGCGCTCCTGGGGCAGGGCGACATGCTCTACCTGCCGCCGGGCAGCGGTTTGCCGCAGCGCGTGCACGGCGCCTTCGTGTCCGACGACGAGGTGCACCGCGTGGTCAAGTACCTGAAGTCGCTGGGCGAGCCCGATTACATCGAGAGCATCCTGCAAAGTCCGGAGGAGGGGAGCGACGGCGGCCCCGCCGCGGACGGCGGCGCGGAGGCCGATCCGCTCTACGACCAGGCCGTCGCCTATGTCCTGAAAACCCGCCGCGCGTCGATTTCCTCGGTGCAGCGGCAACTGCGCATCGGCTACAACCGCGCCGCGCGGCTGATCGAGGAGATGGAGCGCGCCGGCCTCGTCTCGGCGATGCAGAACAACGGCAACCGCGAAGTGCTGGCGCCCGGCGGCGAGGGCTGAACCGCGGCGCGTGCCCGCGGTCTATCGCGCGTGCCCTGTCTGGAGACCATCGTGAAGAAACTGCTGTGCATGTTGGGAATGACCGTTCCGCTCGCCGCCTACGCGGGCGGGGTGGAGCGCCTGAACGCGTTCATCGCCGGCGCGAAGACGGCCGAGGCCGAGTTCACGCAGACCGTGATCGACAAGTCGGGGCGCGTGACGCAGAAAGCCAGCGGCAAAATGGCCTTCGCGCGGCCGGGCCGCTTCCGCTGGGATTACACCGCCCCCTACGAGCAGGTCATCGTCGGCGATGGCGCGAAGCTGTGGATCTACGACGCCGACCTGAACCAGGTCACGGTCAAGAAGCTCGACGACGCGCTGGGCGCCACGCCTGCCGCGCTGCTCGCCGGCGACAACGCGATGGCCAGGTACTTCGACCTGCGCGACGCGGGGGAGGGCGGCGGCCTGGAATGGCTGGAAGCCACCCCGAAGCACGCCGACACCAGCTTCGACCGTATCCGCATGGGCTTCAAGGGCGACACCCTGGTGCAGATGGAGCTCTTCGACCACTTCGGCCAGCGCACCACGCTGCGCCTGTCGCGCTTTGCGCGCAACCCCGCCCTGGATGCGGCGCGTTTCAGATTCACCCCGCCCAAAGGCGCGGACGTCGTGCGTGACTGACGACCTGTTCGCCACCCCGGCGCGCGACGCGCCACTCGCCGAGCGCCTGCGGCCGCGCCATCTCGACGACGTGGTCGGGCAGTCGCATCTGCTCGGCCCGGGCAAGCCGCTGCGCCTCGCGTTCGAGGCACGCCGCCTGCATTCGATGATCCTCTGGGGTCCGCCGGGTGTCGGCAAGACCACGCTGGCGCGGCTTGCGGCCGACGCCTTCGACGCCGATTTCATCGCCATCTCCGCCGTCCTCTCCGGGGTCAAGGACATCCGCGAGGCCGTCGAGCGCGCACGGCTCGACCAGGCGCAGGGGCGCGCGACCATCGTCTTCGTCGACGAGGTCCACCGCTTCAACAAGGCGCAGCAGGACGCCTTCCTGCCCCACGTCGAGGCGGGCCTGTTCACCTTCATCGGCGCGACGACGGAAAACCCCTCGTTCGAGGTCGTCGGCGCGCTCCTGTCGCGCGCCCAGGTCTATGTGCTGAAGCCGCTCGAGCGCGACGAGCTGATCGCGCTCATCGCGCGCGCGCGCGCCGCGCTCCCCGGCCTCGCACTCGCCGCAGGCGTCGACGCGACGCTTGCCGCGTATGCCGACGGTGACGCCCGCAAGCTCATCAATCTCCTCGAACGGCTCGACCTCGCCGCGCGCACCGCCGGCGTCACCGTCGTCGACAAGGATTTCGCGGAAAATGCGCTGGCGCAGTCGCTACGCCGGTTCGACAAGGGCGGCGAGGCGTTCTATGACCAGATTTCCGCGCTCCACAAGAGCGTGCGCGGCTCTGCGCCGGACGCAGCGCTGTACTGGCTGGTGCGCATGCTCGACGGTGGCGCCGACCCGCGCTACCTCGGGCGGCGGCTGATCCGCATGGCGAGCGAGGACATCGGCCTGGCCGACCCGCGCGCGCTCCGGATCGCCCTCGACGCGCTGGAAAGCTACGAACGCCTGGGGTCGCCCGAGGGCGAACTGGCGCTGGCCGAAGCCTGCCTCTATCTCGCCTGCGCGCCCAAGAGCAACGCGGTCTACACGGCGTATAACGCCGCGCGTGCGTTCATCGCGCAAAACCCGTCGAGCGAGGTGCCGCTGCATCTGCGCAATGCGCCGACCAAGCTGATGAAGACGCTCGGCTACGGGCACGCGTACCGCTACGCGCACGACGAGCCGGAAGCCTACGCCGCCGGCGAGCGCTACCTGCCGGACGACGTTCCCGAGCCGCACTGGTATCGCCCCACGCCACGCGGCCTGGAGGGCAGGATCGCGGAGAAGCTCGAGCATCTCGCCGCGCTCGACCGCGCCGCGCGCGAACCGGATACCGGCACATGACGCACGACGAAGCCTTCATGCGCATGGCGCTCGATCTCGCCCGCGCCGCCGCGGCCCGTGGCGAGGTTCCGGTCGGGGCGCTCGTCGTTTGCGACGGCGAGGTCGTCGGGCGCGGCTTCAACCAGCCGATCTCGAGCCACGACCCGAGCGCCCACGCCGAGATCATGGCCCTGCGCGACGCGGCGCGCACGCTCGGCAACTACCGGCTCGTCGATTGCACGCTCTACGTCACCCTGGAGCCGTGCGTGATGTGCGCCGGCGCCATCCTCCACGCCCGCGTCGCGCGCCTCGTGTATGGCGCGCGCGAATACAAGACGGGCGCGCATGGCAGCGTCATCGACGTGTTTTCCGAGGCGCGCCTCAACCATCATTGCGAAGTCGTCGGCGGCGTGCTCGGCGACGCCTGCGCGGCCCTCGTCTCGGAATTTTTCGCCGCGCGCCGCGCGCAGCAGAAGGCGCTGCGATGAACGGCGTCTACCTTGCGATCGACCTGCGCCTGCAGCAACTGTATCTTTTCGAACCTGCGCCCGAAGGCGACGTCCTGCTGCGCCAGTACCCGATTTCGAGCGCGGCGGCCGGCGCCGGCGAGCAGAACGGCAGCTACCGCACCCCGCGCGGACGGCATCGCATCGCCGAAAAGATCGGCGCGGGTGCGCCGCTGTTCGCGGTCTTCAAGGGGCGCGTGCCGACCGGCGAAATCTGGACCCCGGAACTAGACCGGACGCAGCCGGGCCGCGACTGGATCCTGACCCGCATCCTCTGGCTCGAAGGTCTCGAGCCCGGCCGCAACCGCGGCGCCGGCGTCGATACCCACGACCGCTACATCTACATCCACGGCACCAACGAAGAGCACCGGATCGGCACGCCCGCGTCGCACGGCTGCATCCGCATGAAGAACGCCGACATCGTCGAGCTCTTCGACCGCGTCGCGGTCGGCACCCGGGTCGACATCTCGGCCTGAACGGCCCGCGCCGGGCGCCTTTCAGGCACCCGGACACGGTAAAATGCCGCCTTTGCCCTTCGCGCCAGGATTTTCATGTCACACATCGTCTTGCGCCCCGGCAGCGCCGCGCTGTCGTCCTTCCGCCTTGCCAAGCTCCGCGACGAGGCGCGCCAGCGCGGGGTGTCGGTCGATCGCGTCGAGGCGCGCTTCTGGCATTTCCTGGAGATCGACAGCGACCTGGATGCGGCGGCCGAAGAACGCATCGCGCAGACGCTGGCCTATGGCACGAGCACCGATGTGCCGACGGAAAACACCGTGCAATTCCTGGTCACGCCCCGTCCGGGGACGATCTCGCCGTGGTCGTCGAAGGCGACCGACATCCTGAAGAACTGCGGTCTGGCACAGTTGCGCCGGATCGAGCGCGGGATCGCGTTCCGCCTGCTCGATGCCGCCGGCGCGCCGCTCGGTGGCGGCGACATCGAGCGCCTGCTGCCGCTCTTCCACGACCGCATGACCGAGGCCGTGCTGCCCTCGCTCGCGGCGGCCCACGCGCTGTTCCGGCATGTCCCGCCGCGTCCGTTGACCACGGTCGATGTCCTGGCCGGCGGCCGCGACGCGCTTTTGGCGGCGAATCGCGCGCTCGGCCTCGCGCTGTCGGCGGACGAGGTCGATTACCTGGTGGAGAACTTCACGCGCATCGGCCGCAATCCGACCGACGTCGAACTGATGATGTTCGCGCAGGCCAATTCGGAGCACTGCCGCCACAAGATTTTCAACGCGCGCTGGGTGATCGACGGCGAGCCGCGCGAGCCTTCGCTGTTCGACATGATCCGCGCGACCCACGCAGCGCATCCCGAAGGCACGGTGATCGCCTACACCGACAATGCCTCGGTCATCGAAGGCGGGGTCATCGAGCGCTTCTATCCCCGCGGCGACGGGCACTATGCGTTCGGCCCCGAACTCACCCACGTGCTGATGAAAGTCGAAACGCACAATCATCCGACGGCGATCTCGCCGTTTCCGGGGGCCGCGACCGGCAGCGGCGGCGAGATCCGCGACGAGGGCGCGACCGGCATCGGTTCCAAGCCGAAAGCGGGCCTCACCGGGTTTTCGGTGTCGAACCTGAACATTCCCGGCTGCGAACAACCTTGGGAGGCCGATCCCTACGGCAAGCCCGAACGCATCGTCACGCCACTGTCAATCATGCTCGAAGGCCCGATCGGTGCCGCAGCGTTCAATAACGAATTCGGCCGCCCCAATCTGGCGGGCTATTTCCGCACGTTTGAAGAAACCGTCGCCGGCGAGCGGCGCGGCTACCACAAGCCCATCATGCTCGCCGGCGGCGTGGGCAGCATCCGCGCCGACCACGTACACAAGAAGCCGCTGCCCGCGGGCGCGCTCCTGGTGCAGCTCGGCGGCCCGGGCATGCTGATCGGTCTGGGCGGGGGCGCGGCCTCGTCCATGGACACCGGCGCGAATGCCGCCGATCTCGATTTCGATTCGGTGCAGCGCGGCAACCCGGAAATGGAACGCCGCGCCCAGGAAGTCATCGACCGCTGCTGGCAACTCGGCGAAAAGAACCCCATCCTGTCGATCCACGATGTCGGCGCGGGTGGTCTGTCCAACGCGCTGCCCGAGCTGGTACACGGCGGCGGCAAGGGCGCTCGCGTCGAGCTGCGTGCGGTGCCGATCGAGGATACCGGGATGTCGCCGCGCGAGATCTGGTGCAACGAGGCACAGGAGCGCTACGTGCTGGCGATCCCGCCGGATCGCATCGGCGAGTTCCGGGCCATCTGCGAGCGCGAGCGCTGCCCGTTCGCGGTGCTGGGCGAGGCCACGGCCGACGGCCATCTCCTGGTCACCGACGGCCACTTCCAGAACGCGCCGGTGGACGTCGCGCTGGACGTGATCCTCGGCAAGCCGCCCAAGATGACGCGCGAGGTGACGCACCGGCAGCAGGCGCTGCCGCCCATCACGCTCGATGGCATCGACCTTGCCGACGCGGTGTTTCGCGTGCTCGCCATGCCGGGCGTGGCATCCAAGATGTTCCTCATCTCGATCGGCGACCGCAGCGTCGGCGGGCTCACGGCGCGCGACCAGTGCGTGGGGCCATGGCAGGTCCCGGTCGCCGACTGCGCGGTCACCCTGGCCGGCTATTCGACCGTCGCCGGCGAAGCATTCGCGATCGGCGAGAAGGCGCCGCTGGCGCTGATCGACGCGCCCGCCGCAGGGCGCATGGCGATCGCCGAGGCGATCACCAACCTTGCCGCAGCGCGTGTCCGTTCGCTGTCCGACGTCAAGCTGTCGGCCAACTGGATGGCCGCGGCCGGACACCCCGGCGAAGACGCGGCCCTGTACGACACCGTCGCCGCGGTATCCCGCTATTGCCAGGCGCTGGGGATTTCGATCCCGGTCGGCAAGGACTCGATGAGCATGAAGACCGTGTGGTCCGAAAACGGCGAGCAAAAGGCCGTGGTGTCGCCCATTTCGCTGGTCGTTTCGGCCTTTGCGGTCACGCCGGACGCGACCCGCCATCTGACGCCCGTGCTGCGGCGCGACTGCGGGGCGAGCGACCTCATCCTCATCGACCTCGGCCTGGGCAGGAACCGCCTCGGGGCATCGAGCTTCGCCCAGGCCTACCGGCAGGTCGGCGACCGCTGCCCGGATGCGCCCGCGCCGGCGGCTCTGCAGGCGTTCTTCGCCACCGTGCAGACCCTCGCCGCTGCCGGCCGGCTCCTCGCCTATCACGACCGCTCGGATGGCGGCCTGTTCGTCACGCTCGCCGAGATGGCCTTTGCCGGGCATTGCGGAGTCGACCTTCACGTCGATGAGCTGTGCCTCGACCAGATCCGCCACGAAGTCGAGGACGAAGGCCGGCCGGACCCCGAGATGCTGACCGAGGAAGACTACACATCGCGCATTTTCAACGTGCTGTTCGCCGAGGAGGCCGGTGCGGTCCTGCAGGTGCGGCGGGCCGATACCGCGGCCGTGATGCAGGCGTTCATCGACGCCGGCCTGCGTGCCGAGTTCCACGTCATCGGTGAGCCGAACGACAGCGACCGGCTGCGCATCCTGCGCGATGGCCGGGCGCTGTTCGACGCGCCGCGCGCGACACTGGCCGGCGCCTGGTCGCGCACAAGTTTCGAGATCGCCCGCCTGCGCGACAATCCGGCCTGCGCCGAAGACGAGTTCGCCGGCGTGACGCGCAGCGACGACCCGGGTCTGTCGTATGTGCTGAGCTTCGATGCGAACGACGACGTCGCCGCGCCCTTCGTCGCCAAAGGCGCACGCCCCGCGCTGGCGGTGCTGCGTGAACAGGGCGTCAACGGTCAGGTGGAGATGGCCGCGGCGTTCCATGCGGCCGGCTTCGACGCCGTCGACGTGCACATGAGCGACATCCTTGCCGGCCGCGTCGATCTGGCGCGCTTCAAGGGGCTTGCCGCCTGTGGTGGCTTCAGCTACGGCGACGTGCTCGGCGCCGGTGGTGGCTGGGCGAAGTCGATCCTCTTCAATGCCCGCGCCCGCGACGAATTCGCGGCATTTTTCCAGCGCGCCGACAGCTTTGCCCTCGGGGTGTGCAACGGCTGCCAGATGCTGAGCCAGTTGCACGCGCTCATCCCGGGCGCCGAGGACTGGCCGCGCTTCGAGCGCAACCTGTCGGAGCAGTTCGAGGCGCGTTTCAGCATGGTCGAGATCGTCGAATCGCCCTCGATCTTCTTCGCCGGGATGGCCGGCTCGCGCCTGCCCATCGTCGTGTCACACGGCGAAGGGCGTGTCGCGTGGCGCGATCCGGCGCACGCCGCGACGGCCCCGCTGGCCTTGCGTTACGTCGACAACTTCGGCGCGCCGACCGAGACCTATCCGGCCAACCCGAATGGATCGCCCGGCGGCGCGACCGGCTTCACCACCGCCGACGGCCGCTTCACCATCCTCATGCCACACCCCGAGCGCGTCTTCCTCGGCGCGCAGCTCTCGTGGCGGCCGGACGGCCTTGGCACGGTCAGCCCGTGGCTGCGCATGTTCCGCAATGCCCGCCGGTGGGTCGGCTGAAGTGTGAGAAAATGACCGGCTTTGTCCCCTGTTTGCCGCGGCCCGATTGATGAATGCACCACTCGACCTCCTGACCGACGACAACCTGCGCGCGCAGGTGAAACTTCTTGGCACCCTGCTCGGCGAAGTGCTCAAACAGCAGGCCGGGGATGAGGTCTTCGACGCCGTCGAGTTCCTGCGCCGCGGCTTTGCCGAGCTGCATGTCAAGGAAGACGAGGCGCTGCGCAAGCGTCTCATCGAAACCATCGAGTCGATGGCACCGGACGCGCTGGAGCAGGTCATCCGCGCGTTTTCCGCGTATTTCAGCCTGGTCAACCTCGCCGAGGAAACCTACGCGCACCGCAACCGGCGCCGCATCATGGCGCAGGACGGGCCGCTGTGGACCGGATCGTTCGAGCGCACGGTCGGCGAGCTGGCTGCGCAGAACATCAGCCCCGAGTCCTTGCAGCACCTCGTCGACCGGCTGCGCTTCTCGCCGGTGTTCACCGCGCATCCGACCGAGGCGCGGCGGCGGGCGGTCATGGAGGGGCTGCGACAGATCTTCGTGCTCTCGGAACGGCTCTACGACCCGTTCCTGGGGGACGCCGAGCGCGCCGAGATCACCCGGGATCTCGCGGCACGGATCAAGATCCTGTGGCGCACCGACGAGTTGCGCAAGCACAAGCTGGAGGTCGAGGACGAGGTCCGCAACGGGCTCTATTACGTCAAGGAAAGCCTGTTCGACGCCGTGCCGCGCGCCTACCGCTATTTCGAGAAAGCGATTCGCAAGCACTACGGCGACGACGCCGCGGGCCTGCCGCGGGTTCGCGTGCCAAGCTTCATCCGCTTCGGTTCGTGGATCGGCGGCGACCGCGACGGCAATCCTTTCGTCACCGCGCAGGTTACGGAATGGACGGTGCATACGCAGATGGCGACCGCGCTCGCCGAATACATCGAGCGCGCCCAGCTGCTCAAGCAGACGCTGACGCACTCGCTGCGCTGGTGCCAGCCTTCGCAGGCGTTCATGGAGAGCCTGGCGCGCGACGAAGCGCATTTCGGCGAGCAGGTGTTTCGCGGCACGGCGGTGCAGCTCTACACGCGCGAACCGTACCGGCGCCGCTTTGCGCTGGTCAAGGCGCGGCTCGAAGCCAATCTCGCCTACGTCAACCAGATGCTGGCAGGCCTGCCGGCGGTGGCCACGCATCTTGCCTACACGGACGCCGACGAACTGCTCGCCGACCTGCGGCTGGTCTACGATTCGCTCGCCAGCCATGGCGACCGCGATGTTGCGGAAGGGCCGCTCAAGGATTTCATCCGCCTGGTGGAAAGCTTCGGGTTTCACCTCCTGGCGCTCGACGTGCGCCAGGAATCGACGGTGCACACGGCCGCGACAGCGCAGATCCTGGCCCAGATCGATCCGGATTTCGATTACGCCGCGGCATCGGAGGCGGCGCGCATGGAACGGCTCTCCGCCTGGATCGCCCACATCGGCGCGCTGGACGTGGACGTCGCGCGGCTCGACGACGGCGCACGGGAGACGGTCGAGGTTTTCCGGCGCATGGCCAAGCTCCAGAACGAGGTGGGTACCCGCACCTTCGGCGCCTACGTCATTTCCATGACCCACGCGGCCTCGCACGTCATGGAGGTGCTGTTCCTGGCGCGCCTTGCGGGCATGTGCGGATTCGATGGCCGGGACTGGTTCTGCAATATCTCGGTATCGCCGCTGTTCGAGACCATCGAGGACCTGCGGCACAGCGAGGCGGTGCTCGAGTCGCTGTTCGCAAACGCCGTGTACCGCGCGCTGCTCGCCGCATCCGGCAACCTGCAGGAAGTCATGCTGGGCTATTCGGATTCGTGCAAGGACGGCGGCATCCTTGCTTCCAACTGGAACCTCTATCGCGCCCAGCTCGACATCATCGCCATCACCAGCAAGCACGGCATCGAGTGCCGCCTGTTCCACGGCCGCGGCGGCACCGTCGGGCGTGGCGGCGGGCCGACCCACGAGGCCATCCTCTCGCAACCCCCCGGGACGGTGAACGGTCAGATCAAGTTCACCGAGCAGGGCGAGATGCTCTATTACAAATACAGCAATCCCGAGACCGCGGCGTATGAAATCGGCATGGGCTCGACCGGCCTCATCAAGGCGAGCTGCGTCATGCTCGGCACGCCGAGGGAGGTCAAGGGCGATCACCTGAAAATGATGGTCGAGCTCGCGCACACGGGCGAAAAGGCCTACCGCGACCTGATCGAGCGGACGCCGGGCTTCATGGACTATTTCTACGAAGCGACGCCGGTCACCGAAATCGGCCTGCTCAATATCGGCTCGCGCCCGTCGCATCGCAAGAAAGCCGACCGCTCGATGGGCTCGATCCGCGCGATTCCGTGGGTCTTCGGCTGGGCGCAGTCGCGGCATACGCTGCCGGCGTGGTATGGCATCGGCAGCGCGCTGTCCGCGGCCGGTGACGACCCGCAGAAGCTCGCCCTGTTGCAGGAGATGTATCGCGAGTGGCCGTTCTTCCGGGCGCTGCTGTCCAACGTGCAGATGGCGCTGACCAAGGCGGACATGGAAATCGCCGGCGAGTACGCGGCCCTGTGCAGCGCGCCCAATGCGCGCGACATCTATGCGACCATCGCCGCGGAATACGAGCGCACCGTGAAGCGCGTGCTCGCCGTCGCGCAACTGCGTTCGCCGCTCGAAGAGAACGAGGCGCTGAGCTTGTCGCTGTCGCGTCGCAAACCGTACCTCGATCCGCTCAACCACATCCAGGTCAGGCTGTTGCGCCGCTACCGCGACGCGACGCAAAGCGATGAAGCCCGCGCGCGCTGGCTCACGCCGCTGATGCGCTCGATCAATGCGATCGCGGCCGGCATGCGCAACACCGGCTGAGCATGGAGGCGCCCACCCCGCAAACCGCCGCGCGGCGCCTGTCGCTGGGGATGAAGGTGTCGATCGGCCTCAACGTCGTGCTCGGGCTGGCCGCCTTCGGCCTCGCACTCTACGCCTTCATCCTCAATGTCGACATTGGCGACCTGCGGCGCCAGCTGTCGAAGGAGATCGAGACCCGCCAGCAGGCCGAGCGCTATCTGGCGGAAACGCGCAACCAGCTCGCGGAACGGGTGCGCGAGATCGAGACGCTGAAGGCGCAGCTCGAGTACCGGGGCTCCGATGGCACGCAGGGCGACGCGTCCAAACCCCAGTTGCCGGTGGTCGTCGGTTTCCGCTCCTCGCTGCTCGGCAAGGGCATGGTCGCGGTGATCGAGAACGGCTCCGACCGGTATCTCACCCTGGTGCTCACGGCGCGCAATCCGACGCTCGCCACCGCGCGCCGCTTCACGCTCGAACTCGCCCCCCGCAGCAGCAAGGATTTCGGACATCTCGAAGGCTGGCAGTTCGCCTCCGGCGACGAGCTGACCCTATCCCACGACGATTTTCGCGCCCTGACCGTGAGCGTTCCGTGAAGGTTTGCGCGGGTCTATAATCCAGGACAATCGAGTCCTGAAAGGAATGCCATGTCCGAGCTGATCGCCTTGCTCGAAAAATACAGCAAGCCCGGGCCGCGCTATACGTCATACCCGACCGCACCGTATTTTCATGCGGCGTTCGGCGAGGCCGACTGGCAGGCCGAACTCCTGGCGTCCCGGGACAACGCACGCGAGTTGTCTTTGTACGTCCACATCCCGTTCTGTGACACGCTGTGCTACTACTGCGGTTGCAACATGGTGGCGACCAAGGAATACGGCAAGACGCGCGGCTATCTGGAGCGCCTCGACCAAGAGATGGCACACACCGCACGCCTCATCGATCCGGCGCGCCGCGTGCGCCAGCTGCACTGGGGCGGCGGCACGCCGACCTATCTCAATCCCCACGACATCCGCCGGCTGATGGCCATGATCCGGGGCCATTTCGGCCATTTTGCGCCGGACGCGGAAATCAGTTGCGAAATCGACCCGCGCGAGTTGACCCGCGAGCACCTCGAAGCGCTGCGTGAAACGGGGTTCAACCGCGTGTCGTTCGGCGTCCAGGACATGGACCCCGCCGTGCAGCAGGCAGTCAACCGAATCCAGCCGCCCGCGCTCATCGATCGTGTGTACGGCTGGGCACGCGACCTCGCGTTCGACAGCATCAACATGGACCTGATCGTCGGGTTGCCGAAACAAACCGTGGCGAGCTTCGCCAGGACCCTCGACCATGTCGTCGCCTGGGCACCCGACCGGCTCGCCGTGTTCGGCTACGCGCATGTGCCGTGGCTGAAGAAGCACCAGAAGCTCATCCAGGAGTCCGACCTGCCGAGTTTTCCGGTTCGCCTCGCGCTCCAGCAGCTGGTCCACGAGCGGCTCGCCGCCGCAGGCTATGTGAACATCGGCATGGACCATTTCGCCAAGCCGGGTGACGAGCTGGTCAAGGCGCAACAGAACAAGACGCTGTGGCGCAACTTCCAGGGTTACACGACGCACAAGCACTGCGACATCATCGCCTTCGGCGTGTCCAGCATCAGTCAGACGCAGGACGTCTACATGCAGAATGAAAAGAATCTCAAGCGCTACGAGACCCGCGTTGCGGCGAGCGGCTTTGCGGTGGAGCGGGGGATTCGCCTGTCACGCGACGACCAGATCCGGCGCGACGCGATCACCCGCATCATGTGCGACCTGGAACTGGACCGGCGCGCGTTCGCGCGCGAATGGGAGATCGATTTCGACGCCTATTTTGCGGACGCGATGGGCGATCTTCGACCGCTCGCCGCCGACGCGCTGGTCATGATCGACGCCGACGCGATCCGCGTCACGCCCATGGGGCGTCTCTTCCTGCGCAACATCGCCATGTGCTTCGATGCCTACCTGAAGCAGGAATCGGGCAGCCAGCCCCGCTATTCGAGGACTGCCTGAGCCGCGCCGACAAGCGGCGCGGCGAACCGCTCAGCAGTTGTCGCAGCCGTCGTCGCCTTCGCGTTTCGGGCAGCCCTCCGGCCGCTTGGTCGGCGGCAAGGGACAGCGATTGATCTCGTCAGCGCCGCGCTGAAAATAGCAGGTCATCGCCGACGAACCGATACAGATCAGCCAGAAGAAGAAAAAGCCGATCGTGTAGGCCGCGATGCGGTGCTCGATCAGCGGTTCGCCCCGGTACATGATTTCCAAGGGGTCGAACGCGCTGGTGAAGAGGATGTCCGCGATGCCGGCGACGACAAAAGACGGCCACAGGATGTGTATGAGTCGCTGCATCATGGCAGGCCCCGGCTCATTCTTCCCGTTCGTGCGTCTTCTTGGAAAACCAGATGACGAGATACACCGCCATGCCGATGATGAACAGGATGGTGAACAGACTCAGCAACCCGATATCGCTCTTGAACAGCAAATCCATTACGACGTCCATGGTAGTCTCCCTCTGGTTGAAGAATTGTTGGCTTCGCGCAATTCACCCCCCGAACGTGGCCACCCCCTTGAAAGGGGTGTAGACCACGCCGGTCAGGCGCCATTTGCCCTGGGGTTCCTCGATCTGCACATGCCATTTGCCGTCCAGAAGCGACGGCATCGCGGCCGAGTAGGTGCCGATGCCCGCTGCCGCATCGGGCAGAAAGAGGATGGTGCGATCATGACCCTGATGGGTCGGGTGTACGAAACGCGCGCTGACGACCCTGGGTGCCATGGGTGAATCGGCGCCGAGGTGCAGATACAGGCGATCGCCTGCGCGTTCGATGCGCGCACGCACCCCGTGCTGACGCGCCCAGCGGTCACGTTCGATGACCTGGTTGATGGCAAGGCCGGCCTTGTAGTAGTCACCGACGACGAGGCCATCCGCGGTGCTCGCGGCAAGCCAGAGCGTGATGCTGCCGGCGATGACCGCAGTCAGCGGCATGATCATGAGCAGCCACGGCCAGGGTTCGCGGTACCACGGGTTGGGGGTCTGGACATGCATCGCGGCCTCCTCAGCGATTGAAAAACTTGGTCTTCGTGTCCTGCCGGATACGTGGATCGTCCACGGCCTGAACCTCGAACGCGACTTCGACCGAGCGCCCCTTGATATTGGCGGGGTCGGCAATGAGGCTCACCGGCACATCGACCACCTCCAGCGGGCCGGCGCTGACTTCCTTGGCCGGCGCAACGACCTTGAGATCAGGCAAACCCTTGGCGCTGATCACGTAGCGATGGGGCTGCCCGTCCTTGTTGATGATCTGCAGGCGATAGACGTTTTCGATCATCCCTTCGTCCGTTTCCTTGGAGAGCGCGGCGCGATCGCGCACCACGTCGACGCGCAGCGGCACCCGTGTGGCGAGGCTGTAGAGGAACGCGCCGGAGACGATGAGCAGAAGCGTGATGTAAACCAGAATGCGCGGCCGGAATACATGTTTGGCGATGTCCTTGTCGGTGTACTTGCCCTCGATGACGTTTTCCGTCGTGTAGCGGATCAGGCCGCGCGGATAGCCCATCTTGTCCATGATCTGGTCGCAGCCATCGATGCAGGCGGCGCAGCCGATGCACTCGTATTGCAAGCCGTTGCGAATGTCGATCCCGGTCGGGCAGACCTGCACACACACCCGGCAGTCGACGCAATCACCCAGCCCCATGGCCTTGTAGTCGGCATTCTTGCTGCGCGGGCCGCGCGGTTCGCCGCGCGAGCGGTCGTAGGTCACCGTCAGCGTGTCGGCGTCGAACATCACGCTCTGGAAGCGCGCATACGGGCACATGTATTTGCACACCTGCTCGCGCATGAAGCCGGCGTTGCCCCACGTGGCGAACGAGTAGAACGCGATCCAGAACGTCTCCCAAGGGCCGAGGCGCAACGTCATCAGCTCATGGGCAATGGTGTGGATGGGCGTGAAGTAGCCGACGAAAGTGAACCCCGTCCAGAACGCGAGAATGAACCACAGCAGATGCTTCAGGCCGCGCTTGCGCAGCTTGGTCGCGTTCCACGGCGACTTGTCGAGTTTCTTGCGCGCGATGTGGTCGCCTTCCGCCCATTGCTCGATCCACATGAAGAGTTCGGTGTAGACCGTCTGCGGACAGGCGAATCCGCACCACAGCCGGCCGGCGATCGCCGAAAACACGAACAGCGCATACGCCGAGAGGATGAGGATCGCGGTGAGATAAAGGAAATCCTGGGGAAAGAACACCCAGCCGAAGATGTAGAACTTGCGCGCAGCGAGGTCGAACAGCACCGCCTGGCGGCCGTCCCACGTCAGCCACGGCAGGCCGTAGTACACGGTCTGGGTGAGCAGGACGAAAAAGATCCGCCAATTGGCGAATGCGCCATGCACCGCGCGCGGCTGGATCTTCTCGCGAACCGCGTAGAGCTGGAGTTCGATGGGTTCTTCGTTGGCGGCCTGCGCTGCCGGTGTCGATGTGTTTTCGGTGCTCATGGATTCGTTCCGGTTTTCCGGGCCACCCGCGCCGGGCAGTCGGGAAAACCGACCGGCCGGAGCCGGTCGGTGCAAGGATTACTGTGCGGGCGCAGCAGCGGCGTTTTCGGCCGGTGCGGCAGCTTCCCCGCCCGGTGCGGCCGGTGCGGCCGGTGCGGCCGCTTGCGGCGCCGGTGCCGTTCCTCCGCCCAGACCCCAGACGTAGGCCGTCAGGAGGTGCAGCTTGGCCTGCTTGTTGGACGTGGTGCCCAGGGTCTGGTCGAGCGCCGGCATCACGCCGTTACGGCCTTTGGTGATGGTCTCGACGATGGCTGCCTCTGAGCCGCCGTACAGCCAGACGTTGTCGGTCAGGTTCGGCGCGCCCATGGCCTGCATGCCCTTACCGTCCGCCCCGTGGCACGCGGCGCAGTTGGCCTCGAACTTGGCCTTGCCCGCTGCGGCGAGCGCCGGGTCGTGTTTGCGCCCGGAGAGCGACAGCACGTAGTTGGCCACTTCGCGCGTTCCCGCCTCGCCCAGGGCGGCGCCCAGCGCCGGCATGGCACCCATACGGCCATTGGTGAGGGTTGCCTTGATGGTCTCCGGATCACCGCCATACAGCCAGTCCTTGTCGGTGAGATTGGGGAAACCCTTGGCGCCCATCGCGTCGGAGCCGTGGCATTGCGAGCAATAGGTCAGGAAGAGGTGCTTGCCGATGGAACGCGCTTCCGGGTCGGCGGCAACGGCCTGGATGTCCTGTTTGAGGAATTTCTCGTACACCGGCTGGAATTGCGCTTCGGCCGCCTTCACCTCGTCCTGGTATTCGGCCTTCGAGGTCCATTTCAGGATCCCGGGGAAACTGCCCAGGCCGGGCCACAGGATCAGGTAGACCAGCGCAAACACGATGGTGCCGTAGAACAGCCACAACCACCATGTCGGCAGGGGGTTGTTCCATTCCTGCAGGTCGCCGTCCCAGGCGTGTTCCTTCAACTCCGCCTTCTCGCCCGGGGCGAGCTTGCGCGTGGTCTGCATCTTGAGAAAGATTCCCGTGCCGATGATGCTGACCAAGGTGATGACAGTGATGTAAAGGGGCCAGAAGCCGCTCGTGAAGTCACTCATTTCTTGTCTCCATTCAATGGTTTCGAGCCAGCGTCCTCTTCCTCGAACGGCAGGCGCGCGGCTTCATCGTATCCCTTCTTGTTGGCGCGGCGATAAGTCCACCAGACGATGCCGACGAACAGCACGAAGGAGAAAACGGTGAAGATCGAGTCGAAGAGGGCGCTGCTCATGATGGTTTGTCCTGTCAGTCCTTGGGCGCGTGCGTACCGAGGACCTGCAGGTAGGCGATGAGCGCGTCGAGCTCGGTCTTGTTTTCGAGTTCCTTGGGTGCGTCGGCGATTTCCTGCTGCGTGTAGCCGTGGCCAACCCAGTTCAGCACTTCCATCTTGCGCTGGATGGTCGAGGCATCCACCGGGCGGTCGAGCCAGGGATAGGCCGGCATGTTGGACTCGGGAACCACGTCGCGCGGATTCATGAGATGGACGCGATGCCATTCGTCGGAATAACGCCCGCCGACGCGAGCGAGATCAGGCCCCGTGCGTTTCGAGCCCCACAGGAACGGGCGGTCATAGACGTACTCGCCCGCGACCGAGTAGTGGCCATACCGCTCGGTCTCGGCGCGGAACGGGCGGACCATCTGCGAATGGCAGCCGACGCAGCCTTCGCGGATGTAGATGTCGCGCCCCGTCAGCTGCAACGCCGTGTAGGGCTTCAGGCCTTCCACCGGCTGGGTGGTGGAGGTCTGGAAGTACAGCGGGATGATCTCCACCAGTCCGCCGACGCTGACGATCAGGATGGTCAGGAAGATCAGCAGGCCGACGTTTTTTTCGATGGTTTCATGGTTGATCATGTCGTCTCTCCTCGGTCATCAGGCATGCACGGCTTGCGGGATCGGGGCGTCGTTGACGGCGCGGCCCACGCTGACCGTCTTCCAGATGTTCCAGGCCATGATCGGCATACCGATGAAGAACAGGACCCCACCCACGAGACGGACCGTATAGAAAGGATAGAGCGCATTGAGCACCTGGGCGAAGCTGTAGGTCAGCGTGCCGTCGGCATTCGCCGCGCGCCACATCAGACCCTGCGCGACCCCGGCAATCCACATCGAGGCGATGTAGAGCACGACGCCGATGGTCGCGAGCCAGAAATGCGCGGTGATGAGCTTGACGCTATACATTTCCTCGCGGCCGAACAGGCGCGGAATGAGGTAGTACAGAGAACCGAGCGTGACCATCGCCACCCAGCCCAGCGCCCCGGAATGCACGTGGCCGATGGTCCATTCCGTGTAGTGCGACAGCGCGTTGACGGTCTTGATCGACATCATCGGGCCTTCGAAGGTCGACATGCCGTAGAACGACAGCGACGTGACGAGGAATTTCAGGATCGGGTCGGTGCGCAGTTTATGCCACGCGCCCGACAGGGTCATGATGCCGTTCATCATCCCGCCCCACGAAGGCGCGAGCAGCAACAGCGAGAACACCATGCCCAGCGACTGCGCCCAGTCGGGCAGGGCCGTGTACTGCAGGTGGTGCGGACCGGCCCACATATAGATGAAGTTGAGCGACCAGAAGTGCACGATCGACAGCCGGTAGGAATAGATCGGACGGCCGGCCTGCTTGGGAACGAAGTAATACATCATGCCCAGGAACGCGACGGTAAGGAAAAATCCGACCGCGTTGTGGCCGTACCACCATTGAACCATCGCATCATGCACGCCGTTATAGAGCGAGTAGGACTTGGTGAGCGTGACCGGCAGCTCGAGGTTGTTGAAGATATGCAACAGCGCGATGGTGATGATATAGGCGCCGAAGAACCAGTTGGCGACGTAGATGTGCTTGGTCTTGCGCTTCATGACGGTGCCGAAGAACACGATCGCGTAGGCCACCCAGACCACGGTGATCAGAAGATCGATCGGCCACTCGAGTTCGGCGTATTCCTTGGAGCTCGTGAAACCCAGCGGCAGGGTGATCGCCGCCAGGACGATGACCGCCTGCCAGCCCCAGAAGGTGAAGGCAGCCAGGCCATCGGAAAACAGACGGGTCTGGCAGGTGCGCTGAACGATGAAATACGATGTCGCAAACAGCGCCGTGCCGCCGAACGCAAAGATCACCGCATTGGTATGCAGCGGTCGCAGACGGCCGTATGACAGCCATTCGATCCCGTAGGTCAGGTCCGGCCAGATGAGCTGCGCCGCCAGAATCACGCCCACCAGCATGCCAACAATGCCCCACACCACGGCCATGATGGCGAACTGGCGGACGACCTTGTAGTTGTACGTCGTCGCTTCCATTCACGTCTCCCGTCACGTTGAAAACAAAATCACTACATGCCAATACGGTGATTGAGACACCATATTGCGATAATTATATCGACTAAAAAACCGCCTGCGTCAAGGTGTCGCGGTTTTTTTGAACCTTACTCCTTTTTCTCGGTCGCGTCATGCTCGGGCGCAACATGCGGCGTGTCGTCATCCATGAGGATGCTGTGCGCCGGCCCCTCCATGTCGTCGAACTGCCCGGAACGCACGGCCCACACGAGCACCCAGGCGATCAGGCCGACGAAAACCAGACTTACCGGGATGAGGAGGTAGACGATGTCCATCAGGCGTTGACCAGGATCGGTTCGGGGTCGCTGGGCGTGCCCGCCTTGAAATCGGACAGGCGCAGCGCATTGAGGACCACCAGCAGCGAGCTCGCCGACATGCCGATGCCGGCCATCCATGGCGTGACATAGCCGAGCGCGGCGGCCGGAATCGCGACGAGGTTGTAGGCCAGTGCCCACGCCAGATTCTGGCGGATGACGCGATGGGTCTTGCGCGCGACGGCGATGCCATCCGCGAGCGTGGTGAGCCGCGGGCCGAGCATGATCATGTCGGCAGCCGCCTGGGCGACGTCCGCACCTTCCCCCATGGCGATGGAGACCGCCGCCGCGGCGAGCACCGGGGCATCATTGATGCCGTCACCGACCATGGCGACGATGCGGCCCTGCGCCTGCAGTGCCTTGACGTATTCGAGCTTGGCCTCCGGCTGGGCGTCACCGCGCCAGTGCGCGATGCCAAGCTGCCGGGCCGTGGCGGCGACCGTTTTCCCACCGTCGCCGGACAGAAGATGCACCGTGATGCCGGCGCGTCCGATGGCCTTCAAGGCGCTCGCCGCGTCGGCGCGTGGGCTGTCCGCAAGGCCGAACCAGCCGAGAAATCCATCCTCACCGCCAAGCGCGACCCAGGTCATCTCCTCGTCGGCGGGCGGCGCCGCAGCGGACGCCCCGGCGAGGGCGGCAACGAACGCGGATGTGCCCAGGCGGTAGCGCCTGCCGTCGATCAATCCTTCCACGCCGAGACCGGGATGATTGCGCAGTTCGCTGGCGATCACCGGTGCAGGCGGTGGGCTTGCGGCCGCGTCCGCCTGTCGCAGCGCGCGCGCGATGGGATGTTCCGATCCGGCCTCCAGCGCGGCCGCAAGCGCGCCCAGCGTGCGCGCGTCCCGGTCGCCATCGGCAACCAGGCGCCGCAGGGTGAGCCTGCCGTAGGTCAGGGTGCCGGTCTTGTCGAACACCAGGTCGGTCGCGCGCGCCAGGGTTTCCAGCGCATGGCCGCGCGTGGTCAGGAGCCCCAGCCGCGTCAGGCGGCCCGTTGCGGCAGTGAGCGCGGCCGGGGTGGCGAGTCCCAGGGCACAGGGGCAGGTGACGACCAGGATGGAGACCGTGATCCACAGAACCCGCGACGGGTCGAGGACATACCACACCGCGGCCACGCCGGCGGTGACGACGAGCAGGAGTGCGACGAACCATGCCGCGGCCCGGTCCGCGAGTTGGCCGATGCGCGGTTTCTCGCTCTGCGCCCGGTCGAGCAGGCGCACGATCGCGGCGAGCCGCGTGTCGGCGCCCACTTTTTCGACGCGGATGACGAGCGGGCTCGACTGGTTGATCGTCCCGCCGACGACAGGGCTGTCGATCTGTTTGCCAACCGGGCGTGATTCGCCGGTCAGCATCGCTTCGCTCACCGTGCTCGCGCCATCGATGACGGTGCCGTCAGCCGGAATCGTCTCGCCGGGGCGCACCAGGATGACGTCGCCGGCGGCCAGCCGCGCGACCGGTATCTTTTCCTCCTCGCGCGCCGGGTAGCGTGGTAGCCGCGTGGTCGCGGCGGGGATGAGCTTCACCAGTTCCTCGACCGCAGCGCCCGCCCGGCGCCGCGCGTTCATTTCCAGAAACCGGCCGGTCAACAGGAAAAACACGAACATGGTGATCGAGTCGTAATAGACCTCGCCGTGGCCGGCAAAGGTCGCGTACACACTGGCGAGAAACGCCGAACCGATGCCGAGCGCGACCGGCACGTCCATTCCCAACGTGCGGCGCTTGACGTCACGCCAAGCGCCGAGAAAAAACGGCCAGGCCGAATAGAGGATCACGGGAATGGTCAACACCAGGCTGGCCCAGCGCATCAGCGCGCGGATGTCGTCGGTCATGTCCGTGGCCGTGTAGGTCGGCAGGGCGTACATCATGACCTGCATCATTCCCAGTCCGGCAATCGCCAGGCGCTTGATCGCGGTATTCCGTTCGCGGCGGAACAGTTCTTCCTGGCGGCCGGGATCGAAGGGATGCGCGACATAGCCGATGTCGGCGACCGCCTTGAGGATGTCCGAGAGCTTGATGCGCGCGGCGTCCCAGCGCACCCGCGCGCGCCGGGTCGCGTAGTTGATCTCGACCGACAGCACCCCGGGCAGGCTGGCGATGTGGCGCTCGTTCAGCCAGATGCAGGCAGCGCAGACGATGTTTTCGAGGATCAGCGCGGCCTCGCGGACGTTGTCCGCCTCGACCTTGACGAAGCTCTCCTGGATTTCGGGCAGATCGTACAACCCGAGCGCCTTGAGTTCCTCCACCGCGAGCTGGGGCGTGGCCGGCAGCGCGGTGCGGTGGTGGTAGTAGGCCCCCTGGCCGGCGTCGATGATGGTCTGGGCGACGGCCTGGCAGCCGCGGCAACACGTGTGCTGCTCGGTGTTCTCGAACCGGACGGGGTAGTCGGCGCCGGGCGGAACGGGCAGGCCGCAATGGAAACAGCAAAAAGAGGGGGCACCCGAAAGCCCAGGAGAGTCGCTCATAGGGTGCCCCAGAGGAGGAAGATAAAAGCAGTCTTCGAAAAAGACAAGTGCATCGTAATAGCAAAACTCTGAAACGTCAAGGGGGTGCGCGTAAAATATTTCGCCATGTCTTTCATCGACGACCAGTCCGCCCTTTTCCCGCCCGTCGAACGCGCCATGAAACAGCCGAACGGCCTGCTGGCGATCGGGGGCGATCTGTCGCCCGGGCGGCTCCTCGGCGCCTATCGTCGGGGCATTTTCCCATGGTTCAACCCCGGCGAGCCGATTTTGTGGTGGAGCCCCGATCCGCGCATGGTCCTCTTTCCCGACGACATCAAAGTCACGCGCTCGCTCGCCAAACGCATCCGCAACGCCGGCTTCACGGTGCGGGCGGATACGGCCTTCGCCGAGGTCATCGCGGCGTGCGCCGCGCCAAGGGGCGGCGAACCCGGCACCTGGATCACACTCGGTATGATCGAAGCGTATACACGCCTGTTCCGCATGGGCTACGCACACGCCATCGAAACCTGGAAGGACGGCGAACTGGTCGGCGGACTCTACGGCGTGGCGATCGGCCGCATGTTCTACGGCGAATCGATGTTCAGCCGCGTGCCGGACGCCTCCAAGGTCGCGCTGGTCGCGCTCGCCCGGCAACTGGGTTCGTGGGGTTTTGGCATGATCGACTGCCAGATGGAAACCGCCCATCTGGCACGCATGGGCGCGCGCCCGATCGCGCGCGCGGAATTCTGCCGCAGGCTCGCGGAATTGGTAGACTTGCCCCCGGTTCCCTCGCCCTGGAAGCTCGATGCACCCGACTGAGCCGCCGTTTCAGCGCATCCAGTTCTACCTGACCGCGCAATACGACTGCAGCTACCTGCCGGGCCGTCAGGCGCGCTCGCAGGTGGCCACCCCCGCACATCTCATCGATACCGCGACGTATTCCCGGCTCATCCGCGCGGGGTTCCGACGCAGCGGGCAGTTCACCTACCGGCCGTGGTGCGAGCGCTGCCGCGCATGCGTGCCGGTGCGCGTGCGGGTCGCCGACTTTGCGCCGAACCGCACCCAGCGCCGCTGCCTGGCGCGCAATCGCGCGCTGGACGCGCGTTTCCTGCCGCTCGATTTCCACGACACCCATTTCGCGCTGTACCGCAAGTACCAGGCGACCCGCCACACCGGCGGCGGCATGGATCAGGACGATTCGGCGCAATACAGTCAGTTTCTGCTGTCGTCGAACGTCGACAGCGTGCTGGTCGAGTTCCGCGACCGCGACGCGCTGGTCATGGTGAGCGTGATCGATCAGGTCGAGGACGGTTTGTCGGCGGTCTACACGTTCTTCGACCCCGAGCGTGTGCGCGACAGCCTTGGCGCCTATGGCGTGTTGTGGCAGATCGACCTTGCGCGACGGCTCGACCTGCCTTACGTGTACCTCGGTTACTGGATCGCAGCGGCGCGCAAGATGGCCTACAAGACCCAATACCGGCCGCTCGAGGGACTGGTCGACGGCCGTTGGCAATTGCTCGGCGAGTGAGGGCAGGGCGCCTCGCCGCCATTGTCGCGGCATGGGCATTGTCCGGCTGCGCGCTGATCGTCAGCGACCCGCGCGCACGGCAGCCAATGACGGGATTCGTCGCGCTCGACGGCGCGCCGCAGGTGTGGGTCGAGCCGGGCTTCACGGCCTACGGCGAGCGCGTCGCGCAGGTCCTGCCGCGCGCGATCGCCGCGGTCGAGCGTGCGCATGATCTGCCCTTTGTTTCGCCGCCACGCATCTACGTGTGCGGAACCGACGCCTGCTTCGCACGCCATGTCAGAACGCCCGGCCTGTCGGCCGCCGTGGTCCCCGACAACCGCTTGGTGCTGTCGCCCAACCTCGACCGCCCGCGCGAGCGCGAACGGCTCGAAGGACTGCTGACGCACGAGCTCGCGCACCTGCATCTCGGCCAGCGCATCGGGCACTATCATCCGACGCTGCCCATCTGGTTCCACGAAGGGTGGGCCGCCCTCACCGCGGCCGGTGGCGGCGCGGAATACGCCACCGACGAACAGGCGATCGCGGCGATCCGCGCCGGGCGCCACATCGACCTGGCGCGCCGCGACACGCCCGACCGACGGCATCGCGCGCCCGATTTCGGCCTCGACATCCATGTCTTCTACCGCCAGGCGATGCTCCTGGTCGGCTGGCTCAAAAGCCAGGACCCGGAACGTTTTCGCGCGCTCATACGGGCGCTTCAGGACAACCAGGATTTCGAGATCGCCTTCTGGGACGTCTATGGTGCGGCGCCGGCGACCATCCTGGAGCCGTTTTTCGCTGCCGTGCGCGATAATGGCGCCGCCCCCCAGCCTCCTCTGCAACCATGAAAGCCTATCTCGATCTCATGCGCCACGTGCTCGAACACGGCACGACGAAGGCCGACCGTACCGGCACCGGCACACGCTCGGTGTTCGGTCACCAGATGCGCTTCGATCTGGCCGCCGGGTTTCCGCTCGTCACCACGAAGAAGGTGCACACCAAGTCGATCATCCACGAGCTGCTGTGGTTCCTGCGGGGCCAGACCAACATCCGCTACCTCAAGGAAAACGGCGTCACCATCTGGGACGAGTGGGCCGACGCGCGCGGCGAGCTTGGCCCGATCTACGGCTACCAGTGGCGTTCATGGCCGGCGCCGGACGGCCGTCACATCGACCAGATCAGCCAGGTCGTCGAAACCCTCAAGCGTGACCCGGATTCGCGCCGCATCATCGTCTCTGCGTGGAATGTGGCGGATCTCGACAAGATGGCCTTGGCGCCGTGTCATGCGCTGTTCCAGTTCTATGTCGCCGATGGCCGGCTATCTTGCCAGCTCTATCAGCGCAGCGCGGACATTTTCCTCGGTGTGCCGTTCAACATCGCCTCTTATGCGCTGCTCACGCTGATGATGGCGCAGGTCACCGGCCTTGCGCCAGGCGAGTTCATCTGGACCGGCGGCGACTGCCACCTCTATCTCAACCATCTCGATCAGGCGCGTGAACAGCTCACGCGCACGCCGCGTCCCCTGCCGACGATGCATCTCAACCCGGAAGTCCGTGACATCTTCGCGTTCCGCTTCGAGGATTTCAGCCTTACGGGCTACGACCCGCACCCGGCGATCAAGGCGCCGGTCGCGGTATGAGCGCGCCGCGGCCGCGCATCAGCGTGATCGCCGCGCTGGCGAAGAACCGCGTGATCGGCATCGAAAACCGTCTGCCATGGCGGCTGCCGGAAGACCTCGCGCATTTCAAGGCGCTCACGCTGGGACACCCCGTGGTCATGGGGCGCAAGACCTTCGAGTCCCTCGGCCGCCCGCTCCCCGGGCGCACGAATATCGTCGTCACCCGCAACCCCGGCTATCGCCAGCCGGGCTGCCACGTCGTCGACTCGATCCCCGCAGCACTGGCCCTCGCGCGGGATGCCGACGAGATTTTCTTCATCGGCGGCGCCGAACTCTACGCGCAGGTCATGCCACTCGCCGATCGCCTCTATCTCACCGAGGTCGATCTCGAACCGGAAGGCGACGCCTGGTTTCCGGAATACGAGCGCAGCGCGTTTCACGAGCGCTCGCGCGAGAGCCACGTGGGCGAGAAGGGCGACCGTCTGCGCTTCGACTTCGTGGTTTACGAGCGCACGTGACGCCGCGCGCGCTCACTCGCCCGTCTTGCCGGCGCGCGCCAGCATGTTCATGAACTCGCCGGGTAGCGGAAAGACGATGGTGTTCGACTTGTCGCTGGCGATGGTGGAGAGCGTCTGCAGATAGCGCAGCTGCATGGCCTGCGGATTCTGCGACAGCACCGCCGCGGCCGCCAGGAGCTTTTCCGAGGCCTGCAGTTCGCCCTCGGCATGGATCACCTTCGCGCGCCGCTCGCGTTCGGCCTCGGCCTGGCGGGCGATCGCCCGCACCATCGACTCGTTGATGTCGACATGCTTGATTTCGACATTCGACACCTTGATGCCCCAGGCATCGGTCTGCGCGTCGAGGATCTGCTGGATGTCGAGATTGAGCTTGTCGCGCTCGGCAAGCATCTCGTCGAGCTCGTGCTTGCCGAGCACAGCGCGCAACGTGGTCTGTGAGAGCTGGCTGGTCGCGCTCATGTAATCCTCGACCTGCAGCACCGCCTTGGCCGGATCGACGACGCGGAAATACACCACGGCGTTGACCTTGACCGACACGTTGTCGCGCGAGATGACGTCCTGGCTCGGCACATCGAACACCACCGTGCGCAGCTCGGTTTTCACCATCTGCTGGATACCCGGCAACACCACCACCAGCCCCGGCCCCTTCACGCGCCAGAAGCGGCCGAGCATGAACACCACGCCGCGTTCGTACTCGCGCAGGATGCGCAGGCTCGACGCCAGCAACACTACGATGAGGATGACGACCGTCAGCCAGCCGAATTCAAACATGGGGATTCTCCTTGGAGTCGGGTTGAACGGGTTCGACGTCGAGCGCGAGATCATGGCGTGCGGTGACCCTCACCACCGTCCCCGGCGGGAGGCGATTGCGGCTATGGATCTGCCACAATTCGCTGTGGATACGGGCCCAGCCGGGTTTGACCACGGTTCCGGTCGCGCCGATCAGGGCCTCGCTGCCGGTCACCACCGGCCGGCGGCGGGCGGCAAGCGCGAGCCGTGCGACGACGAAGGAAAACGCGGCAGCGGCCACGGCCAGCGGCGCGATGAGTTTCCAGGAGATGCCCAGACCCGGCGCGTCGACATCGATCAGCATCACCGAGCCGATGACGAAGGCAGTGATGCCACCGAGCCCCAGCGCACCGAAGCTGGGTGCGAAGGCTTCCGCTGCCATGAGCGCGACGCCGAGCAGAATCAGCGCCAGACCCACGTAGCTGACCGGCATGAGCTGCAGCGCGAAGAGGGCGAGCAACAGCGCAATGCCGCCGACGATGCCGGGCAGAACCATGCCGGGGTTGGCGAATTCGTACAACAGACCATAGATGCCGATGATGAGCAGAATGTAGGCGATGCCCGGGTCGCCGATCACCGCGAGCAGCCGGCTGCGCCAGTCGGGCTCGACCCGGACCACCGCGAGCCCCGCCGTGTCCAGCGTGACCGTCCCTGCCGCCACGCGCACCTTGCGGCCGTGGCTCTGGCGCAAAAGGTCGGACAGATCGGTCGCAACGAAATCGACGACGCCGAGCCTCGCGGCCTCGCTCGCCGGCAGGCTCACCGCCTCGCGCACCGCACGTTCCGCCCACTGGGCATTGCGCCCGCGCAGTTCGGCAAGGCCGCGGATGTAAGCGGCGGCGTCATGGACCGCCTTTCTCGTCTTGGCGTCGACCGGGGCCTCCTTGCGCGCCGTGCCGCCCTCCGCCGCCGGCGCGAGGTCCACGGGCGTTGCCGCGCCCAGATTGGTCGCCGGCGCCATCGCCGCGACGTGGCTGGCGTAGAGAATGTACGTGCCGGCGCTGGCGGCACGTGCCCCTTGCGGCGAGACATAGGTCGCCACGGGAACCGGCGAGGCGAGAATGGCCTTGATGATGCTGCGCATCGAAGTATCGAGACCGCCCGGGGTATCCATTTCGATCACCACCAAGCGCGCGCCGTGGCGCGCCGCGCGCTCGATGCCGCGTACCACGTAATCCGCAAAAGCCGGGCCGATCGGGCCGGAGACGGCGAGCACATGTACCTCGGCGGCGCGCGCCGGCAGCGCCCAGAGCAGGGCGACGGCCAGCGCGGTGAACCACTTCATCATCGTCATGCATTGACTGTAGACCGTGCGGCGGCCCGGCGGAAGGGTATCAATCGCCAAACACCGTGACCCAAAGCGTACGCACCGCGTCCGGATAGGCATCGAGCGTCGCGCGCGGCACGCGCGCCTCGGCCGCACCGGCCAGTTTGACCGCGTGTTGCTGGCGGCGCAGCTCGCGGTACGCGTCGGCGGCGGCGCGCGCGACCGCCTCGGGCAGCAGCCCGAGCGTGGCAGCCCGGTGCAGGAGCGCGATGTTGCCAATGTTGTTGGTGAGCTGCGGATGCGCATGGGCGAAAGCGAGCACCAGAAACTGCACCGCGAATTCGACATCGACGATGCCGCCGGGATCGTGCTTGAGGTCGAAGAGCCCGCTCGGGTTGGGGTGGCCGGCGTGCATTTTCTCGCGCATGGCAAGCACCTCGGCCTTGAGACGGGCGATGTCGCGCGGCTGGCAGAGGACCTCGCGGCGAATGGCTTCGAAGGCTGCGCCGACCGCGGCGTCGCCGCACACGAAGCGCGCGCGGGTGAGCGCCTGATGTTCCCAGGTCCAGGCCTGGTTGAGCTGGTAGTCGCGGAAAGCGTCGATCGCGCTGACCAGAAGACCCGATGCGCCATCCGGACGCAATCTGAGGTCGGTCTCGTAGAGGATGCCCGCGGGGGTGAGCGTCCCCAGCCAGGTGTTGATGCGCTGCGCGAGGCGCGCGTAGATTTCCGCTGCGCGCTCGTCGGCATCGTCGTACAGGAACACCAGATCGAGGTCGGAGGCATAGCCCAGCTCCTTGCCGCCGAGTTTGCCGTAACCGATGATGGCGAAGCGCGGGGCGTCGCGATGACGGGTCTTCAGGCCGGCCCAGCAGCGCCGGAGGGTTTCGGCAAGGAGCGTGTCGGCAAGTGCCGAGAGGTGATCGGACAATCGCTCCAGGGCGAGGCGACCGGCGACGTCCTGTGCCAGCAGATGGAGCGTGTGCACGTGCTTGAAACGCCGCAAGGCGTCCATCTGCGCTTCGGTATCGCCCGCCAGTGCGTCCAGGTCGGCCGCAAGGCGGGCAGCCAGCGCCGGCCAGTCGGGCTCTTCCATGAGGGCGCGCGGATCGATCAGTTCGTCGAGAAGGACCGGCTGGCGGGAAAGCATCTCTGCCGCCCACGGGCTTGCGGAGAGCAGCCGGACGAGCTGGCGCAAGGCCGCCGGGTATTCGGTGAGCAGGGCGAGATACGTGGCGCGGCGGGCGATCGCCTGGATGAGGGTTGCAAAGCGTGCGAGGGTGTCCTCGGCGTTGGGCAGGCTGCCGATCACCTCGAGCGCTGGCGGCAGAAGGGCGTCGAGACGCTGGCGCGTGGACTCCGGGAGCGCGTCACTGGCGTCGCGCAGGGCCGCGAGAATGTCCAGGGCGCGCTCGGGGTCAGCGTAGCCGACAGCAACCAGCGCTTCGCGCGCAGCGGCGTCGCTCATCTCTTTGCGCACCAGCGGCGCCAGCGGGTGGCTATGCTGGTCGGTCTGCGGCGCAGCGAACACCTGCTCGAAGTGGCGCGTGACGCGCGTCCGGTGGACATCGAGCGCCGAGCGCAGCGCGCCGTAGTCGGGCACTGCCATGGCGCGCGCGAGCATGGCCTGCGACGCGGCGTCTTCCGGCAGGAGCTGGGTCTGGGCATCGTCGAGATACTGGATGCGGTGCTCGACACGGCGCAGGAAATCGTACGCGGCGGCGAGCTCGTCGTGCGCCGCCGCGGTCAGCAGCCCGATCTCGGCGAGCCGGGCGAGTACCGCGAGCGTTGCCTGGGCGCGCAGGGCGGGCTCTTGTCCACCGCGGATGAGCTGGAAAACCTGGGCGATGAATTCGATTTCACGGATGCCCCCCGGGCCGAGCTTGACGTTGTCCTGGAATTCGCGGCGCGCCACTTCGCGGCGGATCTGGGCGTGCAGATCGCGGATGGCGGCGAAGGCCCCGAAGTCGAGGTATTTGCGGTACACGAATGGCTGAACGATCGCCATCAGCTCGGCGTGACGGTCGCCGGTGAGCGGTCTGGCCTTGATCCAGGCATAGCGCTCCCATGGCCGCCCCTGCGCGACGAGGTAGTCCTCGAGCATGTCATAGCTCATCGCCAGCGGGCCTGAATCTCCCCACGGGCGCAGGCGCAGGTCGACGCGAAACACGTGCCCGTCGGCGGTCGCCTCCGAGAGGGCGCCGGCAACGCGCCGCCCGAGACGGACGAAGAACTCGTGATTGGAAAGCGGCTTTGCGCCATCGGTTTCGCCTTCGTCGGGATAGAGGTAGACGAGGTCGATGTCCGACGAGACGTTGAGCTCGCCGCCGCCGAGCTTGCCCATGCCGACGACGACAAGGCGCTGCGGCTCGCCCGCGGCGTTGCGCGGTTCACCGTGGCGTGCTGCGAGTTCGCGGTGGTGGATCGCGACGGCCTGGGCGATGGCGAGCTCGGCGAGTTCGCTCCAGGTGCGCATGACCTCCGCGAGATCCGCGCGTCCGCTCAAGTCGCGCGCCGTGGTTCGCACCCACACGCGCTGCCGCAGCTGCCGCAGGCGCGTGTCGAGCGCCGGCGCATCACTCGCATCCGCGAGGAATGCCGCCATCGCATCGCGCGTCCAGGGCGCATCGAGACGCTCGACCTCGCTCGCCAGAGCGGGCTGCGCGGCCAGAAGGCGGCGCGCGAAACGGGAACAGGATTGCAGCAATTGGAGTGCGGTGTCGGTCATGGCGAGGCTTTTTCGGCTCGGGCGAGGCGCGTAGAATCAGGCCTCCTTTATAACCGATAAGCATGGGAGTCCCGCAACATGGCCAATCTCGAATCCGTCCTCACCGAAACCCGTGTCTTTCCGCCGCCCGCCAGCTTCGTGGCGCAGGCCAACGTCAAGGGTATGGAGGGCTACCGCGCGCTGTGCGCGCAGGCCGAGGCCGATTACGAAGGCTTCTGGGCCGAACACGCACGGCAGCACATCGACTGGCACAAGCCGTTCACGCGCGTTCTCGACGAGTCGAAAGCGCCGTTCTACAAATGGTTCGACGATGGCGAACTGAACGTCTCCTACAATTGCCTGGACCGCCATCTGGCGACCCGGGGTGAGCGGACCGCGCTGATCTTCGAGGCCGACGACGGTGCGGTGACGACTGTGACCTACAGGGAACTTCACGCCCGCGTGTGCCGCTTCGCCAACGGCCTCAAGTCGCTCGGCGTCGGGAAGGGCGACCGCGTGATCGTCTACATGCCGATGAGTATCGAGGCGGTGGTGGCGATGCAGGCCTGCGCGCGCATCGGCGCGATCCATTCCGTGGTGTTCGGCGGCTTCTCCGCCAAGAGCCTGTTCGAGCGCATCGAGGACGCCGAGGCCAAGGTCGTCGTCACCGCCGACGCGTCGCTGCGCGGCGGCAAGGCAATCCCGCTCAAAGCAGCGGTGGACGAAGCCCTGGCGATGGGCGACACCTCCTGCGTCGAGCACGTCGTCGTGTACCGGCGCGCGGGCAGCGAGATCGGCTGGACCCCGCGCGACGTCTGGTGGCACGAGCTCACCCAGACTCAGGCCGAAACCTGCGACCCGGTGTGGGTCGGTGCGGAGCATCCGCTCTTCATCCTCTATACGTCCGGGTCGACCGGCAAGCCCAAGGGCGTCCAGCATTCGACCGGGGGCTATCTGCTGGGGGCGCTGCTGTCGATGAACTGGGTATTCGATGCCAAGCCGGACACGGATGTGTTCTGGTGCACAGCCGACGTCGGCTGGATCACCGGCCACACCTACGTCGCCTATGGCCCGCTGGCACTGGGCATGACCGAGGTGATTTTCGAGGGGATTCCGACCTACCCGCATGCCGGACGCTTCTGGGAATTGATCCAGAAACACAGGGTCACGACCTTCTATACCGCGCCGACCGCGATCCGCAGCCTGATCAAGCTCGGCGCCGACCTGCCGACGAAATTCGATCTCACCTCGTTGCGCCTTCTGGGAACCGTCGGCGAGCCGATCAACCCCGAGGCGTGGATGTGGTATCACGAAGTCGTCGGCCAGAAGCGCTGCCCGATCGTCGACACCTGGTGGCAGACCGAGACCGGATCGCACATGATCGCGCCCTTGCCCGGCGCAGTGCCCACCAAGCCGGGTTCCTGCACCTTGCCGCTGCCCGGCATCATGGCCGATGTGACCGACGAACACGGCGGGCCGGTCGAGAAGGGGCATGGCGGCTATCTGGTCATCAAGCGTCCGTTCCCCAGCCAGCTACGCACCCTGTGGGGCGATCCGGAGCGTTTCAAAAACACCTATTTCCCCGCGGAACTCGGCGGCAAGACCTATCTCGCCGGCGATTCCGCCCATCGCGACGATGACGGCTATTTCTGGATCATGGGCCGCATCGACGACGTTCTGAACGTCTCCGGTCATCGCCTCGGCACGATGGAAATCGAGTCCGCACTGGTTGCCAATCCGCTGGTCGCGGAAGCCGCGGTGGTCGGCCGTCCGCATGAAATCAAAGGCGAAGCCGTGGTGGCTTTCGTCGTCCTCAAAAGCAGCCGGCCGACGGGCGACGCCGCGCGCCGCATCGTCGCCGAGCTGCGCGAATGGGTCGGCAAGGAAATCGGCCCCATCGCCAAACCCGACGAAATCCGCTTCGGCGACAACCTGCCCAAGACGCGTTCCGGCAAGATCATGCGCCGACTGTTGCGCGCGATCGCCAAGGGCGAGGAAATCACGCAGGACGTCTCGACCTTGGAAAACCCCGCGATCCTCGATCAGCTCAAGGAAACCGTGGCGTGACCGCCATCGCTGTGAAAATTCTCGCCTTTGCCGGCAGCAACCGCCGCGATTCCTGGAATCGCAGGCTGCTCGATCGGGCCGTCACGCTCGCCGGCGCCGCGGGCGCCACGGTCACGTCCGTCGCGTTGGCCGACTATCCGTTGCCGCTGATGGACGAGGACCTCGAGGCCCGCGACGGTCTTCCGGACAACGCGATCCGCTTGAAGGCGCTGTTCAGGTCACACGACGCCTTGCTGATCGCAAGCCCCGAATACAACAGCTCGATTCCGCCGCTCCTCAAGAACACGCTCGACTGGGTATCGCGGGCCTGGCAGGGGGAATCCGGGCTGGTGCCATACCAGAACAAGGTCGCGGCACTGCTTGCCGCATCCCCGGGCCAGTTTGGCGGCATGCGCATGCTGCCGCATTTGCGGCAGGTGTTGAACGCCTTGGGCGTGCTCGTGCTCCCCGGGCAGTTTTCGCTCCCTCAGGCCGACCGCGCATTCGACGGCGCCGGGCGGCTGCGCGACGAAGCGCGGCTGGACGCGCTGCTTCGCGAACTGATCGAAACCACGGCAGCCTTGAACGCGCGACGCCAAGCGGCGTGAAGCGCGAAGCACCGGAAAGAAGCCCGAAGGAAGCGCGCGCGCCGGGGAGGAAGGGTTGTCGGTCCGGGTGCGTAAGATCGAGGTTCGCAAGATCGAGCTCGTCGGCCTTCGCCCACATTAGTTCGCATAATGTATATTATGTTAAATCATCGCCCAGAGCGATCCAGCGCAAACCTTCGCCGCGACGGTGCACCGCTCGCTCGATAGCCCCCTGCCGGTTCGTCCAAAGCAAGCACCGGTTGGCAATCCTGCTGCCAAGCCTGCCAAGAATCACGATCGTTGCGGTTTCCAGGTCAGAACTTCAAAA
>Ga0272446_1000860_pt1 | contig 46300 bp, 41 predicted proteins | sample YNPCB0061_FD_194587 | JGI IMG/M metagenome (GOLD analysis project Ga0272446, IMG submission 194587) | Hot spring microbial mat communities from Yellowstone National Park, WY, United States - YNP-CB-006-1 | ecosystem: Environmental > Aquatic > Thermal springs > Hot (42-90C) > Sediment | place...
GGGCTAAGTTTTGCAGTACAAGGACTATTCACTCCTGTCATCTCGGCGATTTTGATGCCCTTGAGTTCTGTTACGGTTGTTAGTTTTGCTACGCTGGCGGTGAGTTTGTGGGCAAGAAGGATTATCAATGGGAACGGCGTTTAAAAGATACTCCTTTTTCATATTTTTGCTAAATACAGACGTTTGACATAAATTTCTCAAAAACTTTCAAGCATTTTTCTATTGATGAATGTAAAATAACCATCTAAAAATTAATTTTGTAAGCGATATTTTTTACGATTTTGACATACATCAAACAAATCATTAATGAGTAATACAACGATACCTATTTATCAGCCAAAAAATAAAATACGTATTGTTACTGCCGCCTCGCTTTTTGATGGACATGATGCGGCTATCAATATCATGCGAAGGATTATGCAAGCCTCTGGTGCTGAGGTGATTCACTTAGGGCATAATCGTTCAGTACAGGAAATAGTGGATTGTGCGATTCAGGAAGATGTCCAAGGAATTGCTGTTACCTCTTATCAAGGAGGTCATGTAGAGTATTTCAAATATATGTATGACCTTCTGAAAGAAAAAAATGCAGGACATATCAAGATTTTTGGTGGGGGAGGAGGGACTATCCTTCCTTCTGAGATAGAGGAATTACATCAATATGGCATTGCACGTATCTACTCGCCTGATGATGGCAGGGCAATGGGCTTGCAAGGTATGATAAATGACTTATTAGAAAAATGTGATTTTCCAACTGTTGATGTTGCGAGTTTGGTGAGTACACTGCAATAGGTCAGAAAATTACACAACAAAAAAAGCGTTGATATATCAACGCAAAAATATTTTAACTATGCGATTCTCCTTTCTTATGGATAGGAGATGAAATTAAACTTCAAATCTACATCATCAGCGTACTCCTCGCCACTCTCGAGCATATCTAAGTCGCCTTCTTTGTAGTACCAATTTACTTCAGCCTTTCCTCCTTTATTTTTCACATAGTTTTCGAGCATATCAAATATTTCTAAGAAACGCCTTGATGAACTCGTATTGAAATAAGTCATCTTGAAATTGAATACAAAACTTCTCCCGGGTTGTGAGAGATAACTGTTAAGCCATTCAAAAATAGGCTGAAAAAATTCTATGGTGTATTCGTGATAAGATTCACCTGACATTTCTAAGATATTCGTCTGCGCATTAAAATCTACCGTAGGAATGTAGGTTGAGCCTTTGATGAATAAGTTGTCCATGTGCTTTGCTCGGGTTTAGATAATCTAACAGCTAAAGTCAAACTGTTGCCTAAAAATATCTTTGTTTTATTAATTAAAATTGGTTATAAAACTCTCAAAAATAAACAATTTTTTAATTTCAATGCAATTTTACAAAAATAATACTTTGGAAATACAAATTGAAACAAACTTTTACAGGAGTTTATATACAAATAAGAACATTTGTGGGGGTTGTCTGATAAATGCCTTTTATTATTCAACAATAATACAAAAATTATGACAATATTTATAAAATCGCAATTTTTTTTAAAAATAAAGGCATAAACTTTTAGAATTTATGCCTTTATAGGAAAACTGTTTATTTTCCTTTCTTTTTATTATTACGGTCTTTCTTCTTACGTTTGTCCCTATCATTTCGGTCTCTCTCGTTGCGTCTATTATTCCCTCCTTCTCCGCCAGTGCCTTGCTCTGCCTTAGGAACGGTACCTGTGATAGGCGAAAGGTCTCTCTTGCCATATACTTCCCCTTTGAAAACCCAGACCTTAATACCTATTTTCCCATAGACTGTCAATGCTTCTGAAATCGCGTAGTCAATATCTGCTCTAAGGGTATGCAAAGGAACTCTTCCTTCTTTGTACTCCTCTGTACGCGCCATTTCCGCACCACCCAAACGACCTGAGATACGAATCTTAATGCCTTGCGCTCCTACTCTCATCGCATTACTAATGGCTTGTTTCATAGCACGGCGATAGGAGATACGACCTTCTATCTGTTGGGCTATTTGCTGACCTATCAAGCGTGCATCAATTTCTGGTCTTTTGATTTCATAGATATTGATTTGCACATCTTTTTTTGTTACTTTCTTCAGTTCTTCTTTGATAGTATCTACTTCCTTCCCACCTTTACCGATTACTACGCCAGGGCGAGCAGTATTGATAGTAATGATGATACGCTTCAATGTCCTTTCAATAACGATTTTGGCAATGCTTCCTTTGGGAATACGCGCATTCAAGTATTTTCTGATTTTTTCGTCTTCTACTAACTTCTCAGAAAAATCTCTGCCACCATACCAATTAGAATCCCAACCTTTGATGATTCCAAGTCTTAGACCATTAGGATTTACTTTTTGTCCCATAGTATTTTACCTCTTTTTTAATCGTTATTTGCCTCTGTTGTATTATTTTCAGGAGAGTTAAGCACTGCTTGGGGCGCAACTAACTCATCTACTATCAAAGTTACATGATTTGAACGCTTGCGAATGCGATACCCTCTGCCTTGTGGGGCTGGACGCATTCTTTTCAGCATAGTACCACCATCTACATAAATGGTTTTGACATATAGGTCAGCATCTTCTATTCTTCTGCCCTCATTTTTCTGTTCCCAGTTAGAGATAGCAGAAAGCAATAATTTTTCTAACTTTTTTGCTCCTATACGAGCTTCGAACTTCAATATGTTCAGCGCTTTTGTTACCTTCTGTCCCCTAATCATATCAGCCACCATGCGCATTTTTCGTGGTGAGGTAGGGACATTTTTTAGTCTTGCTACTGCTTCCATTATTTCTTTTTATCTTTTTTAGCTGTATGTCCTCTAAATGTACGAGTAGGTGCGAACTCACCAAGTTTATGACCTACCATGTTTTCAGTTACATAAACTGGGATAAATTTATTCCCGTTGTGTACTGCAAATGTATGACCAATAAAGTCAGGAGAAATCATTGAACGCCTTGACCATGTTTTGATGACTGACTTTTTTCCACTTTCATTCATCGCCAATACTTTATTTTCAAGGCGAAAATCTATATAGGGTCCTTTTTTAAGTGAACGTGCCATTATTTTTTCCTCCTACTGATGATTAATGAGTTAGAATATTTCTTAGGGGTACGAGTCTTTTTACCTTTAGCATAAAGACCTTTGCGAGAGCGTGGATGTCCTCCTGATGCTCTACCTTCACCACCGCCCATTGGGTGGTCAACTGGGTTCATGGCAACTCCTCTGGTACGAGGTCTGCGTCCCATCCAACGAGTACGACCTGCTTTGCCAAGTTCTACGTTCATGTGGTCGCTATTAGACACAGAACCTACTGTAGCTAAGCAAGCGGTAAGTACCATACGAGTTTCCCCGGAGGGCATCTTAAGTATGGCATATTTGCCTTCTCTACCGAGCAACTGAGCATAAGTGCCAGCGCTACGTGCCAAGCTACCACCTGCACCGGGTTGGATTTCAATGTTGTGAACGATAGTACCCACAGGAACTTCGGCAAGGGGAAGTGCATTCCCTACTTCGGGGGCTACTCCTGAACCAGAAATGATTTTCTGACCTACTTTAATTCCATTTGGGGCAATAATGTAGCGTTTTTCTCCGTCTTCGTATTGTACTAAAGCAATACGTGCTGTGCGGTTAGGGTCGTACTCTACACCTATTACCTCAGCAGGTATATGATGCTTGTTTCTTTTGAAATCTACAATACGGTAGAGTTTCTTATGACCGCCGCCTATGTAGCGCATGGTCATTTTGCCTGTGTTGTTCCTACCCCCTGTTCTTTTCAAACGAACTATCAGCGATTTCTCAGGCTTACTCTTGGTTATCTCCTCAAAGGTAGGAGCTATCCGTCCTCGCTGACCGGGTGTAATCGGTCTTAATTTTTTTACTGCCATTGTGATTTAAAGTATTTAGCAATAAGATAACTTGCTTTTTTACAAGGTCTTACTGCAACGATTTGTTACCAAACACCGTTTTGAGACCGCAAAGTTATATAAAATATTGATAATGACAATGCTTTATTGCTATTTTTTTATTCAATTTAATGTATCTACTTTTAAATTGTTGATTATTAGTAAGTTGATTGAATTTATAACCATTTGCCATTATGCAGACTCGCAGAGGCGAATGTATTAGTAGAGATACTCCTCGTAATAGAAAGCATTTCGTAGGGTTTGCCGTTTTTATATTTCATCTACACGGCTTTAATTTCAGAACTTTGAAAAATCTTTAAACTTTTAAAATTACCAATGTAGAAAATTCGCATACCTCATTCCCAAAGTTTCAAAAAAACTTTAACTTTGCGGACTTTTATTGAAAGTAAATCCATATAGCATTAAAACTTTAAAATATATGTTAAGAACGCATACTTGCGGAGAACTTCGCCTCCAAGATGTTAATAAAACTGTTACGCTCTGCGGCTGGGTACAGAGGATACGGGACAAAGGAAGTCTAATATGGATAGACCTACGCGACCGCTATGGACTTACACAATTGTTGATTGAGGAAAATTCCAGTGCAGAACAAGTCGTATTGACTGCAAGGCAGTTAGGACGCGAGTTTGTTATTAAGGCAGTAGGAACGGTTATAGAGCGTGTTTCCAAAAATAATAAAATAGATACAGGGGACATTGAAATCAAAGTTAGTGAGTTAGAAATCTTGAATCCTGCAAAAACGCCTCCCTTTGTAATAGAAGACGAAACTGATGGGGGGGACGACTTGCGTATGAAATACAGATATTTAGACCTTCGCCGACCTATTGTTCGTCAAAGTTTGGAGCTAAGACACCGCATGGCAAAAGCGACAAGGGATTACATGGACGGTCAGGGCTTTTTAGAAGTAGAAACGCCTGTACTGATTAAGTCCACTCCCGAAGGGGCAAGAGATTTTGTAGTGCCTTCTCGCCTTCATGCAGGCGAATTTTATGCCTTGCCACAGTCCCCGCAGACTTTCAAGCAGTTGCTCATGGTTTCGGGTTTTGACCGCTATTTCCAAATTGTCAAGTGTTTTAGAGATGAAGATTTGCGTGCTGACCGCCAGCCTGAGTTTACGCAAATAGATTGCGAAATGTCTTTTGTAAGCCAAGAAGATATTTTAAATACCTTTGAGGGTTTGATAAAACACCTTTTTAAAACAATAAAAGGTATTGAGTTTGGGCAATTTCCAAGAATGACTTATGCCGATGCTATGAAGTATTATGGTTCTGATAAACCTGATACGCGCTTTGATATGCAGTTTGTAGAAATTACGCATTTAGCCAAAGGCAAAGGATTTAAGGTATTTGATGAGGCAGAAATCGTCGTAGGAATTAATGCCAAAGGCTGTGCAGAGTACACACGCAAGCAGTTGGACGAGCTGACTGAGTTTGTGAAAAAACCACAAATTGGAGCGAAAGGCTTGATTTATATTCGCCTGAGTGAAGAAGGTGTCAAATCTTCCATAGACAAGTTTTACTCTGCCGAGCAGTTAAGCGAATGGGCGGATTACTTCAAAGCGGAAAAGGGCGACCTTTTATTAATCTTGGCAGGCGAAACGGATAAAACCCGAAAGCAACTCAATGAATTGCGTTTGGAAATGGGAACGCGTTTGGGATTAAGAGATAAAAATGTGTTTAAACCACTTTGGGTATTAGATTTTCCTTTGTTAGAGTGGGACGAGGAGTCAGGACGCTACCATGCCATGCACCACCCTTTTACTTCGCCCAAGCCCGAGGATATTAGCAAGTTACATTCGCGACCCGGAGAAGTCAGAGCCAATGCCTATGATATGGTAATTAACGGAGTGGAAGTAGGAGGCGGCTCTATCCGTATCCACGACAAAACCCTGCAATCTACTATGTTCCGCTTGCTCGGCTTCTCAGACGAGCAGGCAAAGGCTCAATTTGGTTTTCTCATGGACGCTTTTGAGTTCGGCGCACCTCCTCATGGAGGGATAGCCTTTGGTTTTGACAGGCTGTGTTCTTTATTTGGAGGAGCAGACTCTATTAGAGATTTTATTGCTTTCCCTAAAAACAATGCAGGACGCGATGTAATGATAGACTCTCCTTCTACTATTTCCGAAGAGCAGTTGAAAGAGTTACACATCAAAATTGATAACGAACTGTAAAAGAACTTTCCAAAAGTGTCAAACTTTTGGAAAGCCAAGCATGTAAAAACTACTTCTATTTAGGGGTATTTTACTCTGAGATTTTTGCGTTTTTCACGTATTTTTCTAACCATTGGTGCATTTCCCAAAGGGTGTGCATGATAGATTCCTTGGCTGCATACCCATGACTTTCATAAGGCAGGCTCACATAACGCACAGTAGCTCCTAATCCTCGGAGAGCATTGAAATAACGCTCACTTTGGATAGGGAAAGTACCTGTGTTGTTATCTGCTTCTCCATGTATGAGCAACAAAGGTTCGTTCATTTTATCGGCATTCATAAAAGGCGACATGGTGTTATAGACCTGAGGAGCTTCCCAATAAGTACGCTCTTCGTTCTGAAAGCCAAAAGGAGTCAAAGTACGGTTATAAGCCCCACTTCTGGCAATTCCTGCTCTGAACAAATCGCTGTGCGTAAGTAAGTTAGCTGTCATAAATGCACCGTAAGAGTGTCCCCCTACGGCTACTCGCTTAGGGTCGACTACGCCTAACCTTACCCCTTCGTCTATTGCCGCTTTCGCACTGGCGACTAACTGTTCTACATAAGTGTCATTAGGTTGCTGATTGCCCTCGCCTACGATTGGGATAGTAGCGTTATTCAAGATTGCATAGCCTTGCGTAACCCAAAATACGGGACTTCCCCAATTCAAGCGGGTAAATTGGTAAGGAGAGCCGCTTACTTGTCCTGCGGCATCTTTGCTTTTGTACTCTACGGGGTATGCCCAAAGGAAGGTGGGCAAAGTTCCTTGTTCTTTGGTATAGCCTGCGGGCAAGTAGAGTTCTGCGGTCAAATCTACTCCATCAGCGCGCTTGTATTTGAGCACTTGTCGTCTGACATTTTTTAGTTGTGGGTAGGGATGAGGAAAAAAGGTAATTTGCGTTAGATTATTTTTCTTTGATTTCAAATTGCGAATAAAATAGTTAGGGCTTTCAGTTTGAGATTCTCTAATGGTTAGAATTTGCTGCTGCTCTAAGTTCAATACCGCCACAGGTCTTTCAAAATAGGGGGCTTCCGAACGCCACAAACGCTTACTTTGCTTAGTAGTAAGGTTTAAGATGTCCACAAAAGGTCTGTCGCCTTCAGGAGAAGCGCCTTGTCCAAACAAGACGATGCTATTGTCTTTGCTTATGTCCAACACATATCTTCCGTATTTATTTTTTTTTAACTCAGGCGAGCCGGGATTGTTGTACCTGTCCTCGGAGGAGCGGTCAAATAGTACAATAGGTTCTATTTTTGCACTTGGGTCAATGATTTTGGTAATAGATTTTCGCGTGGCTCTCCAATACTCTGAGGCAAAAGCTAAACTGGAGTTGCCCCAAGTGAACCCTCCAAAGCGATAAGTAGAGGCATACAATTCAATAGGAGTTCCCTTGAAAGGAGCATCAAGGGTAAATACCTTGTCCCTAATTTTTACGTCTTTTTTAGGATTACCCTCGTCCTGTGCCTCTACCCAGTACAAAGTTGCGGGCGCATCAGCACGCCAAGCGTGATTTCGCTGACCTGTTTGCACGGCATCAAAGCCTGAGGGAATGTTATCTAATAAAGGATTGTCCACCAGAGTTTTGACAAAATTTCCATTGATGTCGTACAAATCTACTTTCAAAGGAAAACGTCCTGCGGGGACTAAGTAAGAGTAAGGTCGGTGTGTAGTTTTTATCATCACGTATTTTCCGTCAGGGGAAGCATTCGCCGCTTGAATAACTCCTGCATTACCGATTTTTTCTGTTTTTCCATCTAAGGTAATTTTCATGACTTGGGAGGTACAATAATAATCAAAAAGTGCTTCATCATAACTATTTTTAAGTAAATCTTGAAAAGTCATAGCAGGGGCTTTTTTGCCTAAATTTTCTTGTACAGTAGGTCCCGTAGGCACTCTGTTTGGCTCTGGGGCTTTGCCTCTACCTTGTACTACTGTCCTACAAAGGAGTGTATTATTATCTGCCAGCCATTCATAAGGGCTTCCATAATAGGCATCATTGAGAGCGAAATCGCTTACTTTTTTGGCTTGGGCGGTAGCTACCTCTATTACCCAAAGTTGAATTTCGCTATCAGTAGTATGAGTAAAGGCAATTTTACTCTCATCAGGTGACCATTGTACATTGCTGATTAACGGGTTAGTAGGTAAACCCTTAATAGCGATTTCTTCTTTATCAAGGAGTTTACGAAGTTTTAACCCAATGTGGTAGCTAACACGGCTCTGTCCATTAGTAGCAGGATTGATGCGTAAACCTGCTAAGCGGAGTTCAGGCTGAGAAAGTTCTGCAATGCTTGGATAGTCAGCGCGTTCCATCAATAGCATCATATTCCCTTTGGAGTCTATGCTTACCAAAGGCGTAAGCGGGGCATTAAGTAATTCCTCTATTTCTTTGGGAGGCTTTTGGTAAGTGATTGCTTCTTGGGAAAATACAGGCATACTTAGGCAGATTGCCAGGCAAAGGCATGCCATGAGATATAATCTTTTCATTCTTTGTGCGATTAAATTAACTGATAATGAGTGTATAGTGAAAGTTAAAAATTTAGGTTGTATGTTGTGTGCGTTTTCAACTTTCCAAAAATTTTACATCTTTGGAAAAATATTAATATAAAATAATAGTATTATTGCAAAGTTAATTTTTTTAGCTAAAATAGAGAAAAATAAGTAAATTTAATAGGTTTTAATTATAAGCTATTGGTTATCAATTTATTAAAATATTCATTGGCATAGTTTTGATATTCGAACTCACTATACTTGGGGCTACATCTGCTACGCCTGTAGTAGGCAAGCACCCCACTTCTCAACTTCTCAATTATAATGACCAGTTTTATCTAATTGACTGCGGCGAAGGCACGCAAGTACAGTTGTTGCGATATGATTTCAAGTTTAATAGGATTAATCACATCTTTATCAGCCACTTGCACGGCGACCATTACCTTGGATTGTTAGGTTTGCTCTTTTCTATGCACCTACAAAGGCGTACTAACGACTTACACCTTTACGCTCCCAGAGGTTTAGATGAGATTATTCTGACACACTTCAAACATGGCAAAAGTGTACTTCATTATTCGCTTATTTTTCATTCTTTTGAAGGCAATAAGCCAGAACTGCTCCTTGATAATGAAGATATTACAGTAACCACTATTCCAATGAATCATGGGATACTTTGTTGTGGCTTTTTGTTTAGAGAAAAACCTAAAAAACTAAATATTAACAAAGAGAAACTCCCTCCTCATCTGCCCGTTCCGCTAATACTGGCTTTGAAAGAAGGTGAAGATATTTTTTTTGAAGGAAAAACCATTCGTAATGAAGAACTTACTTTACCTGCTAAGCCACTGAGGAGCTATGCTTTTTGTGCGGACACTAAATATACTCAAAGTATCGTGCCTCAGCTACAAAACGTAGATTTGCTGTACCATGAGGCGACCTTTACCAAAGATTTAGCTCACAGGATTGATGAAGGGACTTATCATAGCACTGCTGAGCAAGCGGCAATGATTGCTAAAAAGTCCAATGCTAAACAACTCATTATTGGACATTTTTCAGTGCGGTATGGCGACTTGAATATACTTTTGCAAGAAGCCAAAGAAGTTTTTGAGAACACAGTGTTAGCGATTGAAGGGCAGACCTATCCTATTGTTTGATAAGGTTTTAGTTTTACTATTTAAGCGCTATCAGATGAAATGCCTAAGTATGAAATATTTACAAAAATCTTACAATTTATTGCAGACTTTACTATATTATATAAGGAAGTGAAACAAAGAAAGCAAAAATCAGTTATTAGTGCAAGATAAGAAGATACTTTGGAATACGGGACTGCATAGTTAGGTTGATTTGATTTTTAAAGTTTAAACTTTCCCAAATTATTTATTTTTTCTCTACTGTATAAGATTTTTAATCTGTAATTTTGCAAGGCTTATGGGAAAAGCATCTTTAGTATTTTGATTACCAATAAATTATAAAAAATGAAACGATATATATTCTTATTTTGTTTTTTCTTAGCTTCTTTTTTTGTTCAAGCTCAGCAAACTGACAAAATAAAAATAGAAGAAAAAGATTACAACAATCAAGAGATACCTATGGCAGATAAGTTTAGAGAGGAAGGCAAGATTTATGTAGTGATAGCAGTAATTTTGACCATTCTTAGTGGAATCATTGTTTATTTAGTAGTGTTAGATAGGAAAATCAGTGCCTTAGAAAGGCAAGTAAAAGAGTAGAGTAAATCAATTCAAACCATGAGAAAATCGCATATATTCATTCTTATTGTTATTGCGTTAGCTATTGGCATTATCATTACCTCGGCAGGCGATGCCAGCCAATACGTTACTTATCAGCAGGCGCAAGCCCTTGCCCAAAAAGGAGAAGATAGCAAGGTACATGTAGTAGGGGAACTTACCAGAAACGAGCAGGGTGAAATCATAGGGATAGAGTACGACCCCTTGAAAGACCCTAATTTTCTGGCTTTCAATCTAATAGATGAAAACAAACAGGTCTTTAGAGTAGTTTGCCACAATCCTCCTCCCTCAATGCAAGATTTCAAAAAGTCAGAAAAAATAGTGATTATAGGCAAATGTAAAGGGCAGGATTTTGTAGCAAGTGAAATCTTGATGAAATGCCCCTCTAAATACGAGGAAACAAAAATAAAGTCTTAGTGCAACGCATCTAAGTACAATATACGTACTATGTTAAATATAAAAATATTTGAACAGAATTAAGTTTATTTTAGTAAATTTAGTTTTGTTTTTACCCTTTGCTTTTTAACAAAAACAAACTATTAAAAAATTCTCAACCCTTAATTTGTGCCTATATGCGAATACACTGTACGCTTATTTTAGTTTTATACCTTTTATTTAATGTATTCTCTCCAGCTTTGTCTCAAACACAAGATACTCCCAAAGGTAAAGTAGTTAGAGATTTTGGAGAACAAGTACTCCGCAAGTTCCCTATTGTAGTGTGCTATAAAAGTGGAGAGAGTGGTACTTTGCGAATCCCTCCACCTGAAATTTACTTACAAAGAAAAGCTAATGCCAGAACAGAAGCAGGGGCAAATATCGTAGTACAATACGACGGAAATTTCCCTAATGCTGCCGTCAATGCCTTTGAATATGCCGTAGATATTTGGCGTAATCTTATCTATTCTCCTGTAACTATCAATGTGCGAGCCAATTGGAGCGCCTTAGGAGCTAATGTATTAGGCAGTGCCAACACTACTTCTTACAGGCGCAGCCCTCTTTTCCCCAAATTTCCCGTTTGGTATCCACAGGCTTTAGCAGAAAAATTTGTAGGGAGAAATCTTAACAACAACGAAGCAGATATTGTAGCTAACTTTAGTAGCAATAATCCCAACTGGTATTTTGGTATTGATGGCAGACCTGCCAGCAATCAAATAGATTTCGCTTCTATTGTACTGCATGAATTGGCTCATGGCTTAGGTTTTGCCGCACAGGTGAATATCACTGATAACAACGGAGTATTAGGTTTAGAATCAGGCGGGAGATTCAATCCTACGATTTATGATACTTACGTTGCAGATGAGAGAGGTAGGTTTTTAGCTGATACTAATATTTTTCGTAATCCCTCAGCAGAGTTAGCAACTGCTTATCGTAGTGATAATCTTTTCTTTGAAAGTCCGTATGTAATCAGCAAAAATAACGGACAGGGCATAAAGTTGTATGCACCTTCCACTTTTAGCATAGGCTCGAGTATTTCTCACGTTGACCAAAGTACTTACAGAGGCACAAGAGATGCCCTCATGACTCCACAGGCAAGTAACGGAGAGAGTATTTTAGACCCTGGACCCCTTGCCACCAATATACTTGCTGAGATGGGTTGGGTACTGACTAAAATAGAACATACTCCCCTTAACAATTCCGACCAAATAGATAAGCCAATAAATTTTAGGGTAAGGTTAGTCAGCGATACAACGAGCAATTTTAGCCGCTTTACTGTCAATCTGATTTATTCAGAAGATAGATTTCGCACTGCGGGAAAAACTGAGGTAATGAGAGCAGGGGCTAATGGAGAGTTTACTTTTCAGCTACCCGCCCCTAACGCCAATAAAGAGATTTTTTATTATTTCTCTGCAAAATCTCCCGAAGGTAGAGAAATACTCCTGCCTTCTACGGCTTCGCGATTGCCTTTTGGCTTTTCTTTGGCTATTGACAACGACCCTCCTGTAATTACTCATACACCTGATGCCTTTATTTTAGAAAGTACAGATACCTTGCTTATCACGGCTACGATAACAGACTTACTGGGAGTAGATACGGCTTACATAGAATATGCTATCAATGACCAGCCTTTGATAGGCAGACCTCTATTGGACTTAGGGGGTGATGCCTTTGGAAATATAATCGTATTCCCCGCTGGTTCTTTGAGGGCAGGAAACACACTTAAGTATAGGATTACTGCTATAGATGTTTCTTCTAAGAAAAATAAAGGTTTTAGCCCTTCTGCTGATGGCTTTCATACGGTTAGGGTAGAGGGTTTCGGACAGGCAAGAACTTCTTACGAAAATAATTTTGATTCTCCTTCTGATGACTTCTTTGGAGCCTCCTTCCGTATAGAACAGCCCGACGGATTTACTAACGGAGCGATTCATTCAGACCATCCTTACAAAGACGGGACAGGACTGACAAGTGTTCCGGGATATAGCGGCAGTGATTATATTTACCAATTAAAATTCCCAATCATCGTAAAGAATCAAGATGCTTTTATACGCTTTGATGAGATTGTCTTGGTAGAACCGGGCGACCCGGGCACAAGGTTTGGTGATTTTGAGTTTTGGGACTATGTAATTGTAGAAGCATCAAGGGATAGAGGAAGAAACTGGACGCCCCTTTTAGATGGGTACGATTCAAGAGCTAACAATGACTGGCTTACCGCTTACAATCGCCGAATAGTAGATAATAACTCTACTACAGTAGGAACTCCCAACCTCTTTCGCCCTCGTATTATCAATATGTTAGACAAACTAAGACCTAACGATGAGGTATTGATTCGCTTTCGCCTCTTCTCAGATGAAGCCTCACACGGTTGGGGGTGGGCAATAGATAACTTGCAAATTCAATCTGGTGTAGTAGGTTTAGATGAATACTTAGTTAGTAAGGAAGACGTAAAAGTATATCCTAACCCAAGTCAAGGAACTTTTGCTATCTATGCCCAATTTAAGAAAAATGTCAAACAACTCAAAACAGTAGTTACTGACTTAGCGGGCAGGCAAATTTACGAAGATAACTCAGCAGTAAGAGGTCTGATTTATCAGCAGAACATCGCGCTCCCCCAGCTAAGTGCAGGAATGTACCTTGTTCACCTATATATAGATGGCAACCTCATTACTAAAAAGATAATGATTCAGCCATAATAATTCTTAATAAAGCATCATCAAGTAGCAAATCTTTCTAAAAAGTTTTGCTACTTGATTTATTAGGTAAGCGACTCATGAATATAGATATTAGTCCTCCAAAAGAAAAAGCTAAGAAAAGTTACTCAGAAAATAAGCAATTGTTTGCACATCTAAAAAGGAAAAAGCCTAAGAACTTAGATGATGTATTTCATGAACTTCATCAAGAGGCTTTTAGGCAGATAGATTGCCTGGCTTGTGCGAATTGCTGCAAGACTACCAGCCCTATATTTTATCAAAGGGACATAGAAAGACTTGCTAAATTTTTGAAAGTCAGACCTTCGGAGTTTATAGAAAAATATCTGCATATTGACGAGGAGCAGGACTATGTACTGAACTCCGCCCCGTGTCCTTTTTTAGATGCGGAAAATTATTGTACTGTTTACGAGGCTCGTCCTACAGCTTGCAGAGAGTATCCTCATACTAACCGCAAAAGAATGGTACAGATTTTAGACTTAACTCTCAAAAACATAGAGATTTGCCCTGCCGTTTTTTGGATAGTAGAGCGTATGAAAGAGCAAATCGGTAAGTAAAAAGTAGCTTGCTTGTGATACGATGAGAAGCTAAATTTTTATCTTGGATAGGCTTTATACTATCTCAAAATTTAATTTTTTTTTCCTTGCCAACATTCTTCTCCGCTTTAATATTTGATAAAAAGGAAATAACTTATACTCATCTATCATTTGAGTAAGTTTTCCTTTAAAAGAGTCTTTATCTACATAGTCTATAGTGCTTTTTAAGTCTGCAGCTTCTGCCAGCATAGGGTAGGTACAAAGAATATTTTGTATAGCATGATTTTTTAGATAGATGCCCCAAGAATCAGAGGTTGCCTTTATAGGGGTCTGAAAATTTAGCATAGAAACAGCGGTTTTAGGAGTAAGCATATAAGCATTAGCATTGATGAGCACATGGGGAGATTGTGGCTGTAAAAGGCGACTTTTAGAACTTTTGAGGTGTATGGCTTGTTTGCTGTCTAATTTTAGAACTTCCCTCGCTCCGTAATAAAGCATAATTACCTCTCCATCTTGGAGGTACTCTCCAAGTTCTGCAAGGGCAAAGCGGAGGTCAGGGTGCAAGTAGGTATCATCTTCTAATACTAAGCCAAAGTCCAATTGCTGTTCTACAATGGCTTTACAAGCCTTCAAATGGCTTAAAGTACAAGCTAATAGACCTTTAGGTATCCAAAAAGCATTTGCTTCTGCCCACTGCCAATCTATTTCTTGGTGAGTCTGAGGGCTAAGTTTGCTTCCTTCTATGGCTTCAATTATTTCGTAATCAATACTCAGTTCTTCAAGTTGGCTAACCATGAGCCTGCGTCTTTCTTTGGCAGAGGGGAGATTAACCACAAAAGCTTTAAAGTTTTTCATACTTTTAAAATGTAACAGGACAGCGGATACCTTGAAATAAATAGCTTATGGTAATCCCTGAGTAAAAATACATGTCCATGTTCTCAGGATTGGTTTGGCGGAACTTAGAGTCGTTGGGATTGTACTCTATGCCGTCCAATGTATCTGTAAACATTTTCCTTGCACCAAACTCTAAGGTCATGTTCCAACTTGGGTGCAAAAAATGTTTTACTCCTACGCCAAACGGAATAACAGTTTGGGTATTTTGATAGCCACGCTTGTCTGTAAAGTTATTTCTGACATCATAATTTACGCCTGCTATTCCTACAAAAAGGAAAGGACACCATTTTTCAAATCTTCTTCGATTATTTTTAGGACGGAAGTTAAAGAAATTGTATTCTACTCTTGCAGAAAGTTCTCGGACTTTGCCTGAGAAAAATAAACCTCTTTGTTGCAAAAAAGGGTCGCGCGACTGTCCATCTCTCGCTCCGATTTCTCCCATCATAAAACCTGCCTTAAAATTTAAGAAAGAGTACAGATTGTACTTAAAAAAAACTTCTCCTGCCGGTCTAATATTCAAGGGTTGAAAGTTAGGGGCTAAGTCGCCTTTGTAGTTTACTCCTCCTGCCCCTATACCTACTTCAATCTTTTGAGCAAAACCTTGTAAATGAACAAATAAAAGGAAAGAAAAACCCACCCAACAAATTGGTAATAATTTGCCAACCTTACAGTTTCCCATACAATAAAAGTTTAAAAATCTTAATAACTATTTGATATTTAAAAGTGTAAAAGTATTATCATGGAATATATAAGAAATGTTGGAAGGGTTAAGAAGAGAAACTTTATAGACAGGAAAATAGATTTTTCATTGTCTATAAAGTTTACTTTTTTATAATCTATGCCTTCTAAAAATCTTTTTGAAAGGTTCGGGGCATCTTACCTGTCCGGGCATGATGTAAGAGATATGAAAACCTGTAACAATATATACATCTCTATCTGTTACGTTTCCTCTGATATTATCTATGTATTGGTCATTACCAAAACCAGTGAAGGTGGTATAAGTTCTCCCATCTACCCCAACATAGCGATAATCTCCTAAGAAGTCACCCGTAATTACAGACCTCACGGCGGCGGCTCTTCCACCCTCTCTTGACCTATCGCTCATGGCTCTTGCTAAATTATTGTCGCCAAAGATTCCTAAATCTACATAGCTTCTGCTTACATCGTCTAAGTAGTCGGTCAGGGTAAATCGATATGACACCTCGAAAGCTACGTCCCAGCGACTTGATAGCTTATAGCGTAAACCAAAACCCAATGGGAAAGCGACTTGTACTTTGGAGTATTTTCTCCCACCCCCATAAGTAAGCGTATCGTTCACTTGGATATTATAGCGAGTGTAAGGTTCGTAACCTTGTCCTTCTGTGCCAAGTGGTTGGAGTTTTACCCATTCTCCTGCCTCCGCCAGAGGATTCCCTAATTGGTCTTGGGCGGGTGCAATGGCTTCAGGATTGTGGTAAAAAACGGCTAAACCTGCGGTCAGATAAGGTATCACTCTCTTAGGTCTATTATAGAAAACACCTCTATTTTTTACAAAGTCAAATAAACCTACTGCGGAAAGTTCGTATAAATCATTCCTAAAACTTAGGTTTCTGATGTAGCGAAATTGGTTGTGTTCCCAACGAGGTTTATCGGGACTTACTGAAGCATCTTCTCCTTTTATTCTCCCGTAGGAAAAAGCCAAACGACCTGTAATACCCGGATATAATCTTCTTTGGATATAACCACTAAAGTTGATGCGGGTAAATTTAATATCCAAACTTGTGAAACTTGGTTGTGGAGTAATGTCCCCAAAGTAGTTCATTGCATTGATACTTAGCCCTGCACTGTAATAACGCTTGCGATTGAACCAAGACCACGTATGCTTAGGGTTCTGCTTATATTTGTTTTTGCTGTAAACAGTGTATTTAGGCTTTTCAGTAGGATTGTCTTTTTGAGCAAAAGAAAAATCGGCTACTAAAAGGAGTAGGCTTGTTATCAATAACAGTACTTTAGAATATTTCATAAGATCATCTGATTTTTGTAAAATGAGCGATGTTTTTTATCAGATATTTTAATGTGTATATGTATCTTATTGATTAATGTAAGTCAATTCACGAAATTATAAATTTTCTTTGACAAAACTAATTTAAAAACTCAACAAAAAAAATGCCTTTAAGTATGTTTTTAAAAAATTATTTATCCTTAGCTTTGGTATCTTTGTCTGAAGATATTAATAATCAATGTTTTAGCTTATATTAGCAAAAATAATTGTATATTTTTATAAAAGTTAAAATTTTTCATTTTTTACCCTTTCTATGTAACTATTTATAATTTTAGAAAGTATGTGGAGGGGTACAGAACCATTTTGCAAAAGCATTTCGTGAAAATCCTTGTTATTGTATTTTTCTTTAAGATGTTGCTTAGCTTTATCTTTGAGGTTGATAATTTGCTGATAGCCTGCATAGTAGGAACATGCTTTGGCGGGGTAGATGATGGCAAGGTCGGTAAGGTATAAGATTTCGCTTTCGCTTAAGCCAGTGTGCAGGCGAAAATAATCAATAGCTTGCTCTCGACTCCATCTCTTGGTATGTATGCCTATATCTACGACCATATTTACAGCACTGACCAAACAAAGGTGCAACATGCCTAACTGTTCGTATGCTGTTTTGAAATAGCCGTACTCTTTGGCTAAGAATAGGCTGTAATAAGCCCATCCCTCATTGAAAGCATCAAAGCTGAGAATACGGCGGAAAGTGGGCAGAATAGTGGCTTCCCTTTGAATGGCAGTAGGGAAGTGCCTTCCGAGCAGTATTTCTTTGCATACTAAAGCCTTGTTTTCAAATTTTCTCCAAGTATCTTTTTTGCTCAGGTTTAAATAGCTAATCGCAGGCGTATTTCCGTCTAAAGAAAAGTTTTGATAGGAAATATTAGGGGTATATTTTTCTTTAAAAGTAGGCAGGGCTTGTATGAGCAGTCTGGTACAGGGCTTGGTTTCAAAAATATATGATAGATTTTCCTCCAACTCTTGCACCGATGTTTTTATATCTTTTAGCAATTCTTCTCTGCTTTTATTTTGATAGGAAAACATTGTGTCTTGGCTCAGGCTTCTTATACATTCATTTATATTTTTGTCTTTGGTGAAGCCTAATTGGTTGCATATCAGTTGTATCTGCTGTGTAAGGCTCTCTATTTCTATAAGTCCCAGCTGGTATAGTTCTTCTGAAGATACTTCATCATTGGTTTGTTTTCTGAGCATAAAGTTATAGTAGCCTTGCTCTTTCGCCAATCTCCCAATACCTACGTTATCCTCAATCTCTTGGCGGTTTTCGCGAATCTCGTCCAAAGTACGAATAAGTTTTTGATAAGAAGGATAAATAACGCTTTCCAACGTATTTCTTACTTGGTTGGTCAAATCGCTTTTTATTCTTGGAGTAATATTGGGGAGTTTTTCTATTTTTTTAGAGAAATCAATGTATAATATGTTCTCCTGGGGCTTTTCTCTGATAAAATCACTTACTTGCATCAAAACATTGTCTATGACGAAATTAGGCACGACCAGTCCTGAGTCCTCTTGTGCAATAATTATTTGGGTCAGTTGCTCAAAGAATTTTTCAAATTTATTAAGCCTGCGAATATAGTCATCTGCGTCTGCATAGTCTTTGATTTGATGCGCAGAAACCATAAAGAAAGGAAGTGCTAAATGCGCCCCGTCGATGTGGTTAATGGCATAATGATAGTTTTTGTAAAGAAGGTGTTGATGCACCTCGTTTTCTAAGTACCAGTCTAAGACATCGGTAGAAATCAGTTGTGAAGGGGTTTGTTGGGAGCGTTTGTAGCTTCTTAGCATCTCAAAATCTCGTTTTAGGCGAATATAGCGATTTTGAGAGGTTTCAGCAGAAATATCGCTCAGCTCGTCATTGTAAAAATCAATGCCATACTTCTTCAGAAACTTGAAGCGGGACATTTCTTCGGGGCGGTCTAAGCCATATTGTATAACTAAGCGTTCGTAGAAATCATCTATATCAAAAGGCTTATACCACACTGTATTGATTAACCAAACAGTGGGTACTAATATTATTGTCCAGAACAGGTACTTAGCATACATTTTCATTCCATTACCCTTTACTTTACTTGATTGACAATTAGCTTGCCCTTATCGTCCCATTCTTTGGTAATGTATGATTGAAACTTGTCATCAAAAGGGCGATTAGAATACACTATTTCTCGCTTGCGAGCATATTTAGTTTGGTCGTAGTATTCGTACCACTTTCCTACCTTTTCTCCGTCTATGTATTCTCCTCTTTCTTTAGGTCTGCCACTTTCATAAAAAGCCTTGTAAGTACCATGCCTTACTCCATTGTGCATAGGGATGATTTCTTTGATTTTGGTTTTTCCTGCATCGTAGTAAGTAATTTGGGTATCTTCGTATAAACCCTTATCATAGTAATATTTCGCCACTAAGTTAGTATCTCTATCAAAGATTTCCCATCTGCCATGCTTTACTCCAAAATAAAAATAGCCCTCCTCCAGCGTTTCACCGTTCCAAGTTTTTCTATAGTAGCCGTGTAGCAAAGCACCATTTTCTTTATCAAATTTATTAGATTTAACAATTTCTCGCTTTTTCTTATTGAGGTAATATACCTCCTCGCTATATGGTGGTGGGGCTTTGTATTCATTGATATATTGAAAACGCTCAATCATGATATTTTCTCCGCGCAAGTGTTTGATAAAAGAACGGGAAGTTTTTACACCGTAATATTCATTTTTAGGCTGTTTAGGCTTACTAAATTGATTTTTATTTTTTGCTATTCCCATTTCTGCTAACAAGCCCTTTTTCGCTTTTTCTTGTTTTTTAGCTTTTGTATTTAATTCTATTGAGGGCAAGACCTCAGTAGTCAGTTCTACATTGCCCGTAGCAGTCGTGTCTTCCTCTTCTATGTCTAAGATTTGAGCAGAAACCCCTGTAAGGGTACAGAAAAAAACAATGATAAATAAATAAGTGAGCCTTGTCATATTCTTATCTTATATATATGTTTGGTAAAACAAAGATAGCTTTTCTTAGTCAAAAATAAAAATAATAGGCAAAAGATATGCCTCAAAAGCAGCATCATGGATAGGTAAAAAAACAAAAATTAGTAAAATTGAACTTTTTTGCCGTCAGAGTAGCGAAGATAATCCTATACTTAAAACAAAATGATTTGCAAACGTTTATAAAGTTTCAAACCTTATAAACGTTAATTTTCAAAATAGCATATACCGTAACCTAAGTTCGCAAGCATGGTATATAGCCTTTACTAAAACTACTATTGTTTGAGTGTAAAATTTTAAAGGATTACATTTAAAATTCTACATATAAATTTTACCTCCCTTTATCTATAATTATCATTTGTCAGTTTATTTAAACATATCCAATCTTATTTCTTCTGGGGAGATGATAATTTCTTGGAAATCCTTGTTAGGCAATAGTTCTTGGTAGCTTCCCTGAGCAATAACTTCACCTTTTTTCAGCACAACTATCTTATCGGAATTAATTAGCATGGTAGGGTCATTAGAAACGCAAATCAATGTCCATGGATTTTTTCTATCCATAAGAAATTGAAGCACTTTTAGGCGTTCTTCTTTTTCTAAGAAGTGCAGAAAATCATTTAGTATCAATAACTTAGGCTTTTCTGCTACGCAACGTGCTATGGTAATTTTGGTAAGTACGCTATTAGAGAAGTATTTTGCTCCTGCGATAAGTTCGGTATGGATGCCCTCTGGGAGGCTGTGTACTACATCGGTTAGTCCTAAGTTGTTGATTGCCCAGATAACGTCTTCGTAGGAAATATTGCTTCGTCCCATTTGTATATTTTCAAAAAAAGAACCTTCGAAAATATCATCAGTGGAGAAATTGGAGGCAACTACATCTCTTAGGCTTGGCAGGCTTATTTCCCTCATAGAGAAAAAGTTATTCAGTATAATAGAGCCTTCGTAAGAATCTAATAAGCCGCTAAGAATTTTAGCAAAAGTATTTTTCCCTGCGGCTCCGAAGCCTGCTATGCAAACGCGTTCTCCTGATTTAATATCCAAATTAATATCTCTGATAGCGTATTGGGAAGCATTGGGATATTTGTATTTCAAATTTTTAATTTTCACCGACAAGGGGGCAGTAGCAGTATTGGGGAAAAAAATACCGCTTTTCCTTTCCAAAGGTAAGTCCGTAACATAGCCAATCTTATCTACTGCGGTAAGCATATCATAGACCGTGCTTATGCCAGAGATGAGTTTTTCTATTGCTCCGAGAATGAGAATGATTACAATTTCAGAAGCTACAAGCTGCCCCAACTGTATCTGCCTGTCTATGACCAAATAACTTCCTATAATCAATAAACCACCTGTTACTATGGTTTTGAAGCCTATGATATTGCCAAATTGTATCATCAGCACCTTAAAGTGTTTTTTCCTATAATAGAGGTAGTTATTGACCAAGTATTCAGTTTTGCTTAGTGGGAGAGAGGTATGTCCTGCCATTTTGAATACTTCTAAGGTGCGAGCCAACTCCTCGAGCCAGTGGGCTACCTTGTATTTGTATTTTGATTCTACTATGCTTGCTCTTAGCCCTTGGGGACCCGTCCAGTAAATCATGATTGTCAGTGCTGAAATTACCCCTACACTAAAAAATACGAAAAAAGGATGGTAGAACGAAAGCAATATCAAACCAAAAATAATCTGTAAGGCACTTCCTGCCATATCTATGAGTAGCTTCGGCAAGCCCTTTTGTAAGGTAAGTACATCAAAAAAGCGATTCATCAGCTCAGGTGCATAGTAATTGACTAAGGCTTCTGTGCGAACTCTGGGAATACGATGGCTAAATTCCATTGCGGCTTTGACAAAAATCCTCCGCTCAATCACCTCCACCAAAGTATATTGCAAGATTTGCAAACCTCCTGCTACCAAAATACCTAAAATTACAAAGGCTATTAATAAAACGATAGAGTTAAAGATGACACCTCCTGAAACTAAATCCATCATGGCTTGGATACCCAAAGGCAGGGTTAAGCCAATTAAAGCAATAATCAAGGCATAAAAATATATATAGAGAATATCTCTTTTCTCTAAGTTAAGTAAGCGAAAGAGTCGTTGTAAGGGGGAAGGAGGCTCTACTTTTTTGCTGTCATTGTCAGAAACCAAAGGCGTGAGCGGAAAAGGGGTAAAGTAAATGACGTTATCTTCTTCGTTAGTATAAAGCATACTGAGATAAGGAGTAATATCCTTTACATGCTCTTCTCTGTCCTGCTCGTATAGATAAGCTTCCCACAAGGAATCTTCTTCTGTTGGAAAAAAAATGATGGGTAATATTTGCTCTTTCTCGACTACAAATGCTAAAACAGGTATCTCGGCAGTTTTTAAAAGATTAGGGAAATCACTTTTAGTCGTTTCGCTTCTAAGCAGAGCCAAATCCTGCTTTTGACTTACCTCTGTGAGTAGGTTGATAAATATCTCTATATTATTTTGAAAATCAACAAGTTGGTTTACATCGTACCTCAATTCAGAAACACCGAGTTTGTGATTGGATAAATCTGCCAAACGTTTGATAATTTGTGGAAAAGAAGTTGATTTCATCTAATTATGTTTTTTGTGGACACTCTACAAATAACGCAAAGATAAATACATTGTTTGTTAAAAAGTGTTTCTAAAGAAAATGTTTTATGCCATTTATACTTAAAACAAAATGGTTTACAAACGTTTATAAGTTTTCAAACCTCATAAACGTTAATTTTCAATCAAAACCAATTTCAATGGAGTATAGATAAAGTAAATTTAGTAAAGTGTTCCAAAAAAAGGCACTTATTAGAAGTTTTTGTTGAGGTCGTATTCAATATGTAATATTTATGTAATACAAGAAACTTATTATTTATATCTTTGCAAAGTCAATCAAGTATAATTGTATCACAAAAGAAGATTCATTGTGGCTTCCTTCTTTACAAATTATGTAAATATTTATGCAACTACTTTATAATGAAAAATATATCAAAACCTATATCTATCCTGAGTTGTCTTTAATGACGTATCATTGGAAATCTGCTAACTTAGAGATGACTGATGAAGAATATAAGGGCATCATGCAAAAAATACTTCAACTGCTCACTGCACATAAACCTACCCATGTTATTGCAGATTTACGAGAATCAGAGTATGTAGTAGTACCTACTATGCAAGTTTGGCTTAGTGAAAACATTATCAAACCTGCTGTTGAGGTTAGTATGAAAAAGCTATTCATTATTCTTAAAAAAGAAGATTTGATTCAAGAACTCAGTTTGGAGCAGATTTTAGAAGAAGCCAGCAATTTTGCTTTCCAGAGTTTTACCTTGCATAGTATAGATACTGCCTTTGAATATATAAAAGCTCAGCAAGACCAAGTGTCATAAACCTGTATTATGCTTATATTTGCCTGTATTTAACTTATACTTTATGTCAATTACACATCAACTTGCGCTTACTTTTATTTCAGGTATCGGTTGTAGCCTATCGAAGCAACTTATTAGCTATTGTGGCTCAGCGGAAAAAGTTTTTCAAATGCCTAAGAGTAAACTTTTAAGGATTCCTCATATCGGCGATATATTAGCAGACCAAATTATCTCTCAGAGCAAGGAAGCCCTAAACAAAGCAGAAAAAGAAGTTTTGAAATGTGAAAAGGAAGGAATTACTTTATTATCTTACTTAGACAAGCACTATCCCGCAAGGCTCAAGCAGTTAGAAGATGCTCCTACGGTTTTATTCTATATAGGAAAAGCAAACTTAAATCATGCTAAAATCATCAGTATAGTAGGGACGCGGCAAGCCACTAATTATGGAAAGAAAGTAGTAGAGGACATCATTCATTCAATTCAAAAATTTAATCCGTTGATAGTAAGCGGTTTAGCATACGGAATAGATATTACTGCGCACAAGGTTGCTTTGCAAAGTGGCTTGCCTACAGTAGCAGTTTTTGCTTGTGGATTAGATTTTATTTACCCAACAGTGCATAAGTCTATAGCTGAACAGATGATTTTGAAGGGAGGTTTACTGACGGAGTATCCCTTGCAGACTAAGCCAGACCCACGTCAGTTTCCTCAACGCAACCGAATCATCGCAGGTTTGGCAGATGCTACTGTGGTGGTAGAGGCAGGAACAAAAGGAGGGGCTTTGATTACTGCCGAGATTGCTAATCAATACAATAGAGAAGTATTTGCCGTACCGGGGAACATCTACAACAAGTACTCAGCAGGCTGCAATAACTTGATGAAAGAACACAAAGCTAATATCTTGACTTCTCCCCAAGATATTGCTACTTTTATGAATTGGAAAGAGGGAGAAACAAATGCAGATAAGATAGTAAAAAAACTGACCTTAGACTTAGATACAGAGGAGCAGATTATTTATGATTTACTGCTGGCAAATAAAGAACTTCATTTAGATGAATTGGGCTGGCAATCTCAATTAGGAGTAAGCAAAGTAGCAATTATACTGCTCAATATGGAATTTAAAAACTTGGTCAAAGCTCTGCCGGGTAAAAAGTTTGCCTTGTTGTAGAGTTTTTTGTACTCAATGAAAAACTAACATTTATAAGGCTTAGAACCTTATAAATGTTAGTAATCCAAATCATTGATAATCTATTCATTAATCCTACAGGGTTTTAAAAATCTTATAGGATGCCGTACATAATGGATTTGAGTTGCTTACAAACTCCAACCGTCTCTGTATTCTCTTCTTACAAATTGGTTGGCTTCATCAAAATTAGTAATTTTCATGTTTTGTGCGTCCCAAAGCAGTTTTTTCCTACCGGGGTAGTTTCTACCATCGCGCATTGCATAGCTTCTTATGGCTAAATTGCCCATAAGCACTGCCTCAGTAAAAGGTCCTGCATAGTCAAACGGAGAGCTTAGTTCCATATTTCCATAGCCTTTGATGCAGGCATCTACCCATTGGGTATAGTGTCCGGCTTCCCCTCCTTCTACTCTTGGAATAGTTGGCTTGGGAAACTCTACTTCTTTCATACGAGAGGTAGGAAGGAGTACAGGCATGCTTTGATAGTTTGCCATAAGTTTACCCTTAGTCCCCTCAAATATATAACCGTTGCCGCCTCCTCCCATCTGCTCATCGGGAAGCAATTCTTCTGGTCTTTTGGGGATGAGTCCACCGTCCATCCAAGTAAAAGTAATATTACCTTTGCCGTCTTTGCGAGGGAATTTGAGGTGAATGATAGAAGAAGCAGGACAGCTATCTACATAATTGGCTTCTTTGAAAAAGCCCTCCCAAACCGTAGTAGCACTGCACTCTACTTCGGAGGGGTAGTCTATGGGGAGAGAACGGAAAGCGGCATCCATGATATGACAAGCCATATCGCCCAAAGCTCCTGTGCCAAAATTCCACCACCCTCGCCAATTGAAAGGTAAATAAGCAGGGTTGAAGTCTATGGGCTGAGCAGGACCTAACCACAAATCCCAACTTAATTCTTTGGGAATATCAAATTTACCAGTGGGAGTCGGAATACCCTGAGGCCACACAGGGCGGTTTGTCCATGCAAGCACATTGGTAACTTCCCCTATCAAACCTGCCTCTACCCATTCCTTGGTTACGCGTACATAGTCTGCAGAGGCATATTGATTGCCCATTTGTGTAACTACTTTATATTTACGCGCTGCCTCAGTAAGCATACGCGCTTCATAGATATTGTGGGTAAGAGGTTTTTGCACGTACACATGTTTACCTCTTTGGATAGCTGCCATGGTAGCTACGGCGTGTGTATGGTCTGGAGTAGAAACAGATACGGCATCTATGTTTTTAGATTCCTTATCAAACATTTCTCGGAAATCCCTATAAAACTTTGCTTTAGGGAAATTTTTGCGCGAGTTAGCTGTCATTCTTTCATCTACATCGCATAAAAAAGCAATTTTTGCTTTTGGATTTTTAGCAAAACCTGTAAGGTCAGACTCTCCCTTGCCTCCTACTCCTATTCCTGCGATGTAGAGCGTATCGCTGGGGGGAATAAATCCTTTGCCTCCTAAAACAAAACGAGGTACAATACTAAAAGCCGCAGTAGCTATGCCTGCACTTTTGATAAACTCTCTTCGTGAAAGAGGAGATTTTGTAGAAATGTTTTTTTCGTAATCAGACATGTTGCTTGATGATTTAAGATGACAGAATAATTAATCTCATAAAAAATGATTATGCTTCCAATCTCTATATTGGTATGATATGTCCAAATTTGGAAAAAAGTATCTATCTTAGTTAGTTTGATGCTTTTTCTTCTTTATGCTCTTTGGGTAACTCGATAATAAACTCCGTTCCTTTCCCTAATTCACTATTCACACTTATTTTTCCGTTCATTCGCTCTACTAAGGTTTTAATAATAGATAAACCTAACCCTGTAGAACTCTCCCCTGCGGTAGGTCTTGCAGATAGCTTCTGAAACTTTTTAAACATTTTCTTTTGGTCTTCAGGGCTAATGCCCGGACCTTCGTCTTTGACGGCAATAGAAATAACATGAGAGTTTTCTATGGCAGAAATATAAATATTTCTTTCTTGAGGCGAAAATTTAATAGCATTAGAAACCAAATTGTCTAAAATGCGATTAAGATAACTGCGGTCTGCATCTATTATTTTGGTATTGAGTTGTTGGTCAAAGTGCAGTTGTATTTTCTTGTTTTCTGCTTGCTGTCTATAACTATTTACGACAGGAATTAAAAAATTTTCTAAGTCCACTTTTTCCCAATTAATAGCTTCTGGCTTTTGTTGTTCTATGGCGTTGATGTCTAAGAGGTCTTCTATAAACTTCTTACCCTCAAAAGCTACTTTGCGTATCATTTGTACAAACTCCTCTTGCTCTTCGTTCAAATCTCCCAAATTAGGCAACAACTGAGCGGCGCCTGCAATTTTATTGAGTGGTGCTTTTAGGTCGTGTGCTACGATGTTCATCAAACTATTTTTCTCCCTATCTAAGTCTTCTAAGCGGGCATTTTTTTGCTCTATTTCTTGCTTCTGAGACTGTAATTGAGCATTCTGTTGCTCTATCTGTACTTTTTGGGCTTGCACTTGGGCAAGTGTTTCTGCCAGTTCTTTTTTCTGCTTATTTAAACGCCTTGAAAGAATGAAAAGGAAAATAGCCGCACTTGCAAAGATAAGAGCAAGCAGGGTGAAGAAAATAACTTTATTTCTGAATTCTGCCGCAAGTTGCCTTTTCTCTTCTTCTATTTTCTTGTATTTCTCCTCCAAAAGTTTTGTCAATTCCATCTGCTTGGTGAGCGAATCTTGTTTGGAGGTGATAAGTAACTGCATCTGAAGCAAAACTTCTCCCGAATGTTGCTGCAGCTGGTTGTAGGTTTCTTCGTTCTTGGCTAAGGTTTCTTTAAGATTTGCCAAAACCTCGGTGTATTTCTTCTTTTGCGCCTCCGTCAAAGATTTATCATTTCTAATTTTTTCTTCTATTTTAATAACTTCGGCACTAATTCTTTTGCTTTTTTCTCTTAATAGAATAGGCAAAGTAAGTAATTCTTCGGTAACTCGCTCAATATTTTCCCTAACCCCAGATGCATTCGGTGGGGGAATATCCGTTTGCGCCTTTTTTATAAATATATAAGCGTATCTATTATCTTGTTCTTTATGTGTTACAAGGTAAGTTTCAGGGAAAATAGGCTCTACTAATTCAGTAATAGGGGATTTTAAAGTAAACTTTCCTTCTGCATTGGTAATGTAAGAATTCTCATTTATGAAGACTTTGAGATTTGCCGCAGGTTTTCTATCTTCTAAAAAGATAATATATTCAAAGATTCCTTCTTGCTTTTGGGCGGTGTTTTTGTTATTGGCGATAGGTTTTGGCTCGCGGTAAATAAGGCTAAACCTCACTGTGCCTGTAGCTAAGTTTTCTATTGCTATATCCTCTTGGGCAATTATTGTTCCTTTGACTTCAAACTTACTATCTTTAGTTACTTTCTGATTGATAGGGGTATGTACAGTAAACTTTCCTGTTTTTGCCGTAATAACTGTTTCATTAAAATCTATGTACTTCACAGGGGTATTAGGCATAGGATTTCCACGCTCATCATACAAAGTTCCTGAGTTCTCTTGTGAATTGTGCATAATAACGTTAATTTCCTTACCATCAGGGCTAACTGAATAAGACTTTACTGATTTTCCTTTCTTGATAAAAATCAATTTATCTACATCAAAGCTTGCTCTGTCTTCCAGATAAAATCTGACTGTGCCTGAGCCATCTGTGGTTCGCTCTATTTTGCTGTCAGCAAGACGAATAGTTACCCCTGCTAATTTGGCATTGTTCTCATCAACTACTCGAATCGTTATCTGCCCTCCTCCTTGTGCATAAAGGGGAGTACTCCCTAATAGGAGAAAGATTCCTATTGCCGCTAAAAAATTTTGCTCTAATCGGGCAACTAATATATGAAGAAATTGATATTGAGTATTTGAGAGTTTCATGTTGTTATCACTTGCTAAATCAATTTGATACTTAGCAACGCAAAATATTTTGTCAAAAATACAAATAAGTATATTTTCCAAGTATAATTTTCAAACTTTTTTACATGGGGTTAATTTTTGTTGCATCATAGAGAACTACAAGGTTAAAGTACATGCTTAGTCTTTGATTATAAGTATTATATTACAAAAACGTAATAAATATAATAAAAGACGCATAAAAAGTTATATTTTTGTAGTAATTTTTCTTAAAATGCTCTCCTTAAAAAATAAGAAAGGCTGTCCGAAAAGTTGTAGTAGTTATAGGGCAGTGAAAATTAACGTTTATAAGGTTTTAAACCTTATAAACGTTAATAAACCCAAGCTTGACCTATTGCATAGCATTACATCTTTGAATACTACTGTTTATATTTTTATTTTAGGAGGGAGGACGGACACCTTCTACCAAGTTTTTAGTATCACAACTTAGATTAGAGATTCTTAAAAGTTTTATTCCTTCACTATTTTTCTTATTTGCTTCCTTTGCCCATCTTGGACTTCTACCAAGTACACCCCTTTCATCAAATTTCCTAAATCCAGTGTTACTTCTTGCTTAGTAAATTGTTTTTCAAACACCTGTTCGCTTACATCCCTGCCTAAGATGTCTTTTATACGAATTTGTACCTTGCCGTGGTACTTGTTATCTATATTGATTTTCAAATCCTTATTAGTGGGATTAGGATACATTCTTAGGCTCTCATCGGGCATAAGTTGTGCAAAAGCGACTTCAAATCTTAGGACAAAGCGGCTTGTATCTGTGCCTGCGTTGGCAGAGAAAGCATAGGCTTTTTCTCTCAAATTTTGGGTGATGCCTAATTTTTTGTCTTCTAAGTAAATAGGTAAACCTTCTTTAAAGTTTCTTAGCTCACTTAAACTGATTTCATGCTGTCCGTTGCTTGCTACGTAGAAATGTAAAGGGACTTCTTTGGGTAGATTTTCTATGGACATAGCGTTGTACACTAAGTTCTTATTTGCTACTTTGGTGTAAAGACTTGGAGCAGGATTAGAATTAAGTTGGATTTTAGGCACGTCTAAGCGCTCATCAAAACCTTCGCTTGCTCCTTTTTTAAAGAAAATGACAGTTTCGTCGGACCACTTCTGAGAGGTAAGTTTTAGCTTCATTGCGCCCTGTGTTTTACTTTCTTCGCTCTCTTCAGTGCGGAAAAATTGAGTACTGTTATAAGTTCGCATAGCATTAGTAAATACTAAATTGTCGTTTCCTGTATTCGCTTTTAGCACAAAGAAACTCTGCCCCAAAGCAATGTCCTTTGTGCCTCCATTAGTACCTGTCATAGCTGTTGGATTGTAAGTAGCCCAAGTCCCTGCATAAGGAGCAGTCGCAATCCGGCGGTGGATAGTAGTATTTTGGAGTTTACTACTATTTACATCGGTCAGATAGTTACAGACAGCCTCCCAATCTAAGTCGGAGGGGTAGGGGTTGCCTATTAAATTCCAGCCCGAATTAGTGGCTGTCCCTTTGGTAATAGGAATATTAATAGTTCCGTTATTGAGCGTGCCTACCCAGTCTATGACTGTATTGGAATTGAGATTTAAGATATAGCCTTTGCCTACTTCTAAGTTTTCCACTATGCTGGCAGGAGATTCCCAGCCTTTCTCGAAAATATCAAAAGTAGCAGGTGAACTCACTACTTTGCTTTCGTTATAGCGATAGACATTAGGGAACGCGCCTGTATAAGGGACTACCCAATCATAGGCAGGATTTAACACCGCCGAAAAACCTATTCCATTGAAATCGCTGACCTTGCCATTGGAAATAGGTGAAGAGAAATAATTATACCCTTGTACCGTAGTACGAAGAGCATAGTTAGGCACATGCCTTTGTACAGCTACATTGCCAACAACGACTGATGTACCATGATTTTGCACCATGCCTTGGTAGGTAGCACTGGAAAGTAAAGTCAGTTTTCCGTCAGAAATGAGATTGCCGTTTAGTAAAATTACCAACCCTTTTACCCCGCAATTATTTGTGAGAGTAACGCTGTTAGCATTATCAAGGGTTAAGTTTCTCACTTGTGAAGGCAAGCCGTTTCCTGTATTTTGAGCGGCGTTGCCTTTGTAAACATAATTAGCATCATTGCTAAAAGTTCGTGTGCCAGTTACTTGCACGTCGCCTACTGCCCCAGCGAGAGCAATGCCTGCGTTACTACAAATTTGTAATGTACCCCCTGCTTGTAAATTAAAACTACCGTTTCCCATAATAATGTGGCAGTCTGTGATGACTTTTCCTCCGTTTTGAATAGTAAAAGTGCCATCTACATTGATATTCCCGTTTAAGGTCAGGGTTCCTGTCCCTGTTACAGTTACATTATTGTAGTTTCCATTATGCGTTTCAATAGCTGTTACGGTCAAGTCAGGATTAGGCGAGGCGTTAGTAGTAAATGTGGCTACTGAGGTATAAGCTGTTCCATTAGGATTAGTCGCATAACCTTTGAAAGAAATATTAGTATTGGCAGGAAGTCCGGTTACGGCAGTAGTAAATGCACTCACTGCTGTACCTCCCTCAATGACCTTAGTAACACCTGTCCCTCCAATAATAGGGTTATTATTAGTGCTTGTAACTGACCAGACGATACCTCTTTCTGTGATAGCTGCACCTCCGTCGGCAGTAATAGTTGCTCCCAGAATAGCGGAATTATGGGTAATAGAGGCAGAGGTAGGAGTAGTAATCGTAGGTACTGCGCCTCCTTGGATAGTAATAGTATAATCTTCGGCTTGCCCTGCGCCAAGACCAGAGAAGCCTGTAATCTGACAAGGATTGACGATTCCTCCTGCTATATCGGCTACTACCCTCATTCTCAGAGGTGTATTAGTAATAGGTGGAGAAGCAGGAATACTAATCGTTCCGACATGAGGTCCTTTTGAGTTATTGGAAGTAAAAACCGTTTCACCCGCATCAACGAAATCGCCATCATTATTAAAATCTATGTAGATTCTCACATCGTGAAAGTTTAAGTCAAACCATGTTTTCACAGAAACGTTGTAAGTAGTATTAGTTTGCACGATTGTTCCTTGGTTACAAGTCATATCTAAATAATTTGCGCCATCTCCTGCTGAGGAGGAGGAACTTATGTTAATAGTATTTGTACCATTAGTAAAGGTAAAGTTTTCTATTCCAAAGGCATTTCCTAAGCCGTGAGTGGCTGAGAAGGTACAAGTCGGAGCGGTAGGCGTAGAGGCAGGCGGAGGCGTATCGCCCAAAGAACTTACCAAAGAGGAGCGAGAAGTAAGCAAAACACTTTCCATTCTTGTTGCCTGCCCTGTGGTGAAAATATCCTCACCACAAGTAGAATAGTTCATAACATTTCGCAGTACTGCCGTAGTCCAAGGCGCTCCTGTGCAGGGATTGTTTCCTGTGGCACAGGTTAAGTTCGGATTTTGATGAGGTTCGGTATCGCATACCTTATCGCCGTCGGTGTTGCAGTTGCCATTAGCAGGGCAACCACTATTATCTCCTTCGAAAGTATGAAATAAGCCTAACCCATGTCCTAACTCGTGGGCAAGCGTACCACTGGTATTGGTCATTTGGCTGGCTAAGATAATAGTCCCATCTAAGTTGGCAGGTGCGCCAGGAAAATAGGCATACCCTGCTGTAAAAGAGCCACAACACATTGTGCCGTCGTTTCCGTCTATCTTATTGACTACCCAAATATTATAATAATCTTGGTTAGACCAACGACTTAAATCTTTGATTACTGTTTCATCTACTCCCGTCATTGTGCTTTTTTTGACACCTCCCGCTACATAAGTAGCATTTCCGCCTACATTTACCCTGTTAATACCTGTGGTAGCTGTGCAGGCAGGACTTCTTTTTGCCAAAACAAACTCTATTTCGGTATTGGCACTCAACATTGAGCCTGCATAAAGCTGATTGGCAAAGTTTAAGGCTTGCTGAATTTGTGTATCAGAAATGTTATAACCTGTGCCTACGGCTGTTCCCGTGTGCATGACGTGAACTACTACGGGAATGACGTATTTGGCGGCTTCGGTTCGGTAAGCACTCCCTTTTTTAACCATTTCCAATATTTTAGCCTCCATAGCTTCCACATTTTTTTTGTACTGTTCATTTTTTTGAAGCAAATCTTTATGCACTTGGTCAAAAGCACACTGCCCCAAACGACTTTGAGCAAAAGCTCCAACACTTACTAAGATAAAGCAGGCGACGGCTACTAAGCGAAAGAATTGTAATTGAATTATTTCAGTAGCAACAGTATTGTCTTGTTTCATTTTTTAACTATTTTTAACCGAAAGATATAACGAAATAAATGATGCTTGGGTTAGTAGATTTTAATAAAGCGTATAAATTTAAGCAAAAACTATGTCTAATTTCTAAATCCTATGTAAGTTTACAGCATAATTTCTTTCCGCAACTAATTTTATGCCTAAACCTTATAAAATTTTTAAAATCTTATACGGTTAATGGGTGATTGTCAATAATTTATTTTTATTTTACCAAAAACTACTTTTGTTGAGTATAAATATTTAATACCATGAAATTCAGAGCAGAAATAGATGTAATGCCCTTGAAAGAATTGCTTGACCCGCAAGGCAAGGCTGTCATGCTTGGTTTAAAAAATCTTGGCATACAAAGTCTTGATGTACGTATAGGGAAACATATTAGTATAGAGATAGAAGCAGAGAGTAAAGAAGAAGCCAATGAGAAGGTGCAAACCGCCTGTCAAAAGCTACTTGCCAATCCGATTATGGAAGGTTTTAGCTACGAACTCATAGAAATATCAATATGAAGACTTGCACAATCAATGAACTTATTTTTGTATTTATTGTTCTTACCATTAGTAAATAATTATAATTTTTACTATTAAACAATTATTTTGACAAAAAATCGAATAAAAAAATGGCAAAAGCAGTAGTTGAAGCAACAGATAAAAACTTCGAGGAATTAATTGCTTCTGAAAAGCCCGTATTGGTAGATTTCTGGGCAGAGTGGTGCGGTCCCTGTCGTATGGTTGCTCCCGTAGTGGAGGAGTTGGCGGCAGATTACGAAGGAAAAGCTACCATAGCTAAACTTGATGTGGACAGCAATCCAGAGGTTTCTTTTAAGTATGGTATTCGCAGTATTCCTACCTTGATGTTTTTCAAAAATGGTCAAGTAGTAGATAAAATCATCGGAGCGACTACCAAAAGCATTTTAGCAAAAAAATTAGAAGCTCAATTGTAGTCTTTTTATACAAGATAAGATAAATCAAGCAGTTTTGGTGGGTTTCTGCCAAAACTGTTTTTATTTTCAGAAAATAAGTGCTTTCTTGCAAATCTGAAAGATATTTTGCAAACAAACAATAGCACGTATGATTCACGTAAGTACCGAAATAGGCAAACTCAAAAGAGTAATTATTCATAGCCCCGATAGTGGCTTAGGAAAGGTAGTTCCCTCTAAGGCACAGGATTGGCTTTTTGAGGACATAGTCGACCTAAAAAATATTCGCAAACAGGAATACGACTACTTCGTTAAAATTTTGCTTTACTTTTTAGATACTGAAAAAGTAAAAGGTAAGTTGGCAGAAATAGACAAGCCTGAAAACAACAGAGCATTTTATAAACCTGACAATGAGGCTTATCATCAATCAGACAAAGTGTTGGATATGCAATACTTGCTCTCTGAAATCCTTGATAACAAGAATCTTAAAAATGAAATAGTAGCTTCTATCTGCGCCTTGGAGCGGTGTTCCTTTGCCCAACAGCGTCTGCTCAACGAGCTTTCTCCCGTAGAGTTAGCCAAAACACTGATTTCTGGCTCGCTACCTGACGAAAAGATGCTTTTCGCTCCCGTTCCTAACTTTATCTTTACTCGCGATATAGGCATTACGATTAATGACCACATCTTGCTCAATAAACCCGCCAAAGAAGCACGCCGTAGAGAATCTTTTATTTCAAAATATGTTTTCCACTATCACCCTATTTTTGAAAACTATAAAGACAAACTCATTGAAATACAAGACGATGAGCTATTTTTTCTCTTGGAAGGAGCAGAGCGAGAGCATAAGCAAGTTACGCTGGAAGGAGGCGACATCATGATGGTTGCTCCTAATAACCTCCTTGTAGGCGTAAGCGAGCGCACTACACCTAATGCTGTGAATAAAATCATAGACATTTTGTTTAAAAAAGAGGTCGTGGAAAAGGTATCCGTCATCAAAATCCCACCCAAGCGAGATTTTATGCACATAGACACTGTTTTTACTCAGGTCAAACGCAATGTTTGGGTACTTTTTGGCAAGTTCTCTAAGCGACAATTAGAAGAAAAAGACCGCTTAGAGAAAATGTATAGCAAACGAAAGCGAAACGAAGAGAATCAGATGAAGATAATGCAGTTTGTAGAAGGGAAAAGAAAACCTATGGAGTTTGATTATCTGGAAGATTTATTAGATGATATTAGCCAGAATGACCTCAATGCCAAATCCCCTACCCAATTTATCTACTCTGGTGATGATGTTTTCCCGTACAGCCAAAGAGAGCAGTGGACAGACTCCTGTAATTTATTGGCTATCAAGGAGGGGGTAGTAATAGGCTACGACAGAAACCATCATACGGCAGAGGCTTTTACTAAGCAAGGATTTAAGGTAATCAGAGCAGCAGAACTGTTGGAAAAATTTGAAAAAGAAGAACTTAATCCTGACTCACTCAAAGATACTTTAATCATGCTTCCGTCTGCCGAACTTTCACGAGCGCGAGGCGGCTCCCATTGTATGAGTATGCCCATTCTCAGAGATAAGTTGTAATCACACTTACATCAAACTCTATAAGGTTTTTAAAACCTTATAGAGTTTGTAGAAAGATTATCATGATTTATGCTTTTATACTTAAAACAGAATGATTTGCAAACGTTTATAAGGTTTCAAACCTTATGAACGTTAATTTTCAATCAAAACCAACTTTGATTGAGTTTAATACAATCAAAAGAAGAAAAACAACAAATACACCAATATAACTATCCACAAGCCATCTAAAAAATGCCAATAATCTCTCAATAGGCGCATTTTCATTTTCTCATATTTGTTACTAAATATGATAAGCGCTTGCACTGCATCTTCGCTGGCTTTTTTGTAGTGGTTGAACTGTACTATCACAAATATTAACCCTGCAAGCAAGTGCAATATATGCAAGCCAGTTAAAATATACATATAAGACCCCGCCGCTTTGCCTGAAAATTTGATGCCTTGTGAAACTAAACTCTGCCAGCCCATGATTTGAAAAACTGAAAAAATACTTCCCATGATAAACACATAAAATAAATTTTTCCGCAAGGATTTTGCCTCGTCTATGTGAAAATCTGCCCAGGCTTTCTGCACAAAGTAGCTACCCACCAAAATAAAAATGGTACTGATAAAGAAAAACTTTGGAAAAACTAAGCTACTAAGGTCAAATTTTTCTAAGGATTTGGTAAAGCCAACTAAAAGAAACAAAAATACCACCCCGCTACCTGTCATAGCTAAATAAAGCATGATAAGGAAAGGATGTTGCTTTTCTAAACGTTTAAAAAGAGGAATTTCCTGTGTAGAAATATTTTTTTCCATAAAAATAAGCAATATTGAAAGGTATTTGATTTAGCATGAAACATTTTTTGAAAGCTATATGTTTTATAAGGGTTTTAATATTTCGATATTTGTTTTTTGACTTTGTTATTCTAAACATTAAAGTAAATGAATTGGCAGAAAATAACCTCATCAGAGGATTTAGCAAAAATTAATCAGCAATCTTACCATCAAAAAGTACTGCTTTTTAAGCATAGTACTCGTTGTTCCATCAGCGCTACCGTCCTAAGCCGATTGGAAAGGAGTTGGAAAGAGGAAGAGGCTAAGCACATCATTCCTTTTTATTTGGACTTAATTTCTTACAGAGATTTATCTAATCAAATTGCCGCTTTTTACGGAGTTGTACACGAATCTCCGCAGGTTCTGCTTATAGACAAAGGGAAATGTATTTATCATGCTTCGCATTTTGATATTAACTTTGCCGAAATTATATACAAGTCTATGGCTAATTATTGAAAAAATTACCTTTTAAATGCTTTATGAGTAAGTACATAGCTGATGCCCAATTGGAGATTAATCGAATTTAAGCGAATGTTATCAAAAACGTCATGATAACCAAGTACTAAATCCTGATTGGCGTATCGTTGGGTAGGATTAATGATATTATTTATACCGTATCTATATGTGGCAGAGAAAGATAGACGAAAATTCTGAAAATGATAGCCAATGCCCGAACCAACAATAAAGCCATAGAAGTTGCCACTGAGTAGGTTAGTGATGTCATAGCGAGCAGAAGCAGTGTTGCCAAAGAAATCTGTTTTCTCTCCATTAATGCTTATGCCGGGTAGTTCCTTGATAATTAATGTTTTACTTGCATTTGATAGTAGCCCATTGAACCCTCCCAAAAGCAAGAAAGGTTTGAATGGCTTGTCAATTAAGAACTGATAACGTATCACTGCGGGTATTTCTATATAGTTGATGGATTGAATGCTATTTTTTTCTACGTCTAACAAAAGGCTAAAATTAGGCGAGGGATTGTCAGCCCAACCATAAGCATCTTGATAAGCAAAACGGTAATTGCTGTAAGAAGGCTGTAACAATAAAGCGAAGTTTTTTGTCAAGGAATAGGTAAGTAAAAAACCTACCCGAAAACCTATCAAATTGTTCTTCTCGAGGCTATTGAAATAGTTTTTTCTATAATTTGCGTTACTATTTGCCTGTGTATTATTAAATATAGAGAACCGCTCAGTAGGTACCGCAAAGGAGAGATTGCTCCCTATGATGCCTCCTATTTGCCATCTTGGAGCGATGTAGTAGTCATAGCTCTTGGATTCTCTGATAGCTAACCAGTACTCTTGGAAGTCCTCATCTACTCTAATAGCAAAAAGTTTACCCAGAAACCTATCTGCCAATTGAGGCTTGTCCAGAGCAATATAGGTACGGCAAACTGTGCTATATATATCTGCTCGAAGCTCATTTTTTACTTTTCTAAACTCTTTGGACTCGCGAGCCAAATCATCATCTTTTTCCAAGCAAGATTTCCTAAATAAGCTAATAACTTCTTCTAATTCACCATTTTGATACAATTTTTCTAAGTTGTGGGCAATAGTTTTGTATTTAGTATTGAGCAAGGTAATTTTAGAGTCAGCATCTTGGGCAAACGAAAAGTGAATTGTCAAAGAAAGAAGTGATAATAACAGCAAGTATCTCATTACACAATATTTGTTTTATTCAAAGATAAAAATATTTTGAATAATGTAACAGAGAAATAGTTTATTTTGGTGTGGACAACAAAAAAGGGGTAGTATTAAAGATGTAATGCTACGCAATAGGTCAGATTAGCTTGGGTTTATTAACGTTTATAAGGTTTTAAACCTTATAAACGTTAGTTTTCATTTGATTAGCAAAGCTATTCTTTGATAAATGGATAGTCTGTTTGCACATAAACATCTGTATATATTTCGGAAGGGTCAGGATAAGGAGATTTTTCTGCAAAATCTACTGCATCAAGCACTTCTGCTTTTATTTCTTCGTCTATCTTCTCTAAGTCCTCTTCTGTGGCAAAACCCTTGGCTAAAATCGTAGCCCTTACCTGCTCTATGGGGTCTTGCTTTTTGTATTCCTCTACTTCCTCTTTGGTGCGGTACTTGGCAGGGTCTGACATAGAGTGTCCTCTAAATCTATAAGTTCGGAACTCTAACAAAGTAGGACCTTCGCCGTTTCTTGCTCTCTCCGCCGCCTTAGCTACTGCTCTGTGAACTGCCTCTACGTTCATTGCATCAACAGGCTCAGAGGGCATATTATAAGCAGAACCTAACTGATACAGCTCTACTACGTTAGAAGTTCTTTTTACAGAAGTTCCCATCGCATAGCCATTATTTTCTATCACAAAAATCACGGGGAGTTGCCAAGTCATCGCCATATTGAGCGCCTCGTGGAAAGCCCCTTGTCTTACCGCCCCGTCGCCCATGTAGCATATGCATAAATTTTTTGTTCCTTTGTATTTTTCAGCAAAGGCAATGCCCGCTCCTAACGGAATTTGTCCACCAACAATACCATGTCCGCCAACGAAATTAACTGATTTATCAAAGATGTGCATAGAGCCTCCTTTGCCTTTGGTAGTGCCTGTGGCTTTTCCATAGAGTTCCGCCATGACCGCCCTTGCACTTGTCCCTAATGCCAAAGGATGCCCATGGTCGCGATAGGCAGTAATCCATTTATCGTCTTTGGTCAAGGCAGTAACTGCCCCCGAAGCACATGCCTCCTGCCCAATATAAAGGTGGCAAAAACCTCTAATTTTTTGTTGTCCATACAGCTGCCCTGCTTTCTCCTCAAACCTACGCATGAGCAACATGCTCCTAAACCAATACATATAGGTTTCCTTAGAAAACTCATGCTCGTTTTCCACTACTATTTCTGCCGTCAGACCATTCGTTTTTACTTCCATAATTTGCTCTAATATTAATAAATCTGTATGAATATATCTAAATGAAATATGATATTGTAAAATTGAAAACTTTTTCTTTAAAAACCAAAAACTTAGGGCTATACAAGCCTATTTGTATCTTGGAATTTTAATCTTTTCATAAATGACGGAAGCACTGGGAAAAATACTTTTGATTTTGTAATACAATTCATAGGCTTTGGGCTTGTCCAAGTAATTGCCCACTTTTACTTTAAAATTGGGTTGGGCATACTCCAATTCTGGTCTATCTTCTAAGCTCACTCTTAAATTATTAAAATCTGCAATGGCTTTTTCTGCTTCTTTTCTGTCTAAGCCAGAGTAAATCTGTATTTTATATCCTTTGACGGAGAAAGATTTGTTACTTTCTGCTATCTGTCCCAGAAGTGTATCCAAGGCAACTTTCATACTGCCTACGGGTTCTTGTAAACTAATTGAGGATTGCTGAACCGTATGAGGGTAAGTATTGGCTATTTGAGTAGGAGTATCAGTAGGATTAAATTTTACTCTAAAACTACTAACATCATCGCTAAAATTCATGTTTTGTAAATTACTGACTGTTGAGGTAGTTTTGCAAGCTACCAATAAAAGAGATATGGCAAGAAAAAAATACTGTTGGGCTTGTTTCATAACTTTATCCTAATTATCTTTCAAAATAACATCATTCTATTGAAAAATCAAAATGTCGACATCTTATATTACTGCCATTGGTACAGCGAATCCTCCCAATAAAGTAGCCCAGACCCAAATTGCAAGTTTTATGTCAAAATCTCTCCAATTGGATAAAGCTGAGGAAAGACGCTTACGCATGCTCTACAAGTCGACAGCCATAGATTTTCGTTACTCGGTCATAAAAGATTATGCAATGTTAGCTGATTTTGATTTTTTCCCTAACACAAGCGATTTAGAACCTTTTCCTTCTACCGCTACCCGAATGAAACTATACGAGCAACATGCTTCCGATTTATGTATAAAAGCCATAGATAATTGCTTACAAGACAAGGATTTAATTAAAAAAATTACTCATCTTATTACAGTTAGCTGTACAGGTATGTATGCCCCAGGCATAGACATAGAGATTATAGAAAAATTAGGCTTGCCTACGCATACCCAACGCATTTGTATCAATTTTATGGGTTGCTATGCGGCAATCAATGCGCTTAAAGTAGCCAATGCTATTTGTAAAGCAGACAAGCAAGCCTGCGTACTCATCGCTGATGTAGAACTTTGTACCTTACATTTTCAAAAAGAAAACACAGAAAATCACTTACTTGCCAATGCTATTTTTGCTGACGGAGCAGGGGCGATGCTTGTGCAGGCTCAGAAAGCAGGAGGTAAAGCAATTAGTTTAGAGGGATTCTACTGCGATTTAGCCTTTGAAGGCAAAAATGACATGGCTTGGTTTGTTAGAGATTTTGGCTTTGAAATGCGACTTTCTTCTTATGTGCCTCAATTATTAGAAAACAAAATGAAAGAATTAATTTTCAGGCTATTAAATCAATTTGACTTAGACTTAGCAAGCATAGATACTTTGGCAATCCACCCGGGAGGAAAGAAAATATTAGAAACAGCCGAGAAAATTTTAGCCCTTCCTACTGAAAAAAATAAATATGCCTATGAAGTATTGAGAAACTTTGGCAATATGTCCTCGGTTACGATTATTTTTGTACTAAAAAATATTTTAGAAAATTTTAATTTTCAAAGAAATACAGCAAATGTACTAAGTATGGCTTTCGGTCCTGGGCTTACCGTAGAGTCTGCACTAATGAAAATCCATCGTTAAATTGACCTAACCACAACAATCTATTATTGGACTTACTGCCATTGCAAAGCACTTAATCGCTTGTAAAATCCCTCATTAGCGAGTAAGTCTTCGTGTGTGCCTCTTTCTATGATTTCTCCCTCTTGGAGAACAATGATTTCATCAGCTTGTTGGATAGTGCTGAGGCGGTGAGCAATAACAATAGAGGTGCGATTTTCCATGAGGTGATTCAGGGCATCTTGCACCAAACGCTCGGATTGTGAGTCTAAGGCAGAAGTTGCCTCGTCCAAAATCAAAATAGGAGGATTTTTCAAAACTGCCCTCGCAATGCTCAATCTTTGCCTTTGTCCGCCAGAGAGTTTCATTCCTCTGTCCCCAATATTGGTTTGGTAGCCATCTTCGGTTTCTATGATAAAATCATGTGCATTGGCAATCTTAGCGGCTTGAATTACTGCCTCTTCGGTAGCATTAGGCACGCCAAAAGCTATGTTATTAAAAATCGTATCGTTAAATAAGATAGATTCTTGCGTTACTATGCCCATGAGTTTTCTCAACTCCTCTAAGTCATACTGTCGGATATTGGTGCCGTCGAGCAGAATTTCTCCTTGGCTAACATCATAAAATCTTGGAATAAGGTCGGCTAAGGTAGATTTACCGCCTCCTGAGTTGCCTACTAAGGCAATCATTTTTCCTTTCTTTATCTCCAAATTGATATTTTTAAGCACGAAACGCTCTGCATTATAGCTAAAAAATACATTTCTGAACTCAATATTTTGTCTAAATTCTTTGATAGGAATAGGATTTTCAGGGTTTTTTATCTTAGGTTGAATATCTAATACTGCCCAAATCCTGTCTGCCGCCGCAAGTCCTCTTTGCAAGGCACTTACCGCAGACGAAAATGCTTTTGCGGGATTCAAAATTTGCAGGAAAATCGCAATGTAGGCAAAAAACTGGGAAGCAGTCAAATCAGGCGAATCGTTTAGTACTAATGAACCTCCATAAAGCAAAATGATACAAACGGTAATTACGCCCACGGTTTCAGAGATGGGACTTGCCAAATCCCCTTTATTGAGAATATGTATTATCGTTTTAGTAAAACTTTGATTTTGATAGTGAAACTTTTGACGAATAAAATGAGTAGCATTGAAAGCCTTAATGATTTTTAGTCCTGAGAGTGTTTCCTCCACAGTAGAGAGAATTTTCCCTAATAGTTGCTGGCTATCTATGCCGTGTTTTCGCAGACTTTTCGCTAAGCGGGCAATAAGCAAAATAGCCAAAGGCAGAACCAAAATAACAAAAATGGTCAGTTTGAAGGAAATATACAGCAAGATACTAAAATTGACAAGGATAGTCAGAGGCTCTTTAATGATGCCTTTAAGTGGCATGACCGCTCCATGTTCTATCTGCTCCACATCATTGGTAATGCGCGATAGTAAATCCCCTTTTGCTTCATTAGAAAGATAAGCCAAATCCAAAGACAACATTTTATTGAAAATTTCTTCTCGTATCTTACTCAAAATCTTATACATGGCTTTGTTAATGACTACAAAGGAAGCATAGCGAAACGCATTGGAAAGCAAAACAGAAATTACAATCACTGCACAAACTAACTGCAATGCTTTCAAACTCCCGTATTGCTTGACTATATTGGAGAGATAGTAGTAAAAAAATTGCTTAGGGTAGCTTATACTCCACTCAAAATCAGGTTTTTCCAAGTTCTCAGCAGGAATATTCTGGAAAAGTACATCTAACACGGGGGTAAGCAAAACAAAGTTTAATGAGCCAAAAATTACAGCTAATAAAGTCAAAATCAAATAGGTAGGAACGTAGCTACTGTATGGTCTGGAATACGAAATAATGCGTAAATAAGAATTCATTATTTGAAAAGGGTATATCGTTTGAGCCGACAAAGTTAGAAAAAGTATTGGATTTTTGCTTAGATAACCATCCTTAGCAAAATTTAACAATACATTCCTGATAAATTAGTTGTAAAACTAAAAAATATGCAACAACTTACGAAGGCAGAAGAACAAATTATGCACGTATTGTGGGACTTAGGAAAAGGTTTTGTTAAAGACATCATAGAGAAACTTCCCGAACCCAAGCCTGCATACAATACAGTAGCAACTTTCATGAAAATCTTGAAAGAAAAAGGATTTGTTGATTACCATGCCTACGGGAAAACTTACGAGTATTTCCCTTTGGTATCTAAAAGTGAGTACAGCAATTCCTTTTTAAAGCACTTCTTAGGCAGCTACTTCGGTGGCTCATTTGAGAAAATGGTGTCTTTTTTTGTCAAACAAAATGATATGGATTTGAAAGAGGTAGAAGAACTGATGAAGTACGTAAAGAAAGACTTAGAGTAGCTTGATTTCGTTGAAGTATAAGTTGTTTGTTGCTAATGGATTGTTGTTAGCTTTTGTTATTTTTATTCTAAATTCTGCATTATAAAAAATTCCTGATTTATGTATTTTCTCTATCATTCTATCAGTCTTTTCGTGTTTTGGGCGTTTTACCAAGTTTTTCTCAAAAAGGATACTTTTTTTGAAAGGAATCGCTGGTATCTGCTCGCTTCTTTAGCAGCCGCCGTGCTTGCTCCTTTTTTGGAGATTCCTTTGTCGGATTATTGCCTATCAAAACAAGAGCAATATTAATTTTTGCCAGAGTGAGGAAGATTTTGTAAAACAATTGCGTCCAATTATCACACGCCATGCAAAAAGTGCTAACATAGAGCTATAAGAAAATAGCATGGCAGAAAGAAAAATTGTTAGTTATAGAGATGGTAAAACTGTTCTATACACCATGCTTAGGGTAAGAATAATCAGAAAATCTCTATTGCGACTCCTCTGGAAAGAGACGGAAGCGCACTTAAAATAAGTAGTACAGAAGAGTCTATTTCTTGTGATGGTAGTTGCGGTTGCGTAGTAGAGTACTTCCCCGCTCAAAACAATAAACCTGCTCAGTTTTTACTTTTGATTTCTTTCTCTTTTTACTACCTCTAATTCTTTTGCTAATCTTTCAAAATGATAAACGATATTTCCCTGCTCGTCATGCTTGATTTCTGCTTGCCATTCTCGTAATGCTCTATCATAGAGCTTTTCTTTTTCTTTGTCAGGTAGATTTTCATCAAGGATTAATAAAAGTTCGTCAGAAGAAAAAATTTTTTGAAGGAAGGCAAAATATTCATTTTCTTGTTGCCTTTTTTTGTTTTCTTTGAGCATCTTGGTTTTACCTATGACAAAAGTAGGCAAAAAGCTACTATATGCCAAACTCACTGTTATCCAAAAACCGTAATAAAGCAAGCTAAACATCGTACTGAACATAAAATTGGCATTACGTAAAAGAAAAAACCAAAGAGGCAGGAAAAATAGAGCATATAGGAACTGAATAGTAATTGCTTTTGCCATAGTAGTATTTTCTGAGGCATAATTACTGTTCCACTTTCGCAAGGGAATCAGATTGTCCCAAATGTAAGGGGAAATATTGGGCTTAGTATTATACCAGACTTTGTTTTGGCTATCTATTTCTGGGAAATGGTAAATGATGACACCTTCTTCTGTAACATACACGTTGCCATGATATTGTACCATCAGCTTTGTAGCCTCCTGCTCTGCCTTATCAAAACTCCAACCCGTGAGCATAACCAAATCCGCCGTGGTTATTTTTCTTTGATACAAGTCTATGTACGATAAAATTCGTTTTTCTAAATCTAATTCATCTTTGCTTTCTTTTTCTCCAAAAATAAAGCTAAAAGCTATTTTTTTTACTTCCTCTTTGCGAAAAGCATTGTAGTAAGGTGGCTTTTCTCCCTCACAAAAAAACTGAATAATCTGGTCGGTTTTAGCCTTAAAACTTGGGATAAGGCTACGGAAAAGATAATAAAAAGGAATCAGAGGGGAGATAGGGGCAAGAGCAATTATCCAATTGATAACACCACCGCTGTAGTTTTTGTATAAGTCATTAGAAATTCGCCATTTGATAAAATTAATAACGCCTTTTTTAGTACTCTGCCATGCTTTGCCAGCCCATTTTGCGAAGGTATTTTTTTCCGGCAGAAAATCAAACTCATAGATAAGTTCTCCTTTTTCATTGACATCTAAGCGGCAAGGGTGTTTTCTGATAAGTTCTGCTAAGGCATCATTGACTTGATACACGGAAAGCCCTGTTTTTACTATCAAGTCTGCAGGCGTCAAGCCCTGCTTTTGCTTTTGAAGTACTTGCTGTACAGTCTGAATGTCTTGCTTAGTGGCTTGTAAGGGCTTCGCAGAAAGTTGGGTGTTCATACATGTCAATGTTTCTGATGTTATCCATCAAATTTATTGATTAATTTGCAAAGAATACCTGCTTTCTCAAAAAAAATGCCCTATAACTATAAACCGAAGTCTATATACTTACTTCATCTCGGTATGGTCGCCAAGGTTAAGTTTGAGGCTTGGGCTTTTTAGTGTAACATCATCGCCAATCAGTGAGGCATCTAAAACTGCATTGTGTAGTTCGCTATAAGAGCCAATAATACTATTTTTAATGATAGATTCTTTGATTTTAGTGTCGTTGCCTATGGCTACATCAGGTCCGATAATACAGTTTTCTATTTGGCAGTTTTCTCCAATACTTACCGGGGGAATCAGGATACAAGAGCGATATTTTTCGGGGTTAGCCGACTGGAACTCGGGGCGATTGAGCAATACTACGTTGGCGGCAAGTAGGCTATCCTTCTTACCGCAATCGTACCAGTAGTTTGCTTCCGCAATACCTACCTTTTCTCCCTCCGAAAGCATAATTTTGAGGGCATCGGTCATATAATACTCGCCATGAGTAATGAGTTCGTTGCTTACTAAATGCTCTACTGCTTTCAAAAGCAAAGGCACATTGCTGATTTTGTAAATCCCTATAAGCGCCAAGTTGGACATAGGAATTTTAGGTTTCACGCTTACCTTCTCTATAAACTTTTTGTTATCGTCTAATTCTACGATATTGTATTGCCCTGGATTATCTACCCTATGTACACCGGCTACTGAGTTTTTTACCCAAAGCACTTCTTGTGGCTTCAAACTAAAAATGCTATCTCCTGGTACAATGAGTATTTCTGCCTCATTTTCAATAAATCGCCTTGCCGTCCATATTGCGTGTGCTGTTTCGAGCAGGCTATCCTGTACTACAAAAATTCGCTTGATTTGGGGATAAAAACTGCTGATGTAGTTTTCTATCAAGTAGCCCGAATCTCCTATTACAAATACAAAATCATCTAAACCTACCCTTAGTAATCGGTCTAAGATATGTCCTAAAATAGGCTTCCCTGCTACCTGCAAAAGTGCTTTGGGTTGGGTATAAGTGTGAGGTCGCAAACGCGAGCCTATGCCTGCTAAGGGTATAACAACTTTCATAATTTGCAAATAGAGAATTATTCTAAAAGTAAAATTTGCAAATTTTATTGGATTTGTAAAGTCTAACAACAAAAAGATTAGAAAAAATTATAGCAGACCGATACTAATAGATATTGGTTTTGATTGAAAATTAACGTTTATAAGGTTTCAAATCTTATTAAACGGTTGCAAACTGTTTTGTTTTAAGTATATAAAAATGAAAAAGGCTACCTCCAGAGGAGGTAGCTTTTAGCTACAACAATTAAAACATATCAACCTATAAATTCACAATATAAAATGCTATTTTTCGGTACTCCATTAGCTTTTCAGCATTT
>Ga0272446_1000861_pt1 | contig 46245 bp, 43 predicted proteins | sample YNPCB0061_FD_194587 | JGI IMG/M metagenome (GOLD analysis project Ga0272446, IMG submission 194587) | Hot spring microbial mat communities from Yellowstone National Park, WY, United States - YNP-CB-006-1 | ecosystem: Environmental > Aquatic > Thermal springs > Hot (42-90C) > Sediment | place...
GGTTCCAGGCGCCGCTGATGTCGTAGTCGAGCTCGACCTCGACGGTGTCGCCGGCGAAAATGGCCAGCTCCACGCCATCGGCATCGACGGCGAACACGTCGAGCGGCTTGCCCAGCATGTCCTCGAAGGGAAAGCGCTGGTCGGGCGTCTGGCGGTAGTGCAACGTGCAGCGGGCGTGCTCGTTGATGCCGTACTCGATGCGGGCCTGTTCGAGGATGGCGCCCCGGCTCAGGTCATGAATGTCATTACCATCGAAGGCGACTTTGAGATAGGCGGGTCTCATGCTTCCACCCCTGCGGGCGCGGCGGCGCCCAGGTGACTGTTGAGGCCGAGACGCGAATTCAGCGCCTCCACGCCGAGGCGCGGCGCGCGCCGGCGGTCGGCCACGCTCCATTCGACGGTCCACTTCTGGTGGCAGGTTGTGACAAGATAGAGCGCGGCGTTCAGCAGGTAGCGCTGCTCTTCCTGCTGGAACTTGTAATAAATATCCAGCGGCACCGGACCGATGACGAGCACGAGCTGCGCCAGGTCCTCGATGTGGTCGCCCAAAGCGTAGTCCACGCCCAGGCGGCTGTGCGCCTCGCCGAGCAGGCTCAGGTCCTCCTCGGCCAGATACCGCAGGCGCGGCTTGCGGCGAATGGTTTCCAGAGGCAGATCGAGCAGGAGCTGCAATGCGAAGCGGATGCCGTGCTCTTTGCCCGCCAGCGACTGCAGGCTGGGCAGCAGCAGCGAGAGGCGGAACCACAGCTCCTGCGGCCACTGCTCGGGGTCGAGGCCGAACAGCGAGATCCACCGCGCACAGGCGTCCAGGTTGCGCTCGCTGATGTCGAACAGGCGGGCGCCCTCGCGCAACCAGTGGGCCGCTTTCTGGAACGGGTCGTCGATGACGGAAACGATCTCGCGCGTGCCGATCTCGGCTTCGCCGCCCGAGTCCCAGAAAGGAACCGGAAGATGGTTGAAGTAGCCGAGTCCGGCGATACGCAACTGAATGGCGTCGCCGGGGCGCAGGGGCGCGCCGGCGGCGGGCGATTGCGAGACGACCCAGCGCGAGGGGTAGCCGGGCCCTTCCATCGTGATGGTGATGCGCCCGGTGGAGATGCCCAGGCTCGACAACACCTCCAGCGCCGAGTCCACGGTGTGATGGAAGCCGTGGAAGCTCGAGGACAGGTCTGGCATCACCAGGCTCATGATTCCACCCACTCCGTGCGGACGCTCAGATCAATGTCGTGCAGGAAGCGCGAGGCGAGCAGCGACTGCAACTCGTCGCGCAGGTAGGAAGCCTCGAGATCCGGCTCAGTGAAGTCCTCGCGGTCGAGCGCGACGGTGACGCGCTCGACGCGGCGCAGCGCCCCGCCGACGCGTTCCACGGCGGAAGCGATGCGGGCGTCGCGGATGCGCCGGTCGAAAGCGCGCACGACGGCGAGCAGGTCGGCGCGCGTGACCACGCGGTCGCGCGACAGCAGGGCCGCGGAGAAGCGCTCCTGCGCCGTGGCGAAGGACTCGCTGCTGGTGCCGCCGGCGGCCGATGTCGGATTGAGCACGCGCACCGCGGCGCCGGCGCCTTTGAGCTCGATCGACGTGATCATGCCGGGCCCCACCTGATTGGCCGCCTCGCCGGCGCTGATCCAGACGCGGATGTTCACGAGCGACTGCGGGCGGCCGTCGGGCCACTTGGCTGGCGTGATCTCGATGCGGCCGTTGCGGATGGCGTAGCGGCCCACGTTCGGATCGGTGGACGGGGCCATCTCGTCGAGATAGGGCGTGTCGTTTTCACCAATGATCGACAGCGGGCTGACGAGCTGCCAGTCCGTGCCGCCTTCGCGGCTGATGGGAATGGCCGTGCCGTGCTTCTCGAAAACGATGGTCTGGTTGAAGCACTCGACGTTGGAGGCGGTGATGGCATGGAGGAAGACGCCCCCGATGGCGGTGTGGAGCGGCGGGATGTCGCGCGGGAACGTGATCTTGATCCAGGCCCGCGGCTGGGAGAACAGGTGCTGGGCTTCGCGTCCGAAGATGCGGCCGAGCGGCGGCTCCAGGCCGCGCGGCATCGTGCAAAGGAACTGCCTTTCGGGAGGAATGGCGGGCAGCAGGAAGACGCGTCCGGCGTAGAAGCCCGGAGGCAGCATAGGCGTCTTGTCCTGAAGCTCGTCCGAGGCGGCGGCGGAGGCGGCGCGGACCAGCCATTCCAGGCGGCGGAGCCCGGCGTTGGCGGGGCGCGGGCGCAGAATGCCGGGCGCGGAGAACTCGCCCTGCGGGCCGGCCAGGCACCAAGTTTCGCTGCCCAGGGCTTCCTGAACGGGGCGCGCGTCCGGGGTGAGATCGAAATACACGCTGTGGCCGCCGAGATGCTCTTTGGGGGGCGGCTGGATGACCAGAAACAGAGCCGGGTTCGGGCCCAGATTTACCTTGACGGGGTCAAGAGCGGGGCGCGCGGCGAGGAAGTTCTCCGGCATCTCCACGCCTGGCAGGAGGCGGAGCGTGTTCTTCTCATACACGGCGGCGAGGATGATCTGCGCGCCGGAGACCGTGACCGGGGCGTCGGTGCTGAAGTTGAACCGTTCGCCCGTGGGCGACTGGCTGCGCAGCACGGCGCCCGCGTCGATGTGCACGGGCGCGGAGGCGCCGAGGATGCGGACCACCGCCTGCGCCGGGCGCGCCTTGCGGGGTTCGATGCCCAGCCCGGCGATGAGCTCGTCCAGTAGCGCCAGGCGGATGCGCCCCGTGTCGCTGTACAGGTTTTCCAGTTGCTGGGCGAAGGTGCGGAACAGGACCGCGAGAACGGGATCGGTGGTTTCCGCGCTGACTCCGTATTCCTTGAGCCGCTTGCGGAAGTCCTCCCGCATCTTGCTGTCGATTTCGATCGCCGTGGCGCGCTGATATGGCATTGGATTCTGCTTCAACCCTTCCCGCCCGCAGGCCAGGGCGGCGGGATCAATCGCCCAGCCGGGCCGACCAGGTCATGGACGGGTCCTCGGTGGAGACGAGCGTCACCGAGTACACATCCACATCCGGATTGGGCCCCGGCTCCTTCTGGATGGACTTGAGACGGTAATGCTTGATGCCGAGGTCGGCCAGCGTGTCGTTGATGGCCTTCTCGGCCTGCCGCAGGCCTTCCGGGCGCAGCCGCATATTCTCGAAATACTGGCGCACGCCGAAAGAGGGGCAACCGGCCCAGCTTCCGCCGGGCGTGCGGGCCATCATTTCGATGAACCGGAGAACGGCTTCGGCCTCGTCCGTGCGGCGCAGAAAGCCGTTTTCGAGCCGGAGAGGGAACGCGATGAAGGGAATGGCGCCTGCTCCTTTCTGGGAGAACCCGGAACGGGCCGCGCCGGCATAGCCGGGCGGCCCGCGGGGCGCCGGCGAACCCGGCCTAGGTGCTGAAGGTGATCTCCTGGAAGTTCTGCTGGTTCATGACGGGCTCGAGATCCATCACAATCATGTGGTTCAAGCCTTCGGCGGAGCCGGCCATTTCCAGCGGCGGGTTGGAGACCTCGTAGTTCGAGATCCAGCCCTTGAACTTGTAGCAGCAGAGGGCGTCCTCGTGGCTGTCGTCCTTCCAGAACTCGATCTTGATGTCCTTGATCTTGTCGCGGGTGACGACGTTGGCCAGGTCGAAGAACTTCTGCAGGCTCGAGTAGGGCAGGTTCTTGTCGTCGTGAAAATCGGCCCAGACGCGGATGCGCGTCTTGAGGCTGCCCATTTCGGGCATGCCGGCCTTGTCCTTGTCGGTGGTGAAGACGACTTGAGAGCTGACGGCTTCGAACTTGGTACCGTCGATGGTGACGGTGCTGCGATAGGGATTCGGCATGGTTTATCCTCCTTGTTCCTCTGACAGGCCCCTTACTTGCTGATCTTGATGTCCTTGAACTTCTCCTGGTTGAGCGTGGGCTCGAGATCGAGCACCAGGACGTGGTTCAGGCTCGGGTAGGCGGTGGCGGGGTTGTTGGCGAACTCCTCTTCCGTGCGCAGCCCGGCCAGGCCGAGAGGGTGCGGGTTGGAGGTCTCGAAGCGGCTGATCCATCCCTTGAAGCCGAAGCTGACGAGGGCATCCTCGTGGCTGTCGTCCTTCCAGTACTCGATCTTGATGTCCTTGATCTTGTCGCGGGTGACGACGTTGGCCAGATCAAAGAACTTCTTCAGGGCCGAAAACGGCAGGTTCTTGTCATCGTGAAAGTCGGCGATGACGCGGATCCTTGTGTTCAGGCTGCCCATCTGGGGCATGCCCGTGCGGTCCTTGTCCGTGTGGAAACGGACGGACGTGGACACGGCGTCGAACTTGGTTCCGTCGATGGTGACGGTGCACCGGTACGGCGAAGCGGCCATGAAACTCTTCCTCCTTTGTTACTTTCCCAAAAGGCCAAACAATCTTCCGAAGATCCGTTTGGCCAGCGACGGCGGCGCGGCGGGCGCGGGCGGTGTCCCGGCCTGCGGGGCGGCGCCCCCGGCTGAAACTGTTTCGACTGCGCCGCCCGCGCCTGGCAAGGAAGAAGCCTCCTCTTCCGGAGGCAACTTGCCCTGGGCGATGAGCTGCGCTTTCAACGCGGGCGGGAGGTAATCGGACGCTTTCCGTTCGGAAAGGTCGGGCGGCGGAGCGGCCGGTTCGACCATGCGGGCCCCCACGGCGCGCGGCAGGTTCAACTGCATGGAGCGGCGGTACTCGCCGCGCGGCGCGGTGCGGATGCCGTGCGCCTCGTTGATGAGGTCGCCTTCGGTTTCCGCCTTGCGGGCGGCGTCGCCGCCGGCAGGCAAGGGCATCTTGCCCGCCTGGACGTTGCCGCCCGTCTGTTCGTGGGCTTTGGCGGCCGAACCGGCCCAGTGTTCGCGTCCGTCGCTCACCCGATTCACTCCAACCTAATTACGGAAACCGGTCACTGCTTCTGCTCGCCCTTGGCGAATTCCGGCGTGTCGATCTTCAGCACGAAGGTCTCGGCCGGGCCGGTGGGCATGACGTTGAGGCTGATGTCGCAGATGCCCTGCATGCGCTTGTTGGAGTCTTTGTCGACGAAAAGGTCGTAGCCGAGGATCGTGCCCTGTTCGACCTGCTCGTCGAGCAGCCGCTTGAGCGGCTTTTCGATGCTCTCCTCCATGAAGTCGCGCGTCAGCACCTGGCCCGCCACCTGCAACAGGTAGTGGCGGCAGCAGCGTTCCAGGTAGCGCAGGATGCGGTAGCTGGTGAAGAACTTCAGCACGCCGTTGGGGTCCTCGGCCTGCGTGCGGCAGCCGAAGAAGCACAGATGGTTGTCGGCGTCCCGGATGATGGGGATGAGCTGGCGCTCCATGGAGAGGTGCTCCATCTCGCCGATGAGCGGCTCGAAGCGCACCTTCTCGACGCCCACGATCTGGCCGAAGCGCGAACCGACGGGCCCCTGCGCCATCCCCTGGCCGTCATCGGCGCGAGCCACCGCGCCGGCGAAGACGAGCGAAGGCGGCACATAGAGGTCGTCGCCGCTCTCGATGGTCTTCTCGAACCAGTGCTTCTGCCGGGCCATGAGGTAGCCGGAGCAGACCACGTCGGCGGCGGCGCGGTCCTCGGGCCGCTTCATGAACTCGTACTTGCCGCCGGGCAGGAAGTTCCGCTCGAGATTGCGGAACGACTTCTCGTCGTCGACATCCGTGATGAGCAGCATGCCCCACATGTTGGCGATGTCTTCGAATTTCTCCCGCACCGGCTGCGGGATCATGCCGGGCACGACGAGGTTGCAGATGTCGTCGCGGAAATTGAAGTTGTCGTTCCGCTTGCGGACGAAGTTCTCCACCGCGGCGATGTTCATCGAGAAGACGTCCTTCATCGCCTTGGCGTCGGCGTTGAGAACATACAGCTCGACGGGCTTGCGCACCTTGCCGTCCATCACCTTCGAGTTCTCGAAGAAGAGCTGGATCTGGCGGTAGCTGCGCTCGATGGGGCGGATCTGGGCGAAGAGCTTCTCGAGCAGCTCGTCGCGGATGGCCTCCGCTTTGTCGACCTGCTCCTGCAACTTCTTCACCGTCTGCTCGTAGGTATCGTCGACCGAGAGCAGGTTTTCCAGATCCATGAGCTGCTTGAGGAACTCGCCCGCCGACTGGGGCGTGAAGATGGACGAGATCGTGCGGGACTCGTCCATGAAGCCCGGGTGAAGGTCGGAGAAGATCTCCTGCAACAGCTCTTTTGCAACGCTTTCGCCGAGGATTTCGGCTGTTGTGCGGGTTTCAACCAGTTCAGCCATTTATTGAGCCCCTCCCTTTCCGGCCACTTTCTGCAGCTCTTCGCGCAGGCGGCCCAAAGCGCGGATGATCTCCGAGCGCTGCTCTTCGCTGTTCCATGCGCGCCGCACGGCGGGCAGCTTCCAGCGGTCCTTCAGGCGGTACAGCAGATCGATGTTGGCCTTGAGGTCGGCAATGTCGTTGCGGGCGTAAGTGATATTGCCTTCCTCGTCGCGGAATTCCTGTTTCTTTTGCAGGTTTTCCGGGTCAAAATCTTTCATCGACCGGAACTTGAATTCGGCGCGGAATTCCGTCTCCTCCGGTCCCGCGGTCGCCTTGAAATTCAGCTCGGGCTTGAATTTGGCGAACGCGTCGTTGAGGTCCTCGACCTTGACGAGTTCCTCGTTCTCCGAGGCCGCCTCCTTGCCCACCCGGTTCAGGGTCATGGGCAGCATGACGGCGGCCGTCGATGTCGGCACTTTTCGCACCGAGGGGGTGACCCCCTTGCGAATCACCTTGACTAGCGGCATGAGATGCTCTCCTCTCTGGGTTTCCAGTCAGTCGTCTTTCAAACAACGCCCCGGACAGCGGCACGGGGCCGCTGCCTAAAACGGCTCCCTTTGGCTCGGCCCCTGGCGGTTGCCGAGACGCGTCTGGGAAAAGTCACGATGGGCCTGGGGATTCACCACGGTGGCGTCGCCGGCGCTGCGCGGCGGCATCGCCACGCCTCCAGGCCCTTTCTGAAAGCCCGGAGGCGCAGGGCGCCCTGCGATAACTCCGTTGACGATCCTCGTCTGCGAAGCCCACTTGGCCTGGCCGGCGCCCGTGCCGGGCATGACGCCGATGAACTGCTCGGGCCAAACCAGGCGCGGCACCCAGTGCCACATCAGCAACAACAACAGGGCCAGCCCCACAAACACGCCCAGCGGGCGGATGATCGAGGTCCACCCGGCGCTCACAGGCAGGTTTTGCAGAACGGCCTTCATTTCCTCCGGCGTGCACTTGCCGGCGTAAACCGGCACGCCCATCTGCGGCGCCGACCACAACACCTCCGGCGAGCGGAGCGCCTGCCCGTTGGGCAGCTTCAGCTCCACCGTGACGGGCAGGTTCTGGCCCGCCAGCGAGGCGCGGTCAGGGTAGGGCGAAGAGAATGTCGCCGCCAGCCGGTTGTTCAGGAACGTGCGGGTGAATGTGAAGATGCGCCGCAGCCCATCGTAATCGGAAGCCAGATAGTACTTCGTGCTGATCTGGCGCAGGGCGGCTTCGTCCAGCGCGCCGGGTTCGCCGAATCCGATGGCGATGACCGGGAACGGCGCCTGCTTGGCATACCGCGCAGCCTCGTCCATGCCGGCAGGGCCGGCCAGCAGGCCGAGGTCGTCGCCTTTCAGCACCTCGTTGTTGCCATCGGTAAGGACGATGACCATCGCTTCCGGAGATTCGCCCATTTCCTTCTCGAGCCTCGGCAGGGCGTTGCGCAGCGTTTCCACGCCGAGGACCACGGCGGAAAACAGCGCCGTGTTGTTCTTCAACTCCGGCTCCGGCAGCGCATCCACCTGCGCAATCGCGGCCGAGCGCGTGCGGGCGAACACCGCCGATTCGATGCGCTCCCGCACCATGTGGCTTTCGAAAGGAACCACGGCGATGCGGTCCACGCCTTCCTCGAACTGGCCAAGGAAGGATTTGACGGCCATCTTGGCCGCCTCGAACCGCGATTGCCCGGTTGGCAGCGTCTTCTTCATGCTGCCGGAGATGTCGACGATGACCAGCGCGGCGCGGCCGCGCACCTTGGCCACCGATTCGCCGGCCGCCGTGGCGTAAAACGGCGTGATCTGCTGCCCGCCCATGGTGACCGTAATCTGCGAGGCCAGCTTGTCCGGCGGCGGCAACTGCGCGTTGTAGGGCTGCCCGGAGGCGTCCACCAGGTTCAGCTTCATGCGGAAGCAGGGCACGGTGGAGGCGGGCTCGCAAGAGACGAGCTTCAGCGGTTCGGCGAAGTCCAGGCCGGGATTCTGCCCGGAAGCCGGCAAGGCGGCGAGGAACACAACCGCCGAAAGCGCGAGGGCGAAGCTGGCGGTTTTCATGCGCTCTGCTGCTGGCATCGTCAGCCTTCTTTCTTCGTCAGGAACTTGATGGCCGTGCGTCCGACGAGAATGTCGTCGCCCGCGCGGAGCTCCTGCGACGTTGTCACCGTGCGGCCGCGGACGCGCAGAACGTAGCGCGCCAGGCCCTGGGGGTTGTTGATGTCGGGGTGGCGGGCGATGTAGAAGCGTCCGTCCTTGCCAAACAGGATGGCGTGCCGCGGCGCGATGGCGGCGTCCGGGATGAACACCTGCACGCCCACGGCGAACGCCGTTTTGTTCAGGTCGAGCGACTGGGAGCCGATCAGCAGGGTGTCGCCCTGGCGGATTTCCCATTCCTTCCCGCTGCGGCCGAATTTCGCCTGCGCCCGCGCATCGCCGCTGGAGACGAACTTCAGCACGCCGTCGCGCAGCAGAATCGGCGCCAGCGTGACGCCGAAGCAGATGCCCACGCCCACCAGCACGAAGCCGAGCGCCTGCGTCAGATCGGGAATCCGGCTGCCGAGCACGTGGAACAGCGAGCCGCCGACGGCGCCGCCCACCAGCCCGCCCAGGCAGGCGTGCACGACGCGCATCTTGTTGGCCATCACCCATCGCAAGCCGAGGCCGAGGCCGATGAGGCTGCCCACCAGGGTCCAGCTCAGCAGGCGCGCCAGGAACGGCAGCGTTTCACCCAGCTTCTCGGTGATGGGCATCATCGCCAGCCCGCCCAGGATGCCGGCCGCCAGGCCGATCAGTCCGCCTGCCAGCACATAGCGCGCGACGACCCGGTTGCCGGACCACCGGTCGGAGAACGCCACCGTGAGGAGGCCGATCATCAGGCCGAGGAGGGCGGCGGCGGCCAGGTCCGCCATCGCCGGGCGGCTGGAAAGCAGAGTAGCGGAAAGAAGAGCGGTGAGACCCCAGGACAGCAATCCGGCGAAGCCCCCGGCCAGGGACATGAAGTAGAGCGTCTGATAGAGGCTCATCCCAGGAACTCCTCCCGAACTGTATGCATGAGATTGTACGTCATCGGCGGATTCATTGCATCAGGTTCGGGAGAAAATTTCAAGGGCTCGCGTTTCCCTGGCTCAATTGCGAGACCACCTGGCTGATCCGGGCCAGGTACTTCCGGCTGCGCTCGGCTTCGCCGGTGTCCGGGTTCAGCTCGATCACCTTTTCGAAATGCGTGCGCGCGGCGGAAAGATAGCCTGCCGACGAGGACTGGTTGAACTTCTCCGTGAAGATCAGCCCGAGCGCGTAGTGGGCATACAGATCGCCGGGATCCAGACGCAGCGCCTGCTGGCACCACCGCGCCGCTTCGTCGAAGCGGCGTCCGATCCGCTCGCAGTCGCAGAGGCCGAAGCTGGCCATGAACTGCAGCTCCCGCCAGATGTCGGTCTGGGCGGCGCGCTTCTTCCGGCCGATGCCGGCGAGGTAGCCCAGAACGTAATAATTCAGCTTGCCGGCGAGCTTGGAGTCGAAGTCGCTCAGGCGGAGATACTGCTGATACTCGGGGATGGCCTCCGGGCAGCTCTTGCGGAACCGCAGCGCCTCGGCCAGCCAGAAGTGCGCCTCGCCGTGCGCCGGGTTCAGACGGATGGCCTCGCGCGCGTGCTTGACCCCCTCCTCATAGGCGCCCTTGCGCGTGAATGCCTGGGCCAGAAGCGCGGGGGTGAGCGAATTGGACGGGTCGCGCTGCCAGGCGGCGGTCAGGTAGCGGATGGCCGCATCGAGGTCGCCCACGTCGAGCAGCATGCCGCCGAAAGACGCCTGCGCCTCGGCGTAATCGGGATCGATGGCGATGGCCTGCTCGAAGGCCTTGCGGGCCTTGTCGTAATCATAGAGCGCGTGATAGGTCCGGCCCAGATACAGCGCCGCCTGGCTGTATTTGGGATCTTCATTCAGCGCTTTGCGAAAAAAATCCGCGGCTTTTAGGTAGTTTTTCTCAAACCCTTTCTGGTAAAACTCCATGCCTTCATTGAACGCATCCACGGCGGAACGCTTGCGCACGCGGGGGATGACGATGCGCAGCGTGACGGTGGTCTCCTGTCCCGGGTAGACCGTCTCCTCGCGCGGCCCGTCGGGCTCGTAGCCCATGCGCACGCCCTGGATGACGTGCACGCCCGGCTGGATGCCGGGCAGACGCAGCGGCTTGCCCTTTTGGACCACGCCCTGGCTCTTGCCGTCGACGAACACTTCGACCCCGTCCATGTTGCTCTCGATGACGAGCGCGCCGAACTTCGGCGGCTGAAGCGGCGCCGAAGGCGCGCGCGCCGGGTTGAAGGCAAGGATCATGTTGGGGTCGTAGCTGCCGCGCTCGGCCGTGGGGTTCTGCCGCGTCTTGGTGTCGCGGCGCACGTTGACGCGGACGTATTCGCCCAGTTCGTCGGCGGTGACGACGCCGTCGGCGTTTTCGTCGGCCTCGCCTTCGATGCCCTTGATCAGGTAGTAGGTGAACACGCCATGCCCGCCGCCCCAGATCTCGCTTTCGAACGACTGCTCGCGGTCGCGGCTGGCGGTGAGCGAGAACAGCGAACGGTCGAGCTGGAGCAGGCTTGCGTTGATCTGGCGGGTGTCGGCCTCGGGCGTGATGGCGCCGGAATGGCAGGCGTCGGCCAGCAGGACCTTCCATTTGGCCTTGATGTCGGCGCCGATGACGCGCCCGAGCTTCTCCATGGAGTAAGAAGTGCCGGGAATGTCGTTGGGGTCGATGTCATGGGGCGCCAGATACGCCTTGCCGCCGGAAACGAAGCCGTGGCCGGCGAAGTAGATCACCACGCGGTCCTCGTCCTTGGATACCGAAGGCAGCCATTGCTCCAGCGCTTGGCGGATGTTGGCCAGCGTGGCGTCCTTGCCGATCAGGCGGCGGACGTTCTCCGGCGGGAACTGGCCGCCCTCGGGGCTGATGAGCGCCGCGTAGATGGCGGCGGCGTCTCGCGCCGGATAGCGGAGCTGGCCCTGCGGCGGCAGCTTCGGATACTCGCTGATGCCGATGACCAGCGCGTAGCTGCGCGGGATGGCCACGCTCTCGCCCGGCTTGATCACCGGCGGCGCGGGTTCGCGGGTGAACTTCAGGTCCCGCTGTTGCTCGGCAGGCGGCGCGGAAGGCGTCTGCGCGGCCAGAGCTGCGGCGAAAAAGAACAGCGGCAGGCGGGCGGTCATGACTCGGATCCTCATCGGTGGGCGAGCCGGAGGGTGTAGATGAACGGCTCTTCGCTGTCGTCCTGCACGGCCACGGCTGCGGACTTGTTTGACTTGACGAACGTCAGCTCGCGCGAGGCGGCGCCGGAAAACCCTGTCAGGTTGTCGGGCAGCGCCGCATTTTTCTCGAGCGGCTTCAGACCTGCGGCATGATCGATGCACTCGCCGCGGGCGCGGAAGATCGTGTCGTCGCACCGCGGGGTGATGGAAGGGTTCAGGTGCGGCGCAGGCGCGGGCACCTTGGGCACAGCCAGCGACGCGCGCCCCTCGCTCAGCCGCACCGGGCTCACCAGCCAGTAGACCACCTCGTAACCAGGCGGCCCTTCCAGCCGGAACCAGCCGTTGTCGGTCATCGGCACCAGATACTCGCGGCCGGCCTCGATGCGGTTCATGGTTCCGGTCTCCTCCTTGGGAAACAGCAGCACGAAGCTGCCCGAGGTGGCGTGGTTCATCACATACAGATAGCCGTTGAACGAGGCGCGAAAGCGGAAACGGACAAGATCTCCGGTCTCGAACACCTGGCTGGGGTCGACGCGCCGCGGCTGGCCGCGTTCGCTGCGCTCGACGATGATCTCGATCCGTTTCGGCCCCGCCGCTTCCGGGCGCGCGTCCAGCGCGCCGCGCAGAGGCGCCGTCCCGCCCGGCGCAATCGGATTGGACGGCGGCGCAGCGCGTAACAAGCCGGAAGCAAGAACAAGCGTGGCGAATCCGGGCAAAGCCAGCAAGCGCATGAACTCCTCCTCTGCTTCTTGCTCTATCGGCTTACCGGTGCCGCAACGTTAGCTCCGCCACTACACGGCCGGGACCGGCGGCCGCGCCGGCAGTGGAGGCGTTGACGACATAGACGGCCGCTTCCGGGCCTCCGCCCACGGGCGCTGCGGCCGAGGCGGTGTCCTTGTCCACCTTGGTGAACACGAGGTCGCGCGATTGCACCTGGGCGCGGAGCTGGTCCACCCAAGCGTCGTTGTAACGGGCCGAGGCCGACAGCGTCGGGGCCGGAGCAGGGCGCGCGGGACGGTCCGGCGCGGGCGCGCGCTTGCCCGACAGCGTGCCGATGAGCTCTTCCAGATCCTCGACCGGACGCGCTGAAAACAGCACGAACAGCTTCTCCTCTCCGGGCTGCTCGTCGAAGGTGAAATACTCGCCCTCGCCGCCGGGAATCTGATAGAGGCGCCCGGGGACGATTTCGTTGCTCATCTGCGACGATTCCGGGTGCGGGAACAGCGGGGACCAGACGCCGCTGGATCCGCGCGCGATCACGTAAAGGTAGCCGCGGCGGTTGCCCATCACGCTGAGGCGGATGCTGTCGCCGGCGCGAAATTCGCTGTCCGTGCCCACCTCGACGAGGCCCTGGGGCGTCCGCTTCAGCAGGCTGTAGCGGAGGCCCATCGGGGGCAGTTTCTCCGGCGTGAGCGCCACGGTCTGGAAGTAGGATTCCGCTTCCTGCAACGGCGGAGCGGCGGCCAGTTCGGGCTTCGGACCGGCGGACTTGCCGCCTTCCGGCCTTGCCGGCTCGGCACGCCGCACAGGCACGGTCTTGGCCGACCTCTTGGGCGCCTGTTTCTTTTGCACGGCCATCATGTCCGAGGCGGAGAAGAACGCGTCCCGGGCGTTGATCAGCGGCTCCTGCGCGCCGGCAAGAAATCCTGCGAGGGCAACCGCCAGGAGGCCGGAAAGGACGGGATGAATCTTATTGGGCATCTTTCACGCACCGAAAACCGATTGCTGCGTGGGGCAAGTCAGCGGGCCAGCCCCTCCGCATATATACACGGAAAAAGCGGTCGTCCTTCAGCAGGAAGCTGCCGCCCTTGATGCAATACCACTCGCGGCTGACGCCGGCCGAGCCGAGCGCCCGCCGCATATCCTCGATCTCGCGGCCGGTGACCGGAAAGGGGGTGTCCACCCACTCGAAGACGTTGCCGGAGAGGCCAAGAATCCGGTAGGGGCTCTGGCGTTCCGGGTAGTCGTCGACAGCCACAAGCGTGCCCGGATTGGGCATCGGCTGGTTGCCCCAGGGATAGATGCGGCCGTCCTCGCCGCGCGCCGCCTTTTCCCACTCCTGTTCGGTAGGAAGCCGCTTGCCCGCCCAGGCGCAATAGGCGCGCGCGTCGGAAATTTTCACGTGCGTGACAGGCAGCGACGGCGAAGAGCGGAAATCCTCGGAGGGCGGCGCCGGATGGCCGGTCGATTCGACGAAGCGCGCATATTGCTGGTTGGACACTTCCGTCGCGTCCATGTAGAAAGGGGGGAGGCGGATTTCCGCGCGGGGATTGGGCGACTCCGGGCTGTCATCGCCGAAGATAAACGGCCCCTCTTTTACCAGGAACATGGTAACGCCCTCCACCTGCACGACGGACGGCAAATCTTTCTGTGGCGTTTCCTGCTTCTGCGCCGCCTTCCCAGATGTGGCTTCATTGTCACTCTTTCGGGTGGCGAAGTAAACCCCGGCCAGAACCGCCACCGCCAGCAGCGCCAGAACGGCGTACAGCCCGCCGCGCGGGCGGGCGGGTTTGGCATGAGAAGACAAGGGCGGCGCCGGCGGCTCTGCCAACGCCGGTTGGCCGAAATCATCCGGCGCCTCGCCGCTGCGCGCGGCTTCCAGCAGATCCGGGCGGTCGATCACCGGCTCCAGCCGGATCTCGGTCTCCAGCCGGTAAGAATGGCGCAGATCGTCCAGCAGTTCGCGGGCTGACTGATAGCGGCGCTCGCGGTCCTTTTCCAGCAGCCGGTTGACGATGCGCTCCAGCTCCGGGTCGATGTCGGGAAGAATTGTGCTGAGGGCGGGCGGCGCCTTCTGGCAGTGGCCGATCTCGATGGCGCGGTAGGAATCGCCGGTGAAGGGCTTCATGCCGGTGAGCAGTTCGAAAAAGATCACGCCCAGCGAATACAGATCGCTGCGGTGATCGCAAGGCTCGGCCCGGATCTGCTCCGGCGACATGTAATACGGCGTGCCCAGCGTCTCGCCGGCGCGGGTGCGGGCCGAGGGGGCGTCGCCGGCCTTGGCGATGCCGAAGTCGAGCACGATGACGCGGCCGCTCGTGTCAATGCGGATGTTGGCAGGCTTGAGGTCACGGTGCACGAAGCGGCGGTCGCCGGCCCAGACCAGCGCCTCGGCCACCTGGCGGACGATGGTGACGGCTTCGGAAGGGTGCAGCCTGCCGCGGCGCTCGAGGTAGCTCTTGACGTCCTCGCCCTCGATGTAGGGCATGATGAGGTAGTGCAGCGCGCCCCATTCGCCGACGTCATAGACGGGGGCGATGTTGGGATGGCCGCCAAGCGTGGCGGCGGTGCGCGCTTCGTCCATGAAGCGGGCGACGATCTCCGGCTCGTCGGCGAGTTGCTCGGCCAGCACCTTGATGGCGAACAGCGCGCCGTGCAGGCGGTGGCGCGCCAGGAAGACCTCGGCCATGCCGCCGCCGCCGATCCATTGGAGGATCTCGTATTTGTCGCCGAGCACCTGGTGGAGCGCGGCGCGGATGGCGTTACGGGAGGCGTTCGACATGGCGGGATTCCATCAGCTTAGTCTTTTTCTCCGGCCGGCCGGAAGGAAGCCTGCGGTGCGTTCGGCGTAGTAGTCCTGCGGAGGGCTCACCGGGCGGTAGGGCAGGGCCGGGCGCCGGCCAGCGTCCGGCTGCATGAGATGGTCTGCATCGTAGTTGAACAGATGCCACGTGACGACACGCTGCAATTGGAGGACCGCTTCGACGAGCGACGTTCCCTCATGGCGCGTGTCCCACAGGCAGATGAAACCGGTTTCCGGGTGAACATTGGGGTGCAGCACGGGTTCGGCCAGCCAGGCTTCCAAAGGCACGGAAGGGTAGTATTCGGGAAACATGAACCGCACAGCCACGCCTTTGCGGGGCGTGCCATCCAGTGCGTAAAACGGCGTTTCGGGAAAAAGAACGGCGCCGGCGGGAGAGTCCGGCACGGCGAGCGCGGCCGGATTGGCCTGAGCGGTGCGGCGCAGCCACTCCCACTCGTGGCGGATGCGGCGCTCGCGGATGCGCTCGAAGGCGGCCTGTTGCATCAGCCGTTGGTGGCCACCGTCGAGACGCGTAGCACGTCGTTGGGGCGGACGCCCTGCTCCGGCAGCGGCCGGCGGAAATCCAGAGCGACGCCGTTCCAGACGACCTGGGGTTCCCCCTCTCCCTGGAGGACGTCTCCGCGCTCTCTCAGGTCGTAAAGAATCTCATGCAGGACGTCGTCGAGCACCTCGGAATCGTCAATATCGACGTTGTACTTGGTTTCCCCCTGGACGGTGTCGAAATACATCTGATATTTCGCCATAAATTTGCACCCCCTCAAGACTGATCGGTGAGAAACATTTTCAGGGATTCCGGCAGCGCCTGGACGCGCCAGCCGCAGCGCGAGCACAGGCCGTTGGAATCATCCCAGCACTCGATGCACTGGGGCCGCCCGCACTTCGGGCAGGTGCGCAGATCCGCCTCCTCCGGCCCGACCCCGCAAACCTGGCACCGGCCCTGAAACGCCGGGGGGCCGACGTGGCGGTCCCACCATTGGCGGTTGGGAGGGAAAAGCGGTACCGAATTCTGCACGCAAAGACGGCAGCGGATTTTTTCAAAATCCCAGCATTTGGTCTCGCACACTTCCAGATTGCATCGCGGGCAAACGAAAGACATTCTGCCCGCCAGCCTGCAATTGCACAGGCCGCAGCGGCGGGCGTCGCGGTTCTGCCACCAGATAATGGCCGCCGCCATGGCCGCCGCCAGCGCGGGCGCCATCCAGTACAACCGGTCGAGGCGGGGCTGCGCCAGGCTCCACAGAAAGACGCCCAGGAAACCCGCCACAAAAGGAGGCCCCACCGCCAGCCACGGGTTCGGCAGCTCCACCTCGAACAGTTTTATCAGCAGCACGGACAAGAACGCGAGCAGCAGGCTGGCGCCCACGGCGATGCCCGGCCCGCCCATGGCGGCGAAGAACTGCACCAGGGTGAGCAGGAAGGCCACGGCCGCCAGGACCGCTATGTTGCGCGCGTTCATTCCATCTCCTCCACCGGGGATCCCTCTCGAATACTATACAAGTGTTCGGCGGGCAAGCCCAGATCCTCCAGAGCCGTCCCGGCCAGAAGGTCGCCGGCGGCCAGGCTCCTGCGGTTGTCCAGTTCCAGGAGGCGCCTGCCCCCGCAGCGGGGACAGGCGCCCGTTCGGCGAAGGCGCGCGGCCCGCATGCGGGGCTCGAATTCCTGGCCGCAGTCCAGGCACCGGGCTCTCAGGCAGAGCGGCCATTCCCACACAACCTCCTGGCCGGGACGGAGCGCCTCTGCCGGACGGCCGCACAACGGCTGGAGCGGCACAGCTTCGCTGTGGAATGGACAGGTCTCATCCAGCGGGACGCGCACTTCCTCCATCCGCATCGGACCATCCAGGCGGAATTCGACGCTTCGCGCTTCCCGCTCCTTCCGGCGGAGCCACTCGAAGCAGAAATGCACTTGCAGCGCGGCTGTCATCGCGGCCAGAGCAGGCGTGGCGCTCCAGCCGCCGGGCTCTTCGGGGACGCGGCAAGGGTGGGCCGCGCTCGACCAGGTCTGCAAATACTCTCTCCGCCTGCGGGCCGTGAGCCGGCAACAGAAGCAGGCGGCTCCGCGTCCCGGAAACCATGTCACCCGCCCCGCCGCCTTGCCCGCCGTGCTCATGCCGCCATCGCAGACGGGGATGTCGAGCCGGGTGGAGATCCGGGCTGTCTCCAGCCGTGCCGAGTCCCGGTCCACAGCGGCCAGCAGCACCTCGCAATCTTGCAGGAGCGCCCATCCGACATCGGCAATTTCGCAGCCGAGCGGGACCCAGCGGGTTTGTCCGAACCATGCTCCTCCAATCTCGGCCAGCACCTCGGCCTTCAGCCGGCCCACCGCCTCTGGCGCGTGAAAAAAAGCGCACTTGGCGAGGTTGGACGGTTCGACGCGGTCCGGGTCGATCAGGAGAACCTCGCCCGCGCCCAGCAATCCGAGCTGGCGGAACAACTCGTTGCCCAAGGCGCCGGCGCCAATCAGCGCCACACGCCGGAACACGCTCATTCCATCTTTCCCTCTCCCGGCATTCGCGCCGCTGATGTCCGGCGCGGGCTGGTACATCGTCCCTGGAAAAACCGAACCATGGTTCTATTCATTTTGCCGCTTGTTCTCGTGTATCATACGGAAGATTAACAGGTGCCTCCGGGTGCATCCACCCGGAGGCAGTCTGGAGGAGTTCGATGCCTGGGTTTCATGCGATCCGTCCCGCTCTGGCGGTGTTGCTCTCCGCCATGCTTCTCCATTCCCCGCTCTGCCTGCCGGCCATCGCCGCCCAGGAAGCCCAGGGCGGGCTGCGCATCACCATCGTCGAAGGAGACGAGGCCATTCTGAATGTCCGGCAACGCGTGGGCCGGGAGGCGATCATTCAGGTGGAGGATGAAAACCGGCGCCCGGTGGCAGGCGCTCTGGTCACGCTGACGGCGCCGCGCGATGGCGCCAGCGCCATCTTCAGCAACGGCCTGAACAACATCACACTCACCACGGACGACACCGGACGCGCCGTAGTCCGCGGCATCCGGCCGAATTCGGCGCAAGGCAAGTACTCGATCCGCGTCAACGCCGTCAAAGACGGCTTGCGGGGAACGGCGCAGATCCAGATGACAAACGCCGCCCTCGCAGCCGCGGCAGGCGGCATTTCGGCCAAGATTCTTGCGTTCCTCATTGTTGCCGGCGCCGGCGCCGCCGCGGGAACCGTCGCAGCCACCAGAAATGGCAATGGCGGCGCTCAGGGTACTGCCGCCGCGCCGCCGATCCGGGTCAACCCGGGGACGCCCACGGTCGGTCCGCCCCGGTAAGGGTTGGAGGAAGGAGCAGACGCATGCGTTCCATTCCATTTCTTCTTCTTGCTGCATGGACGGCATCCGCCACGGCGCAGACCGCTGGCGTGCCGCGGCTTGGCTGGGTGATGGAAGAAGGCGGCGCCTCGGTGCGGGAAGCCTTGGGCATTCCTGGCGCAGCACAGTTGGGCCCCAACCGGGAGATCCCGGGAGTTCGAATGCTCGTGCTCCGGCCGGGCAGCGGCACGGCGCTGGCCTTGCGCGAAGACGGGCAGCCCGTGGCCGGTGATCTGGACTCGCTCGCCGCGGGAAGCGCGCACGAGTTGGAAGGCGCGGTGCAGCGGCCGGATCTCGCCGTCTGGAGCCCGCTCGGCAGGGCGTTGCTTCTGTCCTCTTCCAGCGAATCGCGGCTGCAAGTGTGGCTGCAGGAGGGCGAGGGATGGCGTCTGGAGCGCGAATCGGCGCTCGAGGCCGAGAGCGCCGCGGTCAGCGACCGCGGCGAAGTGCTGGCGCGCATCGGTGGAGTTTTGTACTTCCTCGGCACAGACGGCTCGATGGAGGAAATCACGCGGGATCCGGGCAGCCGCTTCACGTTCCTGGCCGGCAGCGGCCGGTATGCATGGCTGGAAGCGGGCGCCATCCGGCTCGCCGGCGAGAGCGGAGCCATGGTGGAGATTCCTCTTATGCAGAAAGACGGGGTGGCGCGCCTGCTGTTCAGCCCCGTGCGGGAAACGCTTGTTGTCGCTGAGGCGCAGGACGGCAGCACGGAGCTGACACTGTGGACCGGGGAGGGGTTGAAGCAGGCCGAGTGGATCTGCCCGGCAACGGTGCTGCAGATTGCGCCTTCGGGCGCGGACGGGGTGGTGCAATTGTTGGTTCCAGGCGAAGGCCCCGCCTGGATGGCGTCCTTTGATCAGTCTGGAGGACGCGTCTTCTTCGTGCCGCGGCCGGCGGCGGAGAGAGGAGATTCGAAGTGAAACGCTGGAGCAGTTTTCTCGCCGTACTGATTCTCTCCGCGCTCTCGCTGCCTCTGGCAACGGGGCAGAGCGTGCCGTTCATTGTTCCCGACGTCAACGGCTTCGAGGCTTTTGTCGGATCGCCCTTCAGCGTGCAGTTTTCGGTGCAAAACCCGCCTTCCGGCGGCGTGAATCAAGGATGGGCGGTCACTTCCGGCGCACTGCCGGCCGGTTTGAGCCTGAGTGCAGCAGGTCTGTTGTCAGGCACTCCCACAACGCCGCAGAGCACGACCTTCCAGGTAACGACAGTCTATGCTTTCCCGTTTTTCGCTGCCTATGTCCCGCCCCTGGTACTGAGCCGGACTTACCAGTTCAACGTGGACAACCAGCTGCGGATCCTGACGGCGACGCCGCTTCCGCAAGCCACCGCAGGAAGGCCTGTGAACTATGTGATCTCCGCCTCCATGCCGGCCTATTGGTCTTATGAGGTGACGAATCTCCCCCAGAGCATCAACATCAATCTTCCGGAGAACTCCCCGACGATGTCACTGACGGGCGTGTTTCCCGCCGTGACCGTTCCCACCACCTATTTCATCGATCTGTATGCATTCGGGGGCACGTTTATCGAGCAGTCCGCCAACCGGCTTTTCCAAGTCACCGTCAATCCCGCACCTTCCCTCAGCGGCCTGCTGCCGGCGGCGACGCAGGGCGTGCCTTACGTGAGCGCGTTGTCAGTGAGCGGGGGCACGGCGCCTTTTACGTTTTCCATTGTCAGCGGCGCCCTGCCGCCGGGGCTTGCGCTGAATGCCGCCACCGGCGCCATCGGCGGCACGCCGACCGCCGTGGGCAGTTTTGCCTTTCAGGGCCGGGTGACCGACGCCAACAACGCAACCGCGCAGGCCTCCTTTTCGATCATCGTCAGCCCCGCGCCGCTGAGCGTGCTGACAGGCACGCTGCCTGCCGGGCAGGTGGGAGTTCCCTACCAGGCTTCTATCGATGCGCTCGGAGGGCTGCCGCCTTATTCGTTCTCGATTGCCTCGGGCGCTTTGCCGCCCGGCGTGTCGTTGCAGGCCAATGGCAGCCTGCAAGGCACTCCAGCATTGGCCGGCGAGTTTGCCTTTGCCGTTCGGGTTCAGGACAGCTTGGGCGCGTCGGCGAACGGCGCGTTCCGGATTGTGGTTCAGCCGCCACCCTTGGTCATCCTCACTTCCAATCTTCCTGACGGAACCGCGGGGGCGCCTTACAGCGCGGCTTTGGCCGCCAGCGGAGGCGTCCCCTCGTACACCTGGAGCATCGCCTCCGGAAGCCTGCCTGGCGGATTGACGATGAGTCCCTCCTCCGGGGCAATCAGTGGCACGCCGGCTGCGGCGGGCGAATTCCGGTTCACCGTCGCGGTAACCGACTCCCGCAACGCCACGGCCAGCCGCTCGTTCGTGATCCGCGTTTTCGAGCCGTTGCGCATCCTTACGGAGAATCTGCCTGCCGGTACGGAAGGCGTGGCGTATTCGGCCAGCCTTTCTGCTGCTGGAGGAAGCCCGCCTTATGCCTGGAGCGCCTCCGGCCCGCTGCCGCCGGGGGTGTCTTTGAGCGCCTCGACAGGCACGCTGTCGGGAACACCCACGACAGCAGGCAATTTCACATTCACGGCAACGGTCTCCGACCAAACTGGCGCCACCACTTCGCGCAGTTTGAGCATCCGCATTGTCGCCCCGTTGCGCATCCAGACGGAGGCCCTGCCTTCCGGCATGCAGGGAACAGCCTATTCCGCGCCGCTGTCGGCAACGGGCGGTTTCCCGCCGTATGCCTGGAGCGCATCCGGCTCGCTGCCGCCCGGGCTGGCGCTGGATGCCGCGACGGGCGCATTGGCGGGAACGCCGACGGAAACCGGATCCTTCGGCTTCACAGTCTCAGTGTCCGACACTGCCCAAGCAACGGCCTCGCGTGCTTTCACCGTGCGCATCGTTGCCCCTCTGCGGGTCCTGACGTCCTCATTGCCGCATGGCATTGAGGGGCGCGATTATTCCGCTGCGATCCAGGCTGCAGGGGGCGCGCCGCCCTACTCATTCTCCGTCGCCTCAGGCAGCCTGCCCCCTGGCCTGACCCTCTCTTCCGATGGAACTCTGTCGGGTTCGCCCTCGCAACCTGGCGAATTCACCTTTACGGCGCGCGCCAGCGACAGCCTTGGCTTCCGGGCGGAGAGACCGTTCACAATCACGGTGCTGGAACTCCCGCGAATCCTCACCGAATCCCTCCCGGACGGCACAGTCGGCCAGGCTTACAACTTCAGCCTTTCCGCTTCCGGCAGGACGCCTTTCACCTGGAGCCTTGCCAGCGGCTCGTTGCCGCAAGGGCTGTCTCTGAACGCCCAGACCGGCGCCATCTCCGGCACGCCTCTGCAGGCGGGCAGCTTCCCGTTGGAGGTGGCCGTCACGGATGGCAACCAGCCGCCATTCTCCGCACAGCGTGCCTTCACGCTCCGAATTGAGCTGCCGCCTTTGCCTGGTCTGTCTGTCACTCAACTGCAAGACACCGCGCCTCCCGCCAGCCAGCCGGCGTTCGGATTGCAGTTGAGCCAGGCCTTCCCTGTGGAACTGAACGGCACGGCCACCCTGTCTTTCACCCCTGACCCGGGCCTCCCGCAGGACCCCGCGGTCCGCTTTGCCAACGGCGGGACCACGGTGAACTTCACGATTCCCGCGGGACAAACCGCTGCTGTCGCGGCCGCCGGCAGTCAATTCGCTTTCCAGACCGGAACTACGGCCGGCACGATCACTCTCTCAATAACCTTGAGACTGGGCTCGACCGTTCTCGATCCGTCGCCCTTCGTCGTCCGGACGCTGCGAATCGCTGCATCCGGCCCCGTCATCACGAACCTGGCCATCGTGCGGAACCCCGCCGGGTTTGAAGTCCGCGTGACGGGCTACTCCAACATCCGCGAGATCACGGGGGCCACGTTCCGGTTTACAGCCGCTCCGGGATCCTCGCTCGGCACAGCGGAGGTGAGCGTGCCGGTGGCCGGCGTCTTCCAGCAATGGTTCGCCAGCGAGACATCCCGCCAGTTCGGCGGCCAGTTCCTGCTGGTGGTGCCGTTCACGGTGGAAGGCAACATCGGCGGCCTGGCTTCCTTGCAGGTGACGCTGACTAACAGCGCCGGGTCCGGATCCGCAACGGCGAATTTCTGACAGGGCCGCGGCGCCTCCCCGGCGCTGCAACGCCATTGTCATATTGTGCGTGCGAGCGGCGAACTATACTGGGGCGAGGTCAGGCAGCGAGCGTCGTCTGAATTCGGCTGCCGGCCCGGAGCCGTTTCATGCGCACCAGTATTCTTGCTTTTGCCGCCGCCCTTGCGCTCGCCCCGGCCAGCGCCCAGTTGAACCTGGAGATGTCAGCCCTGACAAGCCAGGGACGCGCCATCCGGTTGAAAGCCTCTCTGCCCGAACCGGTCACAGCGCCCTTGCTGCTGCGCGCCTACCAGATGCAGTGCGCGCCGGACTGCCGGGCTGTGGGCCTGTTTCCCGACGCTGCCAGCGGCCGCGATCAGATCGTCGTCGAGCAGGCGGCCTCCGGCGGCGGCTCGCTGTTTTCCCGCTTCTTCTTTCCCGGCGGCGCCCTCGCGAATCCAGGTGTCTACTCCAGTCTGGCGCGCCAGGATGAAGGCGGCAGGGCGGACTTGACGATGACGCGCACGGGCGTGCCCGGCATCCAGGCGCCGGTGGTGATGCCGGATGGCGCCACGGGAGCGCCCTTTGCCGCGGTATTTGCTGTCAGCGGAGGAGCGGGGCCTTACCAATTCGCGCTTGAATCCGGATTCACCCTGCCTGCGGGCCTCGCGCTCTCGCCGGCCGGCGTGTTGAACGGCACGCCCACTCAGGCTTTCCAGGGCGACATCGCCGTGCGCGTCACGGATTCATCCGGGGCGTTCTCGGTCCGGCGCTACTCCCTGCGTGTTCGAGACGGTATTGCCGTGGCCACAACGGCCCTCCCGTCAGGCGTGGTCGGCGCACCCTACATCGTGTCGCTGCTCCCTGCCGGAGGCGGGCCGCCTTTCAGTTGGAGTCTCGACAACGGCACTCTCCCTGCGGGCCTCACGCTGGCGGCCAACGGGACACTCTCGGGGTTCCCCTCCACGGCTGGATCGTATGCATTCACAGCCAGGGTGGCCGGCGCCGGCGGCGCTGCGGCCACGCAACAGTTGTTGCTGGTCGTGAGCGCCGGTCCCGTGATCCTCACGCCCTCGCCTCTGCCCAGGATCGGCGTCAGCTCAGCCGTCAACGTGCTGCTGGAGGCTGCCGGGGGGTTCGAACCCTACCAGTGGTCGGTTGCCTCCGGCTCTCTGCCCGCAGGAATCACGCTGTCTCCCGCAGGCAACCTGACAGGCACCCCGTCTGTTGCGTTCAACGCCACATTTACGTTGCAGGCGAGGGATGCCGCAAGCAACACGGCCTCCCAACTGTACATATGGCAATCCAAGGCTGGCGTGGCGATCTCGAATCCGAGCCAGGTTCCTCTTCCTGCCGCAGTTGTGGGGGCGCCCTACACATACTCGTTCTCTGCTTCCGGAGGCACGAGCCCTTATACGTGGAGCTCGCCCAACGTCCCCGCCGGCCTCACGCTGTCCCCCGCAGGCGTGCTTTCCGGCACGCCGACAGCCGCAGGCACGTACTCGATGTTCATTACCGTCAACGACAATGCCGGCGGAAGCGACGCCGTCGGCTTTACGCTTGCTGTGCTTCCGGCCATCAACATCACCACCGCCTCGCTGCCGCCCGCCACGAGCGGCCAGGCTTACAGCGCCACCTTGACTGCAAGCGGAGGCCAGGGCAATTATTCCTGGTCGATCGCCGCCGGCGCGCTGCCGGGCGGGCTGTCGCTGTCTCAAAGCGGTTTGATCAGCGGCGCCCCGTCCGGAGCCGGCACATTCGAGTTTGTCCTGCGCGTGACCGATTCAAGCGGCGGCTACACATTCCGCTCCTTCATTCTGAGTCCGCGACAGGGCCTGTCCATCGAAACCGGGTCCGAGTTGCCGCCGGCTTCCGCGGGCGTGCAATACGTGCAGACGTTGAGCGCCAGCGGAGGGAGTTCCCCGTATCAGTGGTCGCTGATTGGCGGGGCCTTGCCCCCGGGCGTCTCGCTGACGGCGCAGGGCCTGCTTTCCGGCACGCCGACGGCGGCCGGCACCTACAGCTTCCAGATCCAGGTTTCCGATTCGGCGGGTTTGACGACCTCGAGAGCGTTCAGCCTGGTGGTGAGCGCGGGATTGGTGATCTCTACCAACACGCAATTGCCCTCCGCCGTTCCGAACGTGGCTTACTCGCAGACCCTGACCGCATCCGGGGGAACAGGCCCCTATCAGTGGACGGTGACCGGGGGCGCCTTGCCGCCAGGGATGAGCCTCTCGACGGGCGGCGTGCTGAGCGGCATTCCGTCGTCGGCCGGCTCGTTCACGTTTCAGGTCACGGTCACCGATTCCACCGGCGCCAGCGCCGTCGGGCAATTCACGCTGGTGGTGAGCAATGATCTGACGCTGCTCAGCCCGCGCACGCTGCCTCGTGCGTTCACCGGGCAGCCTTACTCTTTCACGTTCACCGCGGCCGGCGGAACGGCGCCATACACATGGGCCGTGACCGGCGGCGCTTTGCCGGCCGGACTGCAGTTGGCGACGCAGACGGGCGTCCTCAGCGGCGCGCCGCTGGGGGCCGGGGCTTTTCTGTTCACGGTCCGGGTGACGGACAACGCAGGCGCCAGCCGCACGGACAGCTTCACACTGCTGGTGGGAGCAGGGCTCGCTATCACCACGGAGTCGCTGCCGCAAGCCACCACCGGCATCGCCTATTCCCAAACCCTGGCTGCTTCGGGCGGCACGCCTCCGTACTCGTGGTCTTTGGTGTCGGGCGCGCTGCCCCCGGGTCTCAGCCTGAATCAGCAAGGGGCGATTACCGGCACGCCGGCCTCCACGGGAAGCTTCGCCTTCACCGTGCGTGTGACCGATGCCGCCTCTGCCGTGGCGGAGAAAACCTTCACGTTGCTCGTCAGGGACGCGCTAACGATCATCAACGCTTCGCCGCTCGCCAACGGCAACTTCGGGTCGTTCCACACTCTGACGTTCGAAGCCAGCGGCGGCGTCGGCCCCTACCAGTGGAGGATCGCGTCGGGCCTGCTGCCGGACGGCATCTCCCTCACACCCAACGGCGTGCTTTCCGGGACTCCCCGGCTCGGCGGCCTCTTCCGGTTCGTTGTGGAGGTGTCCGATTCAGCGGGAACGAAGACCACCAAAGAGTTTGCCTGGACGGTGACTTCTTCGCTCTCCATCACGACGGGCAGCCCGCTTCCGGAAGCCGGCGCAGGAGTGGCCTATTCGCTCGTCTTCGGGCTGAGCGGCGGCGTGGCGCCGTATTCGTGGTCTCTGCTGTCGGGCTCGCTCCCGCCCGGACTGACCCTTTCCTCCGGCGGAATCCTCTCTGGCACCCCCGCCGCGCAAGGCACGTACCAGTTCACGGTGAAAGTCTCCGACTCCGCGCAGGTCGCGGCGCAGGCGTCCTTCACTCTGGCAGTGAGCGCAGGCGCGCAGCCGCCCAGAGTCGGCGTCATCTCGCAGGTGGCCTCGGGCGGAAGCTGGAAAACATCGCTGACGCTGCTGAATCCCGGCTCGGAAGCGGCGCTGGTCCGCATCAACTTTTTCGAGGACAACGGCAGCCTGCTGACCCTGCCGCTCACCGTGATCGAGGGCTCCACCGCCACCACGACCGCCGCCTCCAGCGTGCAGCGCACGATTCCGCCGCGAGGCACCCTGATCGTGGAATCCGAAGCAGCCGGCTCGGCCATCCTGGTCGGCTGGGCGGAAGTGCGTTCCGCAGTGCCTGTCGCCGGATTCGCCATCTTCCGGCAGAAGCACGGCAGCGGCGTGGACTCGGAAGGAACCTCGCCTCTGGAGAGTGCGGCGCTCCAGAGTTATCTTCAGCCGATGGACAATCTCACCGGCTTCTCCACCGGCATCGCGCTGGTGAACCTGGCGCCGGACGAAGCGGCCAGCGTGACTGCGATCCTGTACGACGAGCGCGGCGCGGAGATTGCCCGGGGCAGCATCAACCTGCCGCCCAACGGCCACACGGCGTTCTCCGTCACCAGCCTGTTCCCCGGCGCGGCCGGCAGGCGCGGCTTCATTGAATTCCGCGCCGACCGCCCGGCGGGGATCATGGGGCTGGGACTCCGGTTCCAGCCGACTCTCAGCTTCACGTCGGTTCCCATCGTACGCTTGCCTTGAGACAGCCCGGAACCCTGCAAAGCTGCCTCCTGCCACCAGGGTGTGCGAACGCCGCGCGTGGCCAGGAACGCGGCTGTTCGCGTTACATTATTGTCTATAGCGCCTCAAACGGCCACAGCCCCGCGCAGCGGGGCTTCCGCCCGGTAGCGTGATCATCTGAAACGCTATCGGCCGCGGGCACATCGACTATTTGGAGGAGGAAGATAGCGCACGATGCGGCTGAGGTGGAATTGTAGCTGCTGGTTTCTCTGCTTCCTGTTCGGGATCTTCTGCGCGAAAGCGCAATCGCTCGTGGAGAAGAACGAGGCCGCCGAGGGCGTGACAGATCCCGACGAAAGCGGCGGAGCAGGCGAGATGGTTCGCTCCGTGCGCCCCTCGGCCCGGAAAGAAATCTGGGCCCGGCCGGACAGAGGCGGCGGAGTGGATTGGGACGGGCTCGGCAGACAATCGAGCCTCTTTTTGGGCGTCCAGCACGCCTTCCGGCTTGCTACCGAGCCGGGCACGCGCTCCGGCATGCGCGGCCCTTTCTTCCGGGGCTGGATGGACTCTGTCAAAAGCCTGCACGGATGGTCCGACGGCGATCCCTTTTATGTGAACTACATCGGACACCCGATGCAGGGCGCCGTGAGCGGCTACATCTGGACCCACAACGACCGCAACTACATCGGCGCGGAAATCGGGAAGAATTCTTTCTATTGGAAAAGCCGGCTTCGCGCCACGGCGTACTCATGGGCCTACAGCACGATGTTCGAAATCGGCCCGTTCAGCGAAGCCTCGATCGGCAAGATTCAGAGCCGCTACCCGCAGCAGGGACTCGTGGATCATGTCGTGACGCCGGTGATCGGACTGGGGTGGATGATCGGCGAAGACGCTCTCGACAAATACGTCATTCAAAAGTTCGAGCAGAGCTTCGAAAACCCGTATCTGCGGCTGCTGGTGCGCGGCGCGCTCAACCCTTCCCGCTCGTTCGCCAACGCCATGCGCCTGAAGGTGCCCTGGGCGCGGGATGACCGGCCGGGCGTGTTTTCCCCGCTGCTGAGCTCCTATATTGCCGACAAGCGCGGGGGCGCAATCCCCGGAAGGGAGAGCCCGAAACCGGAGCTCGCTGGCTTGTTCGGCATCTCATCGTTTGAACTGTCTGCCACCGCCCGCCCCGTCTTCTTCGGCGGGTCCAACGGCGCTTGCGTGGGCGGCGGGGGGGAAGGCGCCTTCCGGCTGAATGCCTCCTGGCAGTTGGTGGCAGACGTCTCCGGATGCATGTTGAACGGGCTCGGGCCGAACAAGAGCGGAGACACGCTGCAATACCTGGCCGGGCCGCGGTGGTCAGCGCGCCCTTCAGGCCGCCTGAACCCCTGGGCCCATCTGCTGGTCGGCGGGCTGAAGGTGACGCACGAGCAAGTGAACCCGGTGCTTCGCGACGAGCTGACACGGACCGCCCGGCTGGAAGGCCGCAATGCCTACGACGACCATGCCCGCTATGCGCGCCGCTGGACTGGCAACGGCTTCTCCATGGCCGCGGGCACAGGCATGGACCTGCGCCTCAACCCCGTGGTGGCGCTGCGCCTGGCCAACTTCGAATACCGCCGCTCCTGGCTGCCTCCCGTCAACGGCCGCAGCTACAACAACGGGGTGGCGCTGACCATGGCCGTCGTGCTGCGCACGGGAACCTGGTAATCCTGGCACTCTGGCCCGCGCGTGTTTCAGACAGAAGCCTGGGCGGACTCGGCAGCCAGCTCCTGCTGCACCGGCTCCGGCTCGCGCCAGCGCGCTTCCTCGAAGCCCACATACTTGCAAATGCGGAGCGCGCCGTTTTCGCCCTCCAGCACGTCCCCCACCTCGAGCGGCGAGGCCGTGCCCCGCAGCTTCATCCAGGCATCGTAGAAGCCCGCCGCCTCCACTTCACCGCCCGGCTCGTAATCGCGCGGCTTTAGCAGGGCCAGCCCGCTGGCATGGGGCGCCCAGCGGAAGCCCTGGCGGACATGCTCCTTCATTTTGTGAACGCGGAACAGAGCCATGCCCTGATTGTCGCGCCAAAAACAGAACGCTGTCAAAATGTTTCCGCGCCGATCAGTTCGCCGCCGGGGCGGTCATGGCCAGCAACCGTTGGCCGGAGGCGTCGAAGAGACGCGCCGGCGCCGCCGTGCCGGCATCGAGAACGAACAGCGGAGCGGCGCCCAGCCGCTCGAACCGGGCCGGGGGAGCGTCCAGCGCCACCGGGTCGCGCAACTGGTTGGAGCGCAGATCCAGCACCAGCACCTGGCTGGTTCCCGCGCTGGCGACCAGCAGTTTCTTCTCTTCCGCCAGCAACGCGAACCCAACGGGGTCTGCCAGGCCATGGCCTGCCATCATGAGTGTCTCCACCCGCGGCGCGGCGTCCCAGCCCGAGTAGCGCAGCACTTCATTCCGCCCCCGGTCGGCCAGGTACAGGCTGCCTGCTATCAACTGCATCTCGCCCGCCCTGCCCAGCGGAAGCAGCATTCTGGGCTGCTCATCCCGTTTCAAAATCCACAGCGTGCCGGATTCCCGCCCCTGCGTGGCCAAGAAGGCTTCGCGGGCCTCCGGGGCAACGGCGATGGATTGGATCCGCTCCTGGACAGCGGCCACGTCCGCCTCCCACGAGCGCCGCAGTTCTCCCTGCGCATCCCGTTTCCACAGCTCCAGCTTGCGTTCGCCGGGCAGATACAAGGCCAGCGCGGAAGAGTCTTCACTCCAGGCGGCGCGTCCGATGGCGGCGCCGTTATCGCGCAGTTCCCGCCACACGGGGATCGTGCCGTCCAGGCGGCGCACGAGATAAAGCGCTCCGGATTTGGAAAGCAAGGTTGCATTCCCGTCGGGGGAGGGCCACGCCGCATCGAATTCCCGCACTCGCGGCGGTCCGGCAGTGGCGGTCTCTTCTCCTGCCACCACCATCCGGATGGTCCGCTCCACGTGATTCACCAGCACCCCGGCCATCGACAGGGTTTGCGCTGCCGCGGGGAAACAGATGAGACAGGACACGAGTAGTGCACGCATTGGCCCAGGGAACTTGTCCTGTTAGATACAGCCGCGGCCGCGCGGGTTGCGGAAATCACGCCTCCGCCACTGCCACCGCGCGCCCGCCTTCCGCGATCGATCGCCGCGCGGCTTCGATCACCGCTTCGTTGTAGGCCGAGTTGGCTGGCGTCGCCATCACCCCGCTGCGGTCCCATTCGGCCAGCCTGGCGCGGCGCTCTTCCAGACCGAGCCCCTGCAGTTCCAGCGCGCGCTCGACGATGTAAGCCACCGAGCGGTAGCCATAGCCGACGGGCACAAGCCCGGGGCCGCCCGCGTCGACATACTGGAAGTAGTCCGTCGAAGGCTCCGCGTACACTGTCGATCCCGCGCCGCCCGGGTTTCTCACATAGCAGTATTGAATGCCTCGGTACTGGTCGTCGTGGCGGATCCACGCGCCGCGCTCCGCCGTCGAACAATACAGCGTGAGCCCCTGCGTGTTGGTGCCCGGCGCCGCATCCGGAAACCCGATGGCGTTCTGCACATTCAGGCACGCCCCGTTGGACCAGATCACCCGCGCATCAGTCCACAGCCACCCTTCCAGGCCGTTCGGGAAGCGGTCGCGTATGCCGTAGACGGAGACTTCCACGGGCTTGAGCCCGGTGATGAACGCGACCAGGTCGACGTAATGGCAGCCGATGTAGGTGAACGCGTCCGTGGCTTCGCAGGAAAACCAGTTCTGGAAATTCGAGTGGCGGTAGTACCACTTCTCGAGCAGGCAGGCCGTGCCCAGGCGGAACTCGCCGAACAGCCCTTCCTTGTAGCGGCGCCGCGCCAGCAGCGAGCGGTCGTCAAACCGCTTGTGGTACTCCACCCCCACCATCAGCCCGCGCTCGCGCGCTTCCTGTTCGATCTGGCGGGCGTGATCCAGACGCAGGACCAGCGGCTTGACGGCAAGCACGTGCTGGTCATGGCGCAGCGCGCACAGCACGGCTTCGTAGTGAAGCTGGTCCGGCAGCGCCGTCACGACGAGCTGGCGCGGTTCGAGCGAAGCGATCACGTCTTCGTATGGTTCGAGGCGGGCGGTGAACTTCTGCCCCGGAAACGCGCGCTGAAGAACCGGCGCGGCGGCCAGCGCTTCCAGCGTCTCGCGCCGCCGCGCGCAAACGTCGATCTCCCCGATGCGCCCGAGCCGCTGCAGGTGGTAGAGCGAGGGCAGCAATTGATCGTGCGCAATCATGCCGCCGCCAATCATTGCCACGCGCATCGGGGTGCCTCCTCAACGCTCCGACAGCACTTCCGCGAAGGCTTCCCGCAGCACTTCGCAGCCTTCGCGCAGGGCGTCTTCGGCGATCACCAGCGGCGGGCAGATCTTGATCGTGCAGCCCTGCGGCCCCACGGGGTTGAACATCAGCAGGCCCTTCTCGGCGCAGCGCCATACGATGTCGTGCGCCAGCGCGCCGTCCGGCGTCCGGTGCTTCGGGTCGACCACGGCAAGCCCGGCCACCAGCCCTTTGCCCGCCAGGAAGCCTGCCTGCGGAAACTCGCTCTGGATTTTGCGCAGCCCGCCGTGAAGAACCGCCTCCATGCGCGCCGCATGGCCCGCCAGATCTTCTTTCAGGATCAAATCAATGTTGGCGAGCGCCGCCGCGCAGCACACCGGGTTGCCCGTGTGCGTGGAGGACGCCGAACCGGGCGAGGGCAGATCCATCAGATCTGCGCGCCCCGCCACCGCCGAAATGGGCAGCGAACTCGAAATGCCTTTGCCCCACGTGGTCAAGTCTGGCACGACGCCATAATGCTCGAAGCCCCAAAACCGCCCCGTGCGCCCGAAGCCCGCCTGCACTTCATCGAAGATCAGCACGGCCTTCTGCCCGGTGCACCAGTCGCGCAGCGTGCGGATGTAATCCACCGGCGCGAAAGCCGCCGTGCCGCCCTGATAGGTCTCCATCAGCACGCCGCACACCTGGCTGGGCGCCACGCCGGCCTCCGAGAGTGTTCTCTCAAACAGGTCGAAGCTCGTGTCTTCCGTCCAGTAGCCGTCCGGGAACGGCACTTGCACGAACCGCGGATCGGGGTCCCCGATCCACTCCTTCAGAGCCGGGATGCCGCCCGCCAACTGCGAGCCGAGCGTCCTGCCATGGAAGGCCTTCTCGAAACTGACGATCACGCTCTTGCCGCGCCCGCCGGTCTTCAGACCGTGCATGCGTGCGATCTTGATGGCGAACTCCACGGTCTCGCTGCCTGTGGTGAGGATGAAGACTTTCTCGAGCGGCGGCGGAAGCAGAGAGACGAGCTTCTCCGCCAGTGCGGCGCGGAGCTCCGACGGGAAGCAATAATTCGTCAGCAGCCCGTGCTGCGCCTGCCTCGCAATCGCATCGATGATCTCGCGCCTGCCGTGGCCGGCATTGGTGATCAGCACGCCGGACGACCAATCCAGCCACATGTTGCCCCAGCGGTCGTAGACCTGGAACCCTTCCGCGCGGTCCCACACCACCGGGGGCTGCCCTTGCAAGGCGCGGATCTCGGTCCGCCGCAGCTTTTCGAGCAGCGCCAGCGACTCCGGCACAGGGAACGGCGTGACGATCCGGCGGAAGCGCGTCTCGACCCGCGGGACGGGCTTGGCGGCGGGAAGTGTTTCCGAAGGCATGCTTCTATTACAAGACGATGGCTCCCGGACGCGCAATGTGATAGATCTCCTTGCAGAAGGAGCTGTCACCGATGATCGCGGCGTCCCAACTGCGCAACGGCATGGCCATCCGGTACGAGGGCGAGACTTACAAGGTCCTGCTCGCCGATTACCACCCGGGGCAGGGCAAGATGGGCGGCGTGGCCCATGTGCGCTTGAAGAATCTTTCCACCGGCACGACCTGGGAAACCAGCCTCCGCGGCGACCTGAAAGTGGAGGATCTCCCGCTGGAGAAAAAAGCCATGGATTTCCTCTACAGCGACTCCGGCATCTGCACCTTCATGGATTCCTCCACCGGCGAGCAGGCGGAAGTGCCGGAAAAAATCATCGGCGATGCAGCCCGGTTCCTGCTCCCGGAGATGCGCGTAGCCGTCGAATTCCTTGGCGACCGGCCGGTGGGCGTTGAGCTGCCGGGGTTTGTCGAGGTGGAAATCGCCGACACCGCTCCCCCCGTCCACGCCCAGAATGACAGCACCTGGAAGCCTGCCCGCCTGGAGAATGGCTTCGAAATCATGGTGCCGCAGTTCATCAAGACCGGCGACCGGATCCGCCTCGACCTGGCCACGCTCAAATACATGGACCGGGCGAAGGCCGCGAAATGATCAGGAGAGAATGTGCGTGAGCCCCGCCTCGCGCGCCCACTGCAGCGCCTGGCGGTGCTCGGCCCACGTGACGCGCCGGTGCAGCGGCGGATAGCCTTTGGCTTTGTGCTCCGGGCGGTATTGCCCCATGATGTTGACCCACGTGCCGCGGGAGAGCCTCTGCGCCACCCACTTCACAAACCGGTCCGTGCCCGCCAGGTTATCCGGCAGCACGAGATGGCGGATGAGCAACCCGCGCCGCGCCACCCCGCGTTCGTCCACCTGAAGCTCGCCTGTCTGCCGGTGCATTTGCTCGATCGCTTCCGCCGCGCGTTCCGGATAATCCGCCGCTCCTGATGAGAAACGGGCGGCCGTTTTTCCGTCCATATACTTGAAATCCGGCAGATAAATATCCACAATCCCGTCCAGGAGCTTGACGGCCTCTACCGACTCGTATCCGCCGCAATTGTACACCAGCGGCAGCCGGAAGCCCCGCCGCACCGCATGCGCAAGCGCGCCCACAATGTTCGGCAGCAAATGCGTGGGCGTCACCAGATTCAGATTGTGGCAGCCCATGTTTTGCACGGAAACGAAAAGCCTCCCCAGCTCTTCATCGGAATAGAACAAACCGTCGCCCCGGTGGTTGATCTCCCAGTTCTGGCAAAACACGCACAGCAGATTGCAGTGGGAGAAGAACACCGTGCCGGAACCGGAGCGCCCGGTGACCGGCGGCTCCTCGCCGAAGTGGGGGTGCGCGGAATACACTTTGGCACGCGCCGCCGAGCGGCACACGCCTGTTTCCCCCTGCAGCCTGTTGACGCCGCACTGGCGGGGGCACAGGCGGCAGGAGCGGTAGATCTCGCGCAGGGCGCGGGCGCGGGCTTCCAGTTCGCCCGTGCGCGCCAGTTTCAGATAAGCCGGCTCAGGCTCGTTTCGCGGCGCCGCGAGCGCAATCCCGACCCCGCCGGCGAATTCTCTCCGGGTGGGTTCCATGGGCTTGGCTCCTGCCTTCAATGTGGCGAAAGGAAACGCGCGTGTCCAGCCCTTTTTCGGCCCTCTCCGGCTTGCCAGTGCGTCCCCCGCTGAGACATCCTGTGAGTGACGCCCGGAGGCAGCCGTCACCCATGGCCGAGCCGATCCTGTATCTCACCGAATTGCTCGGGCTCAAAGTCTATGACTTGAGGAAGCGCCCGCTCGGCCGCGTCCGCGACGCCGTGCTGGTTCCCAGGCTGCATCCGGTGCGGGTGGACCGCTTTCTGGTGGCGGGCGGCGGCGGCTACGCGTGGCTGTACGTGCGCCATGACCAGGTGGCCGGGATCACGCTGGACGGCATCTGGCTCTGCGATGAAATGCTGGTCCCTTATCACGCCGATGAATACGCCCTGCGGCTGGTGCGGGACGTGCTCGACCAGCAGATCATCGACGCCCGCGGGCGCAAGGTGGTCCGCGTCACCGACATCACCTTCGGGATTCGAAGCGAGGATGGCCGGGACGTGCTCCACGTGCTCGAAGTCGATATCGGCATGCGCGCCGTGCTGCGCCGGCTGCTGCAGGGCTGGGTTCCCCGCCGCTGGGTCCGCCGCCTGCAGGTGCGCATTCCTCCCAACTCCATCCGCTGGGAGTTGTGCAACATCGTCGAGCCGGACCCGCAGCGGCGGCTGCGCCTCAACATCACGATGGAGCCGCTGGAACAGATGCATCCGGCTGATCTCGCCGACATCGTCGAGGAACTGAGCCCCGAGGACCGCGAAGCCATCATCGAAGCCATCGACACGGAAGTCGCCGCCGAGGCGCTTTCCGAAATGGACCCTGAAACACAAGCGCGGATCATCGAGTCGCTCGACGCAGGCAAGGCGGCCGACATTCTGGAAGAGATGGCGCCCGACGAAGCCGCTGACGTGCTCGCCGAACTGGAAGAAGAAACCACCGAAGAGATTCTCGAAGAGATGGAAAGCGCGCCCAAAGCGGAGGTGGAGGAATTGCTCGAATACGACGAGGACACGGCGGGCGGACTGATGAACACCGAGTTTCTCGCCGTGCACGAGGAAGCCACGGTCGCCGACGCCATCGACGCCCTGCGCATGCGCAAGGATCTGGTGGATACCGTCAACACGATCTTCGTCACCGACACCGACGACAGGCTTCGCGCCGCCATCCCCATCGCGCGGCTCTTCCTGGCCAAGCCTTCCTCGCCGGTCAGCGAGCTCGTCCGCCCCGATGACGAGATCATCCAGACCTCGACGGACACGCCCGCTTCGCGCGTGCTCGAACTGTTCGACAAGTACAACCTGCTCACCCTGCCCGTCATGGATGACGAGCAGCGGCTCGCCGGCGTCATCACCGCCGATGACATCATCGCCGTGCTGAGGAACCGGTAAATGCTGCGGCGGCTCCGGCACCATGTTGCGGTGTTTTTCGCCGTCATCGGCCCCGGCTTCATCACCGCCATGGTGGACAATGACGCCGGCGGCATCTTCACCTATTCCCAAGCCGGCGCAAAATACGGCTACTTGCCGCTGTGGACGCTGGCGCCCATCACCCTTCTGCTGGTGGTCACGCAGGAGATGTGCGCGCGGATGGGCGCCGTCACCGGAAAAGGGCTCTCGGATCTGATCCGGGAGGAATTCGGCCTGCGCACCACGTTTTTCATCATGGCCTTGCTGGTGATGACGAACCTCACCAACGTCATGGCGAACTTCGCCGGCGTGGCCAGCTCGCTGGAGCTGTTCGGCATCAGCCGCTATCTCACCGTGCCCGCGGCAGCCGCGGGCGTCTGGCTGCTCGTCGTCCGCGGCACCTACGCGCGCGTGGAAAAGGTCTTTCTCATCGCGTCTTCGGTGTACATCTGCTACATCATCTCCGGCGTCATGGTGAAGCCGGATTGGACCCAGGCCGCCATCTACAGCGTGCGGCCTGTGTTGATGCTGGAGCCCGGCTACCTCACGATGCTCGTCGGCATGGTGGGCACGAGCGTCGCTCCATGGATGCAGTTCTACCTTCAGGCGGCTGTGGTCGAGAAGGGCATCAGCGCCAAGGAATACGCGGAGAGCCGCCTCGAGGTCATCGTCGGCTGCATCGCCATGACGGTGATCGCCTTCTTCATCATCGTCGCCTGCGCCGGCGCCATCCACGACGTCGCGCCGCGCGATATCCAGGACGCCACAGACGCAGCCCTCGGCTTGCGCCCCTTCGGCCAGTATGCGTTCCTGCTCTTTGCCATCGGGCTGTTCAACGCCTCGCTGTTCGCGGCGTGCATCCTGCCGTTGTCCACGGCTTACACCGTCTGCGAAGGGCTCGGCTTCGAATCGGGCGTCAACAAGGGGCTCCGCGAGGCGCCGGTTTTTTACTGGCTGTTCACGCTGCTCATCGTCATCGGCGGCGGCGTGATTCTGCTGCCGGGCTTTCCGCTGGTCAAGATGATCCTGCTCAGCCAGGTGATCAACGGCGCGCTGCTGCCGCTGGTGCTGATCTACATGATCCTGCTCGTCAACAAGGACAGGCTCATGAAGAAGTGGCAGAACACCCGTTTCTACAACGTGGTCGGCTGGACCAGCGTGGTGATCCTCACCGGGCTCACCGTGGCCCTCGTCATCCTCAGCCTGCGCGACCTGGCGGGCGCCTGAACAGCGGGCAATCGAGCCTGCCGCCAGCCGTTTCCGTGTCCGGAAACGAAGCGCGCCCCGGCGTCAACGAACTTCTTCCGCTCCTGCTTCGCGCCTGCGCCCACGGCGCCGTCCGGCCTGCGCCAGGGATCCGGCAGGCGACGCTGCGGATGCCCCGCGGATCGCAAAACGCCCGGTGATCCGGACCAGGCATATCGCTCCGACTGCTCCCCGGAGCCAGCGCCTGCAACAAATCGTTTCCCGCCCTGGCCACCCCGACAAATCCATCGTCCCTGTTTCTGATGGCACGGCCATCAGGAGCGGCTTTCCTGAGAGCACAGCTCTCGCAGCCCATAAATTCCGCCGGAATTATGGCTTCTTGCGCTCCAGCAGATACGCGCACGGCTCCAGCCGGGACGCGCCGGTCCCGTCGTTGACGGCGAACTGCATGTCGGCCCAGTAGCCCCGCCGGACTCTTCCGTTCCAGAGCGACGCCGCCCCATAGGCGCCGTCCTTGCGCAGGGCGTAGAAGTTGATGTCGAACCTGTCGAGAACGGCGGCATTGTTGCGGAAGTTTCTGGCGATTCGCTTCAGCGCCTCGAGGCAGGCATCTTTCGGCGCCATGCCTTGCCGCATCATCTCGACGATCGTGTGCGCGCCGGCGATGCGGATGTTTTCCTCGCCGCGCCCCGTGGAGCCTGCCGCGCCGACATCCGGGTCGACATACAGGCCGGCGCCGATGATGGGCGAATCGCCCACGCGCCCCGGAATCTTCCAGGCCAGCCCGCTGGTGGTGGTGACGCCGCTGATTTCGCCCTTGGCATTCAAAGCCAGCAGATTGATGGTGCCTGTAGGGGGATGGGCCGCAACGTCAAGGGCCCAGGCGATCATTTCGTCGCTGGCGCCGGGAAACTGGCGCCGGAGGCGCTCGGCGGCCTTGAGCATCTCTGGCGAGTCAAGCCCGTCGGTCCAGTTGTTGTTGCCGTCGCGGTCGCGCAGCGATTGCTTCCAGGCGATCCACGCCATCCGCGCCCTCTCGGTGAGCAGATTCGTTTCCTCGATGCCCCAGGCGCGCGCGAACCGCAGCGCGCCCTCGCCCACAAGCATGATGTGGTCGGTCTGCTCCATGACGAGCTTGGCCAGCCGCGCGACGTTCTTGATGTTCCGCACCGCGGCCACCGAGCCGGCGCGGCGCGTGGGCCCGTGCATCACGCTGGCATCCAGTTCCACCACGCCCTCTTCGTTCGGCAGCCCGCCGTAGCCGACGCTGGTGTCGTTGGGGTCGTCTTCGACCAGCGTCACGCCCGCCACGGCAGCCTCCAGCGTGTCTCCGCCGGCCTTCAGCACCTCCATGGCGCGGGCGCACGCCTTCAGCCCGTTGGCGCTGGACACGACCAGGTCCTTCGGCCCCGCCTGCGCCGCGCGCGCGGCCAGCGGCAGCGCGGCATTCATCGCCAGCCAGTCCCTTCTCCGCATTTCTCTCCGGTCCTCTTCCTTCGCTACACTGATTTTGATGATCCCGCGGCTGCTGCTGCTGACCGCGACAGTCACCTTATTCTGGGCCTTTGGACAATCCCGCCGCAAGCCGGAGCCGGCGCGGTTCGAGGTGGTCGAGTTCAAAGCGCAGCGGCATGAGGAGCGTCTCTTCATCGACGGGCGCGTCCGCAACGCCGGCAGCGTTCCGGTGCGCTTCCCTGTGCTGGTGTTTGAATTTCTCAGTTCCGATGACAAGGTTGTGTCCACGCGCCGCACGGACCTCGAACCGGAGGAGCTGGCTCCCGGCGAGGAGTCGGTTTTCACGCTGCAGGCGCTGCCGCCCGCGCGCGCTGTCTCGATCCGGCTCGAAATGCAGGATCGCGGCAGGCGCTATTATGTCCTGTCGAAAAGCGGCCCTTATCCCATCGAATAGATCTGGCGAAAGGATTCATGGATGGTTGAAGCGATCCACCCGGCGCGCCGTCTTCATGGCAGCCTGACCTTGCCGGGCGACAAGTCCATCTCCCACCGCTACGCCATGCTGGCGTCGGTGGCCGGAGGCGTGTCGACGATCCGGAATTACTCTTCCGGGGCCGACTGCCAATCGACGCTCCGCTGCATCCGCGCGCTCGGCATCCCGGTGGAGGCCGCGGCCGGAGAGGTTCGCATCCACGGGCGCGGTTTGCACGGCTACCAGGCGCCGCGGGAAGACCTCGACGCCGGCAATTCCGGCTCCACCATCCGCATGCTTTCCGGACTGCTGGCCGGCCAGTCCTTCGCGTCCCGGCTGGTGGGCGACGAGAGCCTTTCCCGCCGCCCCATGGAGCGCATCATGGAGCCGCTGCGCCGCATGGGCGCTTCCATCGAAGCGCGGGACGGCAAGTTCCCCCCGCTGTTGATCCGCGGCTGCGAGCTTCGGCCGATCGAATACGAAACGCCTGTGGCCAGCGCGCAGGTGAAGAGCTGCGTGCTGCTGGCCGGCCTGCTGGCCGATGGCGTGACCACCGTGCGCGAGCCGCTGCGCACGCGCGACCACACGGAGGTCGCGCTGCGCGAATTCGGCGCCGAGGCGGAGTCCGGCTCCGGATGGGCGCGTGTCCGCGGCCCGGCGCGGCTCGAACCGCGTGAGCTTGTGGTGCCGGGCGACCTCAGCTCGGCGGCGTTCTTCCTTGTGGCCGCCGCCATGCTGGAGGGGTCCGACCTGATTCTCGAGAACATCGGCCTGAACCCCACGCGCGCGGCCTTGGTCGATTTCCTTGTCTCCGCGGGCGCCAACATCCAGGTGGTCGATATCGGCATGCGGCATGGCGAGCCGGTGGGCGTGCTGCGCGTGCGAGGCTCGAGGCTCGCCGGCGGCGTTATCGAGAAAGGCCTCACGGCGGCGCTGATCGACGAAATCCCCGTGCTTGCCGTCATGGGCGCGGTGAGCGAGACGGGCCTCACCGTGCGCGACGCGGCGGAGCTCCGCGTCAAGGAGACCGACCGCATCGAGACTGTGGCGGCGAACCTTCGCCGCCTGGGCGTGCGCGTGGAGACGGCGCCCGACGGCCTGCGCGTGGAGGGCGGGCAGCGTTTCCGCGGCGGCTCGGTCGAAAGCTTCGGCGACCACCGCATCGCCATGGCGTTCGCCGTCGCCGCCCTCGCCGCCGACGGCCCTGTGACCATCGAAGGCGCCGAGGCCGCCTCCGTGTCGTTCCCCGAGTTCTGGAGTAAACTGCGGGAAGCTGCCAGCCAGGAGGCGCCGTGAGCGATCAGGATGCACGGGCCGGTTCGGATCTCACCCTCCCGGGGCTTGTCCACGACTTGAACAACGTCTTCGAAACCATCTCCGACGCCGCCGAGGTTCTCGCCGCCGATGAGCGCTGGCGGGATCTGGCCGGCACGCTGTTGCGCAGCGTCGACCGCGGCCGCCGCATCGTAGGCGTGTATGCCGATCAGAACCGCGCCGGCGCCGACCTGGGCGAAGTGGTGGACCGCGCCGAAACATTTCTCCGCGATTTTCTCCGCCACCTCGCCGGCGTGAAGATCCGCGTGCAGCGCCGCATTAGCCGCGATCACCGCCTCCCCGGCAACGGCGCCGACTGGGAGCGCGTCTTCATGAACCTGCTGCTGAATGCGGCCCAGGCCATGAAGGACCGCGGCAGCGGCGACATCGAAGTCAGCTCGCGGATCGAGGAAGGGCAGCTCGTGGTCGAAGTCGGCGACAACGGCCCCGGCATCGACGAAAGCATCCTGCCGAGGATCTTCACCGCCCGCTTCTCCACGCGCTCGCGGCAGGCGGGTCTGGGCCTCCACATCGTCCGTACTTTGGTGGAGGCCAACGGCGCCACGGTGAGCGCCGCCAACCGCTCGCCCGAACCCGGCGCCATCTTCACCATCCGCGCTCCCGTGGTCCGGGATTGAGCGGAATTTCGGGAATCGCCGGCCGTCTTCGCGCGTCCTAACACTGTGATGGCCCGTTTGCGGCTCCTGCCCGCTTGTCTCGCCTGCCTCTTGCCCGCCGTGCAGGGCCAGGCGCCGGACCCGCTGGAGATCATCCGGCGCAGCGTGGAGAAAGACCGGCTCAACTTCGAGCGGGCCAATGACTACAGCTACGTGCAGCACTCCGAGCAGCGCCTGCTGGACAAGGAAGGCCGGGTCTCAAAGGTGGAGTCTCGCACCTACGACGTCATCGTCATCGACGGCGAGCCCTACGAGAAACTGATTGCCAGGGACGGCAAGCCGCTGTCGGAATCCGAGGCGCGCAAGGAGCAGGAAAAGCTCGACCGCGAGCTCGCCCGCCGCCGCTCGGAAAGGCCCGGGGAGCGGTCGCGCCGCCTGAGCGAGCAGGAAAAGCGCCGCCGCGAAGGCCGGGAATTCGCCCGGGAGATCCCGGAAGCTTTCACCTTCCGCCTCGCCGGGCAGGCGACCCTGGAGGGCCGCCCCGTCTGGGTGATCGAGGCCGAGCCGAAGCCCGGATACAAGGGCAAAGCCAGGCGCGCAGATTTGCTCTCCAAGTTCCGCGGCAAGCTCTGGATCGATCAACTGGACTACCAGTGGGTGCGTGTCGAGGCCGAGACGATCGCCCCCGTGCGCTTCGGCTGGATCCTGGCAAAGCTCGATCCCGGCGCGCGCATGACATTCGAGCAGCGCCGGGTGAATGAAGAGGTTTGGCTTCCTTCGCGCGCGCAGATGCAACTGGCCGCACGGCTTGCCCTGGTGCGAAAGCTGCGCGCGGAGGTCGAGGTGGTGTGGCGCGACTATCGCAAGTTCCGGACCGATTCCCGCATCACGGGCGTTAGTGAAATCGCGCCTTCCCCGTGAGCCGGCGCCGCCTGTCCGGGGTCAGAAATTCACGATCGCCGCAAAGTCTTCCGGCTTGAGCGAAGCGCCCCCGACGAGCGCGCCGTCCAGGTCGGGCTGCGCCATCAGCCCGCGGATGTTGTCCGGCTTGACGCTGCCGCCATACAGGATCCGCAGCGCATCGGCGGCGGACTTGCCGTATTTCTGTTCCGCCAGGCTGCGCAGGAACCGGTGCGCCTCCTGCGCCGTTTCCGGCGTGGCCACCTTGCCCGTGCCGATGGCCCAGACCGGTTCGTAGGCGACGACGATCCGCGCGAACTCTTCGGCGGAAAGCCCGGCGATGCCGCCGTCGAATTGCCGCCGGAGCACGTCATTCGTGCGGCCCGCTTCTCTTTCCTCGAGCAGCTCGCCAACGCAGACGATCGGCGTGAGGCCGGCTTCCAGCGCGGCGCGCGTGCGGCGGAGCACGGTTTCATCCGTCTCGCCGAAGTACTGCCGGCGTTCGCTGTGGCCGATGATGACGTATGTGCAGCCGGCCGCCTTCAGCATCGCCGGCGTCACCTCGCCCGTAAAGGCGCCTTCCTGGTTCTGCCAGTAGCAGTTCTGCGCGCCGATGCCCACGCGGCTGCCGGCGGACGCCTCCACCGCCGCGGGAATGTCGACGAAGGGCGGGCAGATGGCGATGGCGGCGTGGGTGGATTTCTCCACGAGCGGGAGGAAACGGGCGAAGAATTCTTTGGTTTCTGCCGGCGTCTTGTACATCTTCCAGTTGCCGGCGATCAGAGGTGTGCGCATGCCTCGATTTTACCTGTTTGCCGACCCGCGCGTCCGATTCCTTCCGGCCCTCCCGGCCGGTTTCGCGCAGCGCATCCCGGCATTTGTGGCATAATATGGGTACGGGTCTCCGTCGGCCCGGAGGCTTCCCCGTCGTTTTCCGGTTTCCCGCTGCGCCACGTCAGGCGAATTTCATCCCGTCGCAATCGGATTCTCACCTGAATCTGAAAATCTGGCTCCAGAGGCGCCAAACAAGAAGGGGGTATCTCCATGGCTGTCAACCCGAATCGAAAATTGCATCTTCTGGCGAGCGATTTTGACCACACGCTCAGCTTCAACGATTCCGGCCACGTCCTGAGCGAACTGCTTGGCGTGCCGTCGTTCGAGGAGAAAGTGCGGATGCTCGAGCGGATGCATCTGGTCCAGCAAGGCGGGGAGCTGGCCTATCTGCTCCTGCACGACCCGGATTTCCGCGCCGTGCGGCCGCACCACCTTCAGGAAACAGGCCGCCGCATCCGGCTGAAGAAAAACATCCGGCTGCTGGTTGAAATGCTGCAGAACCTTGAGGGAATCGAATTCGCATTTCATGTCATATCCGCAGCTCCGGAAGAAGTCATTCACGCGGCTCTGGCAGGGGTGATTCCGCCGGAAAACATCCATGGCACGCGCTTCGACTACCACCCCGAGACGGGGCAAATCCTCGGCATCCGGCGGGTCAGCGCCGGCTACGGCAAGGTGGCCGTGCTCGAGGAGATCCGGCAGGAGCTCGGCGTGAGCTACCACCGCGTGGTCTATGTGGGCGACGGAAGCTCCGACATCCACGTGATGCTCCATCTGAACCGCAACGACGGGCTCACGGTGGCGGTGAGCGAAAACCGCTTCATCACGCAGATCGCACGGCGGACGGTGCTCAGCGACGACGCTCTCAGCGTGGCAGTGCCCGTCATGGAGGAGATCCTGGGGTGGGATTCGGCGCGCGTGCGGGCGTTCTTTGAAGCGCACGGCATGTCGCTGCGGGAGTGGACCAAGGTGCGGACGGACCGGCTGAGCTTCACGGGAGGGGCCGGCGCCATGGATGCGCGGCCGCAGGCGCAGTCATGAGCGCGGCGGATTGGATCGGCTGGGGCGCCACCGCGCTCTTCGCAGCCTCTTATCTTGTGCGCGACCCGCGCCGCCTGCGAATGATCCAGGCCGGGGCGGCCCTCGTCTGGATCGCGTACGGCCTGCTCCTCGGCGCCGCGCCGGTGGTCGGCGCCAATGCCGCCGTGGCCGCCATTGCGCTGCTCAGCCTCAGGCGCGCGGGCCGGGGCGAAGAAACAAACTAGCGCGTTTCTGTTTCAAACACGCTTTCTATTTTTGTTCGATTGCACTATCATAATCCTTGATGGCCACGGCGGCCCGTTCGATTCCGGGCGATGTGCGCGCTGCGCGCAGGATGCGCGAAGCCGAGAGGCGGCGCCTGAGCCAGGCGCTGCACGATGAAACGGGGCCTTTGCTGTGCGCTGCGGGCATGGCCGCCGAGCTGCTCCGCGGCACTCTGGAGGCGGCCACGCCGCAGCAGGAGGAGCTTTTCGCGAAGCTCTCCCGGGCGCTCGAACAGGCTGTCAGCGCCGTGCGCCGGCTCAGCCAGGAGGCCGCGCCCGGCCTGGCCTCGCGCCGCGGCCTCGAGGGCGCGCTCCGCCTGCTGGCGGAGGCCTACGGCGCCGGGTTGCAAATCGCGGGGCTTCCGCAGACCTTGGCGCCCGCCCGGGCGGACGCCCTGTGCGAGGCGGTGCGGGACATCCTGCTCGCCCTGGAAGACTCGAGCGCCAGAATCACCGTCCTGCCGCGGGGCGTGCTCATCGAAGCGCGGCAGCCGATCGACGCCGAGACCGAGAGCCTGCTCCGCAGCGCCGCCGGAGAGGCCGGGCTGACCTTCACCCAGCAGCGGGGCAAAGAGACGGCGCGAATGGAAATCCTTCTGCAGGAGAACGGCTGATGCACACGATTCTCCTCGTCGACGATCACCGCATCATCCGCGACGGGCTGCGCGCCCTGCTGGAGGCTTCCGGCGATTTCCATGTGGCGGGCGAGGCGGAGACGGGCGGCGAGGCGGTGGCGCTGGCCGCCCGCACGCGCCCCGATCTGGTGGTGATGGACCTGAGCCTTCCCGGCATCAACGGCATCGAGGCCACCGCGGAGCTGCTGCGCGAGTCTCCCTCGTCGAAGGTGGTGATTCTTTCCATGTATGACGACGAAGCCTCCGTGGTGCAGGCCATGCGCAGCGGCGCCCGCGGCTTTGTGCTGAAAAAGGCCAGCCAGGCGGAACTGCTCGCGGCGCTGCACGCCGTGGCGCGCGGGGGAACGTATCTCAGCCCCGAAGTCTCCGACAAGTTCCTCGGGTGCGTGCGCAAGGGCGACTTCACGCGGCGCAACTCGAGCGTGCTGTCCGTGCTGACGCCCCGCGAGTTGCAGGTGATGCGGCTGATCGCCGAAGGGCGCTCGAGCAAGGAGATCGCCGCCGTGCTCGACCTCAGCGTGGAAACCGTGCGCGGCTACCGCAAGAGCCTCATGCGAAAGCTGAACGTGAACAACGTGGCCGCGCTCACCCAGATCGCCGTGGCGGAAGGACTGACGCGCGGCGCGCAAATCGGCGCCTCGGCATGAGCTCTGCCCTCCTCAAGGACTCTCCGTGGGGCCCGCTGGAAGCGGCGGACGCCCATCTGCACTTTTTTTCGCACGGCTTCTTCTCCCTGCTGGCGCAGCAGGCTGGGCTGGAGAGCGCGCATGCCGCCTGCGCCCGCGCGGCAGTGGAGGCGCCGCAGGCGGATCCACGCGACTTCGCCGCGCAGTGGGCGGCGGAACTCGACCGCCACCAGGTGGCGCGCGCCGTTCTGCTGGCTTCCCTGCCGGGCGACGAGCCGAGCGTGGCGCAAGCCGTGGAAGCCCATCCGCAGCGCTTCTGGGGCTGGTTTTTTGTCAACCCCCTGATGCCCGATGCGGCTGCCCGCGCAGAGGAGTGGCTGCAACGCGGGCTGCGCGGCGTGTGCCTGCTGCCCGCGATGCACGGTTATGCGCTCGAGGATGCGCGTGTCGAAGAGATCCTGCAAGTGGCGGAGCGGCGCAATGCCCTCGTGTTCGTCCATTGCGGCGTGCTGAGCGTCGGCATCCGCGCCCGCGTGGGCGCGCCGTCGCCCTTCGACCTGCGGTTTTCGAATCCCGTCGATCTGCACCCGGTGGCGCTGCGGCATCCCCGGCTGCGCTTTGTCGTGCCTCACTTCGGCGCCGGTTACTTCCGGGAAGCCCTGATGACGGCGTCGCTGTGTCCCAACGTGTATCTGGACACGTCTTCCTCCAACGCGTGGACGAAGCTGCTGGCGCCGCCCCCCAGCCTCGAACAGGTCTTCGAGCGCGCGCTGGAAGTGGCGGGCGCGCGGCGACTGCTGTTCGGCACCGATTCTTCGTTCTTCCCGCGGGGCTGGGTGAGCAGCGTGTACGAGCGGCAGTGCGAGGCGCTGCGGCAGATTGGCGTTTCCGGGGAAGATGCCCGGGCGATCTTCGGCGGCAATTTAGCCCGTCTCATGCAAACACCTTAGGGCCGCAAAACGGTTGAGAGACTGAGCCTGCGCCTGGCACTTCCATGTCAGGGAGTGCCTGATTGAACATGGAACAGGCTTTGGATGCGCTTTGCAAAGCGCTGGATCTGGCCCAGCGGCGCCGCCGTGAACCCGTCCGGCCCGCGCTCCACTATCCGATCTACCCGGCGCCGCGCGTGGCGGTGGTCGGCGCCGAACTCGACGGGCCGATTGGCGTCCGGTGTCTGAAGGACTGGACGGCAAAGGATCTGGCGCGGATGCGCCCGCAGGCGCTGGCGGGATGGTGGAACGACATCGCGGAGGTCGCCCGATGCGTCCTGGCGGGCGATCTCGAGCTGCCGGATTTGCAGTTTCCGATCGTTGTGTTCTCGCGTGCGGGCTCCGCGCCGCTGCCGCCGCGCTGCCACGACTTGCTGTGGGAATGGTTCCGCGTGCCCACGCTCGAGCAGATCCGCGGCAGCGACGGCCAACTGCTGGCCTATGAGTGCGCCGTGCGGGACGGCTTTCATCTGGCCCAGGGCGCTGATCCGGATCTGCTGCCTCTGGCGCGCTCTGCCCATCGCTGCCCGTGCGGCAATCCCGCGCCTCTGTACCGCGTGGAGGAACCGCTCCGCGCCGCCGCCGGATAGCAACACTGCTTCGACGCCCTGTTATTCTGGGAAGTGCAGACCCGCTGCGGACGTGGCGGAACTGGCAGACGCACTGGACTTAGGATCCAGCGGGGCAACCCATGGGAGTTCGACTCTCCCCGTCCGCACCACGCTTGCCCGCTGTTTCGCGCGCCACACCGCAAGATCCGGCACGCTGCGGCCGCAATCCGGCAGGACATCACCT
>Ga0272446_1000862_pt1 | contig 46231 bp, 30 predicted proteins | sample YNPCB0061_FD_194587 | JGI IMG/M metagenome (GOLD analysis project Ga0272446, IMG submission 194587) | Hot spring microbial mat communities from Yellowstone National Park, WY, United States - YNP-CB-006-1 | ecosystem: Environmental > Aquatic > Thermal springs > Hot (42-90C) > Sediment | place...
GACGGTTATGACGCTCGACCACGCGGTGCAGCACGCGGGCGAACACCACGTGCTTCTTGCCGTGGGGCATCTGCCCAGTGGGGCGTATCGCCTGCTCTTGCAAGACCGCCACTGTCTCGTCTCTGCTCCGCTGACCATTGTGCGATAAAAGACCATGGCAGGGTGAGAGAACATATGCAGTTGTCAATCGTAGGATGAACCCGCACATGCTCTTTGTGTGCGCTGGCTAAGTAGATAAAAAAAATCGGTGAAAGGCGTGGTTATTGGGAAATTTTTATGCGATATTTTTATGCGATAAAGCCCCGCCACCGGCAGTAGCGGGGCTTTCGAGCAATCAACATTTACGCCTTCCGCGCCAAAAACTGACGCAACACATACTGCAAAATCCCACCATGCTTGTAGTATTCCACTTCGATTTTGTTGTCAATGCGGGAATCTACCGAAAACTCGAAACTTGTGCCGTCCTCGCGGGTAGCTTTGACAGTCAGGGTTTCAAGCGGTGTTAAGCCCTTTGAAATTCCCTGAATGTCAAACGTTTCGCGCCCTGTCAAGCCCAGCGATGCGGCGTTTTGACCTGCTTTGAACTGCAAGGGCAGAACGCCCATGCCGACAAGGTTTGCACGGTGGATGCGCTCGTAGCTTTCGGCAATCACCGCCCGAATACCCAGCAAAGCCGTGCCTTTTGCCGCCCAATCGCGTGAAGAACCGCTCCCGTACTCTTTGCCTGCTATCACAAGTAGCGGCGTGCCGTCGGCTTTATATTTCATTGCCGCTTCATACACCGTCGTTGCTTCGCCCGTCGGTAAATACGTCGTGAAGCCGCCTTCTTTGTCCGCCAAAGCATTTTTGATGCGGACGTTGGCAAATGTGCCGCGAATCATCACCTCATCGTGTCCGCGACGCGCGCCGTAGGAGTTAAAGTCTTCCTTTTTTACGCCGCGTTGGGTAAGGTATTTCCCTGCCGGCGTGCCTTCTTTGAAGCCGCCTGCGGGCGAGATGTGGTCGGTCGTAATCATATCGCCCAAAACAAGCAACGCCCGTGCGCCCGTGATGTCCTTGGGGTCGGTCGGTTGCTCGGGCAAATCTTTGAAAAAGGGCGATTCTTTGATATAGGTCGAGCTTGCTTCCCATTCAAACAGTTGTCCCGTCGGGGCTTGGAGTTCCTGCCACTCCTTGCCGCCCGCAAAGACGCTTCCGTACTGCGTTTTGAAGTCTTCGGTTTTGAGCGCGTTGCTGACAGCGGCGTGGATTTCCTCGTTCGAGGGCCAAATATCTTTCAGAAATACCGGCTTGCCGTCGTTGCCAGTGCCAAGCGGTTCGGTCTCCATGTCGATGTCCACGCGCCCTGCGAGCGCAAATGCCACCACGAGCATCGGCGACATGAGGAAGTTCATTTTGACTTGATTGTGAACGCGTGCCTCGAAGTTCCGGTTGCCCGAAAGCGTGGCGGCTACTGCCAAATCGCCTTTGTCAATCGTGGTTGCAATCGGCGTGTCCAAAGGACCCGAATTGCCGATACACGTTGTGCAGCCGTAGCCCGTAACGTGGAAGCGAAGTTTTTCCAAATCGCCAAGCACATTGGCGCGTTTCAGATATTCCGTAACGACCTTCGAGCCGGGCGCGAGACTGGTTTTCACCCATGGCTTCACTTCCAAGCCCTTTTCCACCGCCTTTTTCGCCACTAAACCCGCGCCAATCATTACGTCGGGGTTGGACGTGTTTGTGCAGCTTGTGATAGCCGCAATCACCACCGAACCGTCTTCCAGTGCATAGTCTGCGCCTTCTACTGGAAGCGAGCGCACGTATCCGTTGAGTTCGCCCGGTTTGCGGTCTTTCGGCTCGACGTATTTGCGCGAGAAGGTTTTATCAAGCGTGGAGGCAACCGTCGTTTTCAAATTGCGCATAAGAACTTTGTCCTGCGGACGCTTCGGACCGGCAACCGTCGGCTCGACGGTACTCATGTCAAGTTCCAAGACGTGCGTATAAACGATGGCATCTTCGTTCTCGCGCCAGAGCAGATTGGCTTTTGCGTACTTCTCGACCAAATCCACCTGCTCCGCCGAGCGACCTGATTTGGTGAGGTATTCGAGTGTGCGAGCGTCAATCGGGAAATAGGTAATGGTGCAGCCGAACTCCGGCGACATATTGCTAATCGTTGCACGGTCAGTAACGGAGAGGTTGTCCAGTCCCGGACCAAACACTTCCACGAACTTATTCACCACGCCGTAATCACGCAGAAGGCGCGTAATGGTGAGAACAAGGTCTGTTGCGGTTGTGCCAAGCGGCATTTTGCCCGTGAGCTTCAGCCCAATTACTTCGGGAATAAGGAAGAACGAAGGCTGACCAAGCAACGCCGCTTCCGCTTCAATGCCTCCCACGCCCCAACCCACAACGCCGATACCGTTCACCATCGGCGTATGCGAGTCCGTGCCGACAAGCGTGTCGGGGAACGCATAACCGTCGCGCGCAATTACGCCGTGCGCGAGATATTCGAGGTTTACTTGGTGGCAAATGCCCATGCCCGGCGGCACAACGGAGAAGTTACGGAAGCCTTTTTGCGCCCATTTGAGGAAGCGGTACCGCTCCATATTGCGCTCGTATTCAACTTCCACGTTTTTGGAAAGCGCGTCGGGCGTGCCGTAGAAATCAACCATCACCGAGTGGTCAATCACCAAATCAACGGGAATGAGCGGGTTCACATCGTCGGGATTACCGCCTTTGCGGGCGTATTCCGCGCGAATCGAAGCAATATCCACCACCGCCGGAACGCCCGTAAAATCTTGCATCAGCACCCGCGCCGGCATGTAGGGAATTTCCTCTTCGGGCGGCTTCGGCTGCCAATTCAAGATGGTTTCAATGTGGGTGTTGGTCGTGGAAAGGTCGTCGAAATTGCGGATGGCGTTTTCGAGCAAAATCCGAATCGAAAACGGCAGTTTGCTGATTTTACCGCCGTGCTTTGCATCCAAGGCTTTCAAATCGAAGTATTGGTGCGATTTGCCGCCTGCTTGCAGGCTTGCTTGGATGCGGTAGGGAGAATGTGCTTGGCTCATAGAATGAGGTCAGTTAAACCGTGAAACAAAATGGTTAATTGAAGGCATGTTCAGAAATGCAGAACTGTGTAAGCAGAAATAAAGCAAGCGAATATACAAAAGATTCAGCAAAATTGCGCTCTCCGCACAGGTCTTCCTCTGGTTTTTCCCGCGTCGTTGTTTCGCAGATTTTTTGGTGAAATTTTCCCGAAACTTTTCTGTTGCTCTGCTGTTTAATTTGGGGAGAACGTTCTCTTTAACACCGCGCGGTTACTTGTTACTATTACTATAGAAGGCTTGGCATTCAGCACAATTCACCATTCACCAAATACACTGCGCCAAGTCTGCCTTATTACCCTTTTTTACGATATTTTGTAGGAGACACAACCTATGTACCGCACCACCAAATATACTGTTGCTCTGCTTGCAGTATGCGCCGCAGCAGTTTTTTCGATAACGCCAGCGTTGGCAAACGCATCCCACACAGACGGAACTGCATCAGAAAAACCATCTGCACTTATGCTCACCACTGCAGAGGAATTAGAAGAGCCAGCCACTGCAAGCAACGATATACACGGAGTCAATGCAGCATTGGAGTTGCGATTGAGCCGCACAGAAATTGCCCAGTTGAAAAAAACCGTACCATATCCCGCCGTAGCACTCCGAAACAAGCAAGAAGGTCGTTTTGACGTATTGGCTTTTATCGATGCTCAAGGAAAAATTGCGGCGGTCAATTTTGAAATGAAAGGCAATACCGACCCGATGGAAGCCTCTTCATTACTTATGGCAGCGATGGACGCTGTTGCAAAGTATCAATTTCCCAGCGAGTACCACAACGGCATCGTTCGTATCCCATTTTTGTTTCGTATGTACTAATAATGTTGTATTTTGCAAATGCCGTTTGTGCATTTCACCTGCCAATAATAGCAATTGCAATCAAAAACTCTTACAACACACAAAAAACCACGCGTCACCACAGTCCACCACAGGACCACTCACTCATACACACACACCGCGGAATGGGCAACCATTCTGCGGTTTTTTTTGCTGTTTCAGGGCAGTAATAGAGGACGATTTGTTAAGGAGCAATTGTCCTTTCATCCTCAATGAAGAGCATTTGGACGTATAGCAAAAAAATTGTATATTGTCGGTCTTTCGCAAAACGCTGATGGCAAAAGCTATCACCTTCATTTTATTCACTTTTTTCGGCTGTGTATGCGCCGCACCTGCATACAATTCTGGAGGACAGAATGTCTGAAACTGAAAACGTCTCTGTACAAACGCCCGAACAAGGCATCGTGGACACCAGCAAACGCCCCGCAGCGCACAAAAAATACTCTGTGAACTCTATCATGGACGACGACTTCGCGTTTGAGATGATGGATGCAGCTCAACTGACGGGAATGTTTGAAAAAACTCTTTCGACCATCTCGGAAAACGAGATTATCAAAGGGAAAATTGTTTCAATCAACAACGGCGAAGTTGCTATCGATATCGGCTTCAAATCCGAAGGTCTTGTGCCGCTTTCGGAGTTTACCATCCGCGATACGCTCCAAATCGGTGATGAAGTCGAAGTGTTTCTGGAAAACATCGAAGATTCCGACGGCAAAATGGTGCTTTCACGCCGCCGCGCGGACTTTATGCGCATTTGGGAGCGCATCAATAAAGCCTACGACCAACAAGAAGTCTTGCAATCCAAGATTCTGCGCCGTATCAAAGGCGGCATGGTTGTTGACCTTATTGGTATTGATGCGTTTTTGCCCGGCTCGCAAATTGACATCAAGCCTGTGCGTGATTTCGATGCGTGGATTGGCAGAACGCTTGATGTGCGCGTGGTAAAAATTAACCACCCGAACGAAAATGTTGTTGTGAGCCACAAAATACTGCTTGAAGAGCAACTTGCGGGTGTGCGTGCCGAGGTACTCGAAAAACTTGAAAAAGGTCTTGTGCTTGAAGGTCATGTGAAGGCTATCGCGGACTTCGGGGTGTTTATTGACTTAGGTGGCGTGGACGGCCTTGTGCACATCACCGACTTGTCGTGGGGGCGCGTTACGCATCCGTCCGAAGTGGTACAACTTGACGAAAAAGTGAAGGTGGTGGTGTTGGATTTTGACGACGACAAAAAGCGTATTTCGCTTGGCATGAAACAACTCACGCCGCATCCTTGGAACACTATTGGCGAAAAATACGAACCGGGAACGCAGGTAACAGGCAAAGTGGTGAGCCTGACCGACTACGGCGCGTTTATCGAAATCGAAAAAGGCATCGAAGGGCTTATCCACATCAGCGAAATGTCGTGGACAGAACACATCAAACACCCCTCGCAGTTCGTTTCAATGGGGCAAATGGTGCAAGCAGTCGTGCTGAACATTGATAAAGAGGGCAAGAAACTGTCGCTCGGCATGAAGCAACTTGAGCCAGACCCGTGGCAAGAACTGCTCAAAAAATACCCTGTGGACAGCGTTCACAAAGGTCTTGTCCGCAATATCACCAACTTTGGGGTATTTGTGGAACTTGAGCCGGGTGTGGATGGTCTGGTACACATTAGCGACCTTTCATGGACGAAAAAAATTCGTCATCCCGGCGAGTTTGTGAAAAAAGGCGAGGAACTTGAAGTGGTCATTTTGGGCATTGACTTAGACCAACGCCGTATCTCGCTCGGACACAAGCAAGTGCGCGATAATCCTTGGGATACGTTCTCGGAAGCCTATCGTGTTGGCACACAGGCACAAGGACGCATTGTGCGTATCATCGAAAAAGGCGTGATTGTGGAATTGCCCGAAGGTGTGGACGCATTTGTGCCAACCTCGCAACTGTCGTTCGCGCCTATTAAGAGCATCGGTGATTACTTCCGTGTGGACGAAATACTGCCCTTGAAAGTCATTGAGTTCGACAAAGACGCAAAGAAAATTGTGCTTTCAGCCGTGGAGTACCTGAAAGGTCAAGACCAAAAAGTCATTGACAGCTACAATGCCAACCACCCTGTGCCCGGTTCGGAAAACTACGTTTCCAACCTCACGGCAAATGACCTCTCTGGCGAAGCGCAAGCGTAACCAAAAGACATCGCCAAAAGGCATCAACGATGTGCGTGCTTGCCAATTCTGCAGACGAGCAAAGCATAATCGCACAATCATTGTACAGTCATTACACACAAAGCCCGACAACGAATCTATTCCTTGTCGGGCTTTGGCGTTGTATTATGGTATTGTGCAAGCGTGGGGAACGCAGAACATTCTTCGAGAATCTTTATCACAAAGAATCTACGGATGAAGTTTTTTGCCGCCCAGCAAGTGCAGGTGAATATGATAGACCATTTGCCCACCGTCTGCGCCAACGTTCATCACCAAACGATAACCGTTGTCGGCAATGCCATGTTCGCGGGCAAGCTGTTTGGCAACCAAGAACATCTTGCCAACAAGTGGTGCATCTTCGGGCGTAAGGTCGTTAGCTGTGGGAATGAGTTTTTTGGGAATCACTAAAAGATGAATTGGTGCTTGCGGGTTAATATCTCGAATGGCAATAATGTCTTCGTCCTCGTATTCAATGGTGGCGGGCAATTCGCGGCGAATAATTTTGAGAAAAATGGAGTCTTCCATAGCGCGTAATATCTTGGTTAGAAAAACGGTGAGTGTATTGTGCTACGAGTGTTTTCCACCCGCTGGTCAAAAATACAAAACTTTCATGCTGAAAACTGCGAGAAATTCACGATTTTTGGAGCACTTACTATGTTCGGTGCGGCTGGCTTGGTAACAAGCGGTAATGTAAGCTTCTCTTCACCATTATCAACACTATGATAGCCTTTATTACTGGTGCGACGGGCTTTGTAGGCAGTTTTGTTGCCGAAGAACTGTTGCGGCGCGGCTACACTGTGCGCTGTCTGACCCGCGCTACAAGCAGTTTGCAGTGGTTAGAAACGTTGCCTGTCGAACGTGCTGTGGGTTCGTTGGACGACGAAGCCTCGCTCATCAAAGCGGTCGAAGGTGCCGATGTCATCGTGCATGTTGCTGGACTGACGGCGGCTCGCAACCGCGAAGAGTTTTTTCGCGGCAATCATCAAGGCACGAAAAATTTGGTGAATGCTGCCCTGCAAAGCACACCGCATCTGCAACGATTTCTGCATTTGAGCAGTTTGACCGTCAGCGGTCCTGCGGCTTCGCTTGCGCGTCCTGTGGTAGAATCAGACCCCTGCAATCCTCTGACAGCCTACGGTGAAAGCAAAAAGGCTGCTGAAGATGAAGTTCGCACCCTTCAGGGCAAATTGCCCTTTACCATTATTCGTGCGCCTGCGGTCTATGGGCAGCGCGACACGGCAATTTTTGACTACTTCAAAGCCGTCAGTCGGGGCGTGGCTGCGCTGATTGGCTTCGACGACAAACGCCTTAGTCTTATTCATGTCGAAGATTTAGCGCGTGGGTGTGTGGATGCACTGGAATCGCCGCACACGGTCGGTGAAACGTATTTTCTTGCTGATGAGCCATTCTATTCGTGGACAGAAATTACGGAGGTGACCAAACGTGCGCTGGGCAAAAAATTCGTTCTTACCGTGCGCCTACCGCATTTTTTGGTAATGGGCGTGGCAGCTGTGTCGGAATTTTTCGGCAAATTCTCAGACAAGCCTCCCGTGTTTAACTACGAAAAAGGCTTGGATTTTATTCAATCGTACTGGATTGGTTCGGTCGAAAAAGCAAAACGAGATTTTGGTTATGCCTCACAAGTAGGCTTGGAGCAGGGCATTTTTAAAACTCTTCAGTGGTACAAAGAACACGGCTGGATATAAAGGAATCATTATGAATTTGGGAGGATGAAGGGAGTATGCACGATACTTTTTCAGCAGAACGGACAAAACAAATTTTGCATTTGATAGGTTTTCCCATGAGTCTTGGTGCTGGCAAACGCGGCATGGATACTGCGCCTTCGGCACTCAGGATTACGGGGCTTCGTAAGCGTTTGGAATCCTTGGGCTACGTGGTCAAAGACGAGGGCGACATTCTTATTACCTCGCAGGAACTCCAACACGAAGGCAATCCACGCTTGAAGTATCTGGACGAGATTCTGCGGGTGTCGAAAAAAGAAGCCATGATGGTTCAGGCTGTGCTGGACGTGGGCGATTTCCCGCTGGTTTTGGGTGGCGACCACTCCATGAGCCTTGGTACGCTTGCAGGTGTGGGACTGCATTGCAAGGAACGCGGCAAAAAACTTGGCGTAGTTTGGGTGGATGCTCATCCCGATATGAACACACCCGACACCTCGCCATCGGGTAACATTCATGGAATGCCGCTCGCCGTAGCACTGGGCGAGGGCGCACGAGAACTCACCACGCTGTGCGGGGATTTTCAGAAAGTGCAGCCCGAAAATGTCATTATCGTTGGTGCGCGGGACATTGACACTGGCGAAGCCGCGCTCATTAAGCAGTTGGGCGTAAAAACCTATACCATGTACGACGTGGACAAAATGGGCATGGTGCGTATTACCGAAGAAGTGGTGGGCATCATGCGCGAACAAGGCATAGACCATCTGCACGTGAGCTTCGATGTGGACAGCGTTGACCCTCTGGTTGCTCCGGGTGTGGGAACTCCTGTGCCGGGCGGCCTTTCCTACCGCGAGGCGCATTTTTTGATGGAAGGTCTGGCTGAAAGTGGCATGGTTGCTTCGATGGACGTTGCTGAGGTTAATCCCATACTGGACGACCGCAACCGCACTGCCGAATTTGCCGCTGAAATTGTCAGTTCATGTTTGGGCAAGCGCATTATGTAAGGCATTGTGTAAGGACTGTCATGTAAGGATTGTCGTTGTTCTCTTTCATGCGACATATATGAATCTATTGCTCACATCGTTGGGATTCATACGCTTTGGTGCTGTTGTGATGGCACTGAACGTTCTGTCTTGTGTGGCTGATGTTCTGGCTCAGCGTCTGCAGCTGTCGCCGAACAATCTGTATTTTGAGCGGCTAACTATCAAAAGCAAAAATCCGCTTTCGCAAAGCACTGTGCGCTGTATTGTTCAGGACAAACGAGGCTTTTTGTGGTTTGGCACTGACGACGGTTTGAACCGTTGGGACGGTCGCACCATGAAGGTGTATCGGTACAATCCTCGTGATACGTTTTCGCTTGCAAGCAACTTTGTAACCGCCCTCTATGTGGATAGAGGCGGCACGCTTTGGATAGGAACGCAGGATGGCTTGCAGAAATTCGACCCCGTGCGTGAACGATTTACGAGCTTTCGCCATGACAAAACCAATCCCAACAGCCTGAGCAACGGCTATGTAACGGCAATTGCCGAAGACAACAAACGCCAGTTATGGGTTGGCACGTACAATGGGGGCGTGAATCGCCTTGAATCTGACGGGCAAAATGGTCGGGTGCGGTTTGTGCGCTATCAGTTTGACAAAAACAACCCGCGTTCGCTCAGTAACAATATCGTGATGAATATTGTCGCTGATGCTGCTGGAACGGTCTGGATAGGCACGTATCAGGGCGGATTGAACCGTTTTGACCCTGAACGCGATTCGTTTACGGTGTTTTACAGTGATTCTACTGCACAGCGAATGCGCGAAAACACCATCGAAGCCCTGAACGCCAGCAAATTAGGCGGTTTGTGGATAGGGCGCGATGGTTTTGGTTTGGAGCGGTTTGAAGTGCTTTCGCTCTCGAAAGGCTCGCGTTCGCGCTTCTACACTTCTTCGCCGAACAATCCGCGCAGCCTAAGCAGCAATACCATTCGTTCGGTACTGGAGGACAGCAAAGGCAGGGTGTGGGTTGGCACGACCAACGGACTGAATTTGTTCGACCCTGTCTTAGGTACGGCGACCGTATTTCACAACAACAAAGACGCACCCACCAGTATTGGCGACGAGACGATTTTGTGCATCTACGAAGACCGTTCGGGAACGCTATGGTTCGGCACGGAAAACAACGGCGTAACGTTTGTGAATCCCAGTGCCAGCAAGTTTGTTAGCTACCGCAACGACCCGACCAATCCTAAAAGTCTGAGCGATAACACTGTCTGGAGTTTTTACCAAGACCGCAATAATACGATGTGGATAGGCACGGACAACGGTTTGAATCGCGCTGAAGATGCCACGCTCAGCGAACAAGGGGCATTTGCTGCGTTTTTTGCTGCCCCAGATAACCCAAAAGCACTGACCAACAACTCCATTACTTCGTTCTGCGAAAGCCGTAACGGTACTGTGTGGATAGGCACTAACGGCGGCGGTTTGTGCCGTGCTGTGCGACCGCTTTCTATGGGGCTGCTGGAATTCCGTTCGTACCAACCCGACCAAACGCGCACCGATGCTCTGAGTAATGAATTCGTGAATGCCCTGCTCGAAGACCGACGTGGTAAACTTTGGGTTGGAACAGCACGCGGTATCAGTATTTTGGAGTACATCGACGATGCGGGTGAAGCCCATTTTACCAACATAGACCAACGCAATGAAAGCGGGCGCGGACTAAGCAACAACGTCATTATGGCATTTTGCGAAGACCGCGACGGCGCAATATGGGTAGGAACGGTGGACGGGCTGAACAAATTCGACCGCACAAAGCGGCGTTTCACGGTCTTCAGGGCAAAGCATAATGATACTGCTACGCTAAGCAACAACTTCATTCTTTGTATCTGCGAGGACACTCAGGGCACTATTTGGGTTGGCACGCAGGGCGGATTGAACCGCTATAACCGCACAACAAACACGTTTACGTCGTACACCGTGCGCGACGGTCTGCCGAACGATTTTATCTACGGTATTGTGGACGACCGCAAAGGGCATCTGTGGCTGAGTACCAACAAAGGACTGTGCCGGTTTACGCCGCCGCCCGTAACATCGCCCAACCAACACCCTACGGTGCGCAACTATGACTATCGTGATGGTTTGCAGGGCAATGAGTTTACCAACGGCGCGTATTTCCGTGACCGCTCTGGGAGACTGTATTTTGGCGGCACTGACGGCTTTTCCGTGTTTCAGCCTGAAAACATTAAAGACAATCCTGTTGCCCCTGCTATCGTGTTTACTACCTTCCGCGACAGTGTCGAGAAGCCGCTTGACAGCGCAATTACCGAAAAACGGGTTATTGAACTGCGCTATGCCGAGCGCGATTTTACCATCGGCTTTGCGGTGCTGAGTTTTACGTTTGCCGACAAAAATCAGTGTCAATACATCTTGCACGGCTACGACGAAGAAAACGCATGGAAAAAAGCCAACGACAGCTATGAGGTGAGTTACACCAATCTCGACCCCGGCACCTACACGTTTCATGTTCGCGCCAGCAACTACGACGGCGTGTGGAACAACGAAGGCGCAACGCTGACCATTATTATTCAACCGCCGTTTTGGCAAACGTGGTGGTTTCGTGTGGCAGTCGTTGCGTTTGTGCTGACGGGTGCATATCTTGAGTATAAACGCCGCATTCGTGTTATCCAACAGCGCAATCAAGAGTTAGAATTTTTAGTGGACGTTCGCACCCAAGAGCTACGCGAAAAAACGGTGGCATTGGAAACCACAAACAAAGACCTTTCGGAAGCAAATCACCAAATTAGCAGACAAAATCACGTGCTGGAAGCACAAGCCGAGCAGCTACACTACCAAGCCGAACAGCTCAAAGAGCAAAAAAAAGCACTGGAAGACAGCAACGAAGAGCTTTCCCGCGCTTTGGAAGTTCAAGCCGAGCAAGCGCGTGAAATCGAACTTGCTAACACGGAGCTGCAAGAAAAAAACCTTGCGCTGGACAAGACGTTAACCGAACTCAAGACCACGCAGGCGCAACTTGTGCAGTCCGAAAAAATGGCATCGCTTGGGCAATTGCTTGCGGGTGTGGCGCATGAAATCAACAACCCCGTGAATTTTGTTGCTGGAGCTATCAAGCCGCTTCGCCGCAACGTCCAAGCGGTTGTTGCCATGTTTCGCCAGTTTGCTGCTATTGTGCCAGAGAGCCTCACGACCGAAACGCTTGAAACTACACGCACCGCATTGCGCGACATCCATCAAGAATGTGAGGACATCGAGTTGGAGACCATGATTGGTCAAACCGATGATTTGCTGACAAGCATTGGCGACGGGGCGCAGCGCATTTCCGATATTGTCAAAACGCTTGGCAATTTTTCCCGTTCGGACACTCAAGAAATGAAGCCTACAAGCGTTCACGAGGGTATTGACTCCACGCTGAAACTGCTGTACAATCAATACAAAAACCGCATTGCCGTCGTCAAAGAATATGGTGATGTTCCCCCAATTGTGTGCTATCCGGGGCAACTGAATCAGGTGTTTATGAACATCTTGGTCAATGCCATTCACGCTATTGGCAAAGACCGCACAGACGGTGAAATTCGCATCAGCACGGTGCTCGAAGGCGACAATGTTCTCATCAACATCCGCGACAACGGCGTGGGCATGACCGAAGAGGTCAAGCGCAAAATATTTGACCCGTTTTTCACTACCAAAGACGCTGGTGCCGGTACGGGGCTTGGGCTTTCGATAACGTTTAGCATCATTGAAAAGCATCAAGGCTCTATCAGCGTAGAAAGCGCACCGGGCGTGGGAACGGTGTTCAGCATTCGACTGCCCGTAAAGCCGCCAAGCGCGTAATCAGCGTGCACAACAAGTACTTGCACCCTTTGCTCCATAACCTAAGAGCACCGCGACGACGAACCTTTTGTCTCACGCTCCAAACTTTACAAACTTTACCCAAACTTTACATTGCGCAATGGACACACTCAAAAAGCAAAAGCCTCTGGTGCTGTATTTAGACGATGAAAAGCACAATTTGACCGTCTTCAGCAGTACATTTTTCGAGTTCTACAAAGTCTTGACAGCCCAAACCACCGACGAAGCGCGACAGCACTTGGCAAAGCACGGTGCAGCGATTAGCGTGATTGTAACCGACCAACGCTTGGAAAATGCCGGCGAAAAAACAACAGGTGTGGCGTTTTTGCAATCTATTTTGAATGAGTACCCCGAACCAGTGCGTATCGTGTTCACAGGCAACGACTACGAGGCGCAATCCGTTATTGAGACCATCAACAAAGGTCATGTGTACAGCTACGTCAAAAAGCCTTTGATGAACGACGACGACCTGAAAGTAGCCATTGACGGTGCTATCACAGTCTATAATCTTCAGCAGCACAACGCTCTGCTGGTCAAAGAATTGAAAGCAGCAAATGAAAGTTTGGAGCAGAAGGTGCAGGAGCGCACCCGCGAACTTGCCGAGAAGAATGAACGCTTGATAGAACTGGACAACGAGAAAAACGAGTTTTTGGGTATTGCAGCGCACGACCTCAAAAATCCCCTGTCCAATATCAAAATGCTTTCGAAAGTGCTGCATGACGAGTACAACACGATGGAGCCAGACGAGGTGCGTGAGTATGCAAGCCACATTTTGCGCGCTTCGGAGCAGATGTTCTTGCTTATTAGCAATTTGTTGGACATCAACCAAATTGAGCGCGGCGGTTTGAATTTCACCTTGACAACGTTTGATTTATCGGCTGTGGCGCGTTCGGTGGCAGAAAATTATCGCGGTCGAGCCGAGGCAAAAGACATCACGCTACACATCAGCGACGAAGGTGCAGCAAATGTTTACGCCGACCCCAGCGCGACGTATCAGGTGTTGGACAATCTGGTGTCGAACGCCGTCAAGTATTCGCCAAAAGGCAAAGCCATCTACGTAAGCGTAAGCCGCAACGGCTCTGCGTGGCGGTTTGCCGTCAAAGATGAAGGGCAGGGATTAACCGATGACGACAAGAAAAAACTCTTCGGTAAATTTGCACGGCTTTCGGCGCGTCCAACAGGCGATGAGCATTCCACAGGGCTGGGGTTGTCCATCGTCAAGCGCATGGTCGAAGGCATGAACGGCAAAGTATGGTGCGAAAGCGAATACGGCAAAGGAGCGACGTTTTTGGTGGAACTGCCCACACCCGCGTAAAACAACGCAAACAACAAACGCTTGCCATAAATTAAAGCCGCATACTGTTTGATATGCGGCTTTTTACAAGGTTGAATCCAGTGTACAATCAAGGTAGTGTGCAAGGTAGGACTTTCGCAACGTGGCATTTTTTTTGAGCAAGGGAGTATGCTCCTTTGCTGTGCAAAACTTGGCAGAACAAGGGGTTGCAGCCCCTTGTTCTATTGTTGAAAGTCCTAAAGGCTTTATTTCACTTCTTTGTGCAAGGTGTGGCGGCGCAAAAACGGATTGTATTTCATAATTTCAAGACGGTCGGGCGTGTTGGTCTTGTTTTTTTCCGTTGTGTAGCGCGAAGCGGGCTTGCCCTCTTTTTTCGCTTCGGTACATTCGAGCGTGATAATCAAACGCGCAGTTTTCTTTGCCATGAGCGTAGGTTCCTATAAAATATCGTGAAACAGAACGTAATACAGAATGTGTTGTTGGCTGTTGTGTTATGCACTTCTTCGTGCGCTCTTGCGTAAAGCAGGAAAGACCACTAATTTAGCAAAAAAAAACGAGCCGTTTCAAGATTTTTTTTACTTCACGCATCGTACATACTCCAACCATACTCCAACTATGACCAATTCACTAACAATTGTGCAAGAAGGTGCAGGCGGCACAGAGCCTACGCAGTCCGCTTTCACATTCCCGCGTATTATGGGCGTGGTCAACGTTACGCCCGATTCGTTTTCCGACGGCGGCAAATGGTTTGAACGCTCTCGGGCTGTGGAACACGCTTTGCAACTGATTGCCGACGGAGCCGACATTCTCGATGTGGGCGGTGAAAGTTCGCGTCCGGGCGCAGAAGCAGTGCCGATGGCAGAGGAGTTGCAGCGCGTGATTCCCGTTATTGAGGGCATTCGCGCCGTGCATCCTACTATTCCCATTTCCGTAGATACGACCAAATATGCCGTTGCCAAGTCAGCACTTGAAGCTGGTGCAACGATGCTCAACGATATTACAGGGCTGACCGCAGAACCACGTTTGGCAGAATTAGCAGCGCGGTTTGAAGCGGCGTTGGTCATTATGCACATACAGGGCACACCGCGTACGATGCAAATCCAACCCACGTACACGAACGTTGTCCGTGAAGTGTTTGCGTTTTTGGAGCGGCAGATTGCATTTGCACGGTCGTGTGGTGCGAGCAAACTCTACGCCGACGTGGGAATTGGATTTGGCAAAACTGTGGAGCATAATCTTCAACTGCTCAAGCACCACGCAGAGTTTGCTGCGCTTGGTGTGCCAATGCTTCTGGGCATTTCCCGCAAATCGTTTTTGGGAAAAATTCTGGGCATTGATGTTGCTGCCGAACGGGACAACGCAACGCTCGCGCTGCACTTACTGTTGTTTGGAGCATTCGATGCTGGTGTGAGCATTGTACGCGTTCACAACGTGTTGCAAATGGCACAAGCACGGACGCTCTGGCAGGCTTTGCAGGGTGTTGAGTGATAAACGCATCAACCCGCGTAGGGCGCAGAGGTTTGCTTGCACTGCAAGAAAAGCCGTTTATTCACCATAGATTCCAAAAGTGCTGTGCGGCGTTCGGCACTCCAAAGTTCAACATCAGGCAACCCCGTGTCGGGGTTGTGCCACAGGATAAAATCCACCGATGCAGAATGTATCTGCACTTCCACCGATTGAATCATTTGCTGATTGCGCCTATCCATGCCTTCGGCAAGCCGTAAAATTCCGCCCAAGAGCATCACTAAGCCACGTTTTGAGGGCGGCACTTTCTGAAAATTTTCGTGTTTGGGTTTGGGATGGCTTTTGCGGTGATACCGTGCGATATTGGCAATGATTTCTTTTTCATCGTTGGTAAAGCCCAACAAGTCTGCGTTGCGGATGATGTAGTAGCTGTGTTTGTGGTGTTGGTCGGCAGAGATGTGATAGCCAATGTCGTGCATGAGCGCGGCGGCTTCCAGCAACTCACGTTCGGCATCACCGTAGCGGTGAAGCGGCTGAAGCGCGTCGAATAGTTGCACGGCGAGGTGTTTGACGTGGTTGGCATGTTTCATATTGATTTGGCAGAGTTCGCACAGACTGATGACGCTGCCATAGCGCAAACGGCTCAGATGGTGGTAATGCTCAATATCGTGGCGTTTTTGATACGTGTCGAGCAAAATCCCTTCGCGCAACGCAGATTCTGAGATGGTCAGTTCTTTAATGCCAAGATTGAGCAATGCCTGTTCGAGAATGAGCGCACCGCCAACGATGATGTCTGCACGTTTTTCGTCCATGCCCGGCAGTTCGGCGCGTTTGCGGGCGGTTTTTGCGTCCAAGATAGCGTCTATGGCCTTGAGCAAGTCCTGTTGTGAAACGGTGATGCCGTTGATGGACTCTTCGGTCATGTCGCGCCCTTTGAGTTCCAAGGCAATGGTGGCAACCGTTTGAATTGTGCCAGAACTGCCCAATGCTGTTTCAAAGCCACATGCCAGCAGCGAGCGAAAAATAGAAGCCCATTCGCCTTTGATGAATTCCCGACTTTCTTTGATGGCTTTGTTGGAGAGTTTTTCTTCGGTAAAAAATCGCTTGGTCATCCGAATTGCGCCCAGTTTTGCGCTGTGGGCAAAATACATCTCGCCTTTTAAGCCCACAATGGTTTCGGTGCTGCCGCCGCCAATGTCTATCACGAGCGCACGCTTGTCCAGCACAGGAACAGCTTGCAGCACACCCAAATAAATCAATCGCGCTTCTTCGGTGCCAGCTATGACCTCTATCTCGATACCCGTTTGCTCCAGCACTAATCGTATAAAATCGCTACTGTTGAGAGCTTCACGCATGGCACTGGTGCCAACAGCGCGAATGGTCTGCACGCCAGCATCATGCGCCATCTGCGCGAAACGTTTCATGGCGCTCAGACCGCGCTCCATTGCCTCTGGCGAAATGTATTTCATATCGCTCACCGATTCACCAAGCCTTACAGTTTCTTTGTCGCGGCTAAAAACACGAAAGATGCCTTTGTCATTGACCGAAGCAATGCTCAGATGAAAAGAATTTGTGCCAACGTCAATAGCGGCAATGACATCGCTTTGGCGTTGCGCGGTGTGGCTCAAACTTGGGCGTATCATGGATAACACAGGCTTCGGGCGGATGTAGAACCAGCGTGGAACAAGAATGGTTGGTCGCAATGAATTAGTGATGCATCGGTAATAAACAAGCGCGTCAGTATGGTGATTGCAAGGCTATATGTGCGGCTTGTTCGTCGGAGCTTCCCCTTGAAGCACTTGTTGTGTGCCGTTGTCGTACAACACAGTAGTTGCTGCCGAGCGTGCCTGCTTCTTTGCTTTGGCGCGTGTGTGTTTGGTGCTTTGGTACGGTTGCACTCCAAACAGTCGCCGAACACCTCCCAAAACCAGATGTATTGCGAATAGTAGTGCAATAAACAGCGCAATCGTTATCAAAATAAAGCGTGCCATAGAAAAAAAGAGAACAAGAATAGAGCAACAAAAAACGGATACGTGCTGCGAGAGCCGTGCCAATGGTTTGCTGTACACGACATTATCACCGTAGGCAAACTTAGACAAAGTTTTCTTGTTCCGCAAATGCTTGCACGTGGGATATTGCAGCATCAGCTTTTTGTGGGTGTGCCGTCAGGATTCCGTGTTTCAGTGTTGGGTAAATATGTGGGTAATGCGTATTTTACATAACTGCCCGAAAACTCGCAGTTTTGCACGGTTTGCATCGAACTGGCATTGAATTTGTGAAAAGGCTTGTTTTTGCTGCAACCAGCATAGGCATAGCTTGCCGTGCTGTGGTGATAAGCAACAACAATCAACGCTCTACGATACGCTCTACGACAGGCTCTACAACATCATGCAACTCAAAGACATCCTTCCGGCACGAAGTATCACAATGCTTGTGAGCGTGGTGATTCTTTGCAGTTTTTTGATGCTGGTGGTGGTCTCTGGGGTGCATAAAACGTTTGCTCCGCCTATCAATCCCGTGATTGAACGCTCAGATGAACTTGTCAGGCAAGGCGACCAAATTCAAATCAATCTGCTTAACGGCTGTGGAGACCAAGGCGTAGCGAGGCGCACAATGAATTATTTGCGCCGATTGGGGTTCGATGTGGTGGAAATTGAAAACTATTCACGATTTTCGGTGCAACGGTCGTTCGTTATTGACCGTGTGGGCGATTCGGTTTCCGCCCGCAAAACTGCCAAAGCCTTAGGCATTGCCGATTCACTGCGTGTGGTGCGTTTGGATTCCAGTTTGTACGTGCGTTGCAGCGTAGTGCTGGGCAAAGATTATCGCCTCTTGAAGCCGTTTCAATAATGGTAGAACAGTAGTTTCAGTCATGTTGGAACAGTAGTAATGTTGGAATAGTATGTATAGCCGAACAAGAATTCCTGATTGATTCACAAACCACATTGTATGACGCAGTATTCTTCGACACTCTTAGCCGCGCTTTGCGCTCGAACCATAGACAGCTTGAAGGCAGAACATATTGTGGCATTGGATTTGCGCAGGGTCGAATCTGCGCCCGCAGACTACTTTATCATTTGTTCGGCAAACTCCGACGTTCATGCCCGCGCACTTGCCGACACCGCCGTTCGTGCGGCTGACAATGCAGGGCTGACACGACCACGCACTGAAGGTCGCGAGAGTGCTGAATGGATTTTAGTAGATTTTTTTGACGTGGTGCTGCACATTTTTCAGCGTGAAAACCGTGAGTTCTACAAGTTAGAAAAACTCTGGGGCGACGCACCGCAGGTGAATTTATACGAAGCGGAGCAAGAGGAGCGGAGCAAACACAAAGCAGCCGAGCAACAGGCGCAAATTGAAGCCAAAGCACTCAAATCCGCCATGAAAAGCAAAACGATAAAAAAAGACCCTGCTGTTCCATCGGCTACCGCAAAAGTAAAACGCGCTGTGTCAAGCAGCGAGCAGCCTGCTGCTCCAAAGAAACGTGCTTCTGCCAAGGTTGCTCCTGCCAAAAAAACTGCACCAGTAAACGACGACACGCAATCTTCTGCAACAACACAATCTACGACACAATCTACGACGGCAAAACCACCAACGACAACAGCGAAAAAACCAGCACGTTCTACCAAGAATTCTGCTGCGTCTGCCAAAGCGTCGAAATCATCGTAGAGCACGAAAGTATCCAACGGGGCTTGCGAGCCATCAGAGGGGCTTGCAGCTGATTTGGTTGAACGATGCTCAAAAAAATGATGCTCAAAATGACGCTCAGTAATGCTGCTCAGTAACGTCGCTCAGTAACGTCGCTCAGTAACGTCGCTCGGAATTTTTTGTGCTATGCTTGCTTAAAAAAGCGCACGATTTCTCGTACATGATTGACAATGGCAGCATCGCCCATGACTTGCGCCATAGCGTTTTGTGCGTCGCGGCTGATGCGTTCGTGGTCAAGTTTGTTTGCCTGGCGCAAATCATCCAGTGCTACGCGCAGCCGCTCCAATTCAGCATGGCTTTCGGAGATGACTGCGTCCTGCCGTGCAGCCCATGAATTGGCATCAGAAACGTCCAAATGCCGCTTTATCTCTGCAATATCGTCTTGCACCTGTTTGACGATGAGCTTTAGTTCTGCCACATCTTCGTGTGGATAGCGAATTTCTGTGCGAATGGTGGTCAGGCGTGTCCGCAAATACAAGTAGCCGCGCATGATAGGCCGCGCAAAGGTGAGCAGCACTGATGCCGCTGCACCAAAGTAGCCGATAATGCTCACACCAGAGACGGCTACCCAAAGCAAAATGAGTGCCGTTGCCGCGTGCAGCCCAATAGCAATCGCGAGCGAACGCTGCACCCACAGCGCGGCGTAGCTGGCTTTGTCGTCATCAACAGCAATGCCGCGTTTGCGGGATTCGTGTACATCCACCAGCACTTCGCGGGCTTGAAAATGGATATTCCATGGCACCGTCACAATAACCAGAAGCCACAATAGCGTTACCAGACCAATCACCCAATCCAGCGATGGTACTGCTGTGCCTTCGAGCATCCTCCAAAGCAGCCAGCCCAGTGCTGACAGTGCCACAAGCCCTAATAGCCAAAAAAATTCTCTCATAGCAGTTGCATTCTCTGTGGAGTGAACAAACGGTGTAATTACGGCAACAAAATATCAAACCATAGGCTCAAAACAAACAGGAAAAACCGCACACGGAACGAGCGACCTTGCACACATCGAGCAAAAATATTTTGCAGATTGTTCGCGCACTATTTTCCTATTCTTGAAAAGCCTGTATTTTTGCAACGTCACCTTAAGCAAATGGTGCATTTTTACGGCAACACTAACCATGCAGACATTATGGCATACACAATTAGCTCCGAGATGTTCTCTCAAACCTTTGACGCAACTGTTCATGGAAACACGGTCACGCTCTCCAACGGGCGCAGCTTTACCTTTGAAAGTGATTCGACCAGTTCCGCATTTTATCTTGTTCACGAGGGAAAAAAACTTCCCGTCCTTGCCACGATAGAAAACTCCAATACCGTTACACTTTCGCTTAATGGCTACAAATACACGCTTACGGTGCTGTCCGACCGCGATAAATACTTCCAGGATTTGCTCAAAAGCACTGCCACGGCTGCCTCTGGCACAGTGAAAGTTGTTGCTCCCATGCCCGGTCTTATCAAAACAGTGAACGTTCAGCACGGTCAGCACGTGAAAAAAGGCGAGCGACTGTTTATTTTGGAGGCGATGAAAATGGAAAATGACCTTAAAGCTCCTATGGAAGGTATTATCAAAGGCTTGAACACTGCTGCTGGCGTAGCCGTAGAAAAAGGACACACGCTCTGTATGATAGAAGCCGTTCAACAGGCTCAACACGTTCAACACGTTCAACACAATGGGCAGAGCTAATGGTATTGCATGTATTGCACTATGTCGCAAGCACATGCTGCAAGCACTGTAAAACGCTCAAACCCGCATTATCCATTGTCAATTCTGCATTATCTTTATTCATTTGCATCGCTATGCCACACATTATTTTGGAACACTCGACGAATATCGTTGAAAAACCTGATTTTTCTGCATTGTTTTCGACCATGCACAAAACGTTGATGGACTTTGGGGTGTTCAAACTGCAAGACATCAAAAGCCGCGTGTATGCCTGCGACACGTACTACATTGCCGACGGCAAAGCCGATAACGCCTTTGTTCACGTGGAAGTCCGCATTTTGTCGGGCAGAAATCAGGAAATGCGCCAGCAAATTGCCGACCGCTTTATGACCCTGCTTCAAGACAATTTTAGCGATTCCATGCACGAACGCCGTTGTGTCCTGAGCGTGGAAGTGCGCGAAATGGACAGAGAAACCTATCGCAAAGTCATCAGCGCACACGTTTCTTCATCGGGGATGTAAATATGGAAACACCTACTGTATCAACCGCGCTACCCACCCCGCCGCCGCAGTGGTCTGCGCTCGTGCTGGAAGTGCGAAATGCCGTTGCCCACCTTGCGCTCAACCGCCCCGAAAAAGCTAACGCCATGAATGCCACACTCTGGCAAGAACTCCGTGCTGCGTTTGTGTGGGCAGACGAAACGCCCGAAATTCGTGCAGTGGTACTGTACGCAAACGGCAAACTGTTTTCGGCAGGTATTGATTTAGAGCTGCTCATGTCGGTGAGTGCTATGACGCAAGCCAGCAAATATGCTAACTGCGCGGGGCGTGTGCGCGAGGATGTTCGCCGTCTGATTGTGCAACTGCAAGAAGCCATTAGCAGCATTGAACGCTGCCGCAAACCCGTCATTGCTGCTGTGCATGGGGCGTGTGTTGGCGGTGCAGTTGACCTGATTTGCGCCTGCGATATGCGGTTTTGCTCCGCCGATGCCGCTTGTAGCATTAAAGAAATTGACATGGGGATGGTGGCGGATTTGGGAACGCTCCAACGGCTGCCACGCCTGATTCCCGAAGGGTTGGTGCGAGAACTTGCCTACACGGGGCGCAGCCTTTCAGCCGCCGAAGCTGAACGCTGCGGACTCGTGAATCGTGTGCTGCCAGACCGCACGGCACTGCTTGCTCACGTAACAGAACTTGCCGAGCAGATTGCGGCAAAATCTCCGCTCGCCGTGCGTGGCACTAAAGAAATGCTGCTCTATGCCCGCGACCACAGTGTGGAAGACGGCTTAAACTACGTTGCCACGTGGAATGCCGCTATGCTCATCTCTAACGACCTCAGCGAAGCCTTTGCCGCGCAAATGGCAAAACGTCCCGCATCGTTTGCTGATTGACACGTAAATAGCGTACCTATAACGGCTTGTGGTGGCACTGCGCGTGTAGTGTTAAGTATCAGCGTGGTATGGCGCGTTCTTCCACCTTGTGACCGTTGGCGCGAAAGGTTTGGATGAACGCTGTTCGTGCGGAGTTGGTTTCTTGTGTCGTTGGCGGAATGTAGGTAACGATGTCGATGTTCTTAAACGCCTTATTCCACGCGCTCATTGCGCTCGTGGTCGCTGTTACGCGCTTGGCAACCGCGTCAAAGCTGCCCGGGTCAACCCAACCAATAATGTACAGCTTGGTGGGCAGCGTGTCTGCCGTGATGACACCCGCAACACTGGAGAGCAGCAACGTTTGTTTTTCTAAGGTTTCAGGGCGAGCTTCAACGATTCCTTGCTGCATTAAGTTGCTAAAATCTGCCAGCGACACACAGCGTTTGTACACCGCCGTTCCACCAATAATCATCTGTGTTACGGCGGAGTCTTTGCCAATTTCCGCGCTGATTTCACGAGTAATGGCGCGAGCCGCGAGCGAATCAAGCGGTGAAATAACCATAGCAAACACGTTTTGTGTAGCGGGTATCTTCCGTTTTTTCACGGGCGCACTCTTTTTTGGTGCTTGAAAATATACAGCCATTGCAATCAGGCATAGCACACCAACCATGCCGATTGCGGCGTAAATAACAAGCCAGTTTGTGGGTTTTGGTGGCAATGCAGAGCCGTCTTCGTTGGCGTAACCATTGAATGGATGAGCGGGATTGTCAGCCATAGCGTTTGAGGAGATATACAACAAGGGTGAGTTCAGTCAGTAATGACGGGCTTGCGACGAAGTTGTTTTTTTTGTGAGCGTTGTTTTTTGAGCATACCGTTTTTGGCTCGCACCGAAGCAGGAATTGTGGTGCGAACACGCTTAGGTGCGCGGTAGTTCAATGCGGCAATGCGCAAGCGCAACTTTTTCAGGCAGCGCAGTTTGTTCATGTACTGACTGCGCCCCTCACGCGATTCTACCGCCACGCCACTTGGTCGGTGCAGCAGCCGAACGCCGCTTTCGACTTTGTTTTGGTGCTGACCGCCTTTGCCGCCAGCACGAAAGGTCTGTATCTCGCATTGGTTCAGCAGTTCGTCGTCTGTGTCGGGTAAGGAGATGTGTTCTTGGTGCATGATGTCTTATGAGGTCTTACAGGCGTATAATGATGTTCGTGCTACTTAATTCAAGAATTGTATGGTACTGAAAAAGTTCGCGTAACCGAGGTAATGCTTTGCCAAAAATTGTGAATAACTCGTCGTTATGGATGTTGCCTGTTGTTACCACCAACAGTTGCGGAGGTTTGCCGTGCAAAAGGCATGAATGGATGAAATCACTGTCTTTAGAAATAACAATCCGCCCTTGAATCGTCGCAACCTCAGCAATGGTGCTATCAGGTGTAGAGTTTTTTTCTGGCAAATCAAGTGTATGCAGAGCATCTTCTCCGATACTACATAACCATACTGCAAGACGTTTGGGCAGTTGAGCATCAACAAGCCAGTTCATTTGCTACGTTTAGAAAGCTATACGTTCGATACTTCCCACATTGCTCAACTGAGCAGCAAACATCAATGCGGCGGTAAGGTCTTCGGGCTCTAAATCTTCGTAATCTTCCAAGATTTCTTTGTGGCTCATGCCCGCACTTAGCAGTTCCAGCAGAAATGCAACAGGGTAGCGCATCCCACGAATACAAGGCTGCCCATGACAAACAGCCGCATCGACAGTAATGCGTTGTAAGAGAATACGCGGAGGTTCACGGCGGAGAATCATTGCTGTCGAGATTAAACATTCATCGAAGTATATTGCTGCGAAGAGCCTGTGCCGGGCGTTTTGGGGGCTTCTGCTGAACCAAGTATCTTTTGTCCTGCAAACCCAAACACACCGCCGCAAATGCCGCCCAAAATATGGGCAAACTGCGAGACGTTATCCATCTTGAGCGCACCATAGACTTCTTTGCCCAAATACAGCACCACGATAATAATGAACGTCAGTGGCAGAGAACCCGAACGCACACTGGCAAACGAACTGAGCAAAATCAGCATAAACACAATCCCGCTCGCGCCCAACAAGCCTGTGGTAAACAGCAAATTGTTCAGCAGTGCCGTCACGAAAGCCGTGAACAGTACCATGACAAGCATAAGCTGAGAGCCATACTTTTCTTCCAACAAAGGACCAATAAGCAAAATAATAGAAAAATTGCCCACCAAATGCTCCCAGTTGGCATGCCCGGCAATGTGTGAAAAGAGACGAAAGTATGTGCTGATGTCTGTGTATGACAGCCCGGGTCCTGTTGAAAAAAACGCCGTCGTGAACGTACCACCCGTAGAATTGCTGATGAGCATCACAACGGCAGAAATAAGCGCAAAGGTCAAAATGACGGGTGAATTATAGTGGATTCGCATAGCGTTTTTTTGGTGCAATGATGAACGATACGACGATGAGCATAGATGAGCATACCTGAATGAGCCTGCCTGCAACGACGGCAACGAACCGTGAATACCAGAAAACTACAAAACTTCTGGCGGACGCACAAGCGGTAAAAAACCTTCTACGCTTGTACGGCGTGGTTGCGAAAAACACCACAGCCCTGCGGAGGTTTTCCTCCGCAGGGCTGTGTGTGTTGCAGAACGCACGGAAATTAGTATCCGGGGTTCTGCGTAAGGTTTTTGTTGGCATCCATCTCGCGCTGTGGCACAGGAAATACCAAGCGCGGTGAGCTAAACGGAATCATTTGGTCTGAATACACCAAGTTGCGCCGTGTCCGTTTTGCGTCATGGAGCAGGTGCCCTTCAAATGCCAGTTCCAAGCGGCGTTCTTTCAAAATGGCATTCAAATTCAGTGCACTGGCTTCAAGCGGCGGCAGTTTTACGCGAGTGCGAATACGGTTCACGTCTTCCAGTGGTGTTGCACCAACACTAGTGTTCAGGCGGAAATTACACTCAGCACGGGTAAGAAACATTTCTGCAATGCGGAAAACAGGAATGTCCCCAAATTGGTCACGCCATTTGCTGGTCAGGCGGCGACCGCTGGTAAAGAAAAATGCGCCACGGTCATCGCCACGTTCGTACAGATTAACGTGTTTAGCCAAAATTTCCATGTCGCGCCGTCCGCCCGGCGTGGCTGAGTAAAACACGTTCAACTGGTTTACGCCGTCTTGCTCTGTAATAGGAATACGGAAAATGGTCTCTCCGCTAAATCCGGGCAATGCCTCGCGGAAACATTCTTCAAACGTTGGTGCAAGCCGATAGCGTCCAGTAGCGATGACACGGTTGGCAGCATCGCGGGCATTGGCAAAGTCTCCTTGCATCAAATGCACCCGCGACAGCAGTGCTGCGGCTGTGGCTTTGTTTGCACGGGTGGCAATGCTACTTGCTGGCAGAAGTTCCTCCGCTTGACGCAAATCCGTCAGAATTTGTGCATAGACCTCTGCCACGCTGTTGCGGCGGCGTGATTCCTCTGGGGTTACCACACCACTCAAAAATGCTGATGTTGGCGTAAGAATTAATGGTACTGCTGGGTTGGTAGCGTTGTCGCCATCGCCCCAAGCCTTGCCGTAAAAACGCACTAACTCGAAATACACCGCAGCACGAATAAACAACGCCTGACCGCGCACAGAATTACGCTCGGATGCTGGGAGGCTGTCTATAACTGTTAGCACACGGTTGGCGCGGTTGATGGCATCATAGCCCGTCAGCCACAGTTCTGTGGCTGCAAAGCTCAACGGCACCATCGTTTTGCGCCACACGTCGCCCATGTACTGGAACGTGCCGCGAAAACGAATTTCATTTTCATCTGCTAACAACTCCGAATAGCACCATGATTCGCCGCCCCAGATTAGGCGATTGCTCAAGCCATCATATGCACCAGTAAGCCCCACCCGCACCGCAAGCGGTTCGCGGAAATCCGCGTTGACATCTATCTGGGTTACTGGCTCAACGTTCAACAGGTTTCCGCACGCAGACATCACCACACTGGTTACGGCTGCACCCAGAAAGAGACGAAGTTTTGTGAATTGTGTGTTCATATACATACAACAAGTAAGTTCGTGAAGGTAAAGTCTGGTTTAGAAACCAACGTTGATGCCAAACATAATGGTGCGGGGCTGTGGCGCAGTGTAGAAGTCAATACCTTGACCGACAGCCGCATTGGCACTGACAGAGTTGCCACCCGCGCCCGTGAAGTCGTCGGAGTTGACCTCTGGATCCCAACCGCCATAATTTGTGAACGTCAGCAAGTTCAGAGCTGTCACGTACAGGCGCAGGTTCGTAATGGGCAAGCCTGCGTCAGCAAACACTTGTTTGGGGATGTTGTAGCCCAGTGTTGCCACGCGCAGCCGCACAAACGAGCCGTCCAACAAGAAACGCGAAGAAGCCTGTGAGCCGTTTTCAATCAAGTAGCGCGTTTCAGGCAGCGTGGCTGTTTTGTTGGTTGGACTCCATGTGTTCAGCTGATCTACGGTGACGTTATCCTCAAAACGTGCGCCCGCAAACGAGTACTGACCAACGCCGTAGAAGTTAATGCGGTTGCCCATCACAGCGTTAAACTGGAAGGTCAGGTCGAAACCATAAATGTTAAAGGTGTTGGTTACACCACCAGTCCAGACTGGAAGCGGGCTTGCTGCATAAATGGGCTGCGCTTCGCTGTACCGACTTGTTCTGGTGCGGTCGCGGCTGCCGTCGGGCAGCAGGGTGTTTTTGAACCATTCGGCATTGCCGTTTTCTTGATTTACACCAGCGTACTCGGGAGTGTAGAACACACCAATAGGCTGACCAGCAACAGCACGGCTCGGCAAATTGCCAAGACCAGCATTCAAGATCTGACCAGCCAAATCTATGACGCGGTTGTCGTTAAGAGCAACGTTCAAACTCGTTTTCCACGAGAAATTTTCGACGTTGACGTTGTCGGTGTTGAGCGTAAATTCAATACCTTGGTTGCGCATAGACCCCAAGTTGCGTGTTTGACGGCGGAAGCCCGTCGAACCCGGAATATCCACGTCCAGCAACAAGCCTGTGGAGTTTTTGAGATACACATTCAACTCGCCTGAGATGCGGTTGTTCAAGAATCCGTAATCAATTCCCACTTCTGCTTGTGTTGTGGTTTCCCATGTCAAGTTCGGGTTCGGCAGTTGCAGTGGGCGTGTGCCGGGTTGAGCATCATACACTGCAACACCAGAAACCAAGCCGCGCGACTGGAAGTTTCCGATTTCGGCATTGCCCGTCAGACCATAGCTTGCACGCAATTTTAAGAAACTCACAACTTCATCATCTTTCAAGAAGTCTTCGCCTGTGATAATCCAGCCAGCCGACGCTGCGGGGAAAAATCCGTAGCGATTGTTCGCACCAAAACGCGAAGAACCATCAACACGAGCGTTCAGATTGAGCAAGTATTTATCGGCAATTTTCACGTTTGCACGAGCAAAATACGACAAGAACGTAAAGTCTGTTTGGCGTGAATCAATCGTGGTAGGTTTGGCAGCAGCAGCAGCAAGACGGAAGCCATCGGAAGGCAAATCTTGTGCTGAAAATTGTGTTGTCTTTGTGCGAGATTGTTGGTATTCCGTGCCAGCAATAGCGTCGAGAGCGACAGCATCAAAGGTGCGGTTGTAGTTGAAAAACGCCGAACCAGAGAAGTTTTCTACCGTCTGGCTCAGGTTCGTGGTGCCGCCAAGAGGTAGCCCGCTATTCCGTACTGTTTTTGCGCCAAACCACTGGTCTTCGTTTTGCGTGGCTACATCGAACCCGAACTGACCACGCAGCGTTAAGCCTTCAGTAATCGCCAATTCACCAAACACATTGCCCAAGTTCCGCAGTACCACAAAGTTCCGATAGGAGTTATTCACGCCAATAATCGGGTTGTAATACACAGGAATATTCGGGTCGCCTGGCGGTGTACCAATAGGTAAGCCCGTTACGGGGTCGTTCAACGGACTGACAGGCGGCAAGGCAACTGCTTGCAATGGGCTGGAGAAGGCGTTATCACCCGGCAGACGATTGTTGTTTGTTCGTGCAAGGCTAAAGTTCAAGCCTATTTTGAACGCATCCGACACACGATGCTCTACGTTCAAACGCCCAGAAAGGCGGTTAAGTTTGTTGCCAATGACGATGCCTTCCTGCTCCATGTACTGCCCCGACAAGTGGAAGAGCGTTTTTTCATTACCGCCGCTCATGCTTAAATCCACTTGTGTTGAAGGAGCATCGTTGCGCAATACAGCCGCAGCCCAGTCAGTGTTGGGGACTTTGGAGAGGTCGTTGGGTTTGCTTGGGTCATACAGCCCAAGGCTTTGCTCTTGGAAGTATGCTTCGAGTGCCGAGGTGTACGAGTCAGGGTCTTTGGGGTCAATGCCATCAATACGGTCGCTGGCTCCTGCTGCACGACGGAAATACTCGAGTGCCTGCGGTGTGTTGGCGAATTGCAAAAATTTTGAAGGCGAGCTAAAACCGCGCTGCACTGAAAAATTGATGTTCGTTTTGCCTGCTTTGCCTTTTTTGGTGGTGATAAGTACCACACCGTTTGCGCCACGCGAACCGTAGATAGATGCCGAAGCTGCATCTTTCAGTACATCAATGGATTCGATGTCCTGAGGGTTAATGTCAGACAGTGGATTAAGCGAACGTCCAACATTACCGCCGAAATCCCCAAACGATGCCGTCAGTGGCACACCGTCCAATACGTACAAGGGGTCTTGACCAGCCGAGACCGAAGCTGCACCGCGCACCCGAACGGAAATGCCTTGTCCAAGCTTGCCAGAGCCTTGCGTGACCACCACACCGGCGGCTTTGCCTTGCATAGCCACATCAAAGGACGGCACAGGCACATCAACGATTTCCGCTGCTTTGACTTTCACCATGCTGCCCGTTACCTCGCGCTTGATTTGCGAGCCATAGCCCACAACAACAACATCGTTCAGCTTTTGCACATCTAATGGCAGGACGACGTTAATCACAGATTGTCCTGCAACGGGAATTTCTTTTTTGGTATAGCCAATTAGGCTAAAGACCAACACATCACCGTCGCTCAGCCCTACAAGGCTGTATTTACCATCTCTATCGGTAACAGCACCTTTGTTGCTTCCTTTGACTTTGATAACAACGCCACGCAGCGCGTTGCCGTCTTCGTCTTTGACCGTACCACTGACTTGTGCTGTTTGCACCAGTTCAAGCGTTGCTGAAGCAGAAGGCTGCATAACACCTGTGGCAATCATCGGTGCGGGCGCAATTGCCGCCGATGATTCAGCGATTCCCGTCTGGACTTGTGCGCGAAGCGTTGGGTTCAGCGAGGCAACTGTTGCTGCCAACACTAAACTACCACGCACTGCAAGACGAGGCAGAAGTCGTAACGACTTGTTCATAAGCATCTCGGAAAAATTGTGAATAAAAGGGTATCTCAGCGAAATTGTGAGATTAGCTCTCGTTTGGTCGCTTTGTTATTGTGAGGATGTCGTTCTCAGGATGTTGAGTAACTATGTTCGTCCGATGCAAAGGTGCAAGTCCGCGCCGACAACCTTTTGACAGGTGGCATGGCAACCTATGAGTAGGTTTACTATCCGTTTCCTCCGCCCTTGTTTGCTTAAGAGCATTGCCAAGTTTAAGAAAAAATATAGCAAGAACCAAAACTTCTTTCGTGTTCTTTCGTATAGGCATCACCAAATTTTGCTATCACCACACAAGAACAGTAGATTTGTAGTGTTAGATTTGTAGTGTTGCTACCGACCGAGTTGCTGTTCACTAAGTTGCTACTACCAAACCAAACTGTTCAGACTTCTTACGTGCTGCTTTTGCGTTATGATTTATGCAGTTCATGGGGTTGGCGCGTTGTTTCGCGCTACGTTTAGTGCTATGTGGTGGCGTTTTTTGTCCCACGTTGTTTCTCAGTCATTGCGCTTGGCATTGGTTGGTGCTGCTGCTGTCTTGGTGCTGCTTGGTGTGGCAAGCCTTGTGTTTCCACTGCGTGTGGATATTCCCTATGCCCAAAGTATTCTCGCACGCGACGGTACGCTGGTGCATCTGTTTTTGAGCGCAGACGACAAATGGCGCATGAACACTGCGTTGCATGAAATTTCCCCCGTGCTCCGTAGCGCGATTGTGTACAAAGAAGACCGCTTTTTTTATTGGCATTGTGGTATCAATCCTGCGGCGGTCGTGAGGGCTGCATGGAACAACCTGCGCCAGCAGCGCGTCAGTTCTGGGGCTTCCACGATTACGATGCAGGTAGCGCGAATGTTGGAGTCCCGGACAGATATTTCCAGAGATTCTCCACAGCACTTGGTGCGCCGCGTTGTTGTACGCCGCCGAACACTCTGGAACAAGTTCATCGAGGCATTTCGGGCATTGCAGTTGGAGGCACGATTCAGCAAAGAAGAAATTTTGCAACTTTATCTGAATCTTACGCCTTACGGTAGCAACATCGAAGGCGTGAAAGCCGCATCACTGCTGTATTTCGGGCAGGCACCCGAACGCCTGAGCCTTGCCCAAGCCACCACGCTCGCCATTATTCCCAACCGTCCGACAACGCTCAAACTCGACGAAGCAAACACCCGCATTGCCGAAGAGCGCAATCGCTGGCTGGAACGGTTTGCCCGTGAAGGCGTGTTTCCAGCCTCCGAGGTGCAGGACGCGCTGGCAGAGCCGCTTGGCATCAAGCGCCGCGACGCGCCTCAGCTTGCTCCGCAGCTTGCTGTGCGCTTGCGGGCTGCTGCGCCTGACCACGATGTTATTCGCACAAGCCTGGACGTGAACAAACACCTCACCGTGCAAACGCTGGTAGCGAACAAAATCCGCCGCTTGAAACTCTACGGCATTAACAACGCTGCTGCGCTGGTGGTGGACAATCGCACGGGTGAAGTGCTGGTCTATATCGGCTCGGCAGATGTGCAAGATAAGGCACACGCGGGCGAGGTCGATGGTGTTAGGGCGGTGCGGGCGCCCGGTAGTGCCTTAAAACCGCTTATCTATGCTCTGGCAATGGACAAAGGGCGCATTACGCCCAAAACTGTGCTGACCGATGTGCCTATCAACATGAACGGCTACGCGCCTGAAAACTTTGACCGTACCTACACTGGCTCGGTAACTGCTGAGCAAGCATTGGTGCGCTCCTTGAACGTCCCGGCGGTAAAGCTCTTGGCAGAAATAGGCGTGCAAACCGCTATCGAAGCCTTGAAACGTGCGGGTTTTGGCCAAATTCGCGCCGATGAAAAACACCTTGGGCTTTCGCTTGCCTTAGGCGGCTGTGGTGTACGTTTGGAGGAAATGGTGGGTTTGTACGCTGCCTTTGCCAACGAAGGGCGGTACAAGCCGCTTCGTTTCACGCCCGCAGAGCGTTCTGCTGATGCCATTGGCACACACTCAGAACATTCGGCAGAAGAACACTGGCTTACGGGCAGTCGCGTCAAGCGTACTGCACAGCCTGAGGGAACACAGGAAGGAACACAGATTGTCTCGCCTGCCGCAGCGTTTATGCTCTCGGAAATTCTTACGCAATTGCAACGCCCAGACCTGCCCAACGCTCTTGCTGCCAGCACACGGCTTGCAAAGTTGGCATGGAAAACGGGAACGTCCTACGGGCGACGCGACGCGTGGAGTATTGGCTACAACAAACGCTTCACGATTGGCGTGTGGGTGGGAAATTTTTCTGGCGCGGGTGTGCCAGAACTTATTGGCGCAGAAGTAGCAACGCCACTGCTGTTTGAAATAGCCAATGCACTCGACTACAATAGCCATGCGGCGTGGTTTGCGCCGCCAGCACAGGGAATAGATTTTCGGCTTGTCTGCACTGAAAGCGGGTTGCCGCCAAACGAGTTCTGCGAACATCACGTTACGGACTGGTACATCCCGGGCGTGTCGTCGAACAAACGCTGCGACCACTTAAAGCGCGTGGCGGTTTCGTTAGACGAGCAGGAATCCTACTGTGCAGACTGTTTGCCTCCGCAAGGGCAGTTTAAGTATGTTCTTTATCCCAACCTGCCGTCGGAACTTGTTGCACTCTACGCTGTTGAACACTACCGCTATAAACGAATTCCGCCCCACAATGCTGCCTGCAAACGCCTGTACCCAACGCCTGAGCACGCACCCACGATAACCTCGCTTGTAGAAGGCAAGGAATATCTTCTTGAACGCGACCGGTCTGGACAAGTGTTTGGTCAGCTGTTGCTGACCTGTGCTGCTGCTAATGATGTGCAAACCGTGTATTGGTTTGCTAATGACCAACTTCTTCGGGCTGCTGCACCAACCGAACGACTGTTTTTTACCCCACAGCGCGGCGAAGTGAAAATTTCATGTAGCGACGACAAAGGGCGGACAACGACAATCTGGGTGCGTGTGGGCTGGCAGTGAAAAATAACTTGAACAACAATCTACAAGAGCCGTTTTGCCGCCACAAATGTTTTGCTGTAATACGCATCGCTCAGGCGTTGAGTAATCACCCCAGCACGTGAAGACGCATGAATCATCGTGCCTTCGCCCACATACAATCCCACGTGAGACACGCCCGTGCCGTCGGTGTTAAAAAAGAGCAAATCGCCCGCTTCCAACTGCTCAAGATGGATAAACCGCCCCTGTTCGTATTGCTGGCGCGACGAACGCGGCAGCCGCACACCGATTTCCTCGTACACCCGCATGGTAAACCCCGAACAGTCCGTGCCACTGCGGTCAGCTGCACCGTAGCGATACGGCACGTTGAGCCACGAATATGCCACATCCAGCATGGTTTCTTGGTACGGAGCAAGTGGTCTGGCAGGGCGTGGGCGGATGATTTGCTGCGGTGTGCTTGACGTACTTGGCGTTTTTGACGTACCGCCGCGTGCAGCGCGGTTTTCTGCTTGTGATGCAGGTGTGCTGCTTACAGCGCGGTTCGAGCCTGCATTGCTGTCCGAAGGGGCTGAGGCACTAAAGCGCACACTGCTCTGGCATGAAGCAAGCGCAAGCATCACTGCAAACGTTGCAAGGCTAAGCCCGAGAATCTGCCGTTGATGTTGTCTGTGACCCATGGCTGTAGGACAATTGCGGTGGCTGCTACAAAAACAGAAATGCCAGAAACGAAAATGCCAAAATTGTGCCAACTGCGCTTGTCTCAAAGAGTGCCTACCAACCACTGGAACTGTCTCGCACTGTCTCACAATGGTACAGCGTTAGCGTCCCTCCGAACGCCCCGGTGATGCTCTGGTTCGACGTTTTGATTGGACGGGGAAAACGCCGGGCGGGAACAGGGGAACGGCAGAAACTATGTCCACGCAAGCGTGGCACAGTTTTTGCTATGGTACAGCCTAAGGCGTTTTACATAAGCCTGAGAAGTTCTTTGGTACCGGTTGATGGGCAAAGAGAAATATTTTTTGTGTGCATCTTTCAACAAATACTTGCACAGAAAGCTGCAAAAACATATTTTGCAACGCATTGCATTTTTCAACTCATGTAATGCTTCAAGCGTGTTGTGCAGCATCAACCGCCTGAACTTCGTCACCTCAGTCTCATACCCGTCTTACCGCTTTGCACCGTCTTTGGGGCAGTGGCGGTGGAACGGGCTGCCACCAAAAACGTTAGATTTGAACGTATTTGAATGATTAGACCTCTTTCAGAAGTACCCTCACCTGCCATCGTTACGATGGCATCCTCTCCCACTGGGAGAGGGTGCTTGAAGCGAAGCGGAAAGCGGGTGAGGGCATTATCAACAAGCACTTTTGAAAGAAGTCTATTGTGAAATGATAGAGACAAGGCATGCCATGTCTCTATATCATGACAACTAAGCAACAACCAACCCTTACCTTTTATTCACGTTTTGAGGAGATACTTGTATGACTTCTGTACAACCTCTCTGGCGTTCCGCAGCCACCACAGGCGGGGCACGTTTAAGAGATGTCCTACAGCAGCCGTGCCAAACCGCACCCGCCACGCAGCCTGAAGGCTTGCGCTGGTGGGTTTCCGTGCTGGCACTCGTGCTGCTTGGCGTTGTGTCCGCACAGGCACAGGTAACCTATTTCCGCGTTGGCGGCGGTGGAAACTGGAACAGTATGGCAAATTGGAGCTTGGCTTCGGGGGGTGCCGGCGGTGCTGGCGTTCCCGGCCCAGGCGATATTGTCGTCTTTGATGCTGCTTCTGGCTCGCCAGCCATTACGCTCAATGGTAATTTTACCGTCGGACAAGTCAATGTGCTTGCCAATGCGAATGTAACCTTCAGTGCAGCAGTGGCACAGACCTTAACGATTACAGGCATTGCTGCAAGCGCAACACCACCACTGTTTATAGCGTCCTTGGGCAGAATGCGTGTGGCAGACTTTGCTACGGTGGACATTGGTGCTGGCGGTACTAGTGCGCTCAACGGTGCAAGTATCTCAGGAACGATAACCATTAGTATCAATGGTACCGTAACCAACAGCAGCACGAAACCGTTTTTTGTCGAGTCAGGCGGAACGTTGGAGATGGCTGGGGGGACGTACACCAACATCGCAGGAACAATTGCATATGCAACCACTGGTGCCTGCGGTACGCTCATGTACAGCCGCCCCGATAACACGACCGTTACTATTCCTTTGCCAAATGCAGTCAATGAAGTTACCAATACGCCAGGAGCATTGGGCAACCTCTCCATTCGCCGCAATTCATTTAGTGCTCAAACGACGCTTGCGAACCCCGGGGGAAACTACTTCTTTGCCGGTCAGCTGACAGTCGATAACTGCATCTTTACCTTAGGCGACCAAGCAATACTTCCAGCCTCGACACTGGAATTTTCCTCGTCCCGAATGCTGAATGGCGGCAAAATTCAAGGCAACAGAAACGCACAGCTCACCTTCACCGACCCCTCAGGGCTGAACCCCACCACAGCAGAGTTGGACTTTGTGGCTACGCCCGGACTGTTTACCCTGACCAACGACGGTCAAGGCTTGGTTGGTTTGCGCAATAACGTCCGCACCTTGAATATCAACTTGCTCTCAGACCTGAATATTTATGGCAACACAGTCGGCGGCAATGGTCTGCAAATTACAAGCCCAGTGCCACCGTTTGCTGGACAAATTACCATCGGCACTACGCGCACACTCTCGATGAGAAATGGGGCAACGGGTTTGATCCAAGGTGATAACAACGGACGACTCGTCGTTAACGGCACACTCCATATTTCCACGAACGCAAGCATTACCAACAATAATGCTACTACCATTGCAAGCCCGCTATCGGGTATCGTCGTTAATCCAAACGGACGCATTCGTATCTGGGGTGGTGATGCCAATGGTGGTACGCCATGCGGTATTATTAGCGCGGGCAACGTTGGCAGAACGTTCTACGTTGATGCCACAGCACGATTGGAATACCTTGACCAAGGCGACGGCACGACAACACTGAACGCTGGTGGCTTTCCCATTACACAAGCAGGCTTCTCGCAAACGCCAAAATTAGCAACGCGGGCAGAAATTCCCGAACTGATGCTGGGTTCAATCACCATTAACCGCAGTTCGTCCGCCACGATGGGGGTTGGGAATTTACGCGAAGCGGTCTTGGTCAATATGCCCAATCAATTGCTAGCACCAAACGTTGCCAGCACGACGTTGCAAGGCGGACTGACGATTACGCAGGGCATGTTGGGGTTGAACAACACACAAGTCATTATTAACGGTAATGTGTCAACAACTGTGGGCGGCAGTATTGCTGGTACTGACGCTGCCGGAACCAGCGCGCTGGTGTATCGTTCGTCCAATGCTGGGCAGCTGCGCGTAACAAGCGCGACGGTTGCGATGACGTTTGGGCAGCACTTTAACTACATCGAAGTTGCTGGGTCGGGTAATCTGACGCTCAACGGTGCTTACACCATTGATGGCTCTACTGCGGTAGCTCAATACGGTCAAGCAGGCGTGAGCAACTACAACGGTCAGTTGCGTTTTACGGGGTCTGGAAACCTTATCATGGGGTCAAGCGAAATCACCTTTAATGGTGCGGCGGCTGCAAACCTTACGCCTGCTGCTCAGGGTGGTCACATTCCTTCTACCACAGGCACGTCGGGCGCGCTCTTTGGCGACACAGGAGCGCGGCTGAACTTTTTCTCGCGTGCTGCGCGGTCGTTTCTGCGCTTTGCTGCCGGCGGGCAACAGCTTGGTTTTCTGACCGTTGGTAATCCAACAATGGCAATGATAGCCGTGGATTACATTGCCTCACTCAGAACACCACTGACGATAAATGGTATTTTGACCTTACAGCAGAATGCGGTTTTGCAGCTTGGTCCGGGTGGCAATCTGTCGTATCAAAACGCTAATATTTCCTTCGCTAACCCCACAGGTCCTACACAAACGGGCAACTTTATTGATGCCTCGCAGGGCGGCACGCTGAACATCACCAACGTTGCTGTGGGTTCGTTTGCTGTGCCGGTTGGCGTTGGGTTTACCGAGACTCCTGTATATGCGAATGGGTTTACGCCAACACTGCGCCGCTTGACGATTCAAAACCCCACCGCCGGGGAAAACTACACGGTAACGGTAACTTCGGCAATCGTCAATGCCGTGCCAGGGTTGCCCACGCTTGCCGCACGCAGCATGCGCGGGCAGTGGAATGTGACCAAGGGTAATCCCGCGTTCACGGGAAATATCACCACAGAATGGTTTCCTGAACCGTACAACCCCGTTACGGGTTTTGGTTCCGAGCCAGTGGGTGCGAATGAATTTCAGCCGCGTATGACAGCAAACCAGTCGCTGACGAGCATGCGCCGATTTAGTAGCGGAAGCTATGTGAACGTATTGCCTGTGGTTACGCCACTGCCACCTGCTATGGGTGCAGTAACGGCAATGATGCCTGCTCCGCGCCTTATCACGGCAACGCACACGGGAACGCTGTCGAACACGATTTTTATCATCTCGAATGAACTGTTTCCAACGTACTGGGTGGGCGGTGCAAGTGATAATTGGGGGCTTGCAAACAACTGGGCTTCAACCTCTGGTGGTGCGCCCGGAAGTGCGTCTGTGCCGGGCATCAACGATTTTCCTGTGTTTGACCGCAACGTTACCACAACCATTCGCCAAAACATTCCCTCGCTTACGCGGGTTGCACCGGCAACGGCACTACAAAAGCTCTCGATTATTGACGGTGCAAACGTTACGCTGGCTCCGACGGACATTCCAACGACGCTCGAACTTATCCAAGATGCTGACGACGACAACTTGTTTGTGGCACAAAATGCCCGACTGACCATCGGCGCGCCGGGTGCGTCGAACATTACCGTTCGTATTCCGCAGACAACGGGAACGATGCCAATGGTTACGCTCGCGACAGGTCCAGATGCAGCAATCTTTGGCACATTAGCACTACAAAATGGCGGTACGTTCGACATGACGAACATGACGGGCTCGATTCTCATTGCTAACGGTGGTACGCTCCAGATGGCAGGCGGAACGTTCCAGAAAAATGCTGCAACCGTGCTACAGTACGGGCAAAACACCAACAGCGTCCGTCCATATGGGAACACGGGTGAACAGAACGCCACGCTCAGCTACAGCGACAACAACGGGGGCATTATCACTCCTCCGATTGGCCCTGCAAACGAATTGCCGGCAACGCCGCTTCCGGGCAAATTGTTTATCAACAAAACCTCGCCCGGTGCAGGTGTCAAGTTTAGCATGGCATATGCCATTACCAGCAGTGCGACGGTACAGGCAGGGATTTTGGACATTAGCGGTGTAACCTTCCAAGTCGGGACAGGTACTGCACCAGTTACCAGCGTGGCTGCGGCTGCAGCGGGCGTGAATCGTGCGCTGGTGGTCAATCCAAGCGGTCTTATTCGCGGTACAAACACGACAGTGCTTGGTCTGAACGGTCTGGGCGCGGGAACGCTGCGCTTTGAGCCGGGAACGACCATCAACACCCTTTCGCTCAACGACTTTTCGGCAGCCGCGCCAAACGGCGGCGTGAATACTACGCTCTTGACGGATTTGGTGGCAAACGACGTGCAGATTGTCAATGGCACTCGTGCCGTCGGTACACCGTCGTACAGTGTGCCGCACGCACTAACCATAGACAACAACCGCACACTGCGGATTATGAATGCTGCCAGTGCCATTGCTTCTGGACGAGTACTTGCGCGTGGCACGCTTTTTCTTGATGGTGCAGCTCCAGCAAACTTGGCACTGCCAGCAGTGTTTAGTGATGGAGGGTTGGACGTAGCCACCACAGGCACGCTCACCATTAGCAATGCCGCCGTAGTCAACGGTACTCCTACGGCAAACCCTGTGCGCTATCTTGACCGCACCGCGCTCCTTAGCTACGTCAATCAAGGTGTTGGCGGCTCGCGCACGGTCAATCAAACCGAGATGCCAAACGTCTTTGCTGGTTCGATGACCGTCAATAAACTTTCTACCATGCCTGCAAACAATGTCGTTTCGTTGGATGTGTGTAAGGCGGTAACACAAGGGACGCTTTCGATTGTCAACGGCTTTTTAGACCTGAACAATTTTGCCTTGAAAGTTGGCGGCGTTATCAATCCCGCCACAGCAGGCTTGGTAGGGCCTCCGTATCATCATGCCTACACCTACGCCGATGTGCTCAACAGCACAGTCAATACCTCGGCAATGAACATGACAGGCGGGTTTATTGTTCCGTACCTCATGATGCCGCTTGTGCCAAACCAAGCAGCGATTATTTACAACAGCAACAGCAGTAGCAACCTCTTCCTGCGCCAGCAAGTGGCTGCGGCAACGAATGTGCCTGACCCGGTGAATACCAACATGTATCCGGCAGTGTTCCTTAACAAGTTGGAAATCAACAGCACAGCACGGCTGACGCTGGCAACCACTTCTGCCGTAACCATAGACAATACGGCAGGCTTGACGGCGTGCGAACCGCTCAATGCAGGGCAGTTGCGCTTGGTGGACAACACGGGCGAACTGGCGTTGAACGGCTCACGCTTGGCATTTACGGGTGCTGGCGCGGCTGGCGGACGCTTGATGACGGCTTCCACAGCAGGCTCTATCATCGGCGACGCGCTGCCAAGCACATCGTTGCGCTTTTTGTCCTCGCCGCCAATACTGCCAGCACCATACCCAGCAATGCAGGTGCTGCGCGTTGGCTCAGGCACGGGAGCGCAGTTTCATTCGATTGAGGTGGACGTACCAGCGGGTGCGCCCAACGCTCAAACCTACTTGCGGATGACCAATCCCGTCACAACGGTAGCCTTGGGCGTAACGCGCGGCATTATTTCGCTGACAAGCTCCACCGTAACGCTGAACGTAACGGGCGGTGTGAACTCCACCTCGGGCAATCAAACGGCAAATGAGGCAGCCTTTGCTCAGCTCAACCCCGTGAACCGTAACAACAACTTCATTGATTGTTCTGGTGGCGGGCGGTTGGGCTTGGTGATTGGTACGAATCAACGCCGTATGTTCCCTGTGGGTGCTATAAACAACACGCTTACGGCACTTCGCATTGCTCCGGTAACGATTTTCAATCCGGGTGCTGCCGACACGTACTTTGTTGGTGCAGATTCTGGCATCACCCACCAACCAGCAGTGTATCCAAATCGTGTGAACGTGGAGTGGAGCATTAGCAAAAACTCTGGCACTGCCACCAATAACGAAGTGCAGCTTGGTTGGCACACCGAACACGAGACGGCATTAGTACGCACGAACAGTTTCCCCGCGCAGTGGACGGGAAGCGCATATAATCCATTCACGAACACGATTAACGACGCAACTTTCCCCGGTACTGTGGGCAATCCGGGCACGGCTGGCTATCCACCCGTTCAGGACTGGTCGCAAACTATTGCGCCATTGAGCGGCACGCTTGCTTCGGCAAACCCTTGGGTGGTGATTGCACCGCCGATTGCGGTGTTTGTGGCGGCTGATTCGCTGAATTTCAACGGCAGCGGCGGCTTTAACCCAACCAATCCAAATGGGTTCTCGACGGGACAACTCACCATTACCAGCGGTACGGCGTTTACCATTCGTGCCAGCGCGTTTAATGGCTTGAACCAGCGTTCGGCTGTAGTTCCCGCAGCACTGCCAAAGAATTTGTTTTACAATTTGCATCCGCTGCCGGGCGGCACGGCGATATTCAGTACAAGCGGTACGGGGTCGACAGGATTTCCTGTGCAGTTGAACGTGCCGAATCCTGTGAGCGGCACTTCGACGAACATCACGTTTAATTGGGTGAACGCTCGCCCAACACAGATGTCCACGCAAGCGCAGTTGCACATTTGGGACCCGACTATCGGACCGAATTCCTTGCGTGCTGTGCCGCTAACGATTACGATTAACGCGCCAACGGCATCACCAAACGCCATCGCCTTTACCAACAGTGCGTTTATTGATGCTACGCGAGCAACATCCACGACAACGGGCTTCAGCAACAACGCCGTGCAACTTGCTCCGCTTGATGCCAACGGTCAGCCAACGTTTAACGTTACTGGCGGTGTGGGCATTCCGATTAATTTCGGTCTGTATCGCATTGCCCCTGTGGATGATAACCAAAGTCAGACAGGGTTTATCCAAAACACGTCGGCAACGATGGTGGATGACCGCGATTTTATGATAACCATTTCCAACCCACCGGGTGGAACGGCTATCTTTTCCACGACGGGCGTTGCGCCATCGGTAACACGGGCAACCATTAACATAGGGCAAGGCACAGGGACGCTGTTCCCCATCTTCAACTGGATAGGCTACGACCACGATTCACCGATTTACGGTGGTCCGAACACTGGTGTACCTTTGCCTGGATTAGCTCCGGGCGGTGGACAGAAGCAGCCCGTCGGCACAACAACAGCAGTGATAACGCTCACGTTGCGGCGCTACGTGCCCAACCCAGCACGCGACGGAGGTGGCACGGTAGTGCAAATACTTTCCACCAGTGTGACGGTGCAGATTAGCTCTGGTGCTACACAAGCGGTAACGCTGGCATACAGTGCTGTGTCGCAGGACATTACGGGTTTGCCCAACATGATGGGCATTGCGCCGCTTGAGCAGCGACGCTTGCGCCCTGACGGCTTTGGTGCAAACTACGATGCAAGCACCGTCTCTATCAAACCTCTGCCAAGCGACCTGCGGTTCCCGCTGCTTATAGGGGCGTTTGGCGCAAACGGAGCGGTGTTGGGTCCTGTCAGTCCGGCTGTTGTGCAGTTGCAGATAGCACCGTTCCCGACGGGTTCATTTAACGCCTTTGCGGTGGACTTCAACACCGACACGCTCACCGCGGCAAACCCTGTGCGGCTAATGCAGCCGCGCGTACGCTGGGTGAATCCCCCACCTTCGGGTGGCTCTGCACAAGCAGTGCTCACGCTGACGCACATTAACGGCGGATTTTTGCAATCGACTCAGGTGACGATAACCGTAACGAGTTCGGCAAACTTAGGTATCCAAGCAGCGTTTACACAGCGTGGATTCCCACGCACCTTTAATCAGGGTGCCGACGGCTTGACGGGCTTGGCAGTTTCGACCAGAGCTGCAAGCACAGTGACCGACCCTGTGGCAGCGATTGAGAGCGGTGGCAACTTCAATATCAATTTTGCCATCTACAACACCTCGCTCTCGTCGGCAAATCCGTTTACCTCAACAGTGGCTTCGATTGCGAACCCCATGGCACTTACGCCAGAGATACAAGGATTTGGTACGGGAGTGCAAATGCTCGGTGTGTATCGTGTGGGCTTTATACCTGATAATGCGACCGACATTATCGATGTTGACCCAACAAGCGGCTTCCAAACGACCGTGTTGAGTTCCATCAATCCACTGGCAAGTTTCTCGAATGTGCGCTTGAACTGGAGAAACGCGCCGCTTGGCGCCGGACCGTTTGTCACCACAGGACGCTTAGTGATTGGTCATGCACAGTCGCCGTTTGTTTCCTCAACGACCATTTCGGTACAGATTGTGTCGTCGGCAACAATTCCCGTAACACTGGCGTACAGTCGCATTTCGTCCACTGCGTCGGAAACGCTACCGCAGTTCCCCGTTGTAAGCGGTACACCAATCAATATTGACCTCAGTTTGTTTAGTGCGCGTGGGGCATTGGCAAATTCGCTGGCAAATGTTCCTGTAACGCTCTCGGTGCCTTCGGGCTTTAGCATAACGGGCAATATCAACGGCGTGTTTGTGAACCAGTCCACCATCACCTTCAACGGTGTGCGGGTGTTCTGGACGGGCGCACCAGCCGCAGGCGGTACAACACGAGTGCCGATAACGGCTACGCCAGCACCCGGCTCAGGCATTGGTGCTACTACGGCGAGCTTTACGATTACTGCGGGCAACACCGCGCCGCAGATTGTAAACTTCTCGCCCAGTGCGGCGACAAATCCGGGCTTCACCGATGTAACTATTTCGGGGGCTAACCTGAACGGCGCAAATAGTGTGGTTATTGGGAACGTGATGGTGCAAATCCTTTCCACCTCGCCGGGCGCAGTGGTTGTGCGTGTGCCACAAGGAACCTCAGGCTTCTTGACGGTATGCCGTCCTGCTGACCCGAACGGCGCATTCCCTGCGGGCTGCTCAAACCAACTCTTCTTTGGTATGCAGTCTGGTTCGGGTACCTGTAACATCAGCGACTTCCAGCCACGTGTTGGCGGTGCTGGCACGGAAGTTCGGATAACCGGACGCGGCTTCACGGGTGTAACAGCCGTATCGCTGGCAGGCGTGGGCGCAACGATTGTTTCGGTGAATGATACTGTGCTGGTGGTGCGTTTGGGAACAGCTCTGATGAACGCCAATGGTGGTGCGACGGTGCAAACCCCATCCTGCGGTCTCATTAGCTCGCCTTCAGGGATAAACTTTAGCTACTCGGCATCGCCCGTGATTACGAGTGTTACGCCTTCGACGATTCAAGTAAGCGGTCGTCCAGTGGAAATCATTATTCGTGGTCAAAACTTCAGCACAACGGGCATGATGGGCGTGGGACGCGAAGGGGTGTTCTTTGGCGTGGCAAACGACCTGTTCCAAGACCCCATTCAGGTGCAAAGCCGTACATCCACGGAAATCCGCGCAACAATACCCGCCACGTCGAACAATCGGGCTGGTGTGCGGACGCTGACGGTACGAAACGTGGACGGACAAACTGCCTCGATTACCATCACACTCACGCCAGCACCGGCACCAACATTACTTTCGGTTACGCCAAACACCACCACTGCCACGGGCAGCGCATTCCAAGTGGTTGTGCGCGGACGTGGGTTCTTTGGTGAGTTGGGCATGAACGTTACACTCAACGGTGTCAGCACGCCATTCCGAGCCGTGGGCGATTCACTGGTTATCTTCGATGTTCCAGTGAGTCTGAACATTCGCGCAGGCACTATCAGTGCAGTGGTTGCCAACAACGACGGACAAGCCGTAACGGCACAAATTCGTGTCAATGACGCTCCGGCACCAACCATTACGAGCGTTACACCGCCAAACGTGCCGTTTGGTGCGCCTTCTGCACGCATTGTGGTTAATGGCACGGGATTTTTCCCAGCAGCTATTTTCCAAATCGGCACGATTGTCGTACCGCCAGTGTTCGTTACCCCAACACAGGCAGTGTTGGATGTGCCAGAATCTGTCTTGCGTGAACTTGGTCAGGTGACGCTCCGCGTTATCAACACCGATGGTAAACAAGCCTTCACCGTGCTGCGCGTGCTGCTGCCGCCGCCGACGATAACGGGCTTTACGCCTGCATCGGGAACGACGAGCGCAACACAATCGCCACTGGCATTGAACATCAACGGGACAAACTTCCGTGGAGCCTTCAATGTGACCTTTGTGCGTGCTGGCACCACAACGCCGTTGCCGCTTGTGGTCGTGGCTACAAGCGCAACACAAATTCAGCTCCGTGTGGCACCAATTGTTCCCCGCACACTGACCGACCCGTCGTTGGCAGGCGATTTTGTTATCACTGTAACGAATCCAGACTTCCAAGCAACAAGCGCGAACTATCGTGTCTTGCCGTACTCCGGTCCAATCATCAACTCCGTTACGCCGTCCTCGACAGCAGCAAACGGAACGGCATTTGTCGCACGCTTGGATGGCATAAATCTTGCCAATCCGCAGTCGGTTACGTTCTTGCCGCCCGGTGGTATAACGCCAGTACCGTTGCAAATCTTGTCGCAAGACCGCAATGGTGTATCGGTGTTGATTCCGCCCGGCTTGAACACGACGATAGGACGCGCACGGTTTAGCATTGTGTTGCAGGACGGTCAACGGTTTGACTTTGACTACACCACGTCTGTTCGTGTCTTCACGCCGATAGCGGGTGCGCTGTTCCCGAACCCGGTGAGCGACGTGCTGACGGTGGAAGCCGAAATGCCACGTCCAACAACGGTGCGGGTGCGCCTGAGCGATGTTTTGGGCAGAACGGTGGTAGAAACTCGTGAGCAGGTTTCGGCGGGCATCTTCCGCACTCAGCTGAATGTGTCCCAGCTGCCTGCGGGAGTGTATATCTTTGAACTGCTTGACGGCGACCGCCGCTTGCTGGAGAAGGTGATAAAGCAATAATGCCCCAATGCGCTCTGCGAAGCCCTTGCAAACGTTGTTGCTTGGGCTTCGCGGTGGCTCTGGAACTTGGGTTGCGTCATAATCATAGTACAAAACGCCACTGCCGACTGAAGGCTGACTTCGGTCGGCAGTGGCGTTTTGTGGTGTTTTATGCTTGAGTGTGCAGTACAGCGCGACAAGCAGCAGTACGTTACAGTTACAGTGCTTTTTCGATTACTGCTTGAATAGCAACGCGGTCGCTGACACGGCGCGGCGCATCAAGATAGACGCTTGCAATAATGAGCGTTTCGTCCTCGCGTATAGCTTCCAGAGCATTGCCAGCACGAATCGTTACTTTTTTGAGTGCTTGAAGTGCTGTGCGACCGTTTTCAAAGCGCATGATTTCGCTCATAGCATCAAAAAGCGCGGCGATTTCATCTTTCAGGTTCAGATACGTATTGCCGCCTGCCGGGAGTGTTTCCCATTCGACATCGCAGGTGAGTTCAATGTTTTCTAATTGTTTGAAATCTTCCACGTATTGTGCAATGAAGCGTTTTACGTCTAATTTAGAAATGCTTTGCTGTTCGGCGGAAACCTCAGCAACTTCGCCGCCGCTCAGGTGCGAAGCAACTATGTGAGCATCAGCAACCGTTACGCCAAGAATATAGCGGGCTTCGACGTACACCAAATCTTGATGTGGAAAACGGTATTCGTTGCGCGGCGAGTGCATCACCAGCGTTTCTTGATTGCGGTGCGAGTCAAGCGCAACCACGTAGCCCTCAAGCGTCGTGCCGCTTGTCAGATGCACCTGCACCAGTGGTAAACTGACTTTGCGTCCTTGATTGAATTGCATCCGAAGTTCAGCAAGGTCGCGCAAAACCGTGCGTACTGAGCGAACAGGAATTTTGGCGAGTATGGCACTCCAGTCGTTACTGCTCATAGCAAATCCTCGACGAGTTTTTGAAATTCATTATTGTAGTTGTCATAGATTTCGGACGAGTAGCTGCCCCAGCCGCAGTGGATTTCCAAGCGTCCATTGGTCAATTCTACGTGCCGCCCACCTGTGTCTGAGCCGGTTTTGTTGTAATTAACAAACACGATTGACTGGATTTTTTCTTTTACAGCTGTTTTGCCAATGTCGTCTGCCGTAATAGGTTTCATCACGCTCAGAACAAGCTCAAAACTATATGCGTAGTCATTGCGCATAAAGCCTTCAATCGGGGAGTCAAGTTCGGGAAAGGAATCCCAGTCTAAGTCCATCGGCAAATGCCATCCCAAAAGTTCGTCCAGTTTAGCCTGATACTGCGGCTGAACGACGGTTTTGATTTCATGGATAGCACGTCTTTCTCGTAAGCCCATAGCAAGTTCAGTGAGTTGTTGAAAGGTGAATTGCCGCAAAAAAAGCAAGAAAAGAACACCGAAAATTCACGCCGGAAGAAATTACGACAGATATGGTGCAAAATCAAAGTAATTTTTTTTGGGTAAGGGTCTGGAGAAATGATGCCGACAGCATGTGAGTATTATATTCACCTTCAGCCCATTCTAAAGCCCTCTCCCTCCGGAAGCTATCCATTACCCATATCTTATGAGTATATTGGCAAATCCAAGCAAAGAGGGCTTTGGAGGAGGAAAAAACAGATGTACAATTATTATTTTTTGTAACTGGTCAGGTAGGCGTTTTGCTTTTT